>ENA-OSCG01000195-OSCG01000195.1-marine-sediment-metagenome-genome-assembly--contig:-NODE-195-length-9704-cov-6.612291_pt1 | contig 9704 bp, 8 predicted proteins | sample MGYA00237880_ERZ529332 | MGnify/ENA primary metagenome ERZ529332 (study PRJEB26373, sample SAMN05710708) | marine sediment metagenome | biome: marine; feature: ocean trench; material: sediment... | reverse complement strand
ACGCTTGAATAATTCTTGCCAGTGTATCCTCGCGCAAATCATTCTCCAAAATCAAACGAATAACCCCCAGCGCTGCCCGCCGCAGCGCAAACGGGTCTTTCGACCCCGTCGGCTTCTCGTCAATCGCCCAGAACCCCGTCAGCATATCAATCTTGTCGGCCAGCGCCACAGCCACCGAAACCGGCTCGCTCGGCACATCATCCGATGGCCCCAGCGGCGAATAATGCATCTCGCAAGCATTCGCCACTTCCTGCGGCAGACCAGCGGCCTGCGCGTAATACCGCCCCATCAACCCTTGAAGTTCGGGGAACTCGTAAACCATCTCAGACGACAAATCCGCCTTGGCAATCCGCGCGGCCTGCTCGGCCAAATCCGCGTCCGCCCCAACCATCGGCGCAATCTCGCGCGCCAATGCAGCAATGCGCGAAACCCGTTCGGCCTGCGTCCCCAGCTTGTTATGGAACGTCACATTTTCCAGCTTGGCCGCCATATCATCCAGCGACACCCGCAGATCGTTTTCCCAGAAGAACTTCGCGTCCGAAAGGCGCGCAAACAGCACCTTCTGGTTACCCGCCAGAATAGTCGCACCATTATCCGCCGTCTCGCGGTTCGCCACAGTTATAAACTTCTCGATCCGCCCCGTTTTAGCATTCCGCACAGAGAAGAATTTCTGATGTTCGCGCATAGAAGTCTGCAAAACCTCCGGCGGCAACCCCATGAAATCCTCGGCAATATCGCCGATCAGCACGACAGGCCACTCGACCAGCCCCGCCACCTCGGCCAGCAAACCGGCATCCTCGACCACCTCAAGCCCCTGCGCAAACGCCAGATTAACCGCATCCGCCCAAATCGTCTCTGCACGGTCCTCGGCGTTCAAAATCACGCCCGCCGCCTTCAACTTAGCCTCGTAATCCTCGAACGAGGTCACCGCAAATCGCCCGTTCCCCATAAAGCGATGCCCCTCGGTCGTGTCCCCCGACACAATCCCGTCGATGTTGACCGGCACAACTTCCGCCCCTTCTTCTTTGCATAAAATACTCAAAATCGAATGCATAGGCCGCACCCAGCGCAAAGAACCGGTCCCCCAACGCATCGACTTTGGCCACGGGAACTTGCGAATAGTCGTCTCGATCACCTCGGCGATAACATCACTAGCCATCCGCCCCGGTTTTTCGATCACCGCCACGTAATACTGACCCTTTTTGTCCTCGCGAACCGTCAAATCCTCCAACGTCAAGCCAGCCCCGCGCAAAAACCCCGCGATTGCCTTCTCCGGAGCATCCACACGCGGCCCTTTACGTTCCTCCCGTAGGGTGGGCGATTCATCCACCACCCCCACAACGCTCAAACACAACCGCCGAGGGGTCGCGAACGCCGCCGCGCTCTCGTACGTGATCCCCGCCTCGACCATGCCGTCGGTTATTAGCCTCTTTAGATCCGCAGCCGCACGCTTTTGCATCCGCGCAGGGATTTCCTCGGAGAAGATTTCAAGCAGAAGGTCGGCCATGATTAATCCTGATATTTTTCGTTCAATTGACGCCACTGATAGGCGCGCCCATCGGGATAAACCGCGATCACACGATCAATTCCGTCTTTTTCATTTTCCACCGCAAGATAGGCCAGCGCCCGCCCCGCGTTGAGGTCCTTATGAAGTTCTTCGACATCAAAACAATCAAACCATTTTGGCGCGGACAGCGGGATCGCTTTGACGTCCATAGCCAAACCCTCGAAATCCGAAGGGGTCACGGTGAAACACCCGCGCAGCTTCAAGCCGGAACTTGTCGCATCAATGCCCTCGTAATCTGTGACGGTGATCGTGCGCTCCTGCACCATAACCTCCGTCACGCCGTCTACCGTTTCGTAATACGCATAGACCAGCGAGTAATAGAGACCCGCGCCGAAAATCACGAGGAAAACAGCGAAGCCGATTATCAATGTCTTGCCGCTCATGCCCGACCTCCAGTTGTAAGTACAAACGCTTCCGCGCAAGATTTGGTTAACGCCCGCACCCGCCCGATATAGGCTTGGCGCTCGGTCACAGAAATCACCCCGCGCGCGTCCAAAAGGTTGAACGCATGGCTGGCCTTGATCACCTGATCATAAGCCGGATGCACCATAATAATCTCGCGCCCTGTCTTGGGGTCCACCGCCGGAGCCGCCAGAATACGGGCGCATTCAGCCTCCGCATCCTCGAAATGTTTTAACAGGATGTCGGTGTCGGCCACATCGAAATTCCAGCGCGAGTATTCCTGCTCCGTTTGCAAGAATATATCACCGTAGGTCAACGCGGTTGGCGATTGCGGGTCGTTGAACGGCATGTCCATAACGTGATCGACGCCCAGAACATACATCGCAAGGCGCTCCAACCCGTAGGTCAGCTCGCCCGAAACGGGGTTGCAATCCTGCCCGCCGACTTGCTGGAAATAGGTGAACTGGCTGACTTCCATACCGTCACACCAGACCTCCCAGCCCAGCCCCCATGCACCCAGCGTCGGGGATTCCCAGTCGTCTTCCACAAAGCGGATGTCGTGCAAATCCATATCAATCCCGATCGCCTCAAGCGAGCCAAGATACAGCTCCTGCAAATCCGGCGGACTTGGTTTGATGATGACCTGAAACTGGTAATAATGCTGAAGGCGATTAGGATTCTCGCCGTACCGCCCGTCCGTTGGCCGGCGCGAGGGCTGCACATAAGCAACCGCCCACGGCTTTGGCCCCAAAGATCGCAACGTGGTGGCGGGGTGAAACGTACCGGCCCCCACCTCCATATCGTAGGGTTGCAGGATCGCGCAGCCCTTCGCAGCCCAGTAATTCTGGAGCCGCAGGATTATCTCCTGAAAGGAACGGGGTGTACCTTCAAATTCGGTGTTCATAGCGGCCTCGGATATGTTGGCAATCTGTTGTGGCCTCAATACGGAATGCAGCCCTGAGGGTCAATTGGACATCTCGAGGCCGATGTTCAGTATTTCGGCCAAGGTCAGATCAATATCGGCCTGTGTGGTGCGGTGATTGGCGATGCAAACCCGAATGACCGTGCGGCCGTTAATAATCGTGGTCGAGGGGGCCGCGATTCCGCGCATCTGCAACTCCATCACGATTTCGTCGTTTATGTCGGCGCGGCTGGATTTATAGGCGAAACATACGATGTTCAGTGCGACGGGCGCACATAGCTCCAATTGTGGGGCCGCGATGACGGCCTGCCCCAGATACTGCGCCAATTCGCAATTCTGGTTGATGGAGGCACCCAGTTTGTCGGCTCCGTGTTCCTTCAACACCGTCCAGACTTTCAACGCCCGAAACCCCCGCGACAATTCCGGCCCGTAATCCGTTGCCCACGGCCCACCCGCCGCCAGCCCGCGCTTTTGTCCTGCCAGATATTCGGCCTGCATGGTGAAACTGCGTAAATGGTCCGCGCCGTGGCGAATTAGCACAAAGCCCACCGCATAATTGACGTGCCACCATTTGTGAAAATCAAACGCCAGCGAATCCGCGCGGGTGATACCGTTAAGGCGTGGGCGCATACTTTCGGACAACATCAGGCTCGCCCCGAACGCCCCATCGATGTGAAACCAGATGTCCTCGGCCTTTGCGATATCGGCAATCGCGTCCAGATCATCAATCGCCCCGACATTCACGCTACCCGCCGTTCCGACAATGCAAAACGGCACTTTTCCGGCGGCTTTATCAGCGGCTATCGCGGATTTTAACGCGGCAATATCCATTTCGAAGTTTTCATCGACCCCGATCAGGCGCAGCGCATCCGTGCCCAGCCCCAACAGATCGAAGGCACGGGCCACGCAATTATGCGTCTGAACCGAGGTGTATCCAACCAGCTCAACCGCCCCCAACCCGCCGCGCTGATTGGCAAACGCCAGCTTAACATCGCGCGCGACCTTCAACGCCACCACAGTCGCCATCGAGGTGCCCGAAACAACCAGACCGCTGGAACCCGTTGGAAAGTCAAACAGCTCCCGCACCCATGCAACGACCTGATCCTCGACATAAATAGCCCCGTGATCCCGCCCGCCAAGGTTGGCGTTCATCGCAGCGGCGGCGATATCAGCAACCATGCCGCCAGGCGTGCCCGCCCCGTGGACCCAACCGAAAAATCGAGGGTGTGTGTTACCAACACCATAAGGCAACAGGGCCTGAACGGCCTGTTGCGTCCGCGCGATACCGATACCCTCGCGGGGAAGTTCGGTGGTTAAGGATTGCTTAATATCCTCTGGAAGCGGAGTCCAGACGCGGCCCTCGCTGGCCGTTTGCATTTTGTTAAGGGCGGCTTCCAGCATGTCGTGGGCCGCCGCGCGCAAGGCATCCCAATCCTCTGGATCAAGGGAATCGCCCACCATCAGTTCCGCCAGAAGGCGGTTGTGAACAGCACGTAAACGGCCATCAACTCTAACCGTCCAATCAACATCGCAGCGCTTAGAACCCATTTGGCGGTGTCCGGTAGCCCCGCGAAATTGCCCGACGGGCCGATCTGGTCGCCTAGCCCCGGACCGACGTTGGCCAAAGCGGTCGCCGCGCCGGAAATCGCGGTCACCGCATCCAGCCCCAACAGACCAAGGATGATCGCCAAGGCCGCCAGCGTCAGCATGAAAGCGATGAAAAACGCGGTGACCGAGCTCATAACATCCTCACCCACACGACGGCCTTGGTAGCGCGGGATAAACACGCCGCTGGGGCTGTGGATTTTCTGGATTTGACTACGGATCGCTGCGAACAGAAGCTGGAAACGGAATATTTTGACGGAACAAGAAGTAGACCCCGCGCAGCCTCCGATCAGCCCCATCAGGAAGAACAGCATGACAGGAAACGCACCCCACAGCTGATAATCCACACTGGAATACCCTGTGCCTGATAAAATCGAGGAAATGTTGAACAGGGACTCGCGTATAGACACCTCGGTGCCGAACCCGCCTTTCAACATCTGAAAAGCCGCCATCACCCCGACAAGCAGAGCAACAAGAATCAAGAACGCCCGTATCTGCGAATCTCGCCAAATTGGCTGGGCGCTGCCGTTCAATAGTTGAACATACCTCACAAAGGGCAGGCTCGCGAGCAGCATAAACACGGTGGCGACATACTCCGGTGCCCCTTTGTAAGCCCCGAAGGAGGCATCGCTATTTGCAAACCCACCCGTAGATACTGTCGTCATCGAATGAACCACGGCATCAAAGAATTCCATTCCAACCATGCTATAGCTGATTACGGCGGCTATCGTGAGAACAAGATAAATCACGGCAATGGAGCTGGCTATCTTCGCCGCCTGTGGCAGAACTTTACCCATCGTATCAAAGCCTTCGGAGCGGAAAAACTGCATCCCTCCGACTTTCATCGCGGGCAAAAATGCCATGGCCACAACGATGATACCAACGCCGCCGAACCATTGCATCAAACCGCGCCACAACAACGTGCCCTCGGGCATGTTCTCTAGCTGGGTGAAAACGGTGGAACCGGTGGTGGTCAGGCCGGACATAGCCTCGAAAAACGCATCCGTGTAGCTGGCGTTTGGTTCGCCTAGCCAGAACGGTAACGCGCCGAAGACGGGCAGTACCAGCCAGCTTAGGGTGGTTAACAGGAACGTCTGCTGGATGGTTAACGCCTTAAGCGAGGCGTTCGCGGTGGCCAATGCCATCAGGCCGCCCGCCACAACGGTGATCATGGCGCTTAGGGCAAAGTTCCCTGCGCCAGGGTTTCCGTACAGGTAATCGACACCGAAAGGGACCAACATCGTTAGGCCCAACACGCCGACCAAAAGGCCAATAATATATCCGACTGGTCTTAAATCGATCATAAACCAAGGCTTGGCCTGTGGGGGTCAAACTGTCAAGTCTGATAGATACCGCCGAGCCGAAGGCGAGGCCTCGCCCAACGGGAGGGGGGTCGATTTGCGTGCAAATCGATGCCCTGACGGGCGGGAGTGCCTTGGGATTTCACGCACCATTTACCTATCGCTTAACACTTCGCGTCGGGGGTGATGCTCGATTTACGGCCCGTAAGTAGTCGCAAGTTGCGTTTTATCAGGTTTTCCCAGACCAAACTCGGAAAACTGCGCGCGAAATCTATACCCGCTCCTTTGCCGGCATTTTTCAGGGTTACCAAGCCTATCGCGGGGATTGCGGGCAGGAACAGGCCCATTCCCGACGCGGGTTTTCCTGCCTTCAGGTTGGCCAGCGCGCGGCCGGTGGCGGTTGGGTTGTTCCAGTCGGAATAATACACGACGCAGTGGTTTTTGTTGATGATAAACACGGCATTTGGAAAGCTGCCATAAGCGACATGGGCGTGCCCGTCCAGATCGTCGATCAGGATTGTGCGGCCCTCGCCGTCCTCGAATTGCAACGCACGGGCGTTGGACAGTTTTCCCTTCGCATCGATGTGTTTCGGGCGGATTTTGCCGGGGTGGGCTTCGCGGACATACATGATTGTGAAGCTGGTATCGGGGTATTTTCCGGTTAAGGTTTTCATCTTGCCGCGGCGGCTTTGGTACAGCGGGCAGGTGATTGAAGCCATCTCCAACACCAGAAAATCCCCGTCGAAATCCAGCAGTTGGCGTTGGTCACCGTCCGTCGTTTGCATCGGGAAATCCAGCGCTTTGCGGCCCGCGGTCGGTCCTTGAAAATCGTCTAGCGTGTAGTTGCCTGCGGAAAAGTTATCATAGTTATAATCGGTCATTTTCAATCCCCTTTGGTTAACATGTTTTCGGTCATTTGTCGCAACACACGACGGGTGGTTTGCAAGTCCTCAACACTGATCCCGCGCTGGCTTTGTTCGATCAAACCTGCCGCCAGAGGCACCAGCGTGGCCTGCATCCCCCGCCCCTTGGCGGTCAGGTTAACGCGCACACGGCGGCGGTCTTCTTTATCGGGTTCGCGCGCGACCAACCCCTTGCGCTCCATCCCGTCGAGAAGCCTTGTCAGCGTCGTCTGGTCCTTGACTGTACGAAGCGCCAGTACGCCGGGGGTTTGGCTGTCTTCCTGCCAGAGCAGTAATAGAACCGCCCACTCCTCCGCCCCCATCTTGATGCCGTTTTTGCGGAAACGGTCTTGCAAATCGCGCCGCAGCACAAAGCCCAGGCGGTTGATCCAGTATTGTAATTGCTTCTCGGGGATGATTTTCATACATGCATTCTACATTATATGTATACAGCATGTAAATAGGCGAAATAAAACCGGCAAGCTTACCCTGCCGGTCGTTGGTTTAGCTGCCCCGGTTTGTCGGGTTGCCGATTGTGGCCAGAAATTCCCTGCGAATATCTTTGTCTTCACGGAAATCGCCGAGCATAGTGCTGGTCACCATCGTAACGCCCGGCTTATGGACGCCGCGGGTGGACATGCAGTGATGCTCCCCTTCGATCACAACGGCCACGCCTTTGGGTTTTAACGTATCAAACAGAGCATTCGCGATCTGGGCGGTCATCTTTTCCTGCACCTGAAGGCGCTTGGCGAACGCATCGACGACACGGGCCAGCTTGGAGATGCCAACCACGCGTTCCGTCGGGATATAGCCGATGTGGACCACGCCGATGATCGGGGCCATGTGGTGTTCACAATAGGATTCGAAGCGAATGTCACGCAGGACAACCATTTCGTCATAACCCTCGGTCTCGCCGAATGTACGTTGAAGCATGGCGACAGGGTCTTCACTGTAGCCACGGAACCAATCGCTATAGGCTTTGGTCACGCGTTTTGGCGTATCCAGCAGACCTTCGCGGCTCGGGTCGTCGCCCGCCCATCGCAACAATGTCCGCACCGCGTCTTCGGCTTCATGGCGTGTGGGGCGCTCCACCACAGTGGAGACGTCTTTTGTTTTTATTTCCGGGTCGTAAACATTCACGTGCATCTCTCCTATCAAAGCAAACTTGGGGGGAATCGCTCCAATTACAAGTCATCTGCCAGATCGTCCCCTATTGTTAACATAATTTTTACCTTTTCAGGAAATTGTTAACAAAGTGTTAACTTACGCGAGTTATCTTACATTAGATACCCCTAAGGTTGATTCACGTAATGGCATCCAAAGCTTGCAGGATGTCAGTTAATAAATCACCCGCATCCTCTAACCCGATCGAAATTCGCACCAACCCGTCTGTAATCCCCAGATCGGCCCGCATCTCGGGCGAAAGGCGCTGATGCGTCGTGGTTGCCGGATGGGTCACCAGACTTTTGGCGTCACCCAGATTGTTGGACAACAGGATAATCTTCAACGCGTTAAGAAACTTGAACGTCGCCACCTGCCCTCCTTTGATGTCAATCGACAGCACCGTCCCGCCCGCCGACATCTGTTTGGAGGCCAGCGCGTATTGCGGATGGCTTTCAAGGCCGGGGAAAATGGTGTTGTTCAGGGCTGAATGCCCTTCCAGCGCCTTGGCAATGCTCAAAGCACTTTCGGCTTGGGCGCGACAACGCAGGTCTAGCGTCTCCAACCCTTTCAGCATGACCCACGCATTAAACGGACTAAGCGCGCCGCCGGTGTGCTTCAGATATGTCTCGAAATCGCCACGGATGAATTCTTTGGTGCCCAGCACAACACCGCCAAGGCAACGCCCCTGCCCGTCGATGTGTTTGGTGGCGGAATAAACCACGATATCTGCGCCGAGTTCCAGTGTTCGCTGAAAAATCGGGGTGGCAAATACGTTATCCACAACAAAAATCGCGCCCGCTGCGTGGGTGATTTCCGCAATGCCGGAGATGTCTACAACCTCAAGCGTCGGGTTGGAGATCGCCTCGACAAACGTAAGTTTGGTGTTCGGGCGCATGGCGGCTTTCCATGCGGCGAGGTCGGTACCCTCGACAAAGGTTACATCGACACCGAAGCTTGGCAGCAGGTTTTCAAGGATGAACAGGCAGGACCCGAACAGCGCTTTTGAGGAAACCACATGATCGCCCGATTTCAACTGGCAGAACAACGCGCCGTTGACGGCGGCCATGCCTGTGGCGGTGGCGAAAGCGTCTTCGGCCCCCTCAAGAGCCGCGATCCGGTCTTCGAACATTGACACGGTGGGGTTGGCGTAGCGCGAATAGATGTATTCGTCGTCGCCGCGCTCGATAAAGCGTGCCTCGGCCGCTTCGGCGCTGGGATAGACGTAGCCTTGGGTCAGGAAGATCGCCTCGGAGACCTCGCCATACTGGCTACGCCGTGTTCCTTCATGCACAAGTTTAGTGCGTGTTTTCCATGTATCAGTCATAATTTTTTCCGGAATTTCCGGCCCTTTCGTTACACCCTGATCGGGGCTTGCTGGGCCTCGACCTCTTTAGCGGAATATTTAACGTGGCCCGCAATCCAGTCTTACAAAGCGCCACACAATGCATAATACGCAAAGCCGTGATTTGCGTCAATCCTATAAGGCGCATGAATTCTGGCGGTTATGGATACCCATGCGCGGCGAGATGTGGTTCCGTGCGGTAAGGGGATTCGCGCATGAACAGCAAAACAGTATTGGTGACAGGTGCCACCAGCGGCATAGGGTTGGCCTTGATCGACCGCTTGCTGGACGCAGGGTACACACCGGTTTTAACCGCGCGGAATGCGGATAAGGTGCGGGATTTGGCGGCTGAAAAAGATGTGGCTGGATATGCACTGGATGTGGCGGACAGTGGCGCGGTGACCCGCGTTTGTGCGCAGATCGCGCAGGACCACGGCCCGCTATGGGGGTTGGTGAATAACGCCGGCATCTGGTTGGAGGGGGATTTTGATGCCTACTC
>ENA-OSCG01000194-OSCG01000194.1-marine-sediment-metagenome-genome-assembly--contig:-NODE-194-length-9716-cov-6.301522_pt1 | contig 9716 bp, 8 predicted proteins | sample MGYA00237880_ERZ529332 | MGnify/ENA primary metagenome ERZ529332 (study PRJEB26373, sample SAMN05710708) | marine sediment metagenome | biome: marine; feature: ocean trench; material: sediment... | reverse complement strand
TAGGGGTCGATGGTGTTATGGATAAGAGTAAGGTTTCAGGCAGTGACACCAACCTCCTCGCCTTCTTTCACGATCGCCTAAAAGTCTACCTTAAAGATCAAGGCGTCACGCATGATGTTATTGATGCTTGTCTGGCGATGCCGAACAATGATGACCTTACGTTGCTCGTTAAGCGTGCCAAGGCTCTCCAAGCGTTTGTGAATACCGACGACGGGGTGAACCTGTTGCAGGGGTATAAACGGGCCAACAACATTCTGGCGGCGGAGGAGAAGAAAGACGGGGTTTCTTACGAGGGGGAGCCGGAAATCGGCTATGCCGAGAGCGATGAGGAAAAAGCCTTGTTTGGGGCGCTTGATGTGGGGGAGGGGGCGATCTCCACGGCCATTGAGGCCGAGGATTTCGCGGCGGCTATGGCCGCCATGGCCAACCTTCGCGCCCCGATTGATGCGTTTTTTGACAGCACGCAGGTGAACGCCGACAGCCCGATTGTGCGGCGTAACCGTTTGTGTCTGCTGAACCGGATTCGGGTTGTAATGCACAAGGGCGCGATATTTTCTGCACTGAAGGGGTAACCTCGCAAGGTTCCAATTGCCAAACCCGAACGCATAGCTATGCTGCACTGCAAGATATGCAGGAGCAGCTATGAGCATTCGTTTAAATTCGGAATCCGAGGTCTTGGCCAAGACATTTGGCGCAAGGGGCGCGCGGTTGGCGTTGATGGTCAAGCTCGGCCTGCCTGTGCCCGACGGATTGATCCTGTCTAGCGCGACGGTTCGGGCCATTGCGAACGGCGAACCTGTTCCCGAATTGCCTAAAGAGTTGACCTCGGGCGGATTGCTTTCTGTGCGTTCCAGCCCCGAGAACCTCGATTGGGGTGGGCCAAATGCGATCCTGAATATCGGGATGACGGATGAATTCGTTATAGCTCAAAGCCGCAAGATCGGGGTGCATGGGGCCATGGACCTGTACCGCCGTTTCATCCAGAGCTACGCGGTGAGTGTCGAGCATCTGGACCCGGAATATTTCGAAAACCTCTACGACCAGTTGAAGCAGGGCGATGTGGACGGCGAGGAGGAGCTTTCCGACGCGGACCTGAGTTCCATGCTGGCCAAGTGCAAGGTTCTTTACGAGGCGGAGGTCGGCGCGCCTTTTCCGCAAGACCCGAGGGCGCAACTTCACGGGGTGATCCGCTCCATGGCGAAGTCGTGGAACGGGCCGACGGCCAAGATATTGCGCCGCGCCAAGGGGGCGCCGGAGGATGCGGGGCTGTCGATTGTGGTGCAGAAGATGGCGCTGGGGATCGGGGAAAACAGTGGCTCGGGCTTTGTGCAAATGGTGGACGAAAAGACCGGACGTCCGCGGATTTGGGGGCGGTACTTGCCTGAATCGCAAGGGCAGGACGCGCTGATGGGGCTGCGCACGCCGCATATGATTACCAAAGTGGAGCGGCGCGCGGCGGGGCAAACTGCGCTCTCGCTAGAGGAAATATCGCCCAAGGTTATCGAGCGTCTGAAGGATATCGGGGCCACGGCTGCGGCTGGTATGGGTGATGCTTTCCAGTTCGAGTTTACCGTTGAAAATGGCGAGGTGTATCTGCTGGACGCCACGCCCGCCAAGCGTTCGGCCCGTGCATCGTTGCAGATTGCCGTCGATTTGGCCGATCAAAAAGCCATCACCCGGAACGAGGCCTTGCTGCGGATCGAGCCGCGTAATCTGGTCGAACACCTGCATCCGCAGATCGACCCACGCGCCACGCGCAATGTTTTTGGCACTGGTTTACCGGCGAGTCCGGGGGCTGCGACGGGCAAAATTGTGTTCTCGCCAGAGGCGGCGATGGCGTCCGAGGCGCGGGAAGAACCGTGTATTCTGGTGCGGATTGAAACCTCGCCCGAGGATATTCGCGGTATGCATTCCGCGGCGGGCGTTTTGACTGTGCGCGGCGGAATGACCAGCCACGCAGCGGTGATTGCGCGTGGATTGGGGCTGCCTTGCGTCGTGGGTGCGGGGGATTTGAAGCTGAACTTGCAGAAGCGTACCATCACGACGCTGGACGGGCAGGTGTTTCGTGCAGGCGACGTGATTACCCTTGATGGCACGCGCGGGCAGGCCTTGATCGGCGCGCCAAAGATGATCCAGCCAGAGTTGGGCGGGGCGTTTCTGACCATCATGGAATGGGCCGATGAAACCCGCACAATGGGGGTGCGGGCCAATGCCGACACGCCGATGGATGCCCGTGTGGCGCGGAATTTCAAGGCGGATGGCATTGGCCTGTGCCGCACCGAACACATGTTTTTCGAGGAGGACCGCATCACCGTGATGCGCGAAATGATCCTTGCTACTTGCGAATCCGAGCGCCGCGCCGCCCTTGATCGCCTATTGCCCATGCAGCGCAGCGACTTTGTCGAGCTGTTCGAAATCATGCGCGGGCTGCCCGTAACCATCCGCCTTCTGGACCCGCCTTTGCACGAATTTCTACCCCATTCGCGCGAAGAAATGCAGGATTTGGCCGAGGCGATGGGCATCCCCGTCAGTCAGGTCATCGCGCGTGCCGACGATTTGAAAGAGTTCAATCCGATGCTGGGTATGCGCGGCGTGCGCCTCGGTGTGACCATGCCCGAGATTTACGAAATGCAGGCCCGTGCGATTTTCGAGGCTGCCGTCGAGGTTAGCAAAACTTCCGGCGAGGAGGTCGTGCCAGAGGTGATGATCCCGCTGGTTTCCGCTAACCGCGAGGTGGAATTGGTCAAGCGCAGCGTTGATCGCATCGCCGAAGAGGTGCGGATGGAAAACAATGTCGCGCTGAAGTTCAAGCTGGGCGTGATGGTGGAAACGCCACGTGCCGCGCTTAGGGCGGGGGATTTGGCGCAAAACAGCGCGTTCCTTAGCTTTGGAACCAACGATCTGACCCAGATGACATACGGGCTGTCGCGCGACGATGCGGGGCGGTTCATGCGCGACTATATCAACCTCGGGGTGTTCGACGAAGACCCGTTTCACACGCTAGACCTTGAAGGCGTCGGAGAGCTGTTGCTGATGGCCGCCAAACGGGGCCGCGAGGCAAATAGCGATCTGGTGTTAGGGCTGTGCGGGGAACATGGCGGGGATCCGGCCTCGATTCGGTTCTGCAAGCTGGCGGGGTTCGATTATGTGTCGTGCTCGCCGTTCCGTGTACCCATCGCGCGGTTGGCGGCGGCGCAGGCCAGTATTCTGGCGGAAAGCTAGAATCACAGGGCGATTCGCAGGATTAGCTACAGGATTCGGAGCCTGCCCAGCGCACACCCGAATTTAGTTCGAATTGTGCATGTTTTCGCAAGATGCGATGAATTCCATATAAAAAAGCTGATTCGCCTTGTTTTTGAAACTTGCTGTCCCATCTAAGGGACGACCGAGGATTCAGAAATCCTGTTATTTCTGGACTCGCCACGGATTCAGGCTATTTATCAGCCTCTGACTTTGTGGTGGGGTTAAGGTTTTCAGCAGCCAGATGGTTGTTTTCGATATGAGGTGACCGATGGCCATAGTGACGAGCACGCGATTTTCGCACGGCGTAAGCCGGGTGTGGATTGGAACGCTGTGCGCTGTCGCGGTTATGTTCTTTGCTTTTAGCGTGGCCAATGCTGAACTGTCGGACGCCGAAATTTCCCCTGACCCGCACCAGCAAGCCCTTAACCAGATCATGAGCATGATGACGCAGGAAAAAGCTGCGGTCAGCGCGCTTAGCTCGGACCGTCTGGCGGAACTTGGCGGGTTGCGGGTGGCCAAACCTGCTGGCGCGGATACTCGCATGAGTTCGTTTTCGATTTTCGGACTAAGTATTGGTGCCGGGGCGAGGGAAGACAATGCGTCCAATGCGCTGGCATCTGCGGCCCAAAGCGGGGCGATCTCCGTTGATCTTGGAGCGCAGACCGTCGCCGGTTTCACGGTTGCGGTTCTGGATTCCATGCCAGCCGCTTATGGCGGTCGAAGCTGGCAGTGCCTGACCGAGGCGCTTTACTTCGAGGCCCGTAGCGAAACCCTTGAAGGGCAGTTCGCCGTTGGCGAGGTTATTTTGAACCGTGTGGATTCGCAAAAATTTCCGAATTCGGTTTGCGGCGTTGTTGGCCAAGGTGCGCCACGCCTGAACAAGTGCCAGTTCTCGTATAACTGCGATGGTAAGGCCGAGTATTTTTCCGAAGCACTTGCATATGCACGTTCCGGCAAGCTGGCAAAACTGCTGCTTGATGGCCGTGCGCGGGTGCTGACGGGTGGGGCGACATATTACCATGCCAGCTCGGTTAGTCCCAGCTGGGCGCGTAGCTTTACGAAAACGGCACAAATCGGGAAGCATATATTCTATAACGCCGAAGCCTATTATAATTAGAAATTAACTGGCGGAATTCTGTTTGGCGGAAATGTATCCGCGTACGCTCGATATTTGCCTAATGCGCCGCTCGCGCGGGGGAATGTGTCGGTGCCGGACCTTGCCAGCTAGTGGCTAAAATTCTATCACAGGCAAAAGCGAGGGGATTTGCTTATGGATGAAACATCGATTGCGTTCGAGTTGCCGCATGTGCGCGCCGCTGCGACTGGCGGACCTGATCCGCTGGACCGTATTTCCGTGCGGGATTACCTGCGCGAGGTCGAAATCGGAGCATTTCAGGCCGAGCGCGGTGTGAAGCAGCGTATCCGTTTCAACGTGGTGTTGGAGGTCGCAGGGACAACGGCGGCGCAAAGCGATGACGTGGACAAGGTGATTTCTTACGACTCGATTATCGAGGCGATCGAGTTGCAGCTTTCAACTGAACGCATAAACCTGCTGGAAACCCTCGCCGAGCGTATCGCCGAGCGGTGTCTGGAAGACCGCCGCGTGGTGCGCGCGTTTGTGCGGATTGAAAAGCTGGACCGTATTCCGGGCACGCTGGGGATCGAGATTGTGCGGGCGCAAAGCGGCGAGGACGCGCAGAAAATTCGCCCTGTAGAAACTGTAGAGATGACGGATGAAACCCCACATCCGTTGGTGGTTTATCTGTCGAACGAAGTGTTGCACGGCCCGAATTTGCCAGCGTGGCTGGATGTCATTGCGGGGCATGAAGCGCCTGCGGTGATTTGTGTGGAAAAAACTGTCGAGCTTGCGGCGCACGCGCGCCACCCAATGGCGGACCGCCGCATCGGATTGTTGTCGATTGAACAAAACGCGTGGGTGCTGGCAGGCATGGACAAACGCTGCGTGGTGGTGGACAGCCGCACAGAAATGGACTGGGCGATGAAGCACGGGCAGTTGTCTGTGTGGGCGCCCTCTAAAATCGTGCTGGATTCGGTTGAGCAACCGGAGGCCGACGCCGAAACGCCCGAAGCCTTGGCGATGTGGTTTGCGGAACAGTTCGCAGCTTGCAGGCTGGTGATCGTTGGTGGTCGCGGGGATTTGCAAAGCGAGGGGCTGGCGATTTCGGTGCTGAAGGCGGATGCGCCTGAAATCGTTTAATGGCAGTCGTTTATTACCGCCCTCTCGTTCAAAGTGACCAATGCAAGCCACGCGGAGCGTTGCCCGTGGCGGGCGGACATCTGTGGTTCACCCATGTGGAGCAGATAGCGCGCGGGTCAGCCTCGGACGTTGTCGCGGCGATGGATATCCCTTCGAGCGTTCTGGAAAACCTGACCGCTGCACGCGCGCGGTTTTGCGAGGTTGATATGCAGCGCCCCTCGATCATGGGTATTCTGAACGCCACGCCAGACAGTTTTTCCGATGGCGGGCAGCATTATACGTTTGAGGATGCGGTGCGCGGCGCACAAGATATGATCGCTGCCGGAGCGGATATAATTGATATCGGGGGCGAATCCACTCGACCCGGTGCGGATTTCGTTGATGCGGTGGAAGAAGCCCGCCGGACAACTCCCGTGATTGCCGCGTTGCGTGCGGCGGGCGCGGAAACGCCGCTGTCTATCGACACGCGAAAGGCGTCTGTGGCAAGGTCCGCATTTGAAGCCGGAGCGGTGCTTTTTAACGATGTCACGGCGTTGAGTTATGACGTGGACAGTTTGGCGACGGCCGCAGAACTGGGGGCCAGCGTTTGCATCATGCATGCGGGGGGCGACCCCAAAACCATGCAGGACAAGCCGGAATACGACAACGTGTTGCTGGATGTGTACGACTACCTTGCGGGGCGTATTCAGGCCTGCGAGGCGGCGGGGCATACCGCGCGCCAAGATTATGATTGATGTCGGGATTGGCTTTGGGAAAACCCAAACGCATAACCTTGAACTGCTGCGTGGTATCGCGTTGTTCCATGGTCTTGGCTGCCCGATCCTGCTGGGTGCTTCGCGTAAACGCTTCATCGGGACCATCGGCAATGCACCTGATGCGGCCAACCGCGTGGCGGGGTCTATCGCCGTTGGGTTGAACGCGCTAAACCAAGGGGTGCAGATGCTGCGGGTTCATGATATTGCTGAAACGAAACAGGCAATTGCGCTGAACGCGGCGCTTACGAAACAAGGTTAAAGTATTTATGAAACGCAAGTATTTCGGCACTGATGGCATCCGCGGTGAAGCCAACACTTTTCCTATGACCGCTGAACTGGCTTTGAAGCTGGGCATCGCTACGGGGCGGTATTTTCGTAAAACTACGGATAAGCCACGGGTTGTGATTGGCAAGGATACGCGGCGATCCGGCTATATGCTGGAGAATGCGCTGAGCGCGGGGTTTAATTCTGTTGGCATGGATGTGCTGCGGCTTGGCCCGGTGCCGACCCCTGCGGTGGGGATGCTGACGCGCTCTATGCGGGCGGATCTGGGGGTGATGATTTCGGCTTCGCACAACCCGTATAAGGACAACGGCATCAAGTTTTTCGGGCCGGACGGGTTTAAGTTGTCGGACGAAGCCGAGATGGCGATTGAGGAAATGCTGGAGGCTGGTGACCTGAAACTGGCGGCCTCGGACAAAATCGGGCGCACGACGCAGATTGATGATGCGGGTGGGCGCTATATGGAGTTCGCCAAGACGACAATTCCGCGCCGCATCAAGCTGGACGGCCTGAAGATCGTTGTCGATTGTGCGAATGGCGCGGCTTATAAGGTTGCGCCCGAGGTTCTGTGGGAACTGGGGGCCGAGGTGATTGCCATTGGCGTCAAACCGAACGGGTTTAACATCAACCTTGATTGCGGTTCCACCCATACGGAAATGGCGGCCGCGCGGGTTTTGGCCGAGGGGGCCGATCTGGGCATTTGTCTCGACGGGGATGCGGACCGTGTGATGATTATCGATGAAAAAGGCAATGTGGCGGACGGTGACCAGATTATGGGGCTGATTGCGCAAACCTGGGCGGCCTCGGGGAAGTTGACGGGGGGCACGCTGGTGTCGACCGTGATGTCCAACCTCGGGTTGGAGCGGCATATGGAAAGTCTGGGGTTGAACCTGCTGCGCACAGCCGTTGGTGACAGGTATGTGGTCGAGGCGATGCGGGCTGGCGGTTTTAACCTTGGCGGCGAGCAATCCGGCCATATTATCATGACGGATTACAGCACGACGGGTGACGGTTTGATTTCAGCGTTGCAGTTTTTAAGCACGATGGTGGAGACAGGCAAACCGGCTAGCGAGCTGGCGGATGTGTTCGAACCCGTGCCGCAACTGCTGCAAAACGTGCGCTTCAAGGCGGGGGCTGACCCGTTGGCCGAGGCCTCGGTTCAGGCGGCGATTAGCGACGGTGAAAGCCGTTTGGCGGCGAACGGGCGTCTGTTGATCCGCAAGTCCGGCACCGAACCGCTGGTGCGGGTGATGGGCGAATGTGAGGACGAAGCGTTGCTGAAGGTGGTAATTTCCGACATTTGCGCCGAGGTCGAGAAGTTCGCCTAGGCTTTTTTCACACGGTCACGCGAGATTAGCAGCCCGCCAAGGATGATGGCATAGGCCGATACGGCGTGCAGGGTGATCGGTTCGTCAAGGATGAAAAATCCGATAAATCCGGCCCATATAGGTATCAAGAACCCAACCACAGACATGAACACCGGCCCTCGACGTTTAATGACGACATAGCGGATGTTTTGGCCGATGCCGCTGGGCAAGATGCCAAGCACGATCAGCGCGATGAGGGGAACCGTCGGCGCCCCAAGCGCGGTTTCAAAGGCCGAGTATCCGAAGGGCAGCAGGAATACCGCGCCTGAAATCATGGTGCCCGCTGTTGCGCGAAAAGACGGGACGGAGGGCATCACCTTGATGATGATTGCGCCGCTGGCATAGCCCATGGCCACAAGAAGGCAGGCGAGCTGGGCGCGGGCTTGGCCTTCGGCGCCGACTTGGCTGATGGCGGCGGGGCCAGCCAGCCACACAAGTCCGGCGAAACCGATCGCGAAGCCGATCCATTTGCGTTTTGATACCGGTTCACGCAGGATGACGCGGGTGGCCAGCAGGATGAACAGCGGCACCGACGAGATGAATATCGAGGCAACGCTGCCGGGGATGGAAAGTTGCGCCCAAGACAACAGGGTGATGGGGGCCGCAAGACCGACGATGCCAAGCAGCGACAACCAGCGCCATTCCAGCAACGTGTTCGGGATACCTTGGCCTGAGAAAATCGCAACGCTCGCCACGACGACAGCGGCCAATGCGGTGCGCCCGAAAGCAGTCTCGACGGGCGAGAAGGCTTCGAGGGCGACCGTGGTTAACCCGAAAGCCGATCCCCAGACAATGACCAGAAACGCGACGAGGAAATATGGTACCCACTCGGATTTCATGGCCGCGACCGCCAGATTTTGGCTTGGGAAACGCCAAGGCCGATCAGGATTAACCCAAGCGCCCAGATGAATTGGCTGGGTAGGGTCTCGTTCAGGACAACCATGCCGATGATGACGGCCCAGACGGGCACCTGATAATTAACGAGGCTAAGGAAAGGTGGGCCCGCCGCCTTGATGACGTAGACGAGGATCACCGTGGCCAAGGCCGTCGGTACAAGTCCGAGGTACAGAACGCTGAGTAAGGCGGCCTGGCTTGGCACTGCGGGAACCCCTCCGAAAAACAGCGCGGCAGGGACCAGCATGGTGGCGGCCATTATCAACGCGGCTGAACTAAACGCCATTTGCGGGCCGCTCGGGGCAAGTCGGGTGATGATGGAGCCGATGGCGTAGCAGAAGCTGGCGATAACGCAGGCGATGCGGGCGATGTTCTCGATGTCGCCACCACCGGATTGCAGGATTTGGGCGGGGCCGATCAGAATGACGACCCCGATGAAGCCCACTCCGAAGCCGAGGGTTTTCTGGCGGCTTAGGCGCTCGCCCGGTAGGAAGAAATGCGAGAGCGGCAGCACCAGCAGGGGCACAACCGCCATGGTGATACCCGCATAGCCCGACGAGACGTGGATTTGCGCCCAGCTTAGCAGCGTGAACGGGATGGCGTTGGTGAATATCGCCATGCCAAACCCGTGCCGCCATATTTTTCGGCCTGTCGCGGTGGCGGTACTCGGCAGCCCGACCCCCATGTAAAAGCTGATGGAGGTCAGTATAACCGCAGCGATGCTGACACGGATTGCCGCCACCGTGATTGGGCCAAAACTGCCCAGTGACAGCTTGACCCCAAGGAACGAGCTGCCCCAGATCAATCCCAGCAGCAACAGCAGCATCCAGTTGATAACAGCCTGATTTCGCATGGGTTTTCCTTTAGGATTAGGCGATCCCAGTCAGGGGTGCTTGTGTCATGAGGATAAAATACCGACAAGGGAACCTGTATCGCCGTCCTCTCCGATGCAAGCAA
>ENA-OSCG01000193-OSCG01000193.1-marine-sediment-metagenome-genome-assembly--contig:-NODE-193-length-9737-cov-8.995662_pt1 | contig 9737 bp, 7 predicted proteins | sample MGYA00237880_ERZ529332 | MGnify/ENA primary metagenome ERZ529332 (study PRJEB26373, sample SAMN05710708) | marine sediment metagenome | biome: marine; feature: ocean trench; material: sediment... | reverse complement strand
TGGTGGCCGCCCGGGCCATGCACGTGGCCATGTTTGGTTTCTTCCTCGCTGGCATCGCGAATCCCGGCAATTTCCACATCAAATGTCAGGGTCTCACCTGCCAGCGGGTGGTTGGCGTCCACATCCGCAACGAAGCGCCCCATCTTGACCACGGTCACCTGTACCGGGCCTTTATTGGTCCGCAGATTCAGAATTTTCCCGACTTTTATTTTCCCAAGACCCTTCAAACGCTTGAGGGGTACCCGTTGAATATTGTCTTCAACCCGCACGCCATAGGCCTCTTCAGGCGCGACGGTCACGCTGAACTTATCCCCGATGGCATGCCCTTGCATGGCCTTTTCCAGCCCGCTGATAATGTTGTTGGCACCATGCAGATAAGTCATCGCGTCGCGATCTTTTGAGGATTCCACCTCCTCACCTGCGGCGTTCTTTAAGGTGTAATGAAAAGTCACAACCTTGCCTTTCTCAGCAATCATAGGTGTCTCACAAGCACGTGCGGCGGGATGCCATATTATAACCTGTGGCAGTTGCAGACTTGGTGCAATATTCGGGTGGCTGCGTTATGGTTTCTTCTCAGGATGGTTTTCAGGTGGTACACAACATGGTTAAAATCGCACTGCTATTTTTGCTGACACTTTTCATGGCACCTGCCTGGGCACAGCTGGATAAAGATGTTGGGGACACCGAACCCGTTGTCAGCCCGGTGGTTGAAGACCCCATCGAAGTAACGATCAACGAATGGCCGGTACCCTGGAAGGACAGCCGCCCTCGCGATCCGGATGTTGCTCCCAATGGCATCATCTGGCTGGTCGGCCAGGGTGGTGATTACGCAGCGAGTTTTAATCCTGACAACGAAGAATTTACGCGCAAGGTGTTGCCGCCCGGCACCGGCCCACACAACCTGATCGTGGATCGCAATGGATGGCTGTGGATCGCAGGTAACCGCAAGGCCTTCATTGGCCGCATGAACTCTGTCACCGGTGAACTGAGCCGCTTTGCCATGCCGGATGAAACCGCGCAGGACCCGCACACGCTGGTGTTTTCGGGCAGGAACGAAATCTGGTTCACGCTGCAGTGGAGCAATTACGTCGGACGTCTGAACAAACGCAGCGGTAAGATTGACCTGGTCCCAATGCAGACCGAAAAAGCGCGCCCGTACGGCATCAAAATGGATTCCAGGGGCCATCCGTGGATTGCCCTGCTCGGCACCAACGGGCTGGCTACCATTGATCCACAAACAATGGAGTTGGAGGTTGTGATTCTGCCACGTGCAGAGGCAAGGTTGCGGCGGCTAGCCATCACCCGCGACGACCTGATCTGGTACACCGATTATGCGGGTGGCTATATCGGTCGCTATGAACCGCACACCGGTGTGATCAGCGAGTGGAAAACACCCAGCGAACAATCGGGTCCTTACGCCATGGCGGCCGATGCGGATGGCCGCATATGGTTCGTTGAAACCTGGCCGGAACCCAACCTGCTGGTCGGTTTTGATCCAATCACCGAAATGATTTTCAGCATCACACCCATACCGAGCGGTGCCGGCTCGGTCAGGCACATGGTTTTTGACCCGGCCCGCAATAGCCTGTGGTTCGGAACCGACACCAACAACCTGGCCCAGGCAATCCTTCCATGACGGTGGGGGCGACGATGCCCCATCAATCCAGTTGAACATGGTTGCCGGTTGTGCCTTCATTGCCGGGCAAACCGGTTGAAGCGGAACGCAGTGAGGTCGGTTGCGGGTTCATTACCCACGACCAAATCTGCGATGTGGCGGCCGGTGGTTGGCCCCTGGGTCAGGCCATAATGGCCGTGGCCGAAGGCATAAAATACATTGCGATGCCCGGGTGAAACCGATATGACCGGCATGGAATCCGCCATCATGGGTCGCTGCCCCATCCATTCGGTCGCGTTTTCAGTATTGAGACCATCAAGATAGTGGCTTGCGTGTTTGAGCAGGGCTTTTGCCCGCCGGTAATCCGGCTCGGCTTCCAGTGCCGCGAACTCTGCCGTTCCGGCAACTCTCAAGCCATCGCCAAGCGGTGTCATGACAAACATCCGGCTCAATGACATCACCGGGCAATCCAACTCAACACCCGGATTGGCAAGCATGCTGTGATAACCGTGTTTTGCGATCATCGGAACCGTGTAATCCAACTGCTCCGCAATAACATTTGACCACGCACCGGCGGCAACCACGAGCTTGTCTGCTGCAATTTTGTTGCCGGATTCGGTCTGCAGGCTGATGCCCTGCCCATCTGGCCCGGCCGGCTTCACGCGGGTGACGCGATCCTGAATCCAGCGCGCACCATTGGCGATACAATGCTGCGCAATCCGTGCCGTTACTTTCTCCGGATCCAGTAGATGTTGCCAGTCCGGCATCATCACTGCCACGCCATCATGCAGCTTCACACAGGGCGCAAGCTGGTTGACTTCTTCGGCACTGAGCCGGTGGGTTTCAAATCCCAGCCGGGCACGAAGCTCAATTTGCCACCGGTCGTCACGGTACTCTTTTTCGGTGTCGTAAATGTGTAGGGCGCCACGGGCGTGGCGTAAATGCAAGCAACCGGTGGCCTCCAGAATTTCATCGTAGTCGGCAAAAACCGTGCGCATCAGTTGTGCCTGCGCAATGGCTATGGCCTCGACTTTCTGCATGTTGCTGACCCGCCAGAATTTCCAGAACCAGGGTATCAATGCCGGAAAATCCTTTGGCCGGATGCGCATCGGACCCAGCGGATCCAGCAGCCAGCCTGGTACCTTGCTGATCATGCCAGGATAGGAAAATGGAATGACAGATGAGGCCGAGATACAGGCTGCGTTGCCGGAGCTACAGGATTGCCCGGGCGGCACATGGTCAATAAGGGTGACGTTCAACCCTTTGCGTTGCAGGTGCCAGGCACAGCTTGCACCAATAATGCCTGCGCCGATTACCACGCAATGCTGTCTGGAATCACTCATCTTAACTCAATATATCAAGGTCGCCGTTGCAGTTTGTACATTCGTTACCTGATCGGGAACAACGCCTCCGGCTTAGCCTCACCCATCATTTGTTGGCGTACCAGCGGAATCGGCGGGCCGCCGTAACTCAGGAATGCGTCATGGAACTCACGCCAGGCTTTTCTGCCGCCGCGTGTCGCTGTCCAGTCATCGCGTAAACGTTTGATCATCAGTTTGCCCATGGTGTAATTCAGGTAGGCCGGGTCGTAGGTGCCCCTGGCCGCCTGCTGAATCGCCGTGCCCTCACCCTGAAACCCTTCTTCAATGAAAAACTTCTTTGCGTCTTCAACCGACCAGCCCTGGGTATGCAGGCCAATGGTGGAAAGCAAGCGCGCATCTCTCAGCAGTGCGTTGCTGATCTGGCCGATGCGGGTTTCCGGGTCGCCGTCCCGCAGGCCGGCTTCGACCATCATCTCTTCGCTGTAATGCGCCCAGCCTTCAGCATAGGCGTAACCGACAAACACACGGCCAAAGAACCACGGCGCACGGTTGGCGTGCAGAAAATTCAGAAAATGTCCGGGCCAGACTTCATGGATCGAAGTGAATAGCAGGTCGGCCTCACCGGCAATATAATCTGCCTGAACATCCTCAGGCCAGGCCGGGTTCGGCGGGGAAATGTAATAGACCGATGGCTGGTTCTTCTCCCATGGGCCGGGGATACTGATATAGGCAAAATTGGAGCGGGCGTACGGCGGCGACTCGTTTACCATCGCCAGTTCTTCACCGGGAATGCTGACCAGGTCTGCGCGCACAACGAACCTGCGCGTTTCTTGCAACTGCTCACGCGCGGCCTCTACCGAACCAGCTTTTGGCTTGCGGTCGGACATCTTTGCGAAACAATCCTGGATGCTGTCTCCCGGTGCAAATTCGGCACATGCACTATGCAAATTCCTGAGATTGCGCGCCATATCCGCGCGACCAATCGCCTCAAGCTCTTCCAGCGGGGTATCGACCCGCTCGGTATCCCATAACATTTGCCTGAACAGCTCCGGCCCGAGTGCGAAATCTTCGGTAGCAGCCGGCATATTGGATGTCAGCCAGTCAGCGATATCCTGCATGGCTGAAACCGCTTCCTTATTGGCGTTGACGAACGTCTGCTGCAGGTTTTCGTCCTTGACCGCCGCCCATATCGCCGGTACATCATCACGAAAATACGCAGCGTAGCCGCCAAATCCATCGATGCCCAGTTGCAGCCAGGTGCGCGGCATCGGCATGGCCAAATTCTGCCGTATCTGCTGAACTGCCAGCGGGACATTTTCCAGGTAACGGGTAAACGCCCGCATGCGTTCCTCAAGCGGCGCATAATCCAGCGCGATATAGGCGCTGGGATCCAGCGAGTCGCTCATCCAGCCAAAGTAATACTGGGGACTGCGAAACGGCAGGCCGACTTTTTCCATCCAGAAAAGATCCTGATCCACTCTGGCGATGAAGTATTCACGCTGGTACAGTTGCTCCGCACTCATTTGCCCCCCGGAAAATGCCATGGCACCATCGCGAGCCTGGTGTAAACGTGCGATTTCCTTTTCTATGCCACCGCGGCTCCAGTCCGGCAACTGACCATCATATTCATGCCGGCCCTGCGTGACTGCCCATTGTGGGTGTGCGGCAATGTGCGCCTCGATCTGGCGGGAGATAAATTGTTCCCAGCTTTCTGCTTGCGGTTGCCCCTGTGTGACCGCTGCCGGTGCCGGCTCTTCGGCCTTTTGGCAGCCGCCTAAAGCCAGCAATGAGCATACGACGGTCACGAACAGGGTGCGTGAATTGAAATGGGTCATAAGCGGGGTTCCGGGACAGGGAAAGCAGGTATTTTAGCAGGTATGGAACTCCGTACTGCCTGTCTTTGGCCTGGAAGTGCCTGACCCATTTGACCAGCAGCAATAAAAAAGCACCGGCCAGTGTGCATTGAACATTTCAACCCTTTTTGCTAGCATGGCGGCGAAATCAGTAGTCGCTTTTAGTTTCTTGATTTTCAACTTGAAAAAACATAGTTCGATTGTCAGCTAATCGGATCGCAACTCAAATTATCAATAACAACGCAGGGTGCCCAATCAGTATGGCGATTACTTATAAGGAATCCGGGGATGCCCGGGGAACATTTTTAGGCCACCCTAAGGGGTTATTTGTTCTCTTCTTTGCCGAAATGTGGGAGCGTTTCTCCTATTACGGCATGCGGGCATTGCTCATTTTCTACCTCGTCCAGCATTGGATGTTCAGTGATGGCGAAGCATCTCTGATATATGGCGCTTATACAGCGCTCGTCTACATAACGCCAGTAATCGGCGGCTACCTTGCAGATAGATATCTGGGCCAGCGAAAGGCCGTGCTTTTTGGTGCGGTACTACTCACCTTTGGCCATTTTTTAATGGCGTTTGAGGGCGGTGGCGGACAGGCTGGTTCTGCCATCAATGTTTTCTGGCTGGCACTGGCGTTCATCATCGTGGGTTCCGGTTTCCTGAAGGCCAATATTTCAGTGATCGTCGGTCAGCTTTACTCACGTACTGATGTCCGCAGAGACGGCGCGTATACGATTTTTTATATGGGTATCAATCTCGGTGCCGCTTTAGGTGCGATCATCGCTGGTGTTCTCGGTCAGGTGTATGGCTGGAAGTATGGCTTTGGTGCCGCTGGTGTTGGCATGTTGCTGGGGCTGCTCGTGTTTATATGGGGCAAACCTTACCTTGTAGGGCGTGGTGAGCCATCAGATCCTGCCCGACTGGCGACACGGCACTTTGGTATGAAGTTTGAGTGGATACTCTATATTTTAAGTTTTGCAACGGTCGGGCTGGTTTGGTTTCTGATCCAGTATCAGGCATTGGTTGGAACAGTACTGGGAATTTCAGGCGCAATACTGGTTGCCTATGTGCTGTTTGTTGCTATGGTGAAGTTGCCAGCGGACGATCGCGACCGGATATTCGCCGCCATGTTTCTGATCTTCGGCTCGATTCTGTTTTGGGCATTGTTTGAGCAGGCAGGATCTTCGCTCAACCTCTTTACCGACCGCAATGTAGACAGGAATATACTCGGCTGGGAAGTTCCAGCATCCGTGTTCCAGTCTATCAATGCAATTTACATTGTGTTGCTGGCGCCCTTTTTTGCTATGTTGTGGACCTGGCTCGCCCGGCATGGGCTGGAACCTTCGACCCCCGCAAAGTTCGGGCTGGGTATGATGCAGCTCGGTGCTGGCTTCCTGGTGCTGGTATTAGGCGCGACCTCAGCGGGCGCCGGCAATCTGACGCCGGTTCTGTTCATATTCCTGATCTATCTGTTGCATACAACCGGTGAGCTTTGTTTGTCACCCGTGGGTTTATCTGCAATGAACCGTTTGGCGCCTGCGCACATGGCGAGTCTGATTATGGGGACATGGTTCTTTGCCTCGGCGACAGGTAATTTCGCGGCTGGTTTAATCTCTGCGGCAACCGGCAGAGAAGGTGCCGGCCCAGAAGCGGCGATAGAAGTGTATTCAACCGTCGGTTGGGGGGCTGTGGCCGTGGGTGTGGGTGTGATTTTAATTTCGCCTTTAATTAAAAGGCTTATGCATCTGGATACCATGAAGGATGATGATGTAGCGCACGATAATCCGGAAGGCCAACAGGCTACTAAAGCAGCCATCTGATTTGACGACATATTATCCGGGGTTAATTGCGCACGACCTACTTTTTTGCACAGTTTCTTCAGCCACTTTGCGCAGGCAAAGGGTTTCGGGTTAACTTGACGGAAGAACAGGTTCATGGATCAGCAAACTGCACAAAAATTTATCGACGAACTGTGGATGGATTCCATCGTTCCCGAACTGATTGAGTACATCAAAATCCCCGCTAAATCCCCCCACTTTGATGCCGACTGGGCAAAAAACGGCTATGTGGAGGATGCTACCCAGCAGATATTCAGCTGGTGCAAAACCCAGGATGTTAAAGGTATGGAGCTGGAAATTGTCCGCCTTGAAGGACGCACTCCACTGATATTCATGGAGATCCCGGCACAGGGTGAAGCCGATCCCGATGACACCATCCTGATGTACGGCCACCTGGACAAGCAACCGGAAATGAGCGGTTGGGCCGATGACCTCGGACCATGGAAGCCGGTGATCAGGGACGGCAAGCTTTACGGCCGTGGCGGTGCCGATGATGGTTATGCAGCATACAGTTCACTGGCTGCCATCATGGCAGTACAAAGACAGAATCTGCCGCACGCGCGCATCGTCATTATTATCGAAGCCTGTGAGGAATCGGGCAGCTATGACCTGCCACACTACATCGAACTTCTTAAGGACCGCATCGGTGAGCCTTCGCTGGTCGTATGCCTGGATTCCGGTGCCGGAAACTATGAGCGACTTTGGTTGACGGTTTCATTGCGGGGAATGGCGGCGGGTACCCTGCGTGTAGATGTTCTCAACGAGGGTGTGCATTCCGGTTACGCTTCCGGTATTGTGCCATCCAGTTTCCGCGTCATGCAGCAATTATTCAACCGGCTCGAAGACCAGGCGACAGGGAAAGTACTACCTGATTACCTGTACGCGCCGATTCCTGAACAGCGCCTGGAACAGACCCGGGCCGTGGCCGAGGTCCTGGGCGATGAGGTCTGGCAGGCATATCCCTTCGCAGCCGGCGTTGGGCCCATGGCTGAAAACAACGTCGAACGTATTCTGAACCGGACCTGGCGACCGGCACTGTCGTACACCGGTATTGCCGGCATTCCGTCACTGGAAAATGCCGGTAATGTTTTGCGGCCCTACACAGCGATGAAACTGTCCATGAGGTTGCCGGCAACCGTGGACGGTGAAGCAGCTTCACAGGCGATGAAGGAAACCCTCGAGGCCAATCCGCCCTCAGGTGCAAAAGTCAGCTTTACTACCGACCAGGCGGCATCCGGCTGGGATGCACCGGAAATCGCCCCCTGGTTGCACACATCACTGGAAAAGGGTTCACAGGGCAGCTACGGCCAGGGTGTGATGTATATGGGTGAAGGCGGCACCATTCCGTTCATGGCCATGCTGGGAGACTTTTACCCGCAGGCGCAGTTCATGATCACCGGTGTGCTGGGACCCCAGTCCAACGCGCATGGACCAAATGAGTTTTTGCACATTCCGTTTGCGCGCAAGCTCACGACCTGCGTTGCGCATGTGATTGCGGATCATTGCCAGAGGGGTATTTGAAACCGGCGACGGGTTAATCAGCGCAAGTCTGTGATTGGAAGCAGGTTACATCATGGTCACCCCGTTCAATCTGGAATGTGGCATGTGATATTCCGAACCGCTCCCGTAGCTGCTCTGCCAGATCGTGCAGAAAACCATCGTCGGGGGGTGGCTGCGGCATTAATAAATGTACGGTCAGCGCTGTATCAGTCGTGCTTATCGGCCAAATATGGAGATCATGCATGCCTTCGACACCGGGCTGCAGGTACAGCCAGCTGCGAACTGCCTCCGGATCCAGGCCACGTGGCACCCCGTCAATGGCCAGGTTGAGCGAATCACGCAACAAGCCCCAGGTAGACCAAAAAATCACTGCCGCGATCAGCAGGCTGCTCAAGGGGTCAAACCAGTTCAGCCCGAACTTCCAGATTACAAAACCGGATATAACCACGCCGAGAGAAACCAGAGCATCCGCTGCCATGTGCAGATAAGCGCCACGAATATTAAGGTCGTGGTCCTTTCCTGATACAAAAAACCAGGCTGTTACTGAATTTATGATCACACCGATGCCAGCGACCACCATGATGGTCTTGCCAGCCGGCTGGGCGGGCTCGAAAAACCGGTTTATCGCCTCCCAGCCAATAATCACAACAGCCGCCAGCAATAACAGACCACTGAACATGGAAGCCAGGATGGTAGCGCGTGAGTAGCCGTAAGTCCGCCGCAGAGACGGTTGTTTGCTGGCCAGGTAACTCGCCCCCCAGGCCAGCAACAAGCCCACCACATCACTGAGGTTGTGGCCGGCATCGGTAATCAATGCCAGTGAATCAGCGATGACACCATAGGTGACCTCGATCACCACAAACACGAGATTAAGCGCCACACCAACGGCGAACGCGCGGTTATAGTCCAGCGTGGCGTGATGGTGGTGGTGTGTTTCCCGATTCATATCCAGTATCTTTGCTACTCAATATTACTGCCCATAATTATGCCGAACTTTGCCAGCCATGATATAGCGTTATAACGCCAATCACGATAAAACCCGCGCCGGCGATCATGGACATGATTCTGGCATTGATCAGCTGTGACACCAATGAACCGGCCGCGACACCAATAGCACTGGTCAGTACCAGGGCGAGGGCAGCGCCAAAAAAAACCGTCAGTTTGCTGACACCCTTGTCCGCCGCGAAGAGCAGGGTAACCAGCTGAGTCTTATCGGCCATTTCAGCAATAAAAATAGCACCGAATACCGTAGCAAACAATTTCCATTCCATCATTCATACCTCTTTAAATTCAGTTGACCTAACCCGGACATTGCACCAAGGCGGACGACATAATGCATGTTATCATTTCAATTCAAAGCCTTACAGGACATTTAGGTAACTCCCTCTCAAGCCATAGCTATCGCGATGATTTATCGAACGATTTTCCATTGGACAGAAGTCCCGGTGCCGACAAGCACATATATGTTCGGGTTAGGACTATAACTGACATTTTTTGTCAGTAGTTCGACACAATGTGGCAACAATCAACCTCCTGCCGTTAGCATCGGTGTGATGAAATACCCCAACTAGCTGATATACATGTGGGAATTTATCTTTTTTTAATATGG
>ENA-OSCG01000192-OSCG01000192.1-marine-sediment-metagenome-genome-assembly--contig:-NODE-192-length-9846-cov-6.229088_pt1 | contig 9846 bp, 12 predicted proteins | sample MGYA00237880_ERZ529332 | MGnify/ENA primary metagenome ERZ529332 (study PRJEB26373, sample SAMN05710708) | marine sediment metagenome | biome: marine; feature: ocean trench; material: sediment... | reverse complement strand
CAGGTGGCATAGCGGCTTTAACTCTTGGAGCAATGCTTTGGCCCGTGCTGCGCCCGAAGCGTCAAACGGCTATGCGGTCGTCTTATGATGTGCAAATCTACAAAGACCAACTGAAAGAAGTCGAGTCCGATTTGGCCCGTGGAACCTTAAGCGAACCCGAGGCCAAAGCCAGCCGCACCGAGGTTTCACGTCGCTTGTTGGTGGCCGCAGAATCTGAAGCGAGCGAATCCACATCCGACAACGCCCCTAAATGGGCCTCAATGGCATTGGCGATTACGGTTAGTCTTACTGTAGTGGTTGGCGGATTCGGGGTTTATCAACGGCTTGGCGTACAGGGCATGCCGGATTTCCCGCTTGAGGATCGTGTTAGTTCCCGCCCATCGCAATCGATTGCCGAAAAGGCCGTATCGCAGGACATGGCTGGTTTGCCCGATTTTATACAGATTGACCCCAAGCATCTAGAGCTGGTCGAACAGTTGCAAGATGTTCTTAAGGACCGCCCTGATGATTTGCGCGGGCACCAGATGTTGGCAGACAACCTTGCCCAGCTTGGCAAATACGCCGAAGCGCGCGCCACACAGGATATCGTTATGCGTCTTCTGGGTGACGACGCAACGGCAGGAGATTACGCCGCACACGCTGAAATCATGATTGTCGCTGCGGACTGGTACGTGTCCCCTGCGGCAGAAGAAGCCTTGGCGCGGGCCTTCCAGATCGATGCGTCCAACCAGCTGGCGCGATATTATGCCGGGGCCTTGATGATCCAGCGGCAGGATTATGCGCAGACGTATTCGCTGTGGATGGGGTTGTTAGAAGAAGGCCCCGCGAATGCACCGTGGATCCCTGTGATCGAGAGCCAGATAGAGGCGATTGCGATCGAAGCGGGAATTACGCCGACCACGCTGGCTGGTCCATCAGCGGATCAGGTGAACGCTGCGAGCGATATGACAGCCGAGGAGCGCAACGATATGATCCGTGGCATGGTCGGCCAACTAAGCGAGCGATTAGCAAACGAGGGTGGCTCTGCCGAGGAATGGGCGCGGCTTATTCGGGCGTACGGGATTTTGGGTGAAACGGCCAATGCCTCGAATATCTGGAACGAAGCTAAAGAGGTTTTTGCGGCCAGCCCTACTGACATCCAGGCCTTGCTAGAAGCCGCACGGGATGCGAACGTTTCAGCAAGATGAGCCAAATTTTCGACGATGTCGAAGATTTTGCGGCGGTTTTGCCAGCCACGTCAGCCTTGATGGGGCTGGATCTGGGCACGAAAACCATCGGCGTGGCGGTTTCGGATACGTTTCGCAGCGTCGCGACCCCGCTTGAAACGGTACGGCGCAAAAAGTTCACAACGGACGCCGCGCGACTAATGGAACTGATCGCTGGGCGGAACATCGCGGGCGTGGTGCTGGGTTTGCCGTTCAATATGGACGGCTCCGAGGGGCCACGATGCCAATCCACCCGCGCATTTGCCCGAAATCTGTCGCGTTTGATCGATATTCCGATCACCTTTTGGGACGAGCGGCTGTCTACCGTTGCCGCAGAGCGCGCCCTGTTAGAGGCGGATACGTCGCGAAAGCGTCGCTCGGAGGTTATTGATCATGTGGCGGCTGGATATATCCTGCAAGGAATGCTGGACCGTCTGACACATTTAGGGTGATCAACATGGAAATGGACGAGATTTGGAAACGCGACGAGGTCGATTCACCTTGCGTTAAGATGTGCGTTATTCACCCTGCTTCGGGTCTATGTATCGGGTGCTTTCGAACCATCAACGAGATCGAGGGATGGTCTGCGATGGAACCGAAGGCACGTAAAATCCTTGTGGCAGAATTGCCTAGTCGCGAAAAACTTATCGTAAATCGTCGAAAAAAGCGTGACAATCGGTAACTAATTATTAAGGTTAACCAACTAGTGTTTGAAACTTCTGTAACGATGTTATAATTTTCATCGAAATGCGACGCCTCGGGCAAAGCGGTTAAGTCAGAAAGTTGAACTGGTAAATGCAAGTATGGGCGCTAATTCTAATAATCTATTTTTTAGGTGCCTTTCTGCTGCGCGATAACTTCTCCGCGTTATTTCTGGAATCTGGCGGCGCGTGGTGGATGGCGCTGATTGCTGTTGGCCTGGTTCTCACCGCCTTTTCAGGAGCCATCCGAAACCTGATGGGGTCTTTATCCGAAGAACGCCACCGCTCTTTGTTTGCAATTGCCGCCCTGTTTTGCATTGGCGGCATTGAGTATATCAACTCCGAGCGCGCTATAAACGCGGAACGGATCGTGGCGGAAACAGCTGCCATGGCCTTAATTAGCCCCGAGGTATCGATCAACCGCTCTTGGGATGGTCATTTCAGGGCGATTGCACAAATCAACGGGCAGGATGTTGGCCTGATAATCGATACAGGCGCCTCGCTAGTATTACTACGCTATGATGATGCGCTGCGGATCGGAATTCCGATGGACGAGCTGGATTATTCGACACCTCTGACGACGGCAACCGGCAAATCCTATGTCGCAAAATTTTATATCGCTGACCTCACAATAGGGGACGTGAGACTGCAAAATATAAAGGCAGCTGTCGCACAGGAAGGGGTGCTGCATTCATCCTTGCTGGGAATGAGTTTTCTGGAAAAACTGGACGAAACCGTAATTAAAAGAAACCGGATGATCCTGCGGAAATAAGCGGGGCTATCCCCAGATAGCCTTTCTAAGCATATTCAATGCCATCAACATAATGAAAAATGCGAACACCGTTTTAAGCGGTTTCGGATCCAGCGCATGTGCCAGTTTCACGCCGAACGGCGCGGTAATCAGGGTCATGGACACCACAACGGCAAAGGCTGGCAGGTTTACGAGGCCAATGGTTAACGGCGGTTTAACCGGCATGCCCCAACCGATCATCAGAAATCCAATGACCGACGGGACGGCAATAATAACGCCAAACCCCGCCGATGTTGCTATGGCGCGGTGAATGGGTTGGTTGTAAAGGGTCATTAACGGCACACCGAAACTGCCTCCGCCAATCCCCATCAGAACTGATAGAAAACCCAGTATTGGTGCGGTGACAACCCGCCCGATCCCCATTGGCATCGCATCCCCCAACCGCCAGTTTTGACGACCAAATGCAAGGTAGAAACCGACCAGCGTCCCGAGCACTCCGAATATCACCATCAAGCTAACCGAGCGCATTTCCCGCGCAATCAGCACACCAATTACGGCCCCCATTGCGATGCCGGGCGCCCAGCGTTTAAGGATATTCCAGTCAACGGCACCCTTTTTATTATGGCTAAGAACCGAACGGATGGAGGTGAATATGATCGTCGCCAGCGACGTTGCCACACATATTTGCATCAGGTACTCGCTTTCGTACCCAAGGGCTGCAAACATATAGTAAAACGCGGGCACAAGTATAATGCCACCCCCGACCCCGAGAAGCCCCGCGACGACACCCGCGATCGCCCCGATTATCATCAAAAGGGCGATAAGGGGTAACAGTTGTGATATTTCGAATGCGTACATTTGTATCCCTCAGGCTGCTAAACGGCGGATTTCTTCAAGCGCGGATAGGACGAGTTCGGGCCCTGCCCCTTTTATATGCGCGCCTTGGGAAATAACGCGTCGCCAGCGGCGCGCCCCCGGTCTGCCGGCAAATGCGCCTAACATATGGCGGGTAATCTGGTTTAGGCGAGCGCCCTTGCCAAGCTCGGATTCGATGTAGGGCAGCATGTCCAAAACCGCTTGTTCTGCGGTTGTGCTGGTGGTGGCGCCGAAAAACGTCTGGTCGGCATTGGCCAAAACCTCAGCAGGTTCGTGATATGCAGTCCGCCCAATCATCACACCGTCAACGCCAGCATCGAGGTGCATTTGCGCCTGTTCAAGGGAGGTGATGCCGCCGTTTATGCAAATCTCCAACCCCGGAAACATCCGCTTCATCGCGTAAACCAGATCGTAATCCAGCGGTGGCACATCGCGGTTTTCCTTGGGACTTAAACCTTGCAGCCATGCTTTGCGCGCATGCACGGTGAAACTGCGAATACCGGCGGCGGATACACGGGATAGAAACTCGGGCAGGATGTCTTTCGGGATTTGATCATCAACGCCAATGCGGCATTTTATGGTGATCTCTGGACCCGTTGATGCGTTAAGCATCGCGGCGGCGCAATCGGCCACCAGACCGGGTTTTTCCATCAAAATCGCCCCAAAACTGCCCGATTGCACACGATCCGAGGGGCAACCGATGTTTAAGTTAATCTCGTCGTAGCCAAAATCGCAGGCGATGCGGGTGGCCTCGGCCAGTAATTCTGGGTCCGATCCGCCGAGTTGCAGGGCAACAGGATGCTCGTCGGGATGACAGCCAAGCAGGTGATCGCGGTTCCCGTGCACGACAGCCGCCGCCGTGACCATTTCGGTATAAAGCAGCGCGTGTTTGCTGAAACGACGATGGAAATACCGACAGTGGCGGTCGGTCCAGTCCATCATCGGTGCAACAGAGAATTTGCGGTTTAGTGTCGTCATTTACAGGGTCCAACCTAGGGCAGGTGTTGCAAGCATCCCTACCCTAGCGCGGCGGGATTTTCCAGTGCGGTTGAGCGCAAACATAACAAATCTTGTTGATGCGAGGCGCCGCGAAACTCAGAGTCGGCGCTTATCATTTATCTGGGGGACAAAATGAAACGTATTTCTCTATTGATCAGCGGAGCGGCGATGGCCGTTGCTTTGGCGTCTGCGGCGATGGCGCAAGAGGTTACGCTGCGCTTGCACCAGTTCCTGCCGCTACAGGCCGCAATTCCTGCGAATGCTATTCAACCGTGGATCGATAAAATCGAAGCGGAATCGGGTGGGCGCATCAAAATCGAACATTATCCTTCGATGCAACTTGGCGGCGCGCCGTCCGCACTTTACGGACAAGCCAAGGACGGCGTTGTTGATATTATCTGGACGCTGATGGGATATACGCCGGGGCGCTTTCCTGTTTCCGAGGCGTTTGAATTGCCGTTCATGACCGGCAGTTCAGACGCGCCTTCGCGTGCATTCCACGAATATATGATGGAAAATGCGATAGAAGAATTTGCTGACACGCGTCCGCTTGTGTTCCACACGCACGGGCCGGGCTGGATACATTCCAGCAAGCCGATTGCGAATTTGGAAGATGTTTCGGGCCAGAAACTTCGTGGACCAACGCGCGTGATTACCAGTTTGCTCGGAAAATTGGGGGCGACGCCTATTGGCATGCCGGTTCCCGCTGTGCCGGAAGCCCTGTCTAAAGGCGTGATCGATGGCACAGTTCTACCGTTCGAGGTGACTGTTCCATTGCGCGTTTCTGAGCTTGTGGCGAACCACACCGGATTTGAAACCAACCCCAGCTGCTTGATGATCTGAAGGCCATTATCGATGCGAACTCCGGCCCGGATGTGGCAGCATTGTTCGGCGCTGTGATGGATGCCGGTGATATCGAGGGCCGCGCAATCGCGGAGGCGAGTGGCAATACGGTTATCGCGCTGGATGGCGGCGGCACAGCCTGTCGTTGACGAATGTCTGGTTGAAATGGAGGCGCTCGGCATTGACGGGCAAGCCTTGATCGACTCGGCCAAGGCACTGATTGCCAAGCACGAAATGTAAAACAACTGTCGCCGAATTTCTGTTCGCCTACCTTCAATGCACATTAATGAATGTATTTCTTGCGCTTGAGTGGTATTCGCGCGAACATCCTTGCAGCCCATTTTACCAAGGAGCATTAATATGACCATCCTGCGCCCATCCCGCCGTGATATCCTAAAAATGAGCGCCGCGGCTCCCGCCTTCGCCATCGGAGCCCCTGCTCTGGCCAAAATTTCGGCCCCCGTCAGCGGGCAATCAGCCGGATATTTCAGGTTTACAGTTGGAGCGGCGAAACTGACGGTGGTTTCCGACGGACACTTCACGAATTCTGTGCGGAGCATCGGCATTAACGCCGACGAGGCTGAAATCGTGGATTTTATGGAAGCGCATTTTTTAGATGCCTCCTCCCATTACGAGCACACAAACCATGTCGTTATCGAACTGGGAGATAGTAAAATCCTAGTTGATGTTGGATCGGGAAACCGGTTTTCCCCCACCACCGGACGGATGCTGGAAAACCTTGCCGCATCGGGTATTGCTGAGGATGAGATCACACATGTGGCCCTTACCCACGCCCATCCTGACCACATTTGGGGCATTCGTGACGACTTCGACGAGGCGATTTTTCCTGACGCCGAATACCTGATTGGCACAACCGAATTCGACTGGTGGATGATGGACGGCCGCGTTAATTTGGTTGAAGAGTCTAGTCAATCGATGGTCGTCGGGGCGGTGAATTCCCTTACCGCCGCAGAACCACAATTGTCGCGTGTTAGCGATGGCTATGAGATTGCGCCGGGTGTTACGATGATCGCCACGCCGGGTCACACGCTGGGGCATATGTCGCTAATTGTCGAGAGCGAGGGGCACAGCCTGTTGATTACCGGCGATGCCATTCGCGACCCATATGTCAGCATGGAGCGCCCCGATTGGTATGCGCAAATTGATATGGACCCCGAAACGACTGTCGCTACACGCAAAAAACTTCTGGATATGATGGCTGCGGATCGCATGGCAATTCTAAGTTACCACTTCCCGTTCCCCGGTGTTGGGCATGTGGTTGCAGATGGCAACGCCTATCGGTTTATCCCCGCACTTTGGCAGTGGGACCAAGGTTAGCGGTCGCGTAACGCGGCACCGAAGGCTTTGAACAACGGGCGCGAAACTTCGTCATGCGCGGCGTTCCATTCCGGATGCCACTGAACGGCGATTGCAAAACCTTCAGCCCCCTCGATATAAATAGCCTCGGGGGTGTTGTCTTGCGCGCGGCCATCAACAAACACGCGTTCGCCCGGAATGCAGATGCCTTGACCATGCAGCGAATTGACCAGAATTTCGTCGCTACCAAATATCTGCGCGAACTTTCCATCCGGCGTTAAGGCCACGGTGTGACGATGCTCGAATTTCTCTTCGATCGTCCCGTCCGGGGGCATTCTGTGGTTCATTCTACCGGGTAAATCGCGAATTTCAGGGTGCAAAGTACCGCCAAAAGCAACATTGAATTCTTGGAAACCACGGCAAATCCCCAATATCGGGATGGATTTTGCCACACATTCCCGAATTAGCGGCAATGTCAGGGCGTCACGGTCTAAGTCAAATTGCCCATGCGCCTCGGTGGCTTCTTCGCCGTAGTGCTTGGGATGAACGTTGGGACGCCCGCCCGTAAAGACAAAACCGTCGCAGATCGACACGATCTCCTCGATTGACCCAATGGAGGGAAGTGCTGGAATGATGATCGGCACAGCGTCTGTCACAACGCCAACAGCGTCAAGGTTCATTAACCCGACGCCTTGCACGGTGTATTGATCGCCAACCAAATGAGCGTTTCCGATAATGCCGACAACCGGTCTGCGCATGTTTCACCTCTCAATTCGTTACGCTGCATTTTACGGAAATGTCAGCAACTGTCCATGCGGAAAACTGCGTATTATGCCCAGATCAACTAGGGTCTGTGGACAATTAGCGTAAGGCGATGATGGTTGCTGCGATGTGCCACGTGGCTTCGTAGCTTGTGTCCGTTTTGTCGTATCGGGTATTCACCCCCCTGAACTCCTTGATTTTGCTGAAGTAGTTCTCGATCAGGTGCCGCCACTTGTATGCTTCGACATCATGCGGGATGTGGATTTTTCTATTTCGTTTTGCAGGGATGACAGCTTCGGCTTCTTTTTCTCGCAATATCTGGCGTAGATTATCCGCGTCAAATGCCTTGTCCGCCATCAACGCATCAAATTCCAAGCCATCAATAAGCTCTGCTACGCCGGTGATTTCGCTTCGCTGGCCGGGCATCAATTTGAACCGGACAAGATTGCCAAGCGCGTCGGTAAGAGCAAGAACCTTGGTGGTCAGGCCGCCTTTTGAGCGCCCGATAGCCTGATGGAGAGTCCCCCTTTTGCGCCGCTTGCCTTTTGGTGCACGCTGATGATTGTACCGTCGATGAGGATGTATTCAAAGTCGGCATCCTCTGTAGTTGCCTGAAATATCCGTTCAAAAACACCGCGTTGCGCCCATCGTCGGAACCGCCGAAAAATGCTGTTCCATGACCCGAAACCCGGCGGCAAATCGCGCCAGGGGCCGCCAACGCGCACTTTCCAACCTTTCGGGCATGTAAACATACCCTGTCGGTCAGCGCGAAACCGCCTCCAGGAACAAGCGCGTATCTTTCGCAGTTACGCCACAACTCCGGGCTGTGCCGGGAACAAGTGGTTCAATAATTGCCCAGCTTCGGTCACTAATCATAAAGCGCTCTGGTCGCATGTTTCGCCTCCTCTTTTGGAAGCTTGAATCACATTACAACCGTTTTGGGAATCCTAATTGTCCACAGACCCTAGATAACCAACTTTGAGGTTATTATGGGACGTATGAGAAAGAGTCGTTTAAGCAAACATAAACAAGCCCGCCTGATTGAGCATTTCGTGGCCGGAACCACGGCACGAACGGCGGCCAGCCTCTGCGGGGTGCACCGCAACACTGCTGCCTTCTATTTCCTGCGCCTGCGCGAGATTATTGCTTATGAACTGGAGGCCGAAAGTGAGGCCATGTTTGGCGGCGAAATCGAAGCCCCCTCTCGGTGATGCAGGCATCACCTGCCGGTCAATGGATGAAAGCTATTTCGGCGGCAAGAGGAAAGGTAAACGTGGGCGTGGTGCTGCCGGCAAGGTGCCTGTTTTTGGCTTGTTAAACAGGGGCGGGAAGGTCTACACCAAGATTATTCCAGACGCATCCGGGGCGACATTGCTGCCAATCATCAAGCGCAAGGTAATCCCCGATTCAATCGTCTACACCGACTGCTGGCAGGGCTACAACAGGCTAGATGTTTCGGATTTCCACCACTTTAGGATCAATCATTCTAAGCTCTTCGCTGACCGCCACAACCACATAAATGGTATCGAGAATTTCTGGAACCCGCTGCCCGGCAGGTGATGTTTACATCACCGAGAGGAGAGCCAAGCGTCATATGCGCAAATTCAACCCTTCTCGGTCAATGCTACGCATTATCCTGTCAGGCAGCGGGATGTCCCAAAGGAGCATTTTGGGCTATTCTTGAAGGAATGTGAGTGGAGATTTAACAACAGTGCCCCCTCAGCACAGTTATTGTAATACGCCCTAGTCACCTGGAACTATAATACGTATCATTGTAAGCTATGGTTTTTGGAGATTTTTACGATGGTGGGTCGATTGGCTGATGTTGTGGTTCTAAATGATGATGAGCGCCGTTTTCTGGAAAGTCAGGTCAGGCGACACCGGGCTCCCCGGTCATTATCAGACCGTTGCAGGATGATTTTGCTGTTGCGCCGAGGACGCTTGAGAGCAAGGAAGTTGCGCGCCAGATGAACGTTCATGAACATATCGTTGGCACATGGCGACGCAGGTTCATGCGAGATCGTATCGACGGGCGAATACCGGCTAGGGCGGCCGCGCACGGTGTCTGACGATCAGGTTGCAGCCGTAATTGCGTGCACCCTGCATTCAAAACCAAAGGACGCCACCCACTGGTCGATCCGCTCCATGGCGAGCGAGACGGGCCTGTCCCATACCACGATCCGGCGTATTTGGGGTGCATTCGGGCTGCAGCCACATCGTGCCGAGACCTTCAAATTGCCCATTAATCCGCTGCCTGACAGACGAATGGAACATTCGCCGAGAAGGGCGAGCAACCGGTTCTGCCAATGATGCTAGACGTGGCAGAGCGCCGGACCCATACTTATATTCGCCAAGGCACAACGTCACTATTTGCGACGCTGGATGTCGCCAC
>ENA-OSCG01000191-OSCG01000191.1-marine-sediment-metagenome-genome-assembly--contig:-NODE-191-length-9862-cov-7.777302_pt1 | contig 9862 bp, 10 predicted proteins | sample MGYA00237880_ERZ529332 | MGnify/ENA primary metagenome ERZ529332 (study PRJEB26373, sample SAMN05710708) | marine sediment metagenome | biome: marine; feature: ocean trench; material: sediment... | reverse complement strand
GCAAATATTCTAACTGGTTGCGGCCTTAAAGACAGGGGCAGGAACAGCGCACTGTGGATTGCCCGGACTGTCTGCCGGCCGATCTGCTGCAGAATAATTCAGTTATCCCCGCTGTGGGTATCCGGCACTGCCTGCCTGACACCGATATGCCTTTCACCCCTGTCTTGCACCAGTTTGACCTGGCGTGCGCGTTCCAGCAGGCCGTCCCGTTTTTCTTTGCTGATGCGACCATGGCACCTGGGGCAGGACACGTGAAGTTCGAACAGGGGTGATTCGATGTCTTCCGCACTCAGCGGCATGCGACAGGCAGGACAGAGTTCGTAGTCGCCCGCAGCCAGGTCGTGATCGACGCTTACGCGATTGTCAAAAACAAAACAATCGCCTTGCCACAGGCTGTTCTCCCTGTCGACGGTTTCAAGGTAGTTGAGGATACCGCCATCCAGATGATAGACATTCTTGAAACCTTGTTCGAGCAAGTAAGAGGTCGATTTTTCACAGCGAATGCCGCCGGTACAGAACATGGCGACATGCTGATCAAGGTTCGGATCCAGGTTGTCTGCAACCCACGCTGGGAATTCCCGAAAAGACCGGGTTTGCGGGTCTTCGGCGCCGGTGAAGGTGCCGAGCTCATATTCATAGGCGTTGCGTGTGTCAATGACCCTGACGTCATCACGGCTGATCAACGCATTCCAGTCAGCGGGTTTGACGTACTCACCCACAATCCGATTGGGATCGACAGCTTCGATGCCCAGGCTGACGATCTCTTTTTTCAGGCGGACTTTCAGGCGGTGAAAAATCTGTGTCGATGCCCAGGATTCCTTGTAGTGGAGGTCCTGCATGCGCTCCTGTTGCTGCAGTTGTTCAAACAGCCGCCGGATATTTTTCTCAGAGCCGCTGACGGTACCGTTAATGCCTTCTGCTGCCAGCAGTATGGTGCCGAGCAAGCCCAAATCCTCACAACGCTGTTGCAGTGTTGGTCGCAAGTTCCGGTAGTCGGGCAGGGGCACAAATTTGTAGAAGGCTGCGACCAGGAAATTCTTAGTCATATGAGTTTCACAGCATCGTTTTGGAGGATAGAAGATACAGACGCCCCCACTTTCACCGGAATCGAGGACTATCATCATAGATGGTTACCTTAAAAGTGGGTAGCACCACTTTCCCTGTGAAAAATGGAGGCGTCTATGCAACAGAATATAATCTACATCGGCCTTGGTATCGGGGGGCACTCCAATCCACTTATAGCGCTGTCTGATTTTTCGGGACCACCTCTCCACCTAAGAAGAAACCGCTCATGATAGCTAAGATCATAATATTTAAAGTCGCTCTGATCGCCACCGTGGTAGTACTAGCGTACTTATTTTTCCCACAGAAATCTTTTGGCGGGGACACAACCAAGCTATACAAAGACAATTGCGCTGAATGTCACAACGAACATCGCCTGGGTGGTATGGGCCCGGCCCTGTTACCAGAGAACCTGAAACGCCTGCGCAAGAAAGCCGCCATTGACGTCATCAAAAACGGTCGTGTAGCAACACAAATGCCAGCCTTCAAGGAAAAACTGAACGACCAGGAAATCCAGTCCTTAGTTGATTATGTTTATACACCATTAAAAGAAACACCGGTGTGGGGCAAGGAAGAGATCGAAGCCAGTCATATCATCCACAACAAGGAAGAAGATTTACCTAACAAACCTGTATTCGAAGTCGCTGACCTGCTTAACATGTTCCTGGTGGTGGAACTGGGTGATCACCATGTCACCTTGCTCGACGGTGACAAATTCGAACCCATACACCGCTTTAAATCGCGTTTTGCATTACATGGTGGCCCCAAATATTCACCGGAGGGTCGCTTTGTTTATTTTGCCTCACGTGACGGCTGGATCAGCAAGTATGATATTTACAATCTAAAACTGGTCGCTGAAATTCGTGCCGGCATCAATACCCGCAATCAGGCCGTGTCAGCTGATGGCCGTTATGTAATGGTAGCCAACTACCTGCCACATACATTGGTTTTATTCGACGCAAAAGATCTGAGCCTGATCAAGATCTTCGATGTTAAAGACAGCAACGGTAAATCTTCGCGCGTCAGCGCAGTTTATACCGCACCACCGCGTAACAGTTTCATCGCTGCACTCAAGGACATCCCGGAGTTGTGGGAAATAAATTACGAAGATGACCCACCCATAGGTTTCGATGGCTGGGTGCATGATTACCGCACAGACTCCGGCGAGAACAGAAAACCCGGGCCTTTCCCGATTCGGCGAATCAAGGTTAATGATTACCTCGATGACTTCTTTTTCGACCAGGAGTACGTATTTCTCATAGGCACCTCTCGCGAAGGCAAAGGCCAGGTGGTCGATATGGACAGCGGGCGCGTCATCATTCCCGACCTCGAACTGCCAGGCATGCCCCACCTCGGTTCAGGTATTACCTGGGAATATAAGGGCCGCGATGTGTTGGCCACACCCAATCTTAAAGAAGGCAATGTCAGTGTTATCGATATGGAAACATGGAAGGTCATCAAGCAAATTAAAACTCTGGGGCCCGGCTTCTTCATGCGAAGCCACAAAAACTCACGCTATGCATGGGTCGATGTATTCTTCGGCCCTAACAAGGACGCCGTGCACGTCATCGACAAAAATACGCTGGAAATCGTCAAAACTCTACGCCCCGCCCCCGGCAAGACCACTGGGCATGTTGAGTTCACCCGCGACGGTAAATACGCGTTGCTCAGTATCTGGGATCCCGAAGGCGCGGTGGTAGTTTACGATGCTGATACATTGAAAGAAGTGAAACGACTGCCAATGAACAAACCTTCAGGAAAATATAACGTGTATAACAAAACGCGATATTCAGAGGGGACCAGTCATTAAAACCGGGTTGAAAAATATTGTGTCTGTTGAATTGTAGTAACCCCTTTTTTAACCACCCTGGGTTCAACCAGTCATACTGGACCGTGCGATTGTAGCGTTCAATTTAATCACTAACTTATTGATTTATATATGTATAAGAAGAATTAATCCTGTTTTATACCTGGAATTTGTCTACCACAACATGCATTGACATATATCAATAACATAGGGCCTCAAGCAGGCTAATATTGTCACCCTGTGAGCCCTTTTGATAGTGGCTAAACACACTTCAAAAAACAGCAATGACCAGGGACAGTTATCGATGAACAACAAAGGCTTCGTATCACTGGTTGGCGCAGGCCCCGGGGACGCGGAACTCATGACAGTCAAAGCAGTGCGTTTGTTTCAGCAAGCAGACGTCGTTGTTTATGATCGCCTCGTATCTGCCGAGATTCTCGACTTGATCCCCACTGGTGTCAGCCGCATTTCTGTTGGCAAGGAAGTCGGCAAACACTGTGTACCGCAAGATCAGATTAACGAAACCATCGTCAGGCTGGCTAAGAAAGGGCGCCAAATTGTTCGCCTCAAGGGCGGCGATCCTTACATGTTCGGACGCGGTGGTGAAGAAATCATTGCCCTGAATAATAACAAGATACCGTTTGAAGTAGTGCCGGGCGTTAGCGCAGCCTCTGGTTGCGGTGCCTATTCCGGTATTCCACTGACCCACCGCGGACTGAGCCGCAGCGTAAGATTCATTACCGGCCACTTCAAAAATGATGAACCGCTGGATATCAACTGGCAACGGGTTGCAGACCCTGATTGCACACTGGTGATTTACATGGGCCTGGGTAACCTGTCATACATTTGCAACTCACTGATTGACGCTGGCCTGAGCCCGTCGACTCCAGCAGCTGCGATTGAAAACGGTACCACCAAAAAACAACAGCGGTTATTATCACAACTCGATCTGCTGCCAGATGCGGTTAATCAATCAGGCATGCAAGCACCCGTAATGTTCATCATTGGCAAAGTCGTTTCACTGGCAGAAGAGCTCGACTGGTTTCAGGCATCACTGGAAGAGTTCTGTTATGGAAAGGAAGCTATTGTTTAGGCTCAGCACACTGGTATTGCTTACGCTCAGCTTTTCGGTATCCGCAGAGCCATTAAGTGACAAGCGACAAGCAGAGCTGCATAACCTGCTTAAGCAGGATTGCGGTTCCTGTCATGGCATGACACTCAAAGGTGGCCTCGGTCCGGCACTGACTGCCGAAGCATTAAAAAACAAACCCATCGAACTACTTGCCATTACCATCAGTGAAGGACGACCCGGCACCCCGATGCCACCGTGGAAATACTTACTCAGTGAATCGGATATCAACTGGCTTGCGCAAACACTCAAGCAACAGGTGGTAGCAAAACAATGAACATAAGATGGGTAGCACTGAGCGCACTATTGTTTGCCTTGCCATTACAGGCTGCCTTGCGTTCTACAGGCGACATGGGTGTGATCATCGAGCGTGCCACTGGCCAGTTGCTCATCATCGAGCACAGCAATAACACCATTATCAAACAGGTTGATGGGCTCGGCGACCTGTCTCATGCTTCCGTGGTTTATTCACGTGACCAGCGTTATGCTTTTGTGTTCGGTCGTGATGGTGGCCTCACTAAGGTGGATTTACTCAGCGGTGAAATCGCCAAACGCATCATGCAATCGGGTAACAGCATTGGCGGCGCTATCTCGCAGGATGGCAGCATGGTCGCAGTATCGAACTACAAACCCGGCGGTGTGCGTATATTCAATGTTGACACGCTGGAGTTAATTGCAGATATCCCTGCAGAATACGATAACGGCAAACTTTCAAAAACTGTCGGCCTGGTCGATGCCCCTGGTAACCGTTTTGTTTTCTCGCTGTACGATGCTAACGAAATCTGGGTGGTTAATATGACTCATCGCAACAAGCCCGAAATTACCAAATTCAAAAACGTTGGCAGTATGCCCTACGATGCACTGATTTCCCCCGATGGTCGCTATTACATTGCCGGCCTGTTTGGTGAGGACAGCCTTGCCCTGCTCGACTTGTGGCATACAGACAAGGGCACCACGAAAATTCTCAGCGGTTACGCCGAGCACGATGGAAAACTACCGGTCTACAAAATGCCTCACCTCGAAGGCTGGGCCATGGCTGGTAACCAGGTTTTCATGCCAGCAGTTGGGCAGCACAAGGTGCTGGTTGTGGACAGCAGCAACTGGCAACAGAAAAAATCCATCGATGTGTACGGCCAACCAGTTTTTGTCATAGCACGTCCCGATGGCCGGCAAGTGTGGGTGAACTTTGCGCACCCGAGAAACGATACCATCCAGGTAATTGATGTTGAAACACATGAAATCATCAAGACACTGAAACCTGGCAAGGCGGTTCTACACATGGAATTCACACCCAGAGGTGAAAATATCTGGGTGTCAGTGCGTGATGACAACCGTATCGCAATTTACGACACGCAAACTTTTTCAGAAATAAAATCACTCGAAGCAAAAAAACCCAGCGGGATTTTTTTTACAAACCGAGCACACAAGATAGGCCTATAACAGAGTACATAAAGTGGAAAACCTGACCGAAAGATTACTCAATGACTTTCAGCGCAACTTTTCGCTGAACCCGTTACCGTTCGAGCAAATTGCTATTGCACTGAACACCAGTACTGAAGTTGTTATTGAAAAACTGAAAGAGCTGCAGACAAGAGGTGCTGTCAGCCGGGTTGGACCTGTTTTCAGTCCAAACACGGTAGGTGTTAGCACACTGGCCGCCATGGCAGTACCAGAAGACGAACTGGAGACCATTGCCAAAACAATTAACCAGTACGAGCAGGTCAATCACAATTACGAACGCGAACACCATTTCAACTTGTGGTTTGTTATTACCGCAAATAATCATGCAACACTGCAACAAACACTGGATAACATTCGGCAGGAAACCGGTTACAAAATTTTATCACTACCTCTGCTCAAGGAATACCATATCGACCTCGGTTTCCACATGCAACTGAAAGACCGCGAAGACATCGAGGAGGTCGATGCAACATGGTCGACTGCAGCCACAACTGCCTTACCCGTTGAAACACAGTTGGCCGGTGCCGAGGATTTGATTGGAATTATTCAGACCGGCTTGCCACTGGTCGCACGCCCCTACCAGGAAATTGCCGAACGACTGGGCTGGTCTGAGCAAGCCGTTATTGAAAAACTGAAAACCATGATAGACGCAGGCATTATCAAGCGTCTGGGTGTTGTGGTACGCCACCATGAACTCGGTTATCGTGCCAACGCCATGGTGGTATGGGACATTGCAGACGATCAAGTAGATCAACTCGGTGAGAAACTCGGTATGCAGGACTGTGTCACCCTCTGTTATCAGCGCCCCCGTATGTTGCCTGAGTGGCCCTACAACCTGTTTTGTATGGTGCATGGTCGTGATCGTGAAGAAGTGCTCGAATGCCTGGAAACGATGACCAGAGGCCTCGGTCTCGAAAACATCCCGCACAACATATTATTCAGTGGTCGGCGCTTCAAACAACGCGGTGCGATTTACCGTAGCATCAGTACACAGAACAAGCACTAACCCAATTCGATGGACGCGCTGGACAGAAATATCATCAACACGCTACAGCGTGATTTTCCCGTCTGTGAGCGTCCTTTCGCCCAGCTCGCTGAAACCCTGAACAGCACTGAAGAAGAATTGATACATCGCGTTCAGACGATGCTGGATGACGGCCTGCTCACGCGTTTTGGCCCCATGTATAACGCCGTCAACATGGGTGGCGCGCTCAGCCTGTGCGCCATGAAAGTTCCCGAAGATCGCTTTGATAAAGTTACCGAACAGGTCAATGCTTTTGCAGAAGTCGCACACAATTACCAGCGCGACCATGAAATGAATATGTGGTTTGTACTGGCGACAGAAACACAACAAGATCTCAATAATACACTCGAAGCAATTGAAAAAGTTACTGGCATCAAGGTTTACAACATGCCCAGGGAAAAAGAATTTTTTGTTGGCTTGCACTTCAAGGTCTGAAGAAAATGGATCAAGTATTGAAACACGCCAACACCGAGAAAAATGAGTCACATGGAGATGAACTCGATCGCCGCATTGTTTTGGCAACACAATCCGGCCTTCCTGTTATTGCCGAACCTTATCGACAGGTTGCTGAGGAACTGTGCATTACAACACAACTACTCATGAACAGACTCGAAGCAATGAAAAAAGATAATCGTATTCGGCGTATCGGTGTCGTACCCAATCATTACAAACTCGGTTATACAGCCAATGGTATGTCGGTGTGGGATATAAACGATGAAGTCATCGACGAAGTCGGCGAACAGATAGGCAAGCTCGACATGGTAACTCATTGTTACCAGCGTCCACGCTTCCTGCCCGAATGGCCATACAATCTTTTTGCCATGATACACGGCCATGACCGCGAAGAAGTGTTGCATAAAGTTGAGCAAATAACAGGCATATTGGGCAGTAAATCACGTAAGCACGATATACTGTTCAGCACACGCATTCTCAAAAAAACAGGCTTACGCCTGAAAGATAAAGCCTAGGAAATTAAAGAATCAAACGATGTTTCGTATTTCTCAATACATGCAGCAACTGGTGAAGCCCACGGAACAACGTCGCTCGGGCAAACCTACCGGCCCGGTTGTCATCTGGAATCTAATCAGGCGCTGCAACCTGACATGTAAACATTGTTATGCCACTTCTGCCGACAAGGATTTTCCAGATGAACTGGGAACCCAGAAAGTTTTCAGCGTGATGGATGATCTCAAGTTATTCGGGGTTCCGGTACTGATACTCTCCGGCGGCGAGCCTCTGATGCGTCCTGATATTTTCGAAATATCACATCGCGCGAAAGACATGGGGTTCTACGTTGGGCTATCCACCAACGGCACCCTGATCACTGAAGACAATATCCAGAACATTGTGGATGTTGGCTACAACTACGTGGGTATAAGCATTGACGGCATGCGCGAAACGCACGACAAATTCAGACGAAAGCAAGGCTCTTTCGATGCAGCCATGCGTGGTATTCGCCTGTGTCACGAAGCCGGCATAAAAGTCGGCCTGCGTTTTACTCTGACCCAGGACAACAAACAGGACTTCCCCGCCCTGCTTCAGCTCATGGACGATGAAGGCTTAGACAAGTTTTATTTATCACACCTCAACTACGCAGGCCGCGGCAATAAGAACCGTCGCGATGATTTGCATCACAAGATGACGCGAGTAGCCATGGACCTGCTGTTTGAAACCTGCCTGAAAGATGTAAAGGCTGGCCGTAAGCGTGAATTTGTTACCGGAAACAATGACGCCGATGGTGTGTACCTGCTGCTGTGGGCGCGCCGTCATATGCCGGAGCACGCTGATCATCTTGAAATATTACTTCGAAGCTGGGGCGGCAATTCATCTGGCGTTAATATATCCAACATCGATAACATTGGTAACGTCCATCCGGACACCATGTGGTGGGATTACTCTATCGGTAACGTCAAAGAACGCCAGTTTTCAGACATATGGATGGATACCACTGACCCGTTAATGGCCGGCCTTAAACTCAAAGCGCGCCCCGTAGAAGGTCGCTGTGGCACATGTACTTATCGCTCTATCTGCGGCGGTAATACCCGCACGCGTGCCTGGCAGCTTAGCGGCAATTTCTGGGCAGAAGATCCGGGTTGTTACCTGAATAACAGTGAGATTGGTGTAGATGATGACCAGGCGCGCTTACAGGTAACACCCTGGTCTCGTAAAAAAACACCGGCAGTAGTCGCGCCATAGTCTAAAGCCTCAGCCGAAAAACAAACTGGCAATGGCCTGGAAGCCGATGACGACAGCACAGAACAACTGGCGCCGACTAAGAGGCTACCGACTGCTGGCGGATGTCATCAGAGGGGTGGAATTCAAGGCCACTCAATTCCTGCCGGTTCAGTGCCACGATTTTCAGCATACCCAGCAACAATAACCCGGCCATCCAGTTGTGCGCCACAGCCAGTCCTATTGGCAGGCCAGCTGCAATGGCAACCACTCCGATCGAAAACTCTATACTCACCAGCGCCAACACGACACCCCCGGCGAAGCGCAACCGCCCGCCCGACCGCCAGGCCATAAAACCGACCGCAACAACCATCACAGCCGTTATGACCGCACCAAGGCGATGTGCAATATGGATGTCAGTCCGCTCCTGGCCTCCAATCGCCTGACCCATCGAGGTAACCTTATGCTCTCTCGACAGGTCCATGGCTTTAAAAACATCGGCACCAGGCAGCCAGCTGCCGTGGCAATCGGGCAGCGACTGGCAGGCGGTGGCTGCAAAATTGGCACTGGTCAACCCACCCATCAGTATCTGTATAACCAGCAAAAAGACAGCAAATGCAGCCAGTTTACCTGCCAATGCAGGCTGGGACTGATCAGCGTTTCTGCTGCCACCATCTTTAAATAACATCCAGCCCAGCAGGCCAAGCATCAGAAATCCACCACTGAGGTTACCCATCACCACCGCCAGGCTGTGCAGGCCACCGGACTTTACACCCAGCAAGGCCAGGAACACCGTGACAAGCAGCAGCGTCAGCGAGATAAGCCGGTCTTTTTTCTGCCTGAAGGCCAGCATCACAAGAAACATAATCAGCAAGCCTAAAACACTGGCAACCACGCGGTGCAGCGGTGTAGCCCAGGCCAGCGGCTGACTGGCTTCGGCAACGATACGCTGATAGGCATTTTTACCGGTTATCGGCTGGCTGACCGCCGGTGGCTCACCAATGAGCCCGTAGCAGTTCGGCCAGTCAGAGCAGCCAATGCCGGAGTGGGCCAGGCGAAGGTACGCACTCAGGGAAACCAGCACGATGACGAACAACAGGGAGGTCCGCACCAGTGCCTTCATATTTCCAGAGCCCTCATATTCATTTCACCTTTAACCCGAACATTTCATCAAGGATCCGGAGTTTGTGCCGTAGCTGGCGAAACA
>ENA-OSCG01000190-OSCG01000190.1-marine-sediment-metagenome-genome-assembly--contig:-NODE-190-length-9890-cov-6.439248_pt1 | contig 9890 bp, 12 predicted proteins | sample MGYA00237880_ERZ529332 | MGnify/ENA primary metagenome ERZ529332 (study PRJEB26373, sample SAMN05710708) | marine sediment metagenome | biome: marine; feature: ocean trench; material: sediment... | reverse complement strand
CAAACAGTTTGGCCAAGCCTCGCTTCGCTCGGCGGTTGTGATTGAGAGTAAGGTAGCCGGTTAGATTGACGGGCCGTTTAGCGTTACCAACACGGTCATGCCCCAAAGCAGTGGGGCGGCGGCGGTTAGGCGGGCCATTTTCGGGTGGCCTATTGTGTCCATAATCCATGCTGTGATGACGAGGACTACGGCGACGATAGGCACTGACATTATCAGGGGGAAGTTTGAGTTTCCTATTACGTCAGTGCTGTTCGATATCATCGAGAACATCGCAAACGGCATCGCGCCAGCCGCTGCCGCGATCAGGTCGAACATAGTTAGCAGGATCAGCAGCGTGTTTTGGCGGGGTTTGTCGGAATCAAGTTTCATCTCGGCCTCGGACATCTGGTTCAAGGCACGATATAACACGTTGACGATTTCACGTAGCCTTTACATGGACCGTGTTTTGACCCAGCGCACCAGTTCGTTCGCGCGCATAACGCCTGCGTGGCGTGCGATCTCTTTGCCGTTCTTGAATAACAGCAAAGCGGGAATGCCGCGGATGTTGTATCGTTGGCTGGCGTTGGGGTGTTTGTCGGTGTTGATCTTGGCGAACCGCGCGACGGTTTTCAGTTCTTTGGCTGCCTTGTCAAATTCCGGTGCCATCTGGCGGCAAGGCGCACACCACGGTGCCCACATATCTACAACGACGGGCAGTTCGTCGTTGGCGGCGCATTTCAGAACGGTCGCCAGATCGGTGTCGTGGACTTTGCCCGCCGCCAATGGTTCGCCACAGCTTCCGCATTTGGGACCCGCGCCGAGTTTATCCTCGGGGATCTTGTTAACGGTTTTGCAAGACATACAGGTCAGGTTCTTGGTGTAAGCCATGGGAGACTCCATAAATTCAGGTTATTGAATATAAAAGGTGGCTGGTGCGCCAATATCAAGAGGGTATCATAAGTTTTTCGAAATTTCGATCAGGTTGTGGTCGGGATCGCGCAGGTAAAGGGACTCGATTTTTCCGGTGGCTCCGGTGCGGGCGACGGGGCCTTGCTCGATTTCGATGTTGTGGGCTGTCAGATGGGTGATCCAGTCGGTTAGCGCGGCATCGGTAATCAGGCAGAAATCTGCGGATCCGGCGGTCGGGGTTTTGGCCTTGGGTTCAAACTCGTGCCCCACCTGATGGAGGTTGATCTTCTGGTTGCCGAATTTCAGGGCGGTTCTTGCAGGGCCTTTGGCAGATAAAACATTTCTGCCTTCATTCCCAGCGATTCGTAAAATGCGACCGTGGTCGGAATGTTACGGACGGTCAGAACGATATGGTCGATGTGGGTTACGCTCGGGGTCATTTCTTGTTTGCCTCTGCAAAGCTGGCGTGGAATTGTTTGGGCAGGAAGGTGGTCTCGCCTGCGATCATGGTGGCGAGGGTTTCGCCGCATTTATGCGCGATGCCGAAGCCGATTTTGAAACCGCCTGTAGCCATGTATAGCCCCGCTGGCCCTTTGATCGGGCCGAGCATCGGGTCGGGTTTGCGGGCGCGGGGGCGGACGTTGGCCCATGTGTGTTTGATTTTGGCGTGGCGCAGAGCGGGGCAGATGGTGGTCGCGCGCTCGATCACTATGTCGAGTTTTTCGTCGACGCTGAACGGATCGTCGTAGGTCTTTTCGCTGGTGGAACCCACCGCAATGTCGCCGTTCGCGTGGGGGATGATGTAGGTGTGGTCACCGAAAATCATCGGTGCTGTTCCGACCGAGACCCCGCCTAGAATCGCTGATTGTCCTTTGACGCCCATGCCGGCGTTTCTGCCCCAGAGGGTTTCGAGGTAGGGGAAACAGGCAACGCCTGCGGCCATGACGATTGCGCTGGCGCGGATTTTGCCTGACGGGCCGATGATTTCGTTGTCATTGATGGCGGTCATCTCCCACCCCTCGCGGATTTCACAGCCTTTGACTTGCAAGGCTTTGGCCAGTGACAGGCAGGCTAGGCGAGGGTTGATGCGGGCGGATAGGTTTTCGTGGATGACGCCGAAGGGGGCGGACTCGGGGGCTATCCAGCCGCTGAATTTGGCGGAGTCCTCGACGCGCCAGAAGGCCTCGCCATCCCACAGGGATTTAGCGTCCTCGGTTCGGATTTGCGCGTGCTCCAACCCGCGCGCGTTAGTGATCGGGATGATACGACCCAAGCGACCATAGCCGGAGGGGAGGCCGGAGGTGGCGTCGACCTCGGCCCAATGCGCTTGTGCGCTTAGTAGCGCGTCGAGCTGGAACTGTTTCTTGGGGCTCCAGTTTTCCGGCACGTTGGGGGAAAGAGCGCCGACCACCCCGCCGCTGGCCCCCGCACCAATGGTGGCTTTTTCGACGATGGTGACGGACATGCCGCGCTGCACACAGGACCATGCGACGGACAGGCCGAAGATGCCTGCGCCGATTACCACTACGTCTGTGTCAAATCCCGTTGCCATGCCCGCGCCTTTTGCCCATTGTCGAATTCAGAACGGGGTAAAGCATGAATTCAGGCAAAGCGCAAAAGGCAGATTTGGAGTGGCGCGACGGTGCGCCGGTCTCGAAGCGCTTTGACGATCCGTATTTTTCGGTAAATGACGGTTTGGCCGAAGCGCGGCATGTGTTTCTGGGCGGTAACAACCTGCCGGAGCGGTTTCGCGGCGGGTTTCATATTGCAGAACTGGGGTTCGGGTCGGGCTTGAACCTGCTGGCGGCGTGGCAAATGTGGGAGGAGGCAGGGGCGAAAACGCCCCTGCGGTATACGAGTTTCGAGGCCTTTCCGATGGATAAGGGCGAAATGGCCAAGGCTTTGGCAGTTTGGCCGGAGTTGTCGGCATATGCGGAACGCCTGCTGGCGGGTGGTTTGCAGATGCGCACCGATACGTTGGAGCTGAACGTGATTATCGGCGATGCACGCAAGACGCTGCCGGAATGGAATGGCAAAGCGGATGCGTGGTTTCTTGACGGGTTTAGTCCGGCAAAAAACCCTGAATTGTGGTCGCCGGAAATCATGCAAGCGGTGGCGGAGCACACCACGCCAAGCGGAACATTCGCCACATACACTGCCGCTGGCCATGTGCGCCGCGCGTTGATAGACGCAGGGTTCAATGTCACGCGACCCAAGGGTCACGGGCGGAAACGTCACATGAGCGCCGGAGTTTTAGTATGAATAACGCCCGACAAGGTATTTGGTTGATGATCGCCACGACGTTCGTGTTTGCGTTGCAGGACGGGCTGTCGCGGTATCTGGCGACGGAATATAATACGGTGCTGATCGTGATGATCCGCTATTGGTTTTTTGCGGCGTTTGTGGTGGCATTATCCGCCTTGCGCAAGGGGGGTATTCGGCGGGTGGCGGCGACCTCGCAGCCGGTTTTGCAGATACTTCGCGGTGTGCTGCTGGTGGCCGAAATATGCGTGATGGTCATCGCGTTCGTCAAACTGGGGCTGGTGGCGAGCCATGCGGTGTTCACCAGTTACCCGCTGCTGATCGCGGCGTTATCGGGGCCAATTCTGGGCGAAAAGGTCGGACCACGTCGCTGGATGGCGATTGGTTTCGGGTTTGTTGGAGTGTTGATAATTTTGCGCCCCGGGTTCTCGGTTTTTGCGCCCGAAGCGTTGATACCGTTGCTTGCGGCCCTGATGTTCGCCGTTTACGGTTTGTTAACCCGCTATGTGGCGCGTAAGGATAGCGCGGAAACCAGCTTCTTCTGGACAGGCATCGCCGGGGCGGTTGCGGTCACGTTGATCGGGCCGTTTTTCTGGGAACCTATACAGGGGAATGACTGGTGGATCATGGGAATTCTGTGCCTGACAGGGGCCGGTGGGCATTTCCTTTTGATTAAGGCTTACGAGGTGGCGGAGGCCTCTACCGTGCAGCCGTTTGCATATTTTCAGTTGGTTTTCGCGGCCGCGATTGGCTTGACGATATTTGGCGAGACCGTTGATTTGTGGATCGTTCTGGGGGCCGGACTGATCATCGGGTCGGGGTTGTTTACATTGTGGCGGGAGCGTCAGGGATTAAAGGGAGCATAATATGGACATCGAACATCTGGTTTTCGGCGCGGGGCCGGAACGTGTGGGGCCATTTAGCCATGCGGTCAAGGCAGGCGATTTTCTGTTTGTGACGGGGCAGATGCCGACGTTGCCGGATGATCCGACGCAGTTGGTGGGCGGCGGGATCGAAGAGCAGACGCACCGCGTTATGCGCAACCTCGCCGATGTGCTGCGCGAGGCGGGGTCGTCTTTTTCCAAGGTGGCGTTTGCGCGGGTGTATCTGGTTAACTTTCAGGATTTCGACAAGATGAACGCGATTTACACGAGCTACTTCGAGGAGGGCAAGTTGCCATCAAGGACGTGCATCGGAGTGACGGGGTTGGCCGTCGGGGCCTCGGTCGAAATTGATCTGGTGGCGACATTTGATTGAGCAACCTTGCTCCCTAGTGCCCCACACGGTATGAGGAGCGCAAAATTGATGGGAATACCTTGAAATGCCTTTGCTGGTTATGAAATTTGGCGGCACCTCGGTGGCTGATATGGATAAGATCCGCAACGTGGCGCGTAAGGTGCAGCGCGAGGTCGATAATGGCTACCGCGTGATCGTTGTGCTGTCCGCGATGTCTGGAAAAACCAACGAACTGCTCGGGTACGTGCGGGATGCGGCTGGCGGGCCAGAAGCGGCGGCGCCGGGGTTTTATGATGCGCGGGAATACGATGCGATTTTGTCGTCTGGCGAGCAGGTAACATCGGGCATTCTGTCGATTGTGTTGCAGGAATTGGGCGTTCAGGCGCGGAGCTGGCAAGGGTGGCAGGTTCCGGTCAAGACGACCTCGGCGCATGGTGCGGCGCGGATTGACGAAATTCCCACGGATAATCTGAATATGAAGTTTGGCGAAGGCATGGAAGTGGCCGTGATCGCGGGTTTTCAGGGCATTAGCGCGGAGAACCGGATTACGACGCTTGGGCGCGGTGGTTCGGACACCACGGCCGTAGCTTTTGCAGCCGCCTTCGAGGCGGAGCGGTGCGATATTTACACTGACGTGGACGGAATTTACACGACGGACCCACGCATCACGCAAAAAGCGCGTAAGCTGGAAAAGATCGCATACGAGGAAATGTTGGAATTGGCGTCGCTGGGGGCCAAGGTGTTGCAAACCCGTTCGGTCGAGTTGGCAATGCGCTACAAAGTGCGCCTTCAGGTGCTTAGCAGTTTTTCAGACGAGCCGGGAACGCTTGTTTGTGACGAGGAGGAAATTGTGGAAAAGAATGCAGTAGCAGGTGTCGCCTCGGTGCGCGACGAAGCCAAGTTGACCCTTATCTCGGTGGCGGACAGGCCCGGTATCGCGGCGGCGATCTTTGGTCCGCTGGCGGATGCGGGCGTGAATGTTGATATGATTATCCAGAATATTTCGGAAGACGGGCGTACGGATATGACGTTCTCGTGCCCAATGGATCAGGTGCCGTTGGCGACCAGAGCGATTGAAAAAGCCAAGGCTTCCGGTGAAATCAATTATCATGCGCTGGACGCAGATACGGGTGTCGCCAAGGTTTCCATCGTGGGTATCGGTATGCGTAGCAATGCCGGCGTTGCGCAAAAAATGTTCAAGGCGCTGTCGGATGACGGGATCAACATCAAGGTTATCACGACCTCCGAGATTAAAGTTTCCGTTCTGGTTGATCGGAAATATATGGAACTCGCCGTGCAATCCCTGCATGATGCTTTTGATTTGGATAAAGCATCGTAAAAAGGGGGCAATATGCCCGCACGTAATAAAGGGGTTGAATCCCACGTCTTGCTGAAACGTTTGCGCGATATTCTTGCCGAAGAAGGCGAGGGTCAGGCGCGGCTGAACAAAGTCACACATATTATTGCCTCCTCGATGGAAGCAGACGTGTGCTCGATTTACCTGCGGCGGGACGAGCGGACATTGGAGCTGTGCTCGACGGAAGGGTTGAAGCCGGAATCCGTCCACCAGACGCGTTTGCGTGTTGGCGAAGGGTTGGTCGGGCGGATTGCCGATGCGGCGGTTCCGTTCAGGACTTCAGATGCCCCATCAGCCAAAGGTTTCCGCTTTATGCCAGAGACGGGCGAGGAGGTGTACGCCTCGTTCCTTGGTGTGCCGATCCAGCGTGTAGGGGATGTATTGGGCGTTCTGGTTGTGCAGAGCAAGGCCGCGCGCAATTACACGGATGACGAAGTTTACGGCCTCGAGGTTGTGGCGATGGTTGTCGCCGAGATGGCCGAATTGGGCGCGTTTATCGCCGAGGGCGAGCAGGCTATGGCCATGCCGCACCAACGTCCGTTCTTTGCCAAGGGTGTGATCGCGCAGGAAGGTGTGGCCGAGGGGCATGTCGTTTTGCACGAGCCCCATATCGTCATCGCCAACCCCGTTGCCGAGGATCCCGAGGTGGAAATGCACCGCCTGACCACCGGATTTATCGAGTTGCAGTCGGATATTGATGCCATGTTGTCGAACAAAAGTCTGGCGATCAGTGGCGAGGGGCGCGAGGTTCTGGACGCCTACCGGATGTTTGCGCACGACAAAGGCTGGCGAGCGCGGATGGAGGATTCGATCCTTAGCGGCTTGGCGGCCGAAGTTGCGGTGGAGAAAGAACAATCCAGCACGCGGACCAGAATGGAGCGTGTCACGGATGCGTATTTACGCGAGCGCCTGCACGATCTGGACGATTTGTCGAACCGCCTGTTGCGTATCCTGACCGGGCGCGTGCAGGACGTTGGCGAGATGCCCGAGGACGCGATTTTGGTCGCGCGAAACATCGGTCCGGCGGAATTGCTTGATTACGGCAAGAAGCTGAAGGGTGTGGTGCTGGAGGAGGGCTCGGTCGGGTCACACGCGGTGATCGTGGCGCGCGCGCTGGCGATTCCGATGGTTATTCAGGCAGCGCGGATTACACGTGCGGCGTTAAGCGGCGACGAGATCTTGCTGGATGGCGACGCGGGTTTGGCGCATTTGCGGCCCGAGGAAAGTGTGCGGCTGGCGTTTCACGAAAAGATCGCGATGCGCGAGGAGGCGCAGGAGGAATACGCAGCCCTGCGTGATCTTCCGGCGAAATCGACGGACGGAACGCGCATAAGGTTGGAAATGAACGCCGGTTTGATGAATAATCTGCCCTCTATGGAGGGGTCCGGTGCCGAGGGCGTCGGGCTGTTTCGCACCGAATTGCAGTTTCTGTTACGCTCCACTTTCCCGAAACGCGGAGAGCTGTCAGACACATATTCGAAGGTGCTGGATGCGGCCAAGGGTCGGCCAGTGACGTTTCGGACGCTCGATATCGGGTCGGACAAGGTGCTGCCATATATGAAACGGGTCGAGGAACCCAATCCGGCGATGGGTTGGCGCGGAATTCGGCTGGGGCTGGACCGGCCCGGCTTGATGCGGATGCAGTTCCAGACGTTGATACGCGGGGCCAAGGGGCGACCGTTGCGGGTCATGTTCCCGATGGTGGCGCAGTTCGACGAGTTTAGCGAGGCGCGGCAGCGGCTTCTGGACGAAGTAGAGAGCGAGAAAAAGAAACGCCATCTGATGCCAAGCAAGATCGAGATTGGCGCGATGCTTGAGACCCCAAGTCTGGCGTTCGCCCCGACACAGTTTTTCGAGCTTGCGGATTTTATCTCGATTGGCGGCAATGATTTGAAGCAGTTCTTCTTTGCGGCGGATCGCGAGAACGAACGGGTGCGGCGGCGCTATGATACGTTGAATGTTAGTTTTCTGAATTTTATCGAACAGATTGCGCAGAAATGTGATGCATCAGGCACGCCGGTGTCGTTTTGTGGCGAAGATGCAGGGCGCGCGTTGGAGGCGTTGGCTTTTGCCGCGATGGGGATTCGGACGTTGTCTATGCGACCAGCGTCAATCGGGCCGATCAAGCGGTTGATCCGTTTTGTGGACCTGTCCGAGGTGAAGAACGTGATCGACGAGGCGCGGGTATCTGGTTCGCAATCGGTGCGGCCGGCGCTGCAAATATATCTGGAGAAAATCGGGGCCCCTTATCGTTAGGCCCCGCTTGGTCATAATGGTGAAGGAGCCGCAAGCCGGTCGGGTCAAGACGCGCCTCGGGCGGGACATTGGCATGACCACTGCGGCGTGGTGGTTTCGGCATCAAACCAAGCGGCTGATACGGGAGGTGGGCACGGACCCGCGATGGCAGCTACGGCTGTCGGTTTCGCCTGCTCCATATGCGTTGCACAGCCGCGCGTGGCCAGTGGGGATACCTCGGGATCCGCAGTCCGGCGGGGATTTGGGCGCACGGATGCGCCATGTTTTCAAGGCCACGCCAAGGGGACCTGTTGTGCTGATTGGCGGGGATATTCCGGGGATAACCTCTGCGATTATCCGCGATGCTTTTGGGAAACTGAACGATCATGATTGCGTTTTCGGACCTGCCGAGGATGGTGGTTTCTGGTTGGTGGGGATGCGGCGCGTTGGGCCGCTACCGCCCGATTTATTCAAGGATGTGCGGTGGTCTTGTGCGGATACGTTGCAAGATACATTGGGAACGCTGGGGGGCGCCTCGGTTGCCTTTACCGCGACGCTTCGGGACGTGGACACAGGCGCGGACTTGCCGTAACACGGCGCTGAACTACAGGAGATTCCCATGATTGGACGCTTGAACCACGTTGCCATTGCGGTGCCGGACCTTGACGCTGGTATCGCGCTTTATCGTGATACGCTGGGTGCAAAGGTTAACGCACCGCAGGACGAGCCGGACCACGGCGTGACGGTGGTATTTATCGAGCTGCCAAACACCAAAATCGAGCTGCTGCATCCGCTGGGGGACAACAGCCCGATCACGGCGTTTCTGGAGAAGAACCCATCGGGCGGAATTCACCATATCTGTTACGAGGTCGAGGATATTCTGGCCGCGCGGGATAAACTGCAAGCATTGGGCGCGCGAATTTTGGGCGACGGAGAGCCGAAGATTGGTGCGCATGGCAAACCTGTGCTATTCCTGCACCCGAAAGATTTCACCGGAACATTGATCGAGTTGGAGCAAGTATAATGGCCATCACATCCGCATTGGTTCTGTTCGCCGTCATCTGGTTTATGCTGCTGCTTATGGCGCTGCCGATGCGCGTAAAAAGTCAGGAACAGGACGGAGAGGTCGTGCCGGGGACACCAGCCTCGGCCCCTGTGGACCCTATGATTGGCAAAAAGATGTTCTGGGTTACCGTGGTTACATTCGCGTTGTGGGTGCCGCTGGTGGCGTTTATTGTGTCTGGAATTGTTTCGATAGAAGATATTGATCTTTATAACCGGATGGGCCCAGGGCGGGAATAATCCGGTCGAAATTTGCAAATTGGGGACGAATCGTGTACAGTAAACGCCGTAAATGGTGTTTATGTATAGAGGTTTGGTATGCGCAAGTTTAATTTAGGTATTGTAGGCGTTATCGCCGGAGTGTTCGTGGCTGGCTTTGTCAGTAGTATTTCGGCGCAGGAATTGTTTGAAGCAGAGCCTCCGGGTTTGCAATTCGAGCGTGAAGTTCGATCCACATATATTGTCAGACTTGGCAACGCGCTTCCATCGCAAGCTGTGAACAACCGCGCCAACGAAGTGGCTGCGCGTTTCGGTGGGCGCATTAAATATGTTTATACCAATGCTCTTAACGGTTTTGCAATTACGATGCCGTCCGTTGCGATGGCACGTATGACGCAAGCAGGCGGGCTGGATATTATATCCGTCACGCGGGACGGTATTGTTACTATTAGCGCACCTGGTGGTGAAAAAGGTAAACCACCGCCGAAAGATGATAAAGATGATCCAGATCCCGGTTCAACCACTTGCGCAGAAGAGGTGCCTTGGGGTGTTGGGCGTGTCACAAGTATAGAGATAACCGGATATAGCGGGTGTAAGGTGACTGAATTCGCGTATGACAGCAATGGAACGT
>ENA-OSCG01000189-OSCG01000189.1-marine-sediment-metagenome-genome-assembly--contig:-NODE-189-length-9910-cov-9.201015_pt1 | contig 9910 bp, 6 predicted proteins | sample MGYA00237880_ERZ529332 | MGnify/ENA primary metagenome ERZ529332 (study PRJEB26373, sample SAMN05710708) | marine sediment metagenome | biome: marine; feature: ocean trench; material: sediment... | reverse complement strand
GGCCCGATGCCGACTGGTGCAATATGCGGGCTAGGGGCGCCTGGGGATATAAAGATCAGTAATCGTGCCTTCAAATACTTCAGCTGACATCGCGATGGTTTCTGAGAGCGTCGGGTGCGGGTGAATAGACAGGCTGATGTCTTCTGCTTCACAACCCATTTCAATGGCCAAAACACATTCTGCGATCAGGTCACCGGCATGCGGGCCGACAATGCCGGCACCGATTAGGCGCTTGGTTGCAGGATCAAACAGCAGCTTGGTCGACCCTTCGGTGCGGCCGAGCCCCATGGCCCTGCCGCTGGCTGCCCATGGGAATTTACCTATTTCGTAGTCAATGCCCTGCTCTTTGGCCTGGGCCTCTGTCAAACCGGCCCAGGCAATTTCAGGATCGGTATAAGCCACCGATGGAATCACCCGTGCTTCAAACGCGCTTTTCAAGCCTGCGCAAACTTCTGCTGCAACCTTTGCTTCATGGGTAGCCTTGTGCGCCAGCATCGGCTGGCCGACGATATCGCCGATGGCGAAAATATGCGGCACGTTGGTGCGCATTTGCTTATCCACGGGGATAAAACCGCGTTCCGTTACCTCAACACCGGCAGCTTCCGCCCCAATCCTCAGGCCATTGGGGGTACGGCCTACGGACACCAGTACACGATCAAAGGTTGAGTTTTCGGGCACCTTCGAACCTTCAAAAACAACCTCCAAACCATCCTCTCCCGGTTTTACCGAGGTCACTTTGGTGTTGACGTAAATACCGGCATAACGGGCATTAATTCGTTTCTGCAACGGCCTGACCAGGTCTTTATCCGTACCGGGCATCAGCTGGCCGGTTAATTCGACCACCGTCACTTCACTGCCGAGGCCCTGGTATATGCCGGCCATCTCCAGGCCAATAATGCCTCCGCCAATCACCAGTAAACGTGCCGGCACGTCTTTTAATTCCAGTGCATCGGTAGAGTCCATTACACGCGGGTCGCTCCACGGCAGGCCTGGTAATTTGAATGGCTGTGAACCTGCTGCAATGATGGCGTGGGCAAAACTTACCTTGCGCTCACCCTGTTCCGATTCGACGCTCATTTCATGGCTGGCGTTAAAAGTCCCGTTCCCGTGGATAACAATGACGCCACGTTGTTTCGCCATGGATGCCAGACCACCGGTGAGCTGACTGACCACCTTGTCTTTCCAGCCACGTAATTTGTCAATATCAATATCCGGCTCACCGAACACCACACCGTGGTCTGCCATGGCGGCCGCTTCGTCAATGACCACAGCCGCGTGCAACAGCGCTTTAGACGGTATGCAACCCACGTTCAGGCAAACACCGCCCAGACTCGGGTAGCGCTCGACCAGGGCAACCTTCAGCCCCAGGTCTGCAGCACGGAACGCCGCAGTGTAACCACCCGGACCGGCACCCAGCACCACGACATCAAAGTCGTAATCAACGGATGGGCCCCCTATTTCAATCACCTTACTCATCGGTTACTACTCATTAATCAATGCTCAGTTGCTCATCCGCGAGTCCTTCGCTGATCACCAGCTTGCCATCCTGCTGCCGCAGACTGTAGTGCCTCAGAAAGCTCATACCGAGCAATACTTCGCCAAACTCCCCGCTGGTGATAGTTGCGCGGACATCTCTGCGGCTAATCCCCCCGATTGACACCTGGTTCAGCCTTGTCAACCAGGCCTGCGACGGCCCGGCAGCGGTCATCACCTGTACCTGGGGACCGAATTCCAGTCCCAAAGCCCGGGCCATTGATGCGGGCACTGCTACATCGGTTGCACCGGTATCAATCAGAAAATTTACCGTTTGGTTGTTGATCAGCCCCTCCACCTGGTAGTGTCCGTTGCGGTCCTGTTCCAGCACGATCATCGCGACACCACCCGCATCGATCGAAATGACGGTGCCGCCACTTTGCTCCAGCGTGGAAAACAGGGCATACAAGCCGCCCAACAAACCCAGGGCAGCAAGCCATAACATGCGCCTGCCGATAAGCGATTCGGGATTATTTCGGTAATCGTTCATACAGACCGCTATAAATCCATGTTTTCAAAATCTTCCAGGCAGGCGGCCAGGTAACGGGCAAAGCGCGCAGCATTCGCGCCATCAATCACGCGGTGGTCGTAGGACAGCGACAGCGGCAGCATCATGCGCGGCTGGAAAGACTCTCCATCCCACTGCGGACTGATACTCGCACGTGACAGGCCCAGTATGGCGACCTCCGGCGCGTTGATGATGGGCGTGAACGATGTACCACCGATACCGCCGAGGCTGGAAATAGAAAAACATCCGCCCTGCATTTCAGTGGGTTTAAGCTTGCCATCACGGGCTTTCTGGCTAAGCTCCCCCAGTTCTGCGGCCAGTTGAAAAATATCTTTCTGATCACAATCACGGATCACCGGCACGACCAATCCGTCCGGCGTATCCACAGCAATACCGATATGGAAAAACTTCTTCAACACCAGGTTTTCACCTGATTCATCCAGTGAGGCGTTGAAAACCGGAAATTCCTTCAGTGCGGCCACCACAGCCTTGATCATGAACACCAGCGGAGTCAGCTTGAAGCCCTGTTTTTTGGCCTTATCAGCGTTGGCTTTCCGGTAAGCCTCCATCGCCGTGATGTCAGCAAGGTCATTTTGCGTGACATGCGGGATGCTGAGCCAGTTGCGGTGCAGGTAGGCGCCGGAAATCTTTTGAATCCGTGGCAGCGGTCGAAGCTCAATTTCGCCATAACGGCTGAAGTTGACCCTGGGCGGCGGTGGCAGATCGAAATTCAAGCCCGCTGAAACCGGTGCTGCGACACCGGACAAGACAGACTTAACAAAGCTGGTGACGTCTTCGCGGATAATTCTCCCACCGCGTGCGCTGCCTTTTACCTGCACCAGATCTACGCCCAATTCACGTGCAAAACGGCGTATGGCCGGGCTGGCGTAGGGTGCGCTGGACGGCAGGCTTGCTGTCGCAATCGGTACCAGCGGTGATTGCCTCGCACCAGCAGACGGTGGGGCAGGCATCTCACGTTGTGCGGAAGATGTTGTTGGGGCGCTTGCAACAACCGCGCTATTTTCTGCATCAGGCTCCGACACAGCCGGCGTGACCCCTTCCGTTACCTGATCAGATGCGCCGGGCGCAGGCTCAACTTCATCAGCAACATCAATGACGGCAATAATGTCACCCTCAGAGACTGTGTCATCCAGTTGTACCCGTAACTCGACGACGACGCCGGTCACCGGTGCCGGCACTTCCATCGTGGCCTTGTCGCTTTCCAGCGTGACCAGGGATTGACCGGCCTCGACTGTATCCCCGGCTTGCACCAGCACTTCGATCACCGGCACAGCGCCGAAATCACCAATATCCGGAACGGTAATCTCAATACGTTGAGTCACAGCCTTACACGCCTGAAGGATTAGGTTTTGTGGGATCCAACCCCAGGTGATTGCGTGCTTTCAGTAAATCCGCAATGGTGATCGAGCCCTGTCGGCACAGCGCATGCAGCGCCGCATATGCGATGCTGTTGCGGTCTACTTCAAAGAAGCGCCGTAATTTCGCGCGTGTGTCAGAGCGACCAAAACCATCTGTTCCAAGCACGGTATAGTCAGCGTGCGGCAGGTAGGGCCTGATCTGTTCGGCAAAGGTACGTACATAATCAGTGGCGGAAATCACAGGCCCCTGGTGGCCCTCAAGGCATGTTAACACCCATGATTTCCTTTGTTCAGCCTCAGGATTGAGACGGTTATAACGCTCCGCATCAATCCCGTCTCGTTGCAATTGGGTGAAACTCGTCGCGCTCCAGATTGTTGCACTGACCCGGTATCCGCTTTCCAGGATTTCTGCTGCAGCGATCACTTCACGCAAGATCGCACCGCAGCCCATCAACTGGACACTGAACTCACCGCCTCCACCGGGCCGGAAACGATACAAACCTCTGCGGATACCCTCTTCCACCCCATCAGGCATGGCCGGGTGGTTGTAGTTTTCATTCAACAAGGTGATGTAGTAATACACATCTTCCAGCTGCTGGTACATCCGCTGCATGCCATGCTGCAAAATGACCACCAACTCATAAGCAAAAGTTGGATCGTAGGAAATACAATTGGGAACCAGCCCGGAAATGATATGGCTGTTACCGTCTTCGTGCTGCAGGCCTTCACCATTCAAAGTTGTACGTCCGGAAGTGCCGCCCAGCAGGAAACCGCGCGAACGCATATCACCCGCAGCCCAGGCGAGATCGCCGACGCGCTGGAAACCAAACATGGAATAAAAGATAAAGAATGGAATCATTGGCACACCGTTGTTGGCGTAACTGGTGGCTGCAGCAATCCACGATGACATGGCGCCGGCCTCAGAAATACCTTCCTGCAGAATTTGACCTCTGGTGTCCTCTTTGTAGAACATCAGCTGGTCAGAATCTACCGGCGTGTACAGCTGACCCTTGGATGAGTAAATACCCAGCTGCCGGAACATGCCTTCCATGCCAAAGGTGCGCGCTTCATCGGCCACGATGGGTACGATATATTTGGCTATATTTTTATCCCTGAGCATAATCGCCAGGGCTCGTACAAAGGTCATGGTGGTGCTTATTTCCCGCTTACCGGTCGCTTTCAGCAAGGATTCAAAAGCCGCTAATGTGGGCACCTGCAGCGGGCTGGGGTGCCCCCGGCGCTGCGGAAGGTAACCACCAAGCGCAGCACGGCGTTCCTGCAAATATTTGATTTCCGGACTGTCCTTACCCGGATGGTAATACGGCACCTCCGCAAGGTCATCATCGGCGATCGGTACGTTAAAGCGATCCCGGAACTGGCGTACGGATTCTTCATCCATTTTCTTTTGCTGGTGGGAGATATTCAGTGCTTCACCGGAATCTCCCATCCCATAACCTTTAACCGTCTTGGCCAGTACCACGGTGGGCTGGCCGGTATGCTTCACAGCAGCATCATAAGCCGCATAAATCTTGTGCGGATCGTGGCCGCCGCGGTTGAGCCGCCAGATATCCTCATCGGACATGTTGGCAACCATTGCTTTCAGCTCAGGATAGGCACCAAAAAAGTGCTCACGAGTGTAAGCGCCGCCTTTGGCTTTGTAATTCTGGTATTCACCGTCAACTGCTTCTTCCATGCGTTTGCGTAACAGGCCGTCCTTATCCCTGGCCAACAGGGCATCCCAACGGGAACCCCAGATGACCTTGATGACATTCCAGCCCGCACCACGGAATACACCTTCAAGCTCCTGGATGATTTTGCCGTTACCACGTACCGGTCCATCCAGGCGCTGGAGGTTGCAATTAACCACGAAAATGAGGTTATCCAGGCCGTCACGGCCGGCCAATGAGATCGCACCAAGTGATTCCGGCTCATCGGTTTCACCATCGCCCAGGAAACACCAAACCTTGCGTTTAGAGGTATCCGCGATGCCCCGGTTATGCAGATATTTCAGAAAGCGTGCCTGGTAAATGGCCATAATGGGGCCCAGGCCCATCGAAACCGTGGGCATTTGCCAGAAATCCGGCATCAGCCACGGATGCGGGTAGGAACTCAGGCCCTTACCATCGACTTCCTCGCGAAAATGGTCCAGTTGCTCAGCGGTAATCCTTCCTTCCAGGAAAGCCCGTGCGTAAATACCCGGCGATGAGTGGCCCTGGATGTAGATCAGGTCACCATGGCATGCATCGTCCGGGCCACGGAAAAAATGATTGAAACCGACATCGTACAAAGTTGCCGCAGAAGCAAAGCTGGCAATGTGTCCGCCCAGTTCACCGCCACGTTTACCGGCTCGCAGGACAATCGCCATGGCGTTCCAGCGGATAAATGAGCGGATGCGCCATTCAATTTCATTATCGCCAGGTAATTTCGCCTCTTGACTGAGCGGAATGGTATTGATGTAAGCGGTGGTGGTGTCATAGGGCAGGTGTCCACCAGAACGACGGGTGAAATCTACCAGTTGCTCCAGCAAATAATGCGCCCGCACGGGACCTTCACGCTCAATAACAGCCCGCAAAGACTCCAGCCATTCTTTTGTTTCTACCGGATCAACATCCTGGATTTGCCTGGAAGTTTTGAGGTTCATTCAAGACACCTCGTTTTCTGAACGTTGGTTGTTGGCATGAAACTGTGCCTCCACAACAGCAAATGCCGTCATATTGATGACGCGTCTCACTGATGCAGACGGCGTCAACACATGGGCAGGATAATCCAGACCCATCAATATCGGGCCCAGAGTCACTGCATCACTGACAATCCGCGCAAAATTGAAGGTAATGTGAGCTGAATCCAGATTCGGCATAACCAGCAGGTTTGCCGGCCCCTGCAATCTGGAATTCGGGAATTCCTGTTTGCGTAAAACACCGGACAGCGCTAAATCGGCTGACATCTCACCTTCCACTTCAAGTCCAGGTTCCGCTTCAACAATCAACTCAAGTGCGCGCTTCATTTTGCGGGCATTGGCATCGTCATGACTGCCAAAGGACGAATGTGACAGCAACGCGACCCGCGGCACGATGCCAAACATACGCACCTTATCCGCAGCCATTATCGTTATTTCAGCAATTTCCTCCGCGCTCGGGACAGGATTAACATGGGTATCACAAATAAAACAAATTCCGTGATCGGTAATTAAACCACCGAGTGCAGCAACAGTCCTGTTGCCCTGCCGCGGCCCCAGCACATCACGCAGGAAATCGAGCTTGGAATCATATCTTCCAACCAGGCCTGTAATCATCGCATCAGCCTCACCGCGATAGACTGCAACAGCGGCGATCGCCGTTGTGCGGGTACGCAGGATGTCTTTGGCAGCGCTGGGAGAAACCCCCTTGCGTTCCATAAGGGCATGGTAGGTGGTCCAGAAATCCCAGAAGCGCGGATCAGATTCCGGGTTCACAAGCTCGAAGTCCTGCCCGGGAACCAGTCGCAATCCCAGCTTTTTGATGCGCTTCTCGATCACCGACGGACGACCGATCAAAATAGGCTGTGCGATGCCGTCATCGACCACCGACTGGGCCGCACGTAACACAACCTCGGTTTCTCCCTCGGCATAAATGACCCGCCGGGGGTCACTTTTTGCAGCGTCGAAAATCGGTTTCATAACCAAACCGGTACGCCACAGAAATTGCGTCAGCTTTTCCCGGTAGCCTTGCATATTTTTGATCGGCCGGGTAGCAACACCGCTGTCCATCGCAGCCTGGGCCGTAGCTGGCGCCAGATGCACCAGTAAGCGCGGGTCAAACGGCTTGGGAATCAAATAATCACGGCCGAACTGTAACGGTTTTCCACCATAAGCTGCAGTGCTGATATCACTGACTTCCAGACGGGCCAATTCTGCCAGCGCCCACACACAGGCCATCTGCATTTCGTCGTTAATCGTGGTTGCGCCCACATCCAGTGCACCACGGAATATATACGGAAAGCACAACACGTTATTGACCTGGTTAGGATAATCCGATCGCCCCGTGGCAATGATGGCATCCGGGCGCGCGGACAGCGCAACTTCCGGCATGATTTCCGGGGTGGGGTTCGCCAGCGCCATGATGATCGGCTGATCGGCCATGGTTTTAACCATGTCACCACTGAGCACACCGCCTGCTGAAACGCCGAGGAAAATATCCGCATTTTCAACGGCATCTGCAAGCGTGCGTTTTTCTGTTTGTCTGGCATAATCTGCTTTTCTGCCATCCAGATCGTCACGACCGGTATGAATGACACCCTTGCTGTCACAGACCAGGATGTTTTCTTTTTTCAGCCCCAGGTTAACCAACAGACCCAGGCAGGCCATGCCGGCCGCACCTGCGCCGCACGCCACCAGTTTGACCTCTCCAATGACCTTGCCGACGATGCGCAGCCCATTAATCGTGGCAGCGGCCGTAATGATGGCCGTGCCATGCTGATCATCGTGAAATACCGGGATAGCGAGGCGTTCTTTCAGCCTGGCTTCCACTTCAAAACATTCCGGTGCCTTGATATCTTCAAGGTTGATGCCACCAAAAGTCGGCTCCAGCGATGCGATGATATCAACCAGGCGGTCAGCATCTTTTTCGTCTATCTCAATATCAAAAACATCAATGTCAGCGAATTTTTTGAATAAAACCGCCTTGCCTTCCATCACCGGCTTGCTCGCCAGTGGGCCGATATCGCCGAGACCGAGTACTGCCGTGCCGTTGGTGATAACCGCAACCAGGTTGGCCCGTGAGGTCATATTGCTGACCTGTGCCGGGTCAGCAACGATCAACTCACAAGCCGCAGCCACACCCGGTGTGTACGCCAGTGCAAGGTCTTCCTGCGTGGTCAGTGCCTTGGTGGGTGTAACCCTGATTTTGCCCGGCGTTGGATAACGATGATAGTCCAGCGCGTTTTGTTTCAATTTGTCCTTCATGTCAGTCAATATCCAGTGAAGGATGGTATTCGGAGTAACCGCCCTCCCCAACCTGCACCAGTCGCAGCGTATTGGTACCGCCTTCGCTGCCGGTATTCTCACCCATGGTCAGAATGATCCGGTCGCCGGTCTTGATATAGCCTTGCTGCACCAGCAAGCGCACGCCACCAGTCAGCGCTTGTTCCACATCTGTACTCGGAAAGTCATGTGCGATCGGGTACACACCACGATACAAAGCCATCCGGCGGCGACTCGCCACAAGGGGCGATAAGGCGAAAATCGGTACCGGTGAGCGTACCCGCGAGAGCCATTTGGCCGTTGAACCGGATTCCGTTAACGCAACGATAGCCTGCACCGATATGTGGGTAGCCATAAACATCGCTGCCATGGCAATGGCCTGATCAATGCGCTCAAACTGCACTTGTAACTGATCAATATCCAGATTCATATCGGCGTATCTCTCTGCACCCAGGCAAATCCGGTCCATGGCCTTGACCACCGTGTCAGGGTGGCGCCCCACGGCAGTTTCAGCTGACAGCATGACGGCATCGGTGCCATCAAAAACAGCGTTGGCAACATCAAGCACTTCGGCCCGGGTAGGAATGGGACTTTCGACCATGGACTGCATCATCTGCGTCGCGGTAATCACAACGCGATTTTGCTCAAGCGACTTTTGGGTGATGAGTTTTTGTAAACCCGGTAGCGCTGCATCACCAATTTCCACACCAAGATCTCCACGCGCGATAAGTATGGCATCTGAAGCGGTAATAATTTCTTCCAGGTTGGTAATGGCTTCTGTGCGCTCTATTTTTGCCACCAGGCGCGCCTGACTGCCGGCCTCGCGCAACAGGCGGCGTGCTTCTTTCATATCATCGGCATTGCGCGGGAAGGACACCGCCAGGAAGTCGACGCCCATCGCGGCTACGTGCTGAATGTCCTCAATATCATGTTCGGCAATACCAGGTAAAGAAAGACCACCTCCCTGAACATTGATGCCTTTACGGTTCCCCAGCAATCCACCGACCTCGACTTTACAGACTATTTTCCTGCCAGTGATTTCAACCACACGCATTGCCAGCATGCCGTCATTCAGTAACAAAAGATCACCCGGCGACACATCGTCGGCAAGGCCTTTATAGGTCACGCCAATACCGGACTGGTCGCCAGGCGCGGCTTCATCAGAAGCATCCAGCGTAAAAACATCACCACTTGCAAGCGTCACTGAGCCATTGGTGAACGTCTTCAAACGAATTTTTGGGCCACGCAAATCAGCCAGTATTGCGACCTCCTTGTTCAGGGTCCGGGCCACTTCCCTGACCTGTTTCGCCTGCGCAGCCTGCTCCTCATGGGTGCCATGCGAAAGATTGATGCGCAGGATATCTGCACCGGCTGTGATCACAGCAGCCAATACTTCGGGGGAATCCGTAGCCGGGCCCAGCGTGGCGATTATTTTGGTACGACGAATCTGCATGAATCCTCTGCTAGTTCTTTATAGTAGCGGCGATTATAGGCGCAAAGCACGACTAGCATATTACTGCATACGGAACTATA
>ENA-OSCG01000188-OSCG01000188.1-marine-sediment-metagenome-genome-assembly--contig:-NODE-188-length-9918-cov-5.567677_pt1 | contig 9918 bp, 9 predicted proteins | sample MGYA00237880_ERZ529332 | MGnify/ENA primary metagenome ERZ529332 (study PRJEB26373, sample SAMN05710708) | marine sediment metagenome | biome: marine; feature: ocean trench; material: sediment... | reverse complement strand
CTGGCCAATGCCCCTGACACGCGCGAAGGTTTTTTCGCCGTTCCCAAAGTGGTGGAGTAAGCCATGACTGATCTTTCCAAAATCACAATTGCCAGTGCGCGCGATGCCATGCGTGCAGGCGATCTTACCTCGGTTGAACTGACGCAAAGCTATCTGGATGCGATTGACGCGGCTGATACGCTGAATGCGTTTTCCACCAAAACGCCCGAGAAAGCGCTGGCGCAAGCCGCCGCAGCCGACGTTCGCATTCAGGCAGGCGGCGCGCCCGATATGTGTGGCATTCCGCTGGGCATCAAGGATTTGTTCTGCACCGAGGATATCCAGACACAAGCTGGCAGCCACATCCTCGACGGGTTCAAGCCCAAGTACGAAAGCACGATCACGGCCAAACTTTGGGATGCAGGTTCGGTGATGCTCGGCAAAATGAACATGGACGAATTCGCCATGGGGTCCTCGAACGAGACATCTTATTATGGCCCCGTCACCAGCCCGTGGCGTCGTGGCAATGAAGATACAGCCCTGACACCGGGTGGTTCGTCCGGTGGGTCTGCGGCGGCGGTTTCGGCTGATTTATGCCTTGGTGCAACCGGAACAGACACGGGTGGTTCCATTCGCCAACCTGCGGCTTTCACCGGTATCGTTGGCGTTAAACCAACCTACGGTCGTTGCTCGCGCTGGGGCGTGATCGCGTTTGCGTCCTCGTTAGATCAGGCCGGACCGATGGTCAAAACCGTCCGCGATAGCGCGATCATGCTGGAAGCCATGTCCGGCCACGACCCCAAAGATTCCACCTCTGCCGATCTGGCTGTGCCCAATTTCGAGGCGGCGCTAACCGGCGACATTCGGGGCAAGAAAATCGGCATCCCGAAAGAATACCGCGTTGACGGTATGCCTGCGGAAATCGAAGCTCTGTGGGCCGAGGGCGCTGAAAAGCTGAAAGCCGCCGGAGCCGAGATCGTTGATATCTCGCTACCCCACACCAAATACGCCCTGCCCGCATACTATGTGATTGCGCCAGCCGAGGCATCCTCGAACCTGTCCCGTTACGACGGCGTAAAATACGGTCTTCGCGCCAAGATCGTTGCGGGTGAAGGCATCGACGACATGTATGAGCGCACCCGCGCGGAGGGGTTTGGACCGGAAGTCCAGCGTCGCATCATGATCGGCGCATATGTTTTGTCGGCTGGTTTCTACGATGCGTATTATATCCGAGCCCAGAAAGTTCGCACGTTGATCAAACAGGATTTCGACAAGGTTTTCGCCGACGGCATCGACCAAATCCTGACACCCGCCACCCCCAGCGCCGCCTTCGGGTTGGGTGAAATGGAAAACGCCGACCCGATCAAGATGTACCTTAACGATGTCTTTACGGTTACGGTAAACCTCGCCGGATTACCGGGCATTTCGGTGCCTGCGGGCCTCGATCATCAAGGTTTGCCGCTGGGGTTGCAGCTGATCGGCCAGCCGTGGGGCGAGGCCGATATGCTGAATACCGCCTATGCTCTCGAACAGGCTAGCGGATTTGATGCAAAACCTGCTAAGTGGTGGTGAATTCATACCCGAGGGATACTCCATGCTCAAAAAATCTGCTTTGCTGCTTGCTGGACTGACACTCTCCGCATGCGCTAACGAGCCTGTCGGGGGCGTGGGGTATTTCGATGTGATCGAACCCAGGATAGTAATAGAGGAACCCATCGTACTGGTTCCAGTTGCAAGCGACGAACCCGATACGACCGCGGCCCTAAGCGAAGCCGTCGAGGCTGCGATTGTCGAAGGCGAAGCGGTCGAGGCAGAAATCGAGCCGGAAACCGAGGTGGTAGCAACCCAAACCACCACCGAGGAACCAGAAACCGAAGCTAGTGACCCCTTGCAAATCAGCACGGATGACGGAACGCTAAACCTGAACATCACCTCGCAAGAGCAACAGAAAATCGACCGCGACAAAGCCGCAATCTTTCTGGCCGAAGCACGTGCACAGTATGTGATTATCGAACCGGGTGCCCTGCCCGAAATCGTGGCAGGCGTAAATATCGCGCTTTATGCGCGTGAAACAACCAATGAAGTCGGTGAAAACCTGTACCGTCGCCCGCTCATCAAAGCCCGCTTCTCGGCTGTCGAGTGCAAAAAATTCGAGACAGCAGACGACGCCCAGCGGTACTTTCTTGCCAACGATGGTCCTGAAAAAGACCCGCTCAATCTAGATCCGGACGGCGATGGCTTTGCCTGCCGCTGGACCCCGGATTTCTATCGGTCGCTAAGATAAAAAAGCCCCGTTATTGCGGGGCTTTTCAATTTTCGGTATTAAACTTTTAGTTCACCCGCACTTTGACGCCCGTCGCGTCCTTCGACCATTTCATATTCGATCGGTTGATCGTCCTGCAAACTTTGAAGTCCAGCTTCTTGAAGCGCCGTGATGTGGACGAAAATATCTTTGCCGCCATCTTCGGGTTGGATAAAACCGAAACCTTTTTCGGCGTTAAACCATTTAACAGTTCCTTTTGCCATCTCTGACTATTCCTCCGTAGTGTCTGCCCAAACGAACCTGTCGGGCTTGTAACAAAGCGAACTGTAGCAGATGTGACGAATTGGCGCAATTAAAACAAAACACGCGACTTGGCAGCCCATAAACGCAAAAAACGCCGGTTACCGCAACCTGTTTTCCCCAAGTTTTCAGAGGGTTATCACTGTCTGGACTTTCCACACTGGAAAGCACAGGTTGCAGGTAATATATTACAGGTTAACAAAGCGTTACGCTGATCAGGACCGGAGGGGCAATTGTCCGCTAACACCTTACAATGGATAGCTTTTGTGGTCCTCATAGCCGTAATATGGACCGTCGCGGCTGGTGCATTTGGTGACGGGATTTCCCTATGAGCAAACGATTTGGTGGCAAATACAGCCCAAGCGATGCGCCCTCGGGAAAGGACGCGACCCCTGTAAACGCCTTTCGTGGCCGCCGCGTGGCCCCGTCTTACTTACGAGCAAACCTGTTGTTTCTCGCCCCCCTCCCCCTGTTATTCAGCGGAATTGGCGAGCTACGAGCAGGGGACGCCCTTGGCATGATTGGCGAATTCGGGGCGTTATCCATCCTGATTTTATCCGCATGGTTGCTGCGCGAAGGTATGAAAGCCGAAGCGGAATTCGAGGCTCGCAAGATCGCCCGCCCTCCGGCAATACCGCGCAAGGCATTTGCCGCAGCACTTTGTGGTATCGGTGTGTTCACGGCCGCCGCGCTGGGATGGGGGCAACCGATAATCAGCGCCATAATTTTCGGCGCGTTGGCCACCTGTGCACATGTATTTTCCTTCGGTCTGGACCCTATGAAAAAGAAGGGCATGTCCGGCCATGACGCTTTTGATAACGAACGCGCGGCCAAGGCCCTCAAGAAAGCCGAGGTCACTTTGGCCGAACTAAACGCCGCCGCCGCCCGTTTTGGTGACCGCGCGCTTGAGGCCCGGATAGAGCGCCTGGGTGCATCCGTTCGCGAAGTTTTCCGCGCAGTCGAAAGTGATCCGCGCGACTTAACCCGCGCCCGCAAATTTCTGGGCGTGTATCTGACCGGTGCTCGCGATGCGACGGTCAAGTTCGCCGATCTATATGCCCGCAACAGATCGACCAAGGCCCGCGATGATTATGTGGCATTAATCAGCGATCTGGAAGCCAGCTTTAATGCGCACCGCGAAACGTTATCGCTTGATGACCGTCAGGATCTGGACATCGAAATAGAAGTGCTGCGTGACAGATTACAACAAGAAGGGTTAAAAACCCGTTAACCGAGGAGGCACATTATGTCTGACGAAATCCGCGCCAAAGCCGCAACCGCCGTAAAAGACGCCGAGGCCATTACCGCCGCTTCACTGCCTGAAGCCAAGAGCGCGTTGATCGAAATCGATGCGGCCAGCACGAAGGAAAAGGCCGCGATTGAAACCCGCATGGCGGAACTGGACATGGGGGACACGCAATCCATCATCCGTTTCGGCTCCAGCGCTCAAGCCGAACTGCAAGTCATTTCGCAACAGATGCTGGCGGGCGTTCGCAACAAGGATGTCGGCCCCGCCGGCAACAGCCTGCGCGATATGGTTACGTCCATCCGTGGCTTCTCGATCAGCGAGTTGGACCCCAACCGCAAGCTAAGTTGGTGGGAGCGCTTGTTAGGTAAAGCCCAGCCATTGGCGGCGTTTATGGCGAAATATGAAGACGTTCAAGGCCAGATCGACGACATCACCGACGAGCTACTGGGCCATGAGACGATCCTGCTGAAAGACATCAAATCGCTGGATATGCTTTATGAAAAGACCCTCGATTTTTACGACGAGCTGGCGCTTTATATTGCAGCAGGCGAAGAGAAAATCCGCCTGCTGGATAAAATCGACATACCCGCGATGGACAAAACCGTGGCGGGCGCGCCGGAAGGTGACGGGGTGATCCTTGCGCAAGAACTGCGGGATATGCGGGCTGCGCGTGATGATCTGGAACGTCGGGTGCATGATCTGAAACTTACGCGACAGGTGACGATGCAATCCCTGCCCTCCATCCGTTTGGTGCAGGAAAACGACAAGTCTTTGGTGCGGAAAATCAACTCGACGTTGGTGAATACCGTGCCGCTTTGGGAAACCCAGCTGGCGCAGGCCGTCACCATCCACCGATCACGCGAGGCGGCGGAAGTGGTGCATGACGCCAATGATTTGACCAACGAGCTGTTGAAATCCAACGCGCGCAATCTGAAGCAGGCGAACAAGGTTATCCGCGAAGAAATGGAGCGTGGCGCTTTTGATATCGAGGCGATCAAGCAGGCCAACGCCGATCTGATTGAAACCATCGAGGACAGCTTGCGGATTGCAGATGCAGGCAAAACCAAGCGTGCCGAGGCCGAGAAAGAACTGAAGGTCATGGAAGCGGCGCTGAAAGACACGCTCGCCGCCGCTAAAATCAAGGCGACAGGTGCTGGAGTTTCTGTTGGCCAAAGCGTTAATGATTGATACATTCGGCCCACGCAACCTGATGCGTGGGCGAGCAAACCGAAGGCAGATATGAACATCCTACGCCGCATATACCTGATTGCGCCAATTCTGTTTGTTGCAGGCTGCGCCGCGCCGTATCCCGTTGCCCCCTCCGACACAGAATCCGAGCTACAACGTATATACGCCGCCGCCGAGGTAAGCTTGCTTAACCTTGGCAAAATGCGAACCGAGGTCAGCCCCAAGGATGCCCCGTTCAGCTATGGTGATCTGGTGCAGGATTTCGAGCAAATCGCCCTTCGTAATGAATACCGGATTTCTGGTGGGCGTTTCGTTGCAGGCCAGTCCAAAACCTTTTTGCGCCGCTGGGAAGGCCCCGTGCGCGTCGCCACGATAAATGGTCCGAGCACGTCGCAAAGTGCTGCCCGTCTTAACAACAACGAGGTTTTCAAATTCACCCGCCGGCTTGCACGGCTGACGAACCTCGACATGCGGACATCCTCGGTAGCGAACGCCAACTTTCTGGTACTGTTCCTGAATGAGGGCGAACAGGTCGAGTTTGCCAAGACCCTGCCCACAATTCTGCGCGACATCAGCCCCGCCGTGGTTGATGCCTTCCGCAACAGCCCGCGCAATATATTTTGCGCCGCGTTCGCCTTCACCAAACCGGGCCAGAAGGGGGTTTATGGTAACGTATTGATCCTGATAAAATCCGAGCACAGCGATTTTATGCGCAAATCCTGCATCCACGAAGAAATGGCGCAAGCGATGGGGTTAACGAACGACAGCCCTGATGCCCGCCCCTCGATTTTCAACGACGACGAAGAATTCGCATTCCTGACGCGGCACGACGAAATTTTGCTGCGAATGCTGTATGATCCACGCCTGAAAGCAGGTATGGAAAGTTATGAAGTAATCCCCCTGCTGCCCGCCATTTCACGCGACGCGGTTCGCTAGGAAAAACGTATTTTGGAGAAGTAGATGGGTATTTTCGACTTTTTAACCGACGAATTTATTGACGTAATCCACCACACGGACGATACCGACGACACCATCGTTTGGCGGTTCGAGCGGGAAAATCACGAGATAAAATACGGGGCCAAGCTAACGGTCCGCGAAGGCCAAGCCGCCGTGTTTATCCACGAAGGACAATTGGCCGATGTCTTCACGCCCGGCATGTATATGCTGGAAACCAACAACATGCCGGTCATGACCACGTTGCAGCACTGGGATCACGGCTTTGAAAGCCCGTTCAAATCGGAAATATATTTCGTTAACACCACCCGTTTCCAAGACCTGAAATGGGGTACGAAAAATCCGATCATGTGCCGAGATCCGGAATTCGGCCCTGTGCGCATCCGTGCATATGGCACCTATACGATCCGCGTTTCGGACCCCGCACAATTCCTGCGCGAAGTGGTCGGGACCGACGGCGAGTTTACAACCGACGAGATATCTTACCAAATCCGCAACAACATCGTCGCGCGGGCATCCGTAGCGATTGCGTCCAGTGGCATTCCGGTTCTGGATATGGCGGCGAATATGATTGACCTCGGCAAACTGATCGCCGCCAAGGTCAGCCCCGAGTTGGCCGAGTTCGGCATCGAAATGCCGGCCTTTTACATTGAAAATATCTCGCTTCCGACAGCGGTCGAGGCGGCGATGGACAAGCGGACCTCTATGGGGATTGTCGGTGATCTTGGCCGTTACACCCAATTCTCGGCAGCCGAGGCGATGACTGCGGCGGCCGCCAACCCTGCCGGTGGCGGCATGGGCGAAGGTCTTGGCATGGGGTTGGGCATGGCGATGGCAGGACAGATGGCACAAGGATTTGGCCAACCTGCTGTTGTTGCGCCGCCTCCACCACCGCCGCTTGTTGAAAAGGTTTGGCATATCACCGCGAACGGCGCGACAACGGGGCCGTTTTCGCGGGCCAGTCTTGGTCGCATGGCGGGGGATGGCGCCTTCACGCGGGCATCCCTTGTTTGGACGGCGGGACAAGATGGTTGGATCAAAGCCAACGACATCAACGAATTGGCGCAGTTGTTCACCGTGATGCCACCGCCCCCACCCGCTGCATAAGGTAATGCCATGACCGAACAGCACAGTTTCCCCTGTGAAGTCTGCGGGGCCGATATGCGTTTTGACCCCACATTGAGCGCCCTAAGCTGCGACCATTGCGGCGCAAGCGAGGCCATTGACGTAAACCCATGGACAAGCGGTGCGATCAAGGAAATGGACTTCAAGGCGGCGCTGTCGGTGGCCGGAAGCGAAGCCGAAATGGAAGAAGTCCGTGTAACCAAATGCGAAAGCTGCGGTGCACAGGTGGAATTTCTTGAAAACGACCACGCCACCGAGTGCCCCTTCTGCGCCACCCCTGTGGTGATTGGTACAGGCACGCACCGCCACATTAAACCGCGCGGCGTGATACCCTTCGCCCTGTCCGAAAAGCAAAGCCGCGTTGTAATGAACGAATGGTTGGGCAAGCTGTGGTTCGCCCCCAACGGCTTGAAAAAATATGCCCGCGCCGGTCGCAAAATGCAGGGCATTTATGTGCCCTACTGGACTTATGATGCCGACACCAAAAGCCGGTATTCGGGGCAACGTGGCACGATATATTATGTGACTCGCACGGTTCGGGTGATGGTGAATGGAAAATCACAGACACAGACGCAGCAGGTTCAGAAAATCCGCTGGATGCCTGTTAGCGGGCGCGTGGCCCGGTTCTTTGATGACATTCTGGTGCTTGCCTCAACCAGCCTGCCAAAGAAATACACCGACGCTTTGGCCCCTTGGGATCTAGCCGCGTTGGAGCCGTATAACGCCGAATATCTGGCCGGATTCCGCGCCGAGGGGTATTCGGTTGATCTGGAGGATGGCTATACCGAGGCCCGCGCGATTATGGATCGCCGGATTGTGCGCGACGTGAAATTCGACATCGGCGGTGATCGCCAGCGGATCACCAATCTGGATACAACAATCAAGGATGTGACGTTCAAGCACGTGCTGCTGCCTATTTGGCTGGCGGCCTATAAATACCGCGGCAAGACGTTTCGCTTTGTGGTGAATGCCCAGAGCGGAAGCGTAAAGGGCGAACGCCCCTATTCCGTCTGGAAAATTGCGTTCGCGGTGATAACTGCTGCCATTGTTGCAGCAGCTATCGGCGCTATTTATTACGCCAGTAAGTAGTAGCTGGCGTTCAGGGGCGGGTCCTGTTGCCAGCGGGCTCGTGATATCGTAACAAATACCCGATTTCACACGCCACGGTGTTGACGGATCCGTACTAGTTACTCGGTGCACTAATACGCCAGCATCCGCCAACGAATCTTATATATGCGCTAATTGGGGCATTAAAATGTCCAAAATCGAGAATTTATGATTTTATTTCTAGCTAAATGGATAACTATCGGCATATGCACAAAGCGTTAAGCTGACAGAAAAGCTTCCAGATTTTCACGGTCCAGAATTTCGATTACGCCTTTTTCGACCGAAATCAAACCCTTGTCGCGCAGTGCGCCGAGTTCTTTATTGACCGTTTGGCGCGAGCAACCGACCACACCTGCAAGATACGTCTGTGAATCATAAATCGTGCTATTGCGTTCAGAGAACATCAGAAGATACGCGCATAACCTGTGATCAACCGGCGAGTTCCGGTCAACCAGCTTGAAATAATTCGACTGCAACAAATGCCCGTGAAAAATCTTCATCAGGTTCTTGACGAATTTAACAGTTCCCAACGCCTCGACCAGCAGTTTTTTGGAGCAAAACAGCAACGTAGTATTTGCCATAGTCTCGGCCGTGGCGGCGCATAACTGTTCCGAGATCGCCTCGGTTTCCCCGACAATGGCCCCGACACCTGCGCGTGCTAAAAAGGTTTGGTTGCCATCTTCGCCCAAATAAAGGATTTCGACGTTGCCACTGGCAATCAAAAACATGCCCGGCGAGTGCTCGCCCTGCACAAGTATATGCGTCGGGCAGTCGTAATTTAATACGGTGCAATGATTGATGAAATCTTTACGGAATTTTTTCGAAAGGCCAGATAATATATCCGCCTTCATCATCTGCGGAAATCTTTCACTAACTTCCATTATGCGTGTATCCGGTTAGTCATAGTCTATCGCTATCAATTTGTTCCTGAAGTGAATGGGTGTTGAACACGCCATTTAGTATAATATTGCCGCCGGCGAAACCGGGAATGCCCAACCAATATGAACACCGTACCCCCCGTCGAATGTTTCTAACACGTAAAGAGCATAACAATCTTGCCGCCTCATACAAGGCTGACAGACATCGCGTCTTTTTGCATCAGCTACTATTTACTCGCTCACTGGTAACAGTCTATCCGCTACACCAATCACTTCAGGTGCGACCTAGTTATTAAAGCTTTGGTTGATTCTATGTCCGTTAGGCGACAGATCAAATAGATTATTGCTAAAATGCGAAAAAAATATGCTTATTAGACCAAAGGGTAAAAATATTTATATCCTTTTGCGAGTAATTCGCAAAATGCAAAAGGCGCGAGGTTGTTTCCCCGCGCCTTTCTTATCGGTTAATGATTCCCTTATTTTTGGGAAATACGCCCGTCTAAGTAAGGCGTATACGCTCCACCAGCTGCCATGTAATCGGCAACAACATCTTCCAGGCCAGGGCCATAATCATAGGCGTTCATGCCCTCGCTCGCGAAAATCTTATATCCGTCCCCACCCGAGCGCATGTAGTTGTTGGTCACAACGCCGTAGATGGCATCAGGATCAATCGGAACCCAGTTGTCCCCGTCCCGAACGAGAACATCGCTAACGCGCCCCTCGTTTGGCGCGACCGAAGTATCGAACGTGAACCTAAGACCGGCAACCTGCGGGAAACGGCCTGCGCCATCTTCCACCTGACTAACACCGTTTTCAAGTGCAGCTATTACGCCGGCACCTGTCAACTGCATTGTCGCCAGTGAATTCTGGAAAGG
>ENA-OSCG01000187-OSCG01000187.1-marine-sediment-metagenome-genome-assembly--contig:-NODE-187-length-9935-cov-6.815081_pt1 | contig 9935 bp, 9 predicted proteins | sample MGYA00237880_ERZ529332 | MGnify/ENA primary metagenome ERZ529332 (study PRJEB26373, sample SAMN05710708) | marine sediment metagenome | biome: marine; feature: ocean trench; material: sediment... | reverse complement strand
GAATTTCCAGAAGGCCTTGTTGCGTAAGATACAAGACGTTCAGAATTCGCCCGATTCTCCCATTCCCGTCCGAGAACGGATGGATGCTTTCGAACTGATGGTGAACAATCGCCATCTTCACCAACGGATCCAGGTCGCATTCCTCGGAATCGTTAATAAATACTTCAAGTTCTCGCATGTACTGAAGAATTTCAGCTCTTTCTTGCGGGGGCATATAAACCACATCGCCCTGATCGTTTTTAAGCACCGTCCCCGGAAGCGTCCGAAACTCGGCAGTCGTTTCCTTTAGTATCTGGTATATTTCGATCAGCGTATTGTTGGTGATTAACCCATTCGACTCCAATAGACGCTGAAACCCTTGCTTAAGTGCCGCATTATATCGGGCAACCTCTTTAGCTTCAGCCGAACCGAAAACCTCTCTGTTTGCCTCTACCTGAAACAATTCGTCTTGTGTTGTGACAATGTTTTCAATCTCGGAACTGGCCTTGGCTTCTTGCAAAGACAGCGTATCCAACAGAATGCCCTGATTTGGAATGCTCGCAGCACGCCCCTTCAGCTCGGCCAAATATCGGTGCGCTTTAGCCGCAGCTTTCAATATCGCCGTGCTCTCCACTAATTCCGCAGGTGGAAGCGCCGGAATGGCATAAGTCGGTTTCAAATCAGCCTCAATATGATTCAATATTTCGTTTTTTGTAACACATCACCCTCTATATGTTATAAAAATCCAATAATTGCAACATATCAAAAATCCAAATTCGCCACACTCAGCGCATTCTCTTGAATGAATTCGCGCCGTGGTTCCACTACATCGCCCATCAGCTTGGTGAAAATCTCGTCGGCTTCGTCCATATGCTCGATCTTCACCTGCAACAGAGTGCGCGCTTCGGGGTCCAGTGTGGTTTCCCATAACTGCCCGGGGTTCATCTCGCCCAAGCCTTTGTAGCGTTGCAACGACAGGCCTTTTTCGCCTTCCTTGAACACCACATCCAGCAGGTCGGATGGCGCGTTGATGACGTTCTCCCGATCCTTGCGAACCAGCGCTGCGGGGGTGGCGTAAACCTCTTGCATGGCGGCGGTCAAACTGGCCAGTTTGCGGGCCTCGGCACTGCGAAGAGCGTTGCCATCCAGCACTTGCACCTCTTCAACGCCGCGCAGCACGCGCGACAGGCGCAGGCCGCCGTTTTCGGTTACAGTACCGCTCCAACCCTTCTCGTATTCCGTCGCGATAAGGTCCAGACGCGCGGCAACACTGTCCGCCGTCCCTTGCGGATCATCGTCCAGAACACCCGGAATCAACGCACCGGAAATCGCCACTTGTTCGAGAATATTACGGGAATAATTCGTCGGGAACGCGTTCAGGATCGTGCGGCAATTCCGCGCCTCCTCGACCACACGCTTCAAATCCGCCCCTGCAATCTGGGTGCCATCGCCAAGGCGCAAAATGGCATCGTTCAGGCCCTGTTCAATAAGATAGTCTTCCAGCGCCAGCTGGTCCTTTAGGTAAACCTCGGACTTGCCACGGGCCACTTTGTATAGCGGTGGTTGGGCGATATACAGATATCCGCCCTCGATCAGTTCCGGCATTTGACGGAAGAAGAACGTCAGCAACAGCGTCCGGATATGCGCCCCGTCCACGTCCGCATCGGTCATAATTACGACCTTGTGGTAGCGCAGCTTTTTGATGTTGAACTCTTCGCGCCCGATCCCCGTACCCAGCGCCGTGATCAGCGTCCCGATTTCCTGACTGCCGAGCATCCGGTCAAACCGCGCCCGCTCTACGTTCAAAATCTTGCCCTTCAGCGGCAAAACCGCCTGATTATACCTCGAGCGCCCCTGCTTGGCCGACCCACCCGCCGAGTCCCCTTCCACAAGGAAAATCTCGGACTTCGAGGGGTCTTTCTCCTGACAATCCGCCAGTTTTCCCGGCAGGCTGGCAATATCCATCGCCGATTTGCGTCGTGTCAACTCGCGTGCTTTACGCGCCGCTTCACGGGCCACGGCCGCCTCGACAATCTTGCCGACAATCATCCGCGCCTCGGCAGGATGCTCCTCGAACCACTCCGATAGTTTTTCGTTTATCAGGCCTTCAACGACGGGGCGAACCTCCGAGGAAACCAGTTTATCCTTGGTTTGCGACGAGAACTTCGGGTCCGGCACTTTGATCGACAGCACCGCCGTTAGCCCTTCGCGCGAATCATCGCCCGAAAACGTGATCTTTTCCTTTTTCGCAATACCACTGCTGGCCGCATAATTGTTAATCGTCCGCGTTAGCGCCCCGCGGAAACCCGCCAGATGCGACCCGCCATCCCGTTGGGGAATGTTGTTGGTAAACGGGCGGACATTCTCGTGGTAACTGTCGTTCCACCACATCGCGACCTCGACCACGATGCCGCTCGCCTCGCCGATGATATAAATCGGTGCTTCGATCAGCGGCGTTTTGGAGCGGTCCAGATATTTCACAAATTCCTGCACACCACCGTCATACATCATCTCGACCTCGATCGGCTCTGTCGGGCGTTCATCCCGCAGCGTGATCCGCACACCCGAGTTCAGGAACGCCAGCTCGCGCAGCCGATACTCCAACGTTTCGAACTTGTAGTTCCGGTCCGAGAATGTATCGAGCGACGCCAAAAACCGCACCTCGGTGCCGGTGCGATCCGTTGCGCCCAGCTTTTCAAGGGATTCGACCGTGTCGCCATGTTCAAACCGCACGAAATGCTCAAAACCATCACGCCATATCCGCAGCTCCAGATAATCCGAGAGCGCGTTCACAACCGAAACGCCAACCCCGTGCAAGCCACCCGAAACCTTATAGGAATTGCTGTCAAACTTACCACCGGCATGAAGCTGGGTCATGATAACTTCGGCGGCAGAAACGCCCTCTTCCGCGTGGATACCCACCGGAATTCCGCGCCCGTTATCGCTGACCGAAATACTGTCATCGGCATGGATCGTCACCGTCACGGTGTCCGCATGGCCCGCAAGCGCCTCGTCGATGCCGTTGTCCACGACTTCATACACCATATGGTGCAGCCCCGAACCATCGTCCGTATCCCCGATATACATACCGGGACGCTTCCTCACGGCCTCTAAGCCTCTGAGAACTTTGATAGAATCGGCGCCGTACTCCTCTGGAGCTTTGTCGTTATCAGCCATGTGCGGTATCCCCTATTTAGTGGGGCGGAGGTTAGCCGAAATCAGCAGGAATGTCACGCTATTGCGGGAATATTATAGTGGTTTTCCACAGTTCCACACGGATAGGATTTTGACCCCGTCAGCGTCCAGTTTTGCGTCGTTGCGACCCCCTCCGAAAACAGCGGAATGCCCGCGCCCAACAAAATTGGCAGGGTGAAAATCCGTGCTTCGCGTATAAGATTTCGCGCCAGACACTGCGCGATCACGTGCCCCCCGTCGACATACGCATTGGGGTGTAATTCCGCCGCCACCTCGATGCTTTCGGAGGTGCGCACATGTTCGGGCAGGCCGCGCGGCAGCAAGCGATGCGTCATGATAATGGCGGGTAACGTATCGGGATAAGGCCAGCCGTGCTGCGCGTAAAACGCATCCAGCGTGTTGCGCCCCATGATCAATCCGTCAACGCTCGCGATGAACTCGTCATAGCCGAAATCAACGTCCTGAAACGCATCCAGATGGTCCAAAGACCCGTCCGGCCCAGCGATATACCCGTCAATCGTTTGCGCAATATAGATCTTCATTTGGCGATCATAGCACAGCAATTACCGCGCCAACCACCACCAATGCGGAGCCGGAAATCAGGTTCGTCCGGCGCACCGATTCAGCCGAGGACAGGAACCGTCGGATCCGATCAATCGACAGCGCAAAAACGAGGTTCCCCGTAAGCGGCACCAAGCCTGAAATGGCACAAATCACCACGATATCAAGTGTAGAGATGTTGTTGATATCAAATAAATTCGGCAAAACACCCATGTAAAACAGGATTGCCTTGGGGTTGCCGATAATCACCATCAGCCCCGCCACAAACCCTGCCCACATGCCAGACGCGGTTAACCGCCCGTCCGCGACCAACGGTTTGCTGGCGTTACGAATGGTACGCACCCCCATCCAGACCAAAATCACCGCCCCGCCATACCGCAACAGGTTAATGAAATCGGCGTATACCTCGACCAGCAAGCTGACCCCGAAAATTGCCAGCAGCGGCCAGATGATATCCCCCACGACCACGCCCAGCGCCAACGGCCACGCGGCCTGAAACCCGCCCGATACTCCACGTGCAACGAGTGCCACCCAGACCGGACCGGGGGTGAAAAACAGGATCGACAATGCGCCCATATAAAGGAGTATTTCAGAAAGAGAGAGGGTCATTTATTCGTCCGGTAAAGTCAGCGAACCATCCGCGTTCAGGGGCCAGAACGGGTTATAGGCGATTTCCCAGACATGTCCGTCAGGATCGGCGTAATAGCCGGAATAGCCGCCCCAAAACACCTTTTCGGGGGCCTTTAGCTGTGTGGCCCCGCATTTCAGTGCCTTGGCAAACGCCGTATCCACCTCGGCCTCGCTTTCGAAGTTTTGTGCCAAGGTCATGGCGCCTGTTCCAAGGGGCGCATCGGGCCGGCCCTGATCGTCGGCCAGTGCCGCTAATCCGAATAGCCCCATTGCCAGTCCGTTAAGCTGGAAAAACGCGATGGTTTCTTGCGAGCGTGAGGATTCCTCCCATCCCAGCGCCTTGTAAAACGCCCTTGAGGCTGCCAAATCCTTAACGCCTAGCGTAATCAGTGTAACCCGTTGAGGTGTCATGATATTTCCTCTAAGTTTGAAATGCCGTCTGTTTCTGTAACTTCGATAAAATTCGCGCGGCCATCCAGTGATTCAAACAACTCCGGCCCCGTGCCCGTCATCCACGCCTGTGCGCCCAGCGCGCAAATTTCGTCATATAGAGCCGCGCGGCGGTCCGCATCCAGATGGGCGGCGACCTCGTCCAGAAGCAATATCGGCGGCGCGCCAAAGTCCTCGGCCAAAGCCCGCGCGTTGGCCAGTATCAGCGACACCAGCAACGCCTTTTGTTCGCCAGTCGAGCACAGTTTCGCCTCGACCCCCTTCGCCGCATAAATCGCATGCAAATCCACGCGGTGTGGGCCTGTCAGCGTTCGACCCGCCGCCATATCGCGCGAACGGCCTGCGGCGAACGCCTCCAACAACGTCTCTGTCGTTTGTTCCGGTGGCAGTTCATCCGCCGAAATCAAGGACAGCTCCGCCGTTGGAAATGCGCTTGAGGCCCCCTCTTGCGCGGCTTGCAAGCGTCCCACAACCTCCACCCGATTAGCTGAAATTGCCCCGCCAGCCTCGGCCATCTGACCCTCGAGCGCACCGTACCAAGACGCATCGCGTGACTGGTCTTTCAACAAACGGTTCCGCTCTCGCATGGCTTTTTCATACCGCAATGTCGCCTCGGCGTGGCTTGGAATAAAGCTCATCACCATGCGATCCAGAAACCGCCGCCGATCTCCGGCACCCTCAAGCCACAGTCGGTCCATCATCGGAACCAGCCAAACGATCCGCGCCACCCGCCCTAATGCCAGTTGCGGTGCGGTTTTGCCGTCGATTTCCACTTGCCGCGCGCCATCGCCTTCGACCCACGTCGCCAGCTCGTGAACCTCGGACAGGCTTTCCAGCGTTGCGGTCACTTTCCAACCCAAACGCTCCGGCGCGCGGGACATCTCGTCAACCGGGGCACGACGCAACCCACGGCCCGGCGACAGCATGGAAATCGCCTCAAGAATGTTGGTTTTTCCCGCGCCATTCGGCCCGTAAATAGCAATAGGCCGCCCGTCTGTTTCCAGTCGTGCGGCCTTATGTGATCGAAAATGCGAGAGCGTAATCTCGCGGATAGAAAGCCTACCCATTCAGACCCGCATCGGCATCACGACATAGATCGCGCTATCGTCATTACCTTCGCGCATCAAGGTCGGGTCGCCGGATGAATTGAACATGAACACCGCGTTTTCGCGATCCACCTGTTGGGCGATTTCCAGCAGGTATTTGGCGTTAAAACCAATCTCCAAGGGTTCGTCTGAGTAAGCCACGGCCAGCTCTTCGTCTGCGGTGCCGGAATCGGGCGCGTTCACTGACAAAATAAGGCGATCCTCGTCCAGTGTCAGTTTCACCGCGCGGGAGCGTTCGGACGAAACTGTCGAAACACGGTCCACTGCGCGGGCAAATTCTGCTGCATCAACCTCCAGCCGCTTCGTATTTCCCTGTGGAATAACCCGCGTGTAATCCGGAAACGAGCCGTCAATAACTTTCGATGTCAACGTCACTTCGGGGGTCGCAAACCGGATTTTGGTTTCAGACACGGAAACCGCAATCACCGCATCATCGTCGCTCAGCAGCTTGCCAACTTCGTTAACGGTTTTGCGCGGCACAATCACGCCGGGGATGTCGGCGGCACCGTCCGGCAGGCTCGCATCAATCCGCGCAAGGCGGTGACCGTCGGTGGCCACACAACGCAGCACCTTGCCGCCTTCGCTGTCGGCAGCGTGCAGGTAAATGCCGTTCAGGTAGTACCGTGTTTCCTCGGTCGAGATCGCGAATTTCGCCTTGTCAAATAACCGGCGCAAAACCGATGATTTCACCCCGAAGTTACACTCATATTCCGCCGAAGCCATCACCGGAAAATCTTCGCGCGGCAGGGTCGCAAGGCTGAAATGCGAACGGCCGGCGCGTATTTCCAAACGCCCCGATTGCCCGTCGTCCGACAGCTCAACCATCGCGCCGTCCGGCAATTTGCGCACAATTTCGTGCAGCGTGTGGGCGCCAACGGTCGTTGCACCCGCGCGTTCAACCACGGCCGTTGCCTTGTCGATAATTTCAATATCAAGATCGGTCGCACGCAGGGAAATCTGGTCGCCCTCGGCCTCGATCAACACGTTCGCGAGGATCGGGATGGTATTGCGACGCTCCACCACGGACTGGGCGCGGCTCATAGCCTTCATAAGAGTGCTGCGTTCGATACTGACTTTCATGATACCCTCGTGGCGTAATTTTTCTTGGATGATGACCCTAGCGGATGCCCCCGAAAGTGCAAGAGGATATAGGTCGAACATCATCGCCACACGTACCAAAAGTTTTCATGGAAAATCATCGGATACTACAAGATTGCAATCATTTACGGATTCCCACAGGATAGCAGCATGGTTAAACGTAATTTATGGACTAGAGAGGACATCCAGCGTGCGCTCGCGCTGTATCTTAGTACTCCCTTTGGACAGATTCATTCCGGCAATCCTAGGATCATAGATCTGGCCCGACAGATTGGCAGAACGCCCAGCGCCATTGCCTTGAAAATGAGCAACCTCGCCGGAATAGACGAAAGCCTTGATCGCAAAGGTATGGTCAATTCAAGCGCTCTGGATAAACAGGTTTGGAAGGAGTTTCTTACAGCACCAGAGAATGTCGTCGCTGTTTCCGAAGCCATGCATGAAAACATTCTGTATACTCAAACAAACTACCCGGAAGCGTACAGCTTCGGAGAGGGCACAAACCAAACTGCGCAAACCACGCAACGGCGTGGGCAGAACTTGTTTCGGCGAACCATCCTTACATCTTACGGCTCACGCTGTGCGCTCACAGACCTTGATGACCCCCGATTGCTGGTAGCCAGTCATATCATCGGCTGGGCAGAGCAAGCACAAACTAGATTAAACCCCCACAATGGGATTTGTCTAAACGCGCTGCACGATCGGGCCTTCGACAAACATCTGATCAGTTTCGGAGAAAAATATGAACTTCTAGTGGACCGTAATCTACCTAGCAAAACGAGCGAGTTACTGCATCGAGTGAAACATCAAAAACTACGCATGCCGGAACGATTTTTGCCCTCACAAGATTTTCTGGAAACCCACCGTCAGCAGTTTTACGCCTAGCATGGGAGGTGCGATACGACACCCCTAAGCCTCTAGCATGCGCCTAAGCAGCTCTACGTCTTCGGCGATCTGGCTGTCGGTCATTTTCAGTTCTTCGACCTTTTTCACCGCGTGGATCACCGTGGTGTGGTCGCGCCCGCCAAAGCGTCGACCAATGTCGGGTAGGGACTTGGAGGTCAGCATTTTGGACAGGAACATCGCCACCTGACGCGGCCTTGCAACCGAACGCGCGCGGCGGGGGCTAAGAAGGTCCGACATGCGCAGATTATAGTGGTCGGCGACCTGTCGCATGATCTCCTCGACTGTGACTTTGCGCTCGGATGCGCGCAGAATATCCGCCAGACATTCCTGCGTCATATCGAGGTTAATCTCGCGACCCACAAGCGAGGCAAACGCGAACAGGCGGGTCAGCGCCCCCTCGAGAACCCGCACATTCGACGAGATCCGGTGCGCGAGGAATTCCAGCACGCCCGCGTCCATCTGAACGCCCGGCATAGTCTTTAGCTGGGTCTCGGATTTGGATTGCAGGATGCCCAGACGCAGCTCGTAATCTGTCGGGTGCAGGTCAACAACCAACCCCCATTGCAAGCGCGAACGGATGCGTTCCTCAAGGCCCTCGATCTCGCCGGGGGCACGGTCAGCCGAGATAACAATTTGCTTGCCTTGGTCAACCAACGCATTGAAAGTATGAAAGAATTCATCTTGGGTGGAGTTCTTGCCCGCGATGAATTGCACGTCGTCAACCATAAGCACGTCAACGGAACGGAACTGTTCCTTGAAGCTGTGCATATCCTTGAAACGCAACGCCTGAACGAAGCGGTACATGAACTGTTCAGCCGAGAGGTACAGCACCCGCGCTTCTGGCCGAAGCGCCAGCGTTTCCCATGCAATTGCGTGCATCAGGTGGGTTTTACCAAGGCCAACACCGCCATAAAGGAACAGCGGGTTGAAGGTAACCTGACCACCCTCCGCCACGCGACGGGCGGCGGCGTGGGCCAGCTCGTTGGGCTTGCCGACGACGAAACTGTCAAACGTAAAACGGGTGTCGAGCGGGCTGCCGGGCAGATCAACGACCGGCGCAACCCTGGCCGAAACCCTGGCAACGGACGGGGCGGGTTTTGCCGCCGAAACCGTACGGAAATTGAGGCGCTCTACCTTCAAGCCCTCGGCTTGCAGCAGGCCCAGAATCGAGTCGCCATAGTTGCGCGAAACCCAGTTACCAATGAAACTTGTCGGCGCGGAAAACTGGGCCACACGGCCGCCAGCCTCCAGCAATTTCAGCGGATCAATCCAGTTTGTGAACGCATCTTTGCCCAATGACGAAAGAAGCTCCGAACGAATTCGACCCCAACATTCCTGTTCCATGCTATCCCATTCACTTTTCGCGACTCTTGACGGCCACGGTTGATATTTTTATGGCTGGCTCCACGGAAGCCCGCGAACTTTCCAGCCGTTAACTGTTCCACGATGTTTATGTTCATCGTGATCGCCCTCGAAACCTTCAAGGACATTAAAGCATTTGATATTCCGGCCGCTGCCCGCAATCTTGGACAACAGGCATTTCGCCGCATAATTCGAGCGGATACCCGAGCGACAGATGAAATAAATCGCAGACGGGTCTTTATCCCCGAATTGCGACAGCAATTCCTCGGCGAAGTAGTCGTTACGGGTCATTTTGGGAAATTCCATCCACTCGACCATCAGGACTTCTTTGCCCAGCGATTCTAGCACCGGAAGGCCGATATAGTCCCACTCCGCAATGGTGCGGACGTCAACCAATACGGCTGAAGGGTCTGTCGCCAATGCATCCCAGGTTTCCTGTGGCGTTGCTTCCAAAACTGTTGAATTTAAAGCGTCAGACACAGAAAATATCCCCTAGAGCGCGAAAAGGCATCGCGCCTGTAAAATTAATTTATAATTAAGAACCGAGCAGATTCCATCACGCAAAGTCTTTCCAACCGCTATAATCGTCAAAAGGCAAAGGTAAACCGTTACGGAAGTAGGCACTATCCGCACAAGAATTTATCAATATTG
>ENA-OSCG01000186-OSCG01000186.1-marine-sediment-metagenome-genome-assembly--contig:-NODE-186-length-9955-cov-6.549697_pt1 | contig 9955 bp, 11 predicted proteins | sample MGYA00237880_ERZ529332 | MGnify/ENA primary metagenome ERZ529332 (study PRJEB26373, sample SAMN05710708) | marine sediment metagenome | biome: marine; feature: ocean trench; material: sediment... | reverse complement strand
AGCAAAACCACCAGTTCAGCACCCAAACCACGAACCTCGGCAACCAAATTGGCCATGTTTTCTTCACGAATACCAAAGCTAAGGTTCGGGAACATCCATCTCGGATTGGCAATCGGCATGTATGGGAAAGCCTGCCCGATTACGGCAATCTTTACGCCGCCACGTTCGAACATTTTGTACGGCTCGTAGGCGCGCTCGTCCCATTCGGTGTCAAAGATGTTCGCACCAAGGAACGGAAAGTCGAGCTGGTTGTCCACGATCTCGGTAACCCGATCAATGCCCAGCGTGAATTCCCAGTGCGAGGTCATCGCGTCCGGTTTCAGCGCCGCCATCACGTTAACCATATCTTGACCCTTGGTCATCTGCGCGGTGTAGGAACCCTGCCACGTATCGCCGCCATCCAGCAGCAACGCATCGGGGCGTGCCGCGCGGATCGAGTTGATAACTGTGGCAACGCGGTCAATCCCGCCCATCTTGCCGTACCCTTTGGCCAATGATGTGAAATCGTTATAGGTCAGCGCATATGCGTCCGGCGTGCCTGCCGTCATATTGAACAGGTTAAGGAAATCCTTGCCCGTCACATGCGGGGGCAATCCATCAACCGCGCCAACCCCGATGTTGACTTCAGGTTCGCGGAAATAGACCGGTTTAAGCTGTGCGTGAATATCCGTAATGTGGATGATTGTAACGTTACCGACCGTATCAAAATCAAGCAGTTGGTCTTGCGTAAGTGTCTGTTGGGCGGCCAGTTTGGCCCAGTTGCCAACGCCCGAAGCGCCAACAATTGCAGAAGCAGCCACTGAGGCTTGAAGAAAGTCACGGCGGGAAATCATATGGGGTCTCCAGTATTTTGGGTAAGAATGAGTGAGCTTAACGAAAGCTGACCGACACTAACCCCAAACCGTTTAGGGTGTTGGCCCCGAAATTAATCGGGACCAGACAGTGTTAGTTACGAACCGAAGTACCTTCGACCGATAGGCCGTTGCCTCGTGAAGCCACGTATAGCTCCAGTGCTCGGAACTCATCGGAACCCTCTTTATACGGTGTTGCACGAATATTTTTCATGCAGCCCTTAAAGCGAGCGTGGATCGAGTTCAGCTTGGCGTTTTTCAAACGGTAAGCCGGGAAGCCGTTGGTTTGGCCCTGCGACAGGAAATCCGCACGGATGTACGTGTTGTAGTTATCCTCGTGACAGCTTGCACAAGCCATGTCGAGTTGACCAACAGGTTGGTAGTAAATCTCTTTACCAAGTTCCCATGCTTCAGCTGCATCGCCGTCGATAGCAACATTAACCGGCATTCCGCGCGATTGCAGGCCGATCAGGGCGGTCATGGCGGTCATTTTCGACTCGCTCCATTTCCACGCATCTGCTTGCATCCGGTCGGTGCGGCATTCGTTGATGTAGTCTTCCATGGACTGAATTCCACCGGCTTCTTCATCATAGCGCGGAAGCACTGCACGAAGACCTGCGAATTCCTCCACACCACCTGTGTGACACGCAGCACATGACTTGCCAGCTTCGCCTTCTACGACATTCCACTGGTCAATAGCCTGATCCACAAAGATCATGCCGGGGTTGTCAAAGTCGTCCATCTGTAGAGACTGCGTTTCCGACTTACGGAAATTCCAACCCGAATAAATCGTAGTCAGATTTTCCAAATGCGCTGGCGCAGCCGTTTCGTTAGTCAACGATATTTCTTCATTGATGACCAAATCACTCGCAACAGCAGCATTTAAGCTGAAAGTCAGAGCAGCAACAGTCACAATAGAAGCAACACGTTGTAGGTTTGGTTTTATCATTATAATTATCCTCCCTTTATTCTCGGTTGCTTTAACCAACGGAGATGGTTTTAGTTTCCGTGTAGACGGAACCATCATCGTCATTCCATGTGAACTCGAAGTCACCTGATTCAGGAACTATCGCCTTGAACTGGAAGTACGGGTTGGTTGAAATTGCGCCACTCAGACTTACAGTGATCACGTTCTGACCTTTGAAGTCACATGAAAACGTGTTGATGATTGATTGCGGAATGCGATTGCCTTCCTTGTCTTTGCGTTGGCCGGATTCCATTTTATGACTGATCAGCGTTTTGATGGTGATGACGTCACCAGCAGAGGCTGTCTTTGGAACTTTAACGCGAGGTTTTACACCAATTGCCATTGTTATTCTCCTAATGTTGCCTTAGCCGCCGCAGCCGCCGATTGTAACTTTCACGATTTTTGAATCGCGTGCGAATGTTCCGTCAGCCATCTGGGCAACAGCAATCAGCTCCTGCGTACCTGCAAGGCGGATACGTGTGGATGCGTCTTGCGAGCCAGCTAGGGGGCCAAAGGTAAACTTCGCCACTTTCGGGTTCGGGTTGCCTGTTGCGATTAGTATGATCGACACAGCACCGGGTGCGGAAACGGCCACGGGAACAGTATTACCGTTCTCGGCGATTTCAGGCGCGGTTAGCACAATACCACCCTCGGTTACGTCGGCTCCGCCAGTGAAAGCCATGATTTCATCATCGCCCGCAGCTGCGAATGCCTGCATCGGCAACAAAGCTACTGTTGCAGCCCCTGCACCAATGATCAGAGCGTCACGTCTGTTAAATTGCATTGTTTTCTCCTGATTCATAAGCAAGAAAGCCGCCGGCTTACTCGGTTAGTGTTCGTATATAGGCTAGTATGTCTTCGACATCCTGTGCCGCAAGGATCGACTTGCCTTCAAACTTTTCCAAGGGCCGGGTAAAACCACTGGTGCGGTAGAACGAAGGCATGATCGAGCCCTCGAATGTGTTCTTGGAGTTCGTTAGAATCCCACGAAGCTCTGCTTCGTTCCAGCGATCTGCAACACCGTCAAGCGATGGACCGACTTCGCCATGGAAGGCTTGTTCGGTTATTTCACTGTTTACGTGACATGCAAGACAATTGCCCAGTTTACGGTTCGCGAAAAGTTTACGGCCATTCGCCGCATCGCCAGCAACACCAGTCAAAGACATGGCAACTGCGCCGTATTCATCAAACACTACGTCGTCCGGAATGATGGTTTTAGCGGTGGTTTGAGCGGTCGCCATAGCTGCAAATGCTGCTGTGACCCCTATAATAAGAAACGCTTTGCGCTTCATGCAGTATCCTCCCTTTAATTCCCATTTGTCATATTGATTCCTGACTTTGGTAATTTGAAGATAGCCGCCACGGGGGGCTTACGCAACAATAAATTCAGATAGTTGAATATTAGATTATTATATTGCTCTAATATAAGCAATTACTTATATAAAGTTTCGTGTTAGTTATCACGGCGTTCGGCGATGATTCGGGCCACATATTTCTGAAAATGCTCGTCGCCTTCATAGCCTTTTTCGAGGATATATTGGAACATACTGAGCGTTGTGAGCTTTCCAAACGCGCCCGGCATGATCATTACAGCTGCCTGTGCCGCGGTTGTACCCTCGGGCGGAAGCACGTCATCAAAGAACATCATCGTGGGTGTGAAAACGATGTTCCACTTGGAGATCATGTCTTTTTCCGACAGTATTTCACCATCAAAATCGGTCACTTCTATGTCGCCAAACATATTCATCTGTACGACGAAGTAGTTGTCCTCAATCATCGCCTTGATTTCAGGGTCTGGAAACACCTGTTCGTGCATCTTTTTACAATAAACACACCCGCGCTGTTCGATGATTATCATAAAGCGTTTACCCTCGGCACTCGCTTCTTCAAGGTCCTCTGCCATGTCACGGAAAGTGTCGCGCATCCAGTGGGTTTTGTGCATGCCGTCGTCACCTATATAGTAGGCTTCGTCCGCCAAGGCAGGCGTAGCCGCAAGTGCAAACAGAATTACGAGTTTCTTAAGCATGATGATACCTTTTTTGGATTAACCGAAGATAAACAGGGCAGGGAATGTTTCGAGCAAGAATTGCGCCATATACGAAATGCTGCCGGTCGCGATAAGGATTGCGAACAGGATTAGAAAGCCGCCCATAACTTTTTCAACGTGCCCCATATATTTGCGATTGCGTTGCACCCAGCGCAGGAACGGGCCCGAGAATACGGCGGCCAGAATGAACGGCGCGGTCATGAAGGCGCCATATACGAACAGCAATCCTGCGCCATGCTGCAAGCTGCCGCTTTGGGATGCCATAAACAAGATCGCGGCCAGCGCGGGGCCAACGCAGGGGGTCCAGCCGAAACCGAAGGCCAGCCCGATCAGATAAGAACCGGCATAACTGGCGGGCTTTATTCCCGAAGAATCGATGCGTGCTTCGCGATAAAGGAACGAGATTTTGAACACCCCGAGGAAGTGCAGGCCAAAGATAAACAGCACCGCAGCCGCCAGCCACGTCAGCTCGTCTCTGTAATTCCTGAACGTGAGGCCCAACGTGGTGGCAATCAGTCCAAGAAGAACGAAGATCGTAACCACTCCGGCTGAAAAGAATACGGAGGACAATATAAGGCGGCGCTTGGCCCCTGCGGACATCTCGTTTTCTTCGTTCAATTCTTGAATAGACAGCCCCGCCATGTAGCACAAATAGAACGGAACAATCGGCAATATGCACGGTGAAAAGAATGACAGAAGGCCCGCAATCGCCGCGCCCCAGTAACTAATGTCAAACTCCATACCTTGTTTTTCCTGCTTTTGTGCTGATATAAAGAATAATCATATTGAGATATTCAAATGTGTAAAGTAAATTATCCAAGAGGGTTGGAATGCGCTTACTTAAGGTGATTATTTTATTACTTATCGCGGTGCCCGCCGTCGCCGAGACCCGATTGATGATGGTTGAGGAAGCCGGTTGCCCGTGGTGTGAGCGCTGGAATGCCGATGTGGGCACTATTTATTCCCGCACAGAGGAGGGTAAGCTAGCCCCGCTCTGGCGTTATGATATCAATGATCCGGTTCCGGATAATGTGACTTTCTCGAGCCCACCACAATTCACGCCCACTTTTATATTACTTGTCGACGGAATAGAGGTTAATCGTATAGAAGGTTATCCAGGCGAGGGGTTCTTTTGGGGACTTCTTGGTATGATGTTGACTAATTTGCCAGAATCCGGAGAAGATTCTTCGGAGTCGTAATAAAAGGAGAGGGTGATGGCGCTACCCCAAATGACACCGGATATGTCCGATGCAGAAATAGATGAAGTAATCCGCAATGCGAAATCGGCGACCGATTTCATGAAAGCCTTGGCGCATGAAGGGCGTTTGATGATTTTGTGTCATCTGGTGACGGGTGAAAAATCTGTGACCGAACTGGAAAACCTTCTTTCTTCCCGCCAAGCCGCCGTTAGCCAGCAATTGGCTCGTCTTCGCCTTGAAGGTCTGGTGAATTCGCGGCGCGATGGCAAAACCATCTTCTATTCCCTAGGGGATCCCAAAGCCGCGCAGATGATTGAACTTGTTTACGACATGTTCTGCACGTTTGAGCCAGAAAAAGAAGAAGCCAAATAATGGAGTTTATGGGCGACAACCAATGGGCCGCTTTGGCTGGATTGTTCGCCGGCGGCGCCTTGGGCCTTGCCGCCTCCATCGGTCGTTTCTGCACGTTAGGCGCAATTGAAGACGCCCTTTATGGCAAGGACTATTCCCGACTACGCATGTGGGCCTTGGCTCTGGCTGTCGGCGTTGCCAGCATGTTCACTCTAGAGGCGTTCGGCCTCGTCGATTATTCCCAAACCATCTATTACTCGCTCAAATGGAACCCGATCGCCAGCATCGTTGGCGGCTTGATGTTCGGCTGGGGCATGGCAATGGCTGGAAACTGCGGTTTCGGCGCGCTCGCTCGCATGGCAGGCGGAGACCTCCGCAGTTTTGTAGTTGCGGTCATCATGGCAATTTCTGCCTACATGGCCATCGGCGGCCCGACGGCCGTGGTGCGCGACTGGCTTTTCCCCCAAGTGGTTTACAGTGGCGAAGCCCAAGGCATCGCCCATTTGCTCGGCCGCTGGTTCGACATGGGCCCGTTGATACCCGCCCTGATATTAGCCGCAATTTGCGCTGGATGGGCATTCTCGGGCAAAAAGTTCCGCACCTCGCGCACGCATATTATCTGGTCCATTGTCGTTGGCTTGGGCGTCGTATTCGGATTCTGGGCGACCGACCTAATCTCGACAACCGGTTTTGACGAGATCGTCGTAGAATCCGTATCCTACTCTGCGCCTATGGGCGAAGCGCTGATCTACCTGATGACGTGGTCCGGTGCGACGATGAATTTCGGTATCGGTTCGGTAACCGGCGTTGTGGTCGGCTCGCTCATCGGCACGAGGATCAAAGGCCGCTTCCGCTGGGAGGCATGCGATGATCCGCGCGAACTGGGCCGCTCCGTTTTTGGCGGCTTCCTGATGGGTACAGGCGGCGTTGTGGCGCTGGGCTGTTCCGTCGGGCAGGGGCTATCAGGATTCTCGGTGCTGGCATACAGCGCACCGGTCGTTCTGGGGTCTATTTTCATAGGCGCAAGTCTGGGTTTGCGGCACCTGATCCACGGTTTTCACAAGGTGTGACCATTTAAGTCAGGCTTTTCTCCAAAATTTTTCAAGAGGGCTTTGAACTTCGCGCCATTAGCGGCTAGATATAACGCATCTGACCCTTCCTCCCATCAGGACTAAGGAATAACACTATGAAAATCGGAGCTCCCAAAGAGATCTTCGAGGGCGAAAATCGGGTTGCCCTTACCCCGCAATCAGCGCTTCAGTTGCAAAAACTGGGCTATGAATGCGTTATCGAAACCGGAGCAGGCGCTGCGGCGCGTTTCTCTGATCAGGACTATAAAGACGCAGGCGTTACGGTTGTGAAAACCGGAGCGGCCCTTTGGAAAGCCTGTGATTTCATTATCAAAGTACGTGCCCCCGAGGACGTCGAGGTTAAGCGTTTCGTTAAGGGACAAACACTGATTTCCTTCATCTGGCCCGCGCAAAGCGAAGACCTGCTGGAAAAACTGCGCGCCAAAGGTGTTACGGCGATTGCGATGGACATGGTTCCGCGCATCAGCCGCGCCCAGAAAATGGACGCGCTCTCGAGCATGGCCAACATCGGTGGGTACCGCGCAGTGGTCGAGGCCTCGAACAATTTCGGACGCTTCTTCACCGGCCAAATCACTGCGGCGGGCAAGGTTCCCCCTGCAACCGTTCTGGTGATCGGCGCTGGCGTTGCCGGTCTGGCGGCCATCGGTGCCGCGCAGTCCATGGGCGCAATCGTGCGCGCCTTCGACGTGCGCCCCGAAGTGGCCGAGCAAATCGAATCTATGGGCGGTGAATTCCTGTTCCTCGACTTTGATGACAACCAAGACGGTGCGGCAACCGGTGGTTACGCTGCCGTGTCTTCCCCCGAGTTTCGCGAAAAGCAGCTAGAGCTGTTCCGCGCGCAAGCTCCGGAAGTGGACATTGTTATCACGACCGCCCTGATCCCGGGCCGCGATGCGCCGAAGTTGTGGCTTGAAGATATGGTTATGGCCATGAAAGCCGGCTCCGTCATTGTTGACCTTGCGGCGGAACGTGGTGGCAACTGTGACCTGACCGTCCCGAATGAAAAAATCGAGACTTCGAATGGCGTGACCATCATCGGCTACACCGATTTGCCAAGCCGCATGGCGACGCAATCCTCGACGCTTTATTCCACCAACATCCGCCACATGATGGATGACCTGACACCCGAAAAAGACGGTGTGCCGGTTCACAACATGGAAGACGATGTGATCCGCGGCGCAACGGTTACGCACGGCGGCGAAATCACCTTCCCGCCGCCTCCGCCCAAAGTGAAGGCGATTGCGCCCGCGAAGCCCAAAGCGCCCGAGAAGACACCTGAAGAAATCAGGGCAGACGAGACCGCCGCCGCGAAAGCTGCCGGTCGCAAGCAAACCGGCATGTTGATCATCGGTGGTTTGCTGATGTTGCTGATCGGGGCTTATGCACCGCCTAGCTTCATGCAGCATTTCATTGTCTTCGTGCTGTCGATCTTTATCGGCTTTCAGGTTATCTGGAAAGTCAGCCACGCATTACATACGCCGCTTATGGCAATCACCAACGCGATCTCAAGTGTGGTGATCCTTGGTGCGATACTGCAAATCAGTGTTAGCGGAGGGTTCTTAGTGACTCTCCTCGCCGCAATTTCCGTTCTCATTGCATCGATCAACATCGTGGGTGGCTTCGCCGTTACCCGTCGCATGTTGGCCATGTTCCAGAAAAGCTAAGGGAGGTCGATTATGAGTATTGGTCTAGTAACTGCTGGATATATCGTAGCTTCCGTTCTGTTCATTTTGGCCCTTGGTGGCCTGTCTGATCAGGAAAAAGCTAAACGTGCCGTGTGGTTTGGCATCATCGGCATGGCTATCGCCGTTATCGTTACCATGTTTGGCCCCGGCGTTCAGTCCCTGTGGCTGCTGGTCCCGATGATGATCATCGGCGCCGTGATCGGCCTTGTCGTCGCCCAGCGCGTAGAGATGGTCGGCATGCCCCAACTGGTCGCCGCCTTGCACAGCTTTGTCGGTCTGGCGGCGGTGCTTATCGGCATCAACTCCATTCTATACGCGCCCGAGGGGCTTACCCACGCCGAAGAAATCATCCACGAAGTCGAGGTGTTCCTCGGCGTGTTCATTGGTGCGATTACCTTTACGGGTTCCATTATCGCTTATGGCAAGCTGGCGGGTAAACTCGACGGCAAAGCGCTGATCCTTCCGGGGCGGCACGTGATGAATGCCGCAGGGTTGATCCTGTCGGTAATCCTTATGCTGATGTTCCTGAACGGCGCGGGCATCTGGACGCTTTTGCTGATGATGCTAATCGCCTTCGCAATTGGTGGGCATCTGGTTATGGCCATCGGCGGCGCAGATATGCCGGTCGTAGTGTCTATGCTCAACAGCTATTCCGGCTGGGCGGCGGCGGCTACCGGCTTTATGCTTGGCAACGATTTGCTGATCGTGGTCGGGGCGCTTGTTGGCTCCTCCGGTGCGATTTTGTCCTACATCATGTGTGTTGCGATGAACCGTAAGTTCCTTGCCGTTATCCTTGGCGGCTTCGGGGCTCCTACCGGTCCCGCAATGGAAATCGAGGGCGAGCAGATCGCCATCGACGCCGACGGTGTCGCGGCGGCGCTGGAAGAGGCCGACAGTATCGTTATCGTACCCGGTTACGGCATGGCGGTAGCGCAAGCGCAGCACCCGATTTCCGAATTGGTCAAACGCCTGCGCGCCAAAGGCAAGACCGTGCGTTTCGGCATCCACCCCGTTGCGGGTCGCCTTCCGGGCCACATGAACGTGCTTCTAGCCGAGGCCAAAGTCCCATACGACATCGTGATGGAGATGGACGAGATCAACGACGATCTTCCCGAAACCGACGTGGTGATCGTGGTTGGCTCGAATGACATCGTGAACCCAGCCGCGCAGGACGATCCAAACTCACCAATCGCCGGTATGCCGGTGCTTGAAGTCTGGAAAGCCAAACAGGTGTTCGTATCCAAACGCGGGCAGGGCACGGGTTACTCGGGCATCGAGAACCCGCTGTTCTTCAAAGAGAACACGCGGATGTTCTACGGGGACGCAAAAACCTCGATAGACAATCTGCTGAAGCTGATTGACTAGACACATAAAAAAGGGCGGGAGAATTCTCCCGCCCTTTTCTTTTATAGTTATAGGTAATTAAGGTCGTATTAAAATCCAGCCGGCTTCGACCAGATCCATAATCTCGGCGACACCACCGGGAACAACCTCGGCAAAATCGACGATAGGTGGCGGGGTGCCTTCTTTTTTGGTCATTCCCGTAATCGTATTTCCGCAAGCAACAAAACTTATGGCCGGCATGCTTTGGCTGAAGGACATAAGTCGGTCGAGTACGGGTGAGGTATCTTCCCGAAGGAGGTGCAGGCCGGCATTAAACGCTACGATCCGAACTTCGACTTCTTCACCACGGCCCTCGTACAGACGTACGATGTTTGCCGCAACGTTCATCACTTTCACCATCGTACCTTTATTGTTATCGCT
>ENA-OSCG01000185-OSCG01000185.1-marine-sediment-metagenome-genome-assembly--contig:-NODE-185-length-9969-cov-7.477305_pt1 | contig 9969 bp, 12 predicted proteins | sample MGYA00237880_ERZ529332 | MGnify/ENA primary metagenome ERZ529332 (study PRJEB26373, sample SAMN05710708) | marine sediment metagenome | biome: marine; feature: ocean trench; material: sediment... | reverse complement strand
TTGGAAAAATCCCCCTGTTTAGTGTTGAGCGCGTCGGGAAATACACGCACAGAGAGATGGTGCCGCTCTTCGACCCCTTCCGGTTATGGATTCCCCCACATATAGGTCAGTAATTATGCCCCACATGAGGCCATCGCCTGTGTGATGCGTCACATCTCGATTCGGAATGAATTTGGGTCTTTTAGAAAAAACTCTTATGGCGCCCAAAAAATACACGGTTTTAAGCCGCACCTGCGGTTTCATTCCGACGCAGGTAGGAATGCTTACGCCTGATCCAGCAAATCCATTAGTTTTGCAGCTTTTACGAAATCGGATCGTTTGACTTCGGCGGTGGCACTGGCGACCTCGTCGATGCCCCACTGCTCCTCTTGCCACGTCTCGTCGATGCGTGACAACGGCCAGACGGCCTCGGCGCTCAGGTGTTTGGTTGCGACTGCCAGCCCCAAAACCAGCGAACCGGAAATCGTCACAAGGTCATGTAATGCCGTCAGCCGCCACGGATCATAGGCGCAAACCACCGTGCGCAACTTTTCCTGACCAACCTTGGCTTGCGCCACATGCATGATCCCCGCTGTGACAATCAATGTAACGCCGTATTTTTGCGACACCCAATCCAGCAACGGATCCCACGCATCGGCTTGCCGCGCGACCAGTTCCTTGGGACCATTCGCGCGGTAACACAGCAAATCAGTCGCACCGTACTCGGCCAACATTCCGGCAACCGCACTATGCTCGACAACCACGTTATCCAGCGTCGCATTCGCACACCGCGTCAAATGCATCGCTGACGGGTCGATTTTTCCTTCAACGGCGGACCATTCCGCAGCGATACCCTCGGCCACAGACATGTTCGGTGCAAGAAGTGATGCCTTCAGCGGGGTTTTAAGCTGTTTATCGTCCAGATAAATCCCGTAACCCGCCGCCTCTTGGCGCACGGATACAGTTTTCCAGAAACGTTTTTGTAGCGCTGTATTCATGATCCCGCCTGCCATATATTTTCCAAAGCCGCGTCCAGTTCGTCGTAACTGTCGATGATACAATCCGGCGCAGCGTTCTTAATCCGGTTGAGCGGGTGATACCCCCAGCTAACCCCGATCGTTGCAAAACCGGCCGCTTTGCCCATCGTGATATCAAATTCTGTGTCACCAATCATAACGGCGCGCCCGGCATCAACGCCCGTGTCGCTTAGCGCCTGAAACAACATTGACGGGTGCGGTTTAGACGGATGTCCGTCTGCCGTCTGGTGCGTCACGAAAAAATGCCCGATCCCGTGGCTCGCGTACGCATGATCCAGCCCGCGCCGCGCCTTGCCCGTTGCCACACCCAGTAAAGTTGCATCCTGCTTGTGCAGTCGCTCCAACGCCGCCCTTGCACCGGGGTACATCGGAGCCGCCGCTTCGGCACCACTTTCGGCACGCATTTCGATGAAACTTTGACGATAAGCCGCCACCCCTGCTTTGACCTCCGCTGGCGAAAGGTCCGGTGCGATTGTTGATACGGCCTCGTCCAGCGACAAGCCGATGATCGCCCGTGTTTGCTCCGCACTAGGGGCAGGCATGCCAATGCGCGCAAAAGCCCGACCCATAGCCTCGATTATAACGTCCTGACTGTCGATCAGAGTGCCGTCCATGTCGAAGACTACAAGGCGCAGGTTACTCATTCGTGAATCGCGAACGGATCTTTTGGTGCCCACTTCAGGTTCCAGCTAAAGAAATCCCATGTGCGTTGCATATGCTCGGGCAAATCGGCCTCGAAGAACAGGTCCTTGCCGGTCCTTGGATGCTTGAACTTGATCGAGCGCGCATGAAGATGCATTTTCTTCGAAATAACGCCGCCAAGTTTCGAGCCCCAGCCTTCGCCCTCATTCACTTGTCCGCTGCCACCATATTTCCCGTCACCTGTGACCGGACAGCCGATTTCGGCCAAATGTGCCCGCAACTGGTGAGTACGACCAGTGATGGGCGAAAGCCCCAGCCATGTCGCGCGTTTCCCGACCGTCTCGATTACCACGAAATCCGTTGTCGCACGTTTCGCACCTGGTGTTTCGTCAATCTCGCGCGGGGGAATGCAGATCATTTTTTCGCCAGCCCCGTGTGGGCCGTGGCCTGCCTGTTTCACCAAACCAAAACGGATCGTACCGACCATCTGCTCTGGATGCCCCGCGACCAAAGCCCAGTAAATCTTCTGCGTAAACTTGTTACGAAACGCCATTGTCAGCCCCTTGGCCGCCTGCCCGTTTCGCGCCAAAAGCAAAATTCCGGATGTGTCTTTGTCCAAGCGGTGCACCAGCTTGGGCTTGGCTTCCAGATCAAAACGCAACGCTTCGAGCATACCATCCACGTGGCGGGTGGTGTTTGTACCGCCCTGCACCGCCAAACCCGCAGGCTTGTTCAGCACGATAATATCGTCGTCTTTATAGATCACACAGCCTTGGATCATCTCCGCATCAGCGTCCGAAACATGCACGCGCTCAGCCCGCTGTCTTGCTGCCTCGTCCGGTGTTGGCAATGGCGGAATGCGCACCGATTGCCCCTCGACCAGACGGGTGGACGCCTTTACGCGCCCGCCATCAACACGGATTTCGCCCTTGCGGCACATCTTTTCGATCCGCCCCTGCGGAACATGCGGGAAAACGCGCCGAAACCAGCGATCAAGGCGTTGATCGTCACCGTCAGCATCTACTTCGCGAATATGTACGCCACTCATGTCAGGCTCCGTGCGATTGTCATTCCAAGAAATAGCGCGCCAATGGCCAGAACGACTGATCCGCCCATGTATACGCTCGCGCTCAGATAACGCCCACGCTCCAACAAGTAAAGCGCATCAAGCGAATATGCCGAAAATGTTGTGAAACCGCCCAGCACGCCGGTCATCAGAAACGGTGCGTATCGCGAAAAACTGCCGCCCATTCGTTCCAGTAAGTAGAACGCCAAAAAGCCCATAAGGAATGATCCGATGACATTCACGAACATCGTGCCATAGGGAAAACCGCTGCCCATGGCGCGTAAAATCATCGCCCCGCTAAGGAAACGCAGCGAGGCACCGATTGCCCCGCCAAGAGCGACTTGAAGTAATATCGGCATGTTAATCCTTTCGCTTCGCGCGCAACTTGGAAAAATAGTCGAGCCGTTTTTTCAGTTCCCGCTCGTGGCCACGCTCAACTGGCGAATAATATACGCCGCGCTTCATGGTGTCAGGGAAATAGTTTTGCCCCGAAAAACCATCCTCGGCGTCGTGGTCGTATTTGTAGCCTTTACCAAACCCCTGCTCCTTCATCAATGATGTCGGCGCATTCAGGATATGTTTAGGCGGAGGCTCAGACCCCGTCTGTTTCGCCGCCGCCATTGCGTTGCTAAACGCCGAATACGAAGCGTTCGATTTCGGAGCCAGCGCCAAGTATATCACCGCTTGCGCCAACGCCAGTTCCCCTTCCGGCGACCCGAGGCGTTCATATGTTTGCCATGCATCAAGGCACAAGCGCTGCGCATCAGGGTCCGCCAAACCTATATCCTCGACCGCCATCCGCGTAATTCGACGCGCCAGATAACGCGGATCTTCGCCGCCTTGCAACATACGCGCGAACCAGTAAAGCGCCGCATCAGGGTCCGAACCCCGCACGGATTTATGAAGCGCTGAGATAAGGTTGTAATGTTCCTCACCGGATTTATCGTACTTGGGCGCGCGACGGGACAGGCGTTTCGAGAGATCATCACGATCAACCTTGCCCTTCCAGACGAACGCCTGTTCAATCAGGTTAAGCAACGCGCGGCCATCTCCGTCTGACATTTCCATCAAGGCATCCCGCGCATCGGCGGTTACGGGTAACTGTTTGTTCATATCCTTTTCGGCGCGCTGGATCAGCAGCTCCATTTCCGCCAGCGTCAGGCGGTTAAGGATCATCACCTGTGCACGTGACAAAAGCGCCGAGTTCAGCTCGAAGCTGGGATTTTCCGTTGTGGCCCCGACCAAAAGGATTGTGCCGTCTTCCATATGCGGCAGAAATCCATCCTGCTGGGCTTTATTAAAACGGTGGATTTCGTCGACAAACAACAGCGTGCCTTTACCGTTTTGGCGGCGCAGCTTGGCGGCCTCGAATACTTTTCGCAGGTCCGGCATACCGGTGAAAATCGCGCTGATTTGGACGAACGTCAGATCGGTTTCATCCGCCAACAACCGCGCGATAGTTGTCTTTCCAACCCCCGGCGGCCCCCATAAAATCAGCGACGAAAGGTTGTCGTGCAGCAACATCTGGCCAAGTGGACCATCATCGCCAAGGATATGCTCCTGCCCGACCACCTCGCCCAAAGTTTTGGGTCGAAGTCGATCCGCCAGCGGGCGCGGAGCGTTGTTGGGCGTTTCGCCTGCGGTGTCAAATAAATCGGCCATGGCCCCACGTTACCCTGTCAACCAAAACGAAAAAACCCCGGAAATTCATCCGGGGTCTCGTAAGGTGGGTGATTCACCCACCGTTATTCAAAGTTTATTCGTCAGCCGTTGCTTCTTCAAGCACAACGCGGGCTTTGTCGCCTTTACCTTTGGCGTCAACATCGCGGTCAACCAGCTCGATGATTGCCATCGGGGCCATGTCGCCAAAACGGAAGCCGGCGCGGATAACGCGGGCATATCCACCTGTACGCTCTTTGTAGCGCGGGCCGATCACATCAAACAATTTCTTGACGGCATCTTCCTGACGCATACGCGAGCGTGCGATACGGCGCGAATGAAGGTCGCCTTTTTTGCCTAGCGTAATAATCTTGTCGATAATACGCTTCAATTCTTTGGCTTTCGGCAAAGTCGTTTTGATCTGCTCGTGCTCGATCAACGAGCATACCATGTTCGCGAACATCGCTTTGCGGTGTTCGTGGGTTCGGTTTAACTTACGGTAACCATTACCATGACGCATTTTCTTAGTCCTTCATTTATACTTTGTCTGGCAGCCCATGCGGGTGGAACTACTCTCCTTGGGGCGTTATTGCCCTGATATTCCCCGCCAACTGCGGGCATTGTGTAGGGTGGGTGATTCACCCACCCCTATTTTCAAAAGTGATCTTCGAACTTTTTCGCCAGCTCTTCGATGTTGTCTGGTGGCCAGTCGATGATGTCCATTCCGAGGTGCAGACCCATAGTTGTCAGCACTTCTTTGATCTCGTTCAACGACTTGCGGCCGAAGTTCGGTGTACGCAGCATCTCTGCTTCGGTTTTCTGGATCAGATCGCCGATGTAAACGATGTTGTCGTTTTTCAGGCAGTTTGCCGAACGTACCGACAATTCCAGCTCGTCCACTTTCTTCAGCAGAAGCGGGTTGAACTCGAGATCGTCTTCTTCGTCGTCACGACCAGCCGCTTCAGGCTCGTCGAAGTTAACGAATACAGCCAGCTGATCCTGAAGGATACGGGCCGCAAAAGCGATCGCATCCTCAGGTGAAATCGAGCCATCAGTTTCGACAGTCAATGTCAGCTTGTCATAATCCAGAACCTGACCTTCGCGGGTTGGTTCAACTTTATAAGAAGCCTTAAGCACTGGCGAGAACAACGCGTCGATCGAAATCAGGCCGATTGGCGCATCATCTGGGCGGTTCTTGTCTGCAGCAACGTAGCCTTTGCCGGTTTCGACAGTCAGCTCCATATAAAGCGTCGCGCCATCGTCGAGGTGACAGATAACGTGATCTTTGTTCAGGATTTCGATGCCGTTGGTTTCAGCGATATCGCCAGCCGTTACAACACCCGGCCCCGTTGCGTTAATTGCCAAACGTTTCGGGCCTTCGACTTCCATGGAAATCGCAACGCCTTTGAGGTTCAAAACGATGTCGGTTACGTCTTCACGCACACCAACCACGCTCGAGAACTCGTGCAATACGTTGTCAATCTGCACCGACGTGATGGCCGCGCCCTGAAGCGAAGACAACAGAACGCGACGAAGCGCGTTGCCGAGTGTCAGACCGAAGCCGCGCTCTAGCGGTTCGGCGATCGCCGTTGCCATGCGAAGTGCATCTGCGCCGGATTTAATTTCCAGCGACGTTGGGCGGATTAACTCCTGCCAATTCTTGTGGATCATATTATGGCCTCCATACTTGTTCCCGACTGGATCCGGTGGGGAACGCCCGAGGTTTATTAACAGAACAGACTGCGCCCGAAAATTCAGGCACAGTCCGGTAGGTAAATAGCGTTAAACGCGGCGACGCTTTGGTGGGCGACAGCCGTTGTGGGCCATTGGGGTCACGTCACGGATCGATGTGATGTTCAGACCAATTGCAGCCAACGCACGAAGTGCAGATTCGCGACCCGAACCCGGGCCTTGAACTTCTACTTCAAGCGTTTTCATGCCATGCTCTTGCGCTTTTTTGCCTGCATCTTCGGCAGCCATCTGCGCTGCATAAGGTGTAGACTTACGCGAGCCTTTGAAACCCATCGTACCGGCCGAGGACCATGCAATCGCATTGCCCTGCGCGTCAGCGATCAGGATTTTTGTGTTGTTGAACGAAGAACTAATGTGCGCAACACCTGTAGAGATGTTTTTGCGGACTTTCTTCTTCGTACGAGCTTTTTCACGTGCCATTAAATCAACCCTCCCTTATTTCTTCTTACCGGCAATGGCCTTAGCAGGACCTTTGCGAGTACGAGCATTCGTGCTGGTCCGCTGACCACGCACAGGAAGACCACGACGGTGACGGATGCCACGGTAGCAGCCAAGGTCCATCAGGCGCTTGATGTTCATCTGAACTTCACGGCGGCGATCACCTTCAACCTGATAGTTCGCATCGATATGCTCGCGCACAGCTAGAACTTCAGCGTCGGACAAATCGTTAACACGACGTGGACCATCAATGCCAACTGCGTCGCAGATAGCCTGGGCGGACGTGTTACCGATGCCGTGGATATAAGTCAGGGCAATTACTACCCGTTTATGTGTGGGGATGTTTACCCCTGCAATACGTGCCAAAAAATGGCCTCCATTCTCGTTTGCGGCTCCGTCATACCGGAACCTTTTTTCACAACTAAAACCCACCGTCCCTGTTCAGGCTGGTGGGCCATTTGCCCATATCTCGGGCCGAGGTTTTCATGTGATCCGAATCAGATAACACAAACGCTCTCCCTTAGGAAAGCTCGCGAATTATAGGAGCATCCGCAGCACCGTCAACCCCGATTCCCGAGGTTAATTCTTATTCTCCCAACGCGCCGGCAACACGTGCCGCAACTTCGTCAATCTCGCCAAGTCCATCGATACGCTTCAGTTGGCCTTTAGCATAGTAATACCCGATCAACGGCGAGGTATCACGGTAGTAAGCCATAAGCCGCGTGCGCAGAGACTCTGCGTTATCATCCTTACGGTGCGTGAAATCATGGCTGCCACAAGTGTCACACTCACCGTCCTTCACAGGTTTTCTGGTCACGTCGTGGTAAACCGCCCCACATTTGCTACAGGTAAAACGCCCGGCAATGCGCGAAACCAAAGCTTCGTCATCGACCTTCATCTCGACCACAGCGTGCAGGGTCTGCCCTTTGCTTCCCAGCAAATCACCCAATGCGTCGGCTTGTGCCAACGTCCGCGGGAAACCATCAAAGATAAAACCGTTCCCGCTTGTATCGTTATCAAGCTGCTCTGCGATAAGACCAATAACGATCGCGTCGGTAACCAAATCGCCGCGATCCATCACTGCGGCGACCTGCTTGCCCATTTCAGTGCCCGATGCACGTGCTGCACGCAGCATGTCACCTGTGGACAGTTGAACCATACCCCGCTCGGCCACCAACCGATGCGCCTGAGTTCCTTTTCCAGCGCCCGGTGGCCCGAGCAGAATTATGTTCATTTACGTTGGCCTCTGGATTTCGCCCGGTTCCTGCCACGCAATTTCGATTTCTCGATCAGGCTTTCGTACTGATGCGCCATCATATGCGACTGAACCTGCGTAATTGTATCCATGGTCACAGAAACAATAATCAGAAGCGATGTGCCACCGAAGTAGAACGGGATCGCGGTTTTGGAGATCAGCACCTCTGGCAACAGCACAACTGCTGTCAGATAAGCAGAGCCAACGACCAGCAGGCGCACCATGACATAATCAAGGTAAAGCGCCGTTTTAGCACCCGGGCGGATACCCGGAACGAAGCCACCCTGCTTTTTCAGATTTTCGGCAACATCCTCGGTCTTGAACGCCACGTTGGCGGTATAGAAGTACGCAAAGAACACAACCATCGCTCCGTAGAACAGCATGTAAAGTGGCTGGCCACGGCCCATGTAGGCGGCGATCGTCGCGGCGATACCTGTGCTTTCGGAACCAGAGAAGGTCGCGATAGTTGTCGGCATCAGCAACAAAGAGCTGGCGAAGATGGCTGGGATAACGCCGGCAGGGTTGAGTTTGACCGGAAGGTGGCTGCTCTCGCCGCCGTAAACCTTCATGCCCACTTGGCGTTTGGGATACTGGATGTGGATTTTTCGCAACGCGCGCTCCATGAACACCACGAAGGCGATCACCGACACAACCATCACCATAACACCGATAATCAGCGCCGGGCTAAGCGCACCCGAACGACCGGAGGCAAAGAACTGCGCCAACGCGGCAGGAAGCTCGGCGACGATGCCGACAAAAATGATTAGCGAAATACCGTTGCCGATACCGCGCGCTGTGATCTGTTCGCCCAGCCACATAAGGAACATGGTGCCGCCAACCAGCGTGATCATAACGGTCGCGCGGAAGAACAGGCCCGGATCAGACGCCAGACCCTGCGATTCAAGGCCAGCGGCCAGCGCATAGGATTGGAACATAGCAAGAAAAACCGTACCGTAACGTGTGTACTGGTTGATTTTCTTGCGACCCTGCTCACCCTCTTTCTTCAACGCTTCCAGTTGCGGAACCATCGCTGTCAAAAGCTGGACGATAATGGAAGCCGAGATATATGGCATAATACCTAGCGAGAAGATCGCCATACGGCTGACCGCGCCACCTGTGAACATGTTGAGCATGTCACCGATACCGCCCCGCGTCGATTCAAAGAATACCGCCAATTGTGTCGCGTCGATACCCGGAACAGGGATATACGTGCCCATCCGGTAAACCAGCAACAAACCAAGCGCAAACAGGATGCGCTGTTGAAGTTCTTTGGCTTTACCAAACGAACCCCAACTTAGGTTCGATGCCATTTGTTCTGCTGCCGATGCCATTCGGATGGCCCTCCCAAAACTGCGCCGCCGCCCCCCGTTTGAGGGTGTCAGCGGCGCGAAATATTTTCACTGTCTAAGATGTAAGGCGCAAACGTCGCGCCCACAAGTCATTCGCGCCACTCTTTGCCGGTTTATGCCGGAAGAGTTACAGAACCACCGGCTTTTTCGACTGCAATAACTGCAGATTTCGAGGCACCAGTGACAGTCAGGTTGATCTTGGACGTCAGCTCGCCTTTAGCCAGCAGGCGAACACCGTCCAACTTGCGACGAACGAGACCGGATTCAACCAGAACATCTTCGGTGATGTCTTTTTTGATGTCGATTTTCTTCGCATCAATGAATTTTTGCAGGATGCCGAGGTTGATAACTGCGTGATGCTTAGGGTTCCGCATGTTGAAACCACGTTTAGGCAAACGCATGTATAGTGGCATTTGGCCACCCTCGAAGCCGCCAATGGCAACGCCCGAACGGGATTTTTGACCCTTGATACCACGGCCACCCATTTTACCCATGCCCGAACCTGGTCCACGACCTACGCGCTTGGCTTTTTTGGTTGCACCTGGATTATCGGCGAGTTGATTCAATTTCATGACGCTATCTCCTTTGGCCGGAACTACCCCCCGATTGCGTCTAAAAGGGTAAACACGGCATTACATTTGTTTCTGCGGACGGTTGTCCACCGCGTGCGTATAGACCTGTTGGGGGATGGGTGCAAGAGGGTTGCGGGTGGATCGGCGCCCCGCGTTAACCTTTGGCATTTTTACCGGAATATCGTGTGCACAATGCGTACACAACCCGTACACAACGCGT
>ENA-OSCG01000184-OSCG01000184.1-marine-sediment-metagenome-genome-assembly--contig:-NODE-184-length-10039-cov-5.305188_pt1 | contig 10039 bp, 12 predicted proteins | sample MGYA00237880_ERZ529332 | MGnify/ENA primary metagenome ERZ529332 (study PRJEB26373, sample SAMN05710708) | marine sediment metagenome | biome: marine; feature: ocean trench; material: sediment... | reverse complement strand
TCTAATTCCTTCTTGAATATATCGGGTAATATCTGTATCGGAAGAAGTAGGCGTACCAATCAGTGCTACAATAGAAGTTTTTATTGACATATTTTTATTAGCAGGGGACAGTTACCCATCCCCTGCATATTTAGTATTAAGCTGTTATCTTAAACAATGAATGGCTTTCGATCAGTGAAATACCAACACCCTCATCAGAGAAGTATTGATCTTTAACACCATCATAGGCATTTTCTGTTTTGATATTGGCTTGGAACATAGGGGCTCTGTACTGAGCATGAAACAGATTAGAATCTTCCACTACCAGCATGTACTTATTATAAGGACCACGCAGGGCAGGGGTTGGGATAAGCTGTATCATTCCATGTGGAGTTTCTAAGACTCGGTAATTAAATCCGAGACTATCACGCTTCATGTCACCAAGGTTAACAGTCCATGAGGAATTAGCAGCTAATGTGCCAGATCCACCAAGTTTAGACCAATAACCTAAAGCACCAGCACCAACAAAGGCTCTCTTAACACCATTTTCGGGAACATATTGGAAAATCTTTTCCATATCATCCACGAAATCGGAATAAGAATAAGTAGCCTCAGATACTGTGAAGATATTCTGGTCATCTCCAGAGGAGTTACCATATTCTTCAATTGCAGAAACAATTCCGTAACAAGTACGGATTTTTTTACCATTGGCATCATTTGCACCGCCATCAGCAAAGGAATCGGCAGAATCTGGATCAAGGTTAGTACCACCAACCCTAGCACCAAATAAGAATGCTTTTTCCTTCTGCATTTTATGTTCTTGGTTCTTAATGCTTCTAAGACGAGCTAACTCGCTACTTTCTCCACGAAGTGAAGCCTGTAGCAGGGTTCCTGTAATCTCTAAGGGGGTCTTAAAGATTTGGCAGGAGTTCCAAACAGTTTTCAACTCATCTGCCCATGCTTCAGGAGATTCTGTTCCTTCACCATGTGCATTACCAATAACCAGGAATATGTCATTATCAGCAAGAGCTATATCGCTACCTGTTGATGTCCATAAACCTTTTACCTTGATTACTGTTGAACTATCAACATCAGTTACAACTACAATAGCTTTTTTAGAACCATAACCATCTGTCCAGACTTCACATTCTAAGCCAATCCAGCTATCATCAGCAGAAGAGGTAAGACCATTAGATCCATCTACAGTTACTGTGGTTTTTGTTGAGTTATCTGAGTCAATATTATCAGTATCTCCATTACATAGAAAATACTGCTTTACCCAAGGATTACGATGTTCAAACATCTTAAAGATTGGGTCATTTGTTGCACGTGTTTCCTTATTGGAAAGCACGGTTGTAAACGGGGCTACATCTGTCCACAGCTCTTTTACAACTTGTGGATCAATGTAGAAGTCCCGTCTGTCAGTGTACAATACACCTGTATTGCCTAATAGTTTAGCTGACATTTATTTATCTCCTTTTATTAAGGAGTCCCGCATTGAACATATCTTCATCATTTAAAGTGGGAGCAGATTTTCCAGGCTGGACTGTAGTAGTCTGTGGTGCCTGTAATCTTTCACTCTGCTGATCCATTTGTCTAACTTTAGTTTCAACTTGGGACTGTTGTTTAGTAGGAGCTTTTGCCAATCGGTATAAACGACCAAGTGCATCTAAGGTAATATTCTGTGGATTTTCTGACCATTGAACGAAATCTCGTGCCTCATTGGCATCAAAACCCCATTGGTTCTGGGCATGAGAATAAGCTGACTGCTGTTGCATCTGCACCATTTGCTGCTGTTGATTTTGCTGCATCTGGTTTGCTCTAGCTTCTTCTACATTCTCATAGTAATCCAGCATATTATCTTGATACGTGTCTTTTTCTACACGAAATTTAAAAGACTCACTATCGGGATCATTAAACGCATCGACCTCGCTGTATGAACCAGGCTTCTGTGGACGAGTAGGTTTCTTCAATGGATCATGCTGATCAGTTTGTAACTGACCTGCAGGTTGTCCTTTGGAAAGCGATTCTATATTATCAAGAACTTTAGGGTTTTGACGAATAAACTGGTCAAGTTCCTTAAGATCCTGATTCTGCTCCATTTGTTGTTTTAGAGCTAAATTCTCACTTGCAACCTTATCGTGTTGAGACTGCCAGTACTCATGGCGATTAGGGTCTTCTTTTGCAGGAGGTTCTTCCTGAGTTTCCTCAAGAGGGTCACTATCTACTGTAATAGTAGTATTGTCTGGTAAACCTTCATTTGTAATTGAGTCAACCACTCCAAACGTATTAGTATCTTCTACTATCGTTTCTCCTGCGGGAATTACTCCTGCGGGATCTTCCACAGGAATACTTGCATCCCCTGAAGGAGGGCTATCAGCATTACGGGTTTCTAGGATATTATCCATTATTTTCTTTCCTTTCGTTGTTTGTACGAATCAGCAACAACATTTAGTCTAAACCAAGGAGACTAGCATTCATTTCAGATTGACTGCTTTGTGAATCCGACTCGGAAGTCACATCCTTTACAGCCTCTTTCAGTTTGCTAAGCTCATCCTTGGATCTTGCATCGTAAAGCTTTGTAACCATTTCAATCTTGGCTTCAGCTTTAGCGAGTTTTTTCTCGAAATCTTTCAACTCAACTCTCTTGCGGTCATGGAGAGATTCTCTCTGTGCAGTTTGCAGATCACCCTTGAGTTTTTTAACTTCCTCAGTAAGACCTTCAATCTGCTGAGACATCTGGTTCCTTTGATCTGCTCTTTCAAGTACACCTTCCATATCTGCTACATCGGTTTGTTTTAATACTTCTACCTGATCAATAATACCTTGTTGGAATAGCTGCATATAGTATTCAAAGCGACCCCATCTGTTAGATGGCAGGGTAGAGCCTGAAACACAGATTATATCATATTTGCCAACAGTTACATCATTAAGCTTTTCTAAGAAAGCTCCTGTAATTGGATCATATAGATCTTTATTTATAGTTATTTCACTGGGAGCTGTATTGGGATGTAGAAGTCTCATTGTCTTTTCAGATGTGTAATAAGCCTGAATATATGCCACGATAACTTTTGCCACCTGGTTTAGGGCAGATTCAATATCATCCTTTTTAGATTTAATTCTTCTCTGTCCAAATTCATCTAAGGCTACAGTTCCTTTATAAGTCTGTGGTGCAGATCCCTGATCTCCCTGCATCAAGGCATAAATACCCAGTATTTTTTCAATATCAGCTTTAGCTTCTGCTTCATTCTTATAGAGTTCATTTGGAAGAGGAACAGGACCTGCTACGATGGGTTGACCCAACTCTGGATCATATTCGATTACAGCAGTACCAGCTCGACCCCACTCCTCTTCCAATTGACGTTTGTCCATACTTCCTCTGGGTATAAGGAGTTTGACATTAGTGGAAGAAGATGCATGGGCTACAATAAGAGATCTAATTTTATTAATATATTCCTGAAGTCCTTTAACAAGGCGAACATCCGAGATAGGGTAGGGGTTTCGATTATGGCGATTCATAATAGGAACCAATGGATAATGCTCTACAGGATAGATAGCCTGGAATAAAAGTGTATCTCCTACAGAGAATACACACTTAACATGATCTACAGAACATTTGTTAGTCTTTATCTTTCCAAGTTCTATAAGATCTTCATAGGTAAGTCTTTCTACAATAGTTGTAGATTCAGGTATCATATTCTGGGATTCTGGTCCTTTAACTGGAACAGGCTGTCCTGTCATCATATCGCCAACCATATGCCATACATTGCCAAACTGTTTTACCATAGCATCTAGCTGGTTAACCGCATTTGCTTCTGTTTCAAAGTTTTCACCATCTTTGGTGATTATTTTATAGGCAGGGGATGCTATATACTTCTGATAATTCTCTTCATTTAAAATGTCTTCACGATTTAAAAAGGGATTATAGGCTCTAACATAGGGAACCTTGATCTTGGTAAGTCTTTCAAAGGCTTCTAACTCTTCATCCTTATCTGCAAACTTCTGTTGTGAATTGGTTGGGGTAACTTGATTAACACTACTTCCAGATCTAGCTGGATTCTCACTGGGAAGGTAACTGGTAACATTAACTTCTTCTAATTGCTCTTTAAACTGAGGATAGGAAGCTATCAGTTGGCTTCTCATATGCTTCTTGCCGATGATGATTGAAGACGCGTCCTGACAGAAGGGATCTTGTGAATTGGGATCTATATAAATATCATGAGGATTGATTGCTTTTAAGTTAATTTCACCCTTACCATAGTCATCATTGGGATTATAGCTGACATACAAACATCCCATCCCTTTTACATAGTAATCATCAACTGCCTGTTTGAGCTGCATATTGCCATTGGAATTGTCCCAGATATAGGTCATCAGGTCAGAGAAAATACGACCTGTCTTTACATCGCTATTTTCCCTACCTGTAGACTGAAATTTAGGTTTATTGGCAGTAAGGAGTGCTTTCGCCTGTTCAACTGCACTATGAACAACATTAACCACAATAGGCTCTTGAGCCCTGTTTCTGAGTGATTTAGCATGATCAGTCTGCCACTGATTGCCATTTCTAAACTCATTATCTTCTGTAGCTTGTTTTGCCCATTCCTGTCGGGCAGACGAATACTCTTGTAAAAGTTCGTGGGTTAGACGGACTTCGGGGTCGATTTGGGACATTTAACTCCTATAGGACTAATTGCTTGGTTAACTGTAAAAGTTAACTAAAGTTCCATTTATATGTTAATTTATCCTAACTCAGACAGTAAGCCAAGAATTTTTATTAAATAATGGTCTTTTATTTGTTTTTTTAGGATCATCACCGCTTTTACCTGTGTGATAAGGACTATAGCAGTTCTTCATAGCATAGAAGAGTCCGTCTAAAAGATCGTCATGTTTACCCCTTGGGTATAAAAGCAGCTCATCTTTCATCTCTGGCATATCTGTTGTGATATAGACTTTCTTTTGTGCGAAGTAAGGCTCCATAGTCTCAAGTCTGGATGACTTGGAATTTCTAGGATTCTCCTTTATTTCCAAGCCTGGTATGAACATTCCTTCTTCACCACACCTTTGCCTGACATATTCACGAAGCATTTCCTGATAACCTACTGATTCAATCCTGGTCTTGGTAGGTTTATACATTTTAGCATATTGGAGGATACTATCTGCTAAAACCATGGGAGAGACCCTTTTACGGAAATAGGGGAGGACGAATCTATTTCCTTCTTTGTCAACCGCAACTGGGACAATAGTCGAAAAGTCAGCAGTCTGCCTTGTTGAAGAGGCAGGATCAATACCTATAAAGATATTAACGGGTCTCTCCTCATCGGTATCCTTGTCGTTTAACTTCGTAACACGAAGAAAATTTCCATTTTCATTAACGATAATTTTACCTTCATAGCTCTGGATATACTCTTCCTTGAAGAGTTGGTCTTCATCCCCGACCACTTCACAGAGATATTCTCTATAAAAAACAGAAACTCGCCCTATAGAGGCTAGTTCTTCCTTTTTTTGTTTTAGTTTTTCTAAAGGTTGCCAAGCTTCCCATAGTGCCTTTCCACCATCCATGTCTGGTTTAAAGCACATATTCTTCCAACCTTTCATATCCTTCAAAGTCTCCACTATACATCTCTGGTGGATAGGGGTTCCTATAACTGCAAGGCGACCTTTGTTAGGATCTAGTGACGGAACTGCAGATTGGAGCAACCATCTCAGGTTTTGCTCCATAGCTTCCGAAGTCTTGGTATTATTTTCATCTTCTGGATCATCCAGTATAATCAGGGTAGGTCTTTGATTTCCGTGTTTAATACCTCTAAGTTGCTGTCCTGTCCCTTTGCATACAATCATGGAGCCATCTTTCAGAATTATTTCTGCTTTAGCCCATGATTTCGCACTATGCATCCCCCAATAACCAAATACTGATCTTAACTCTTTAGAGTAGTCTAGGGCATCCTTAATAGTTCCGAGAAGTTTAATTGCATGATCTTGTGTCCTGGATACTAATACAATCAGTTTTGGTCCTTTATCAAAGAATAAATGGTATAATGGAAAGACACCGCCCACTATTGAGGACTTAGCATGTCCTCTAGGGGCTATAATATTAAGTTGTGTAATCTTAGGATCTATCAGGGCATTGCCTATAACGTGATGGAACTCTGGGCTATCGGCTGTGAACATATTTGGCATTATAACCTTGCCAAAGAGGATCATATCCTTTTTCAGTGAGTTATATATTTTAGAGGATGTACTTACCATCTTCATACCTTTTAATCAAATCATCCATATACCACTTAGCTTTTTTAAGATCTTTAAGCGTATTGCCCTTAAAGGGGCATCTGACTATATATTTCAAGATATTGCCCCTGAACCAGTCCATTTCCCATGAGGCAATGAAGTCTGTAACCTCAATACCCATGGTATAGTGGTCAGGATGGTCTACATCCTTCGAGTCTTCTTGTGACCCTGATGGATATGGTGTCTCTACCAACAATATCTCTTCAGGATCACTGAACAGCTCTTCAATTGCTTTCGTATTCGGTATCTGGCGATTCTGTTTTTCTTTCAATAGCTATCTTCCTCTTTTTCACCTCTTTTCCAATGGTTTCCTCTATTTGCTGGGTCATATCCATTTCAATCCGTTCTGTAATTATCTTCCTACCACTGTTCATACCCAGCCATTCAGCAAATGTACCACCTATTCGGTGCATTACAGATGCATCGCCCTTGGATTTAGCTATTTGAAGGGCATCCAGGTTAATATCACAAACCATATCTTGTGTAATGCCCTTTTTTATTAGAACTTCCTCTATTTTCTTATCGATCATCTTTTTAAACTTCTCCTCTTTAAAGAGTCTTCTTACTGTTGCAGCTGGGATCTTCTGGTCTGACCTATATATTCTGCCTATTATATCCCAATCAATAGGCTGGTCCGATAAAAGCTGAGTAACGTAGGCTTGAACAGCTCGTTTTCCTCTGGCTGATGTTGCCTCATGGTCTTGCCATGTTTTGGAAGGGTCTAACTGACCATAGTTTCCGTAAGCCTTGTTTCTCTCGTATTTTATCTTACAATATCTAGTTGTCCAACCAACTCCCATCGCAAAGTTTGAATATCTGTCCTTTGTTCCCTTATAAGACCTACTGTATATACATTTGGATATATAGTCATCATCAGATATCCCAAAGTCTCCAGTCTCACACTCTCTCCATGGTCTATAGACTATACCCTTGTCTATAGCCTCTTTCTTACTATATACTTTAAAAGAAGTCTCTTTCCCATTAACCCTTTTAACTATTTTATCCATTACCCCTATCCTATTATAGTCTATAGACTATAGTCTATTAGAGCAATATGTAACTACTAGTCTATAGATATAGTCTATCATAGCAATATATAATTACTAGTCTATAGATATAGTCTATTATAGTAATATGTAATCACTAGTCTATACTATAGTCTAATCCGTACAGGCTAGTCTCTTTACAACCAACCACTGATTAGCTTTTTAAATGCATATAAAGAATCTCTTTCACAATCTCCCTCTCAGCCAATAACAATTGCACATCAGAGTCGAATTGAGTCTTCAATTCTTCTAAGAATAACTGCTCTTCCTCTGATACAATCTCTAACTTACCAGTAAAGGGATTAAATGACTTCATTTCCATAATATTAAATTCCTATGTATTGGGGTCTTAAACAATGAACTTATGGTATTTAACAGGTATCTTGAAAAATAGTTTCAAAAATATATCTAGAATGGGAGTGTGGTTAATAAGGTACTACTACCCCCCTTGGTTCCAGCATGGTGGGGTTCAACTTCGTTGAAACCTAAGGTTGAGGTTAGTTCGTTTCATTGCACTAACCTTTGGGTTCCCCACCCATCCCACTCGCCTTGCCCATCAGCCCAGTCTACTGGTCTGACCCCCAAGGCAGGAGGGGATAGTATACCTATAGACCTATAGACTACAGTCTATAGTCTTATCTTAGTAGTCCGCTACGGCTCCGTAAGGCTATCTCCTACCCCCTATCTCTATCCCACCCACACGCACGTACACTCCTCTCTAATCCTATCCCTCTCCCTTATGTATAGGCAATCAAGCCTACTTATATAAGGAGTAATACTCATGTCAGACATATCAACTATAACACTCGAAGAGTTCAGGTCATTATGTTACAGTCATATGGATGAAGACATCAATGTAGATGATGTCCTTGATTCAATAGAAGTAGAACAAGAAGGGGCGTAAGCCTCTTTTTTCCCTTGTATATAGTTAAATAGGAGTTCATATGTTTAATAATGATTATAGTAGTAAGGCTAAATGGTATAATTACATTCGTATCATTTGGGATTATCCAAGGTATTGGAAAAGCATATTGGCTTATCCATATGCAGAACCATTGCATGACCATCATGATGGTTGTCCTGCTTGTTGGTTTTGAGGGGCGTAAGCCTCTCTTTTTCCCTTATGTATGATTAATATTAATAACTATAAAGGAGATGTTATGTTTAAACGATTAGTATCCAAAATAGGCAAGACCACTCATGAATTATCTATTGCATTTATGCATGGTTATAATTCAGCTGACAGGCTTGAGGTCGTTGCCAAGATTAACCATGTTGATAAAGTTGAAGTAGAAACACCTGAAGTTGAAGTAGAAACAGTGGTTTAATCTGAAAGACAGGGGCTTTAGTCCTTGTCTTTTTCCCTTGTATATGATGACTGATATTTCTGTTTAGTTAACAGAACAGAACATCTAGATGTGTAGTGAGGGATAGTATTGTTGAAACCAGTTAACTACTGGGTGCAATACTATCACATTACTACAAGTAACTACACATCGAATCATATGGCTTTGGAGGTGTAGTAAACATTTTAATTAGGGGGTTAATTTCCCCTCTTTTTTCCCTTGTATATGAATATAAATAAGGAGTAAAACCATGGAATGTGAACTTTGTAACAATGAGGTAGAATGTCATGATGATATACTTATCTCTCCTGATTCAAGTCTTGTTTGTATTAGTTGCACAAGTCAAATGGCAATTAATTCACTTAACAAAGAGTATCTGGTCGACTGAAAGAAGACCCTAAGAATCAATAGATTCGTGGGATTAAATAATAAGAAGGGGGGAGTAATTCCCCCTTTTTCCTTATATAGACTAATTAAAATAGTAAAGCGTGTCATGGGTTGGAAAATGTATAAAAGAGCCTTGTAGGTAGCTATGTGGAGCTGTACAGGGCTTTCCTTTTCCCTTATCTATGGATAATAACATCCAACTAACCAACTTTACTTAGGAGAGTTATAAAATGAGTGAAAGAACAGGTATTTCAGCAGTAACATCAGAAGGTAAGAAAACCACAGATATTAAAACTGCTAATAAGCTATTTTTCGATGTGGAATGTCTTCGTAATAAACTTGATGCTAAAGAACTATTATCTGATGATGAAGTTATGGCAAGATGTGAGGCTATCGCAGTTAAATTAAACTTTCTAGGGAGTGTTATACCTTCTACCAAGTTTGATGGTACGCTGGTAGCATTCAAGTCAAACAATAGCCAAGTGGAAGATATTGCTATTCCAGTAGGTTGTTAGGTCAGTTGTAAAATTGACAAGAGGGGATATAGACTGGTGTCTGTATCCCCTTTTTTTAGTCTTTATTAATTCTCTTTAGTTTGGTTTGGAGTCTTACATTCTTATTTTTAAGAATTGTAATCTCTTCCTTTAAAAAAGTCTTATCAGTTAAAAGATCCTGTATTTGACTATTCTGGGTTGTAATTATCATCTCTGTCATGCTCTGGCTCAATTGTAGATTCTCCTTGTTAATAATAGATTCAATAGGAATAAGCTCCACCTTGTCATGGAGTTTGTTTACAACAACTTTATAGCCTAAAGCTTTGGACACTAGATGAAGGTTAGACTTCCTAATAGCTTTAACCTTTCTATTACGCCATTTATAGACCATCTCTCTTGATACATTAGCTTGTAAAGCTATTTCAGCATCTGATAGATGACTTTCTTGTAAAAGGATAGATACTTTTCTTACTAGATCTTCATTCATAGCTTCAAATTTACT
>ENA-OSCG01000183-OSCG01000183.1-marine-sediment-metagenome-genome-assembly--contig:-NODE-183-length-10058-cov-6.729981_pt1 | contig 10058 bp, 9 predicted proteins | sample MGYA00237880_ERZ529332 | MGnify/ENA primary metagenome ERZ529332 (study PRJEB26373, sample SAMN05710708) | marine sediment metagenome | biome: marine; feature: ocean trench; material: sediment... | reverse complement strand
CAACATATTCTGCCCCAAATCGCCACCTATTTGGATAAACACGCTAGCCAGCATCGCTTTGGTAATCAGGACCGGACTAAGGACGGCAAGCCCCCAAAACAACGCATGACGCGCGTTTTTATTACCGTTAGTCGCCCCGAAAGGTCTGGCGATAAAGTGCGAGGCCCATGCAATTCCGTACATCAGCAACGGCAAAAAGAACATCACAACGAATAGCCACAGGATGATGCCACCCGCGATGCTTTGGTCTGGCGTTTGCGACAAGTCTGTGGCGAGCAGACGCGGCAGGAAGCTTAGGAAAATCACGAAGCAGCCGAAGATTAACAGTGCCAGCAACGCCGACTCGCCCGGATTTTTGTCTAGTTGTTTACGCATGGAGGTCCGAAGACCCCCATATGCATTGATAATTTCGGGTAGGAACCCGCTGCCCATAAAGCCCATATTAACCTCTATGCCGTTCCATCCAGTCACCAAGACGGGTCCGAATTTCTTCGGCTAACGCCTCGTCCTCGATTTCCTCAATGGCTTGATCCATGAACGCCAGCACCAACATGTCTTGCGCCACCGCCTTGGGAACCCCGCGCGAAGTCAGGTAAAATATCGCCGCTTCATCAACAGCCCCGCATGTTGAGCCGTGTGAACAAATCACATCATCGGCGTAAATCTCCAACTCGGGTTTGGCGAGGAACGTACAGTCTTCGTCCAGCATCAACCCCTGGGCAATCTGGTAGCCGTCGGTTTTTTGCGCATGTGCATAGACAAGGATTTTACCTTGGAATACGCCCGTCGCACCATTGCGCAGAACTTTCTTGAAAACCTGACGGCTCTCGCAGTTCAGCGCGTTATGGGTGACAAACACCGTATCGTCGTGGTGATACGCACCGTCACCGGCACTTGCGCCGGAAATGGTGGCAAAGGCATCGTCACCGGTAAACTCCAGCACGGCCTCATTGCGGGTTAACGCACCGTTAACCGTCAGCGTGAAGCTTTTGAAACGGCTTTCCTTGCCAAGGCGTGCAAAAATATGAGTGGCAGCCAGACGCGCGTGGTCACGTCCTTGCGTGCGCACATGGTGGAAGGCCGCGCCATCGGCTATCTCGACCTCAAGACTACTGTTGAACCGCGCAGCCCCCGAGCCGTTCTCAAGAAGCGTCAGATCAGCGCCCTTCTCCAGCTTGATAACCGTATGAACCATCACATCCGCATCCAAACCCGAGCGCAGATACCGGAACGCGATCGGTTTGGTGGCTTTTCCGGTGACCCGAATAACCAGCCCCTCGGTCGCAACGGCCGTATTCAGCGCCGCAAATGGGCGCGGCACAGGTTTCTGTCCGTTCGCCTCCAGCACACCGTAAACGTCACCAACCCAGTGGATGTCCTTGGACATGGCAGTGGCCAGCGTTTCAATCTCGACCCCCTCCATGGTTAAATCATCCGATAAGTCAGCCCGCAGAACGCCGTCCACAAACACCACCAACAACTTGTCGACACCGTCAAACACGGGCGCTTCATCCGTTTCCATGATCGTCGCAGATTTCACAGGTTCCAACAGCCGCGCCGGATTGGTGAATTTCCAATACTCGTCACGCCGGACCGGCGCCCCGCTTTGACGCAAGGTTTCCAGCGCACGCGCACGTGCATCGCGGGACCATTTCCCCTCGCCCTCAGGCGCAGGATAAGCGGCTATCAGCGCCTCCGTTGCCTCTACTTTATTTGCAGCAAGCGCCATTACGCCACCTCGTTCAGCAGGTCAGCATAGCCGTTATTCTCGACTTCCAGTGCCAGCTCAGGCCCACCGCTTTTGATGATCCGACCGTTCGCCATGATATGCACCACATCCGGCTTGATATGATCCAGCAGGCGTTGGTAGTGGGTAATTATCAGGAACGAGCGCTTGCCGTTACGCATAGCATTCACGCCTTCGGCCACCAGTTTCATCGCATCCACATCGAGACCGGAATCCGTTTCATCCAGAATACACATCTTGGGTGCGAGCATCGCCATTTGCAGAATTTCATTCCGCTTCTTCTCGCCACCCGAGAAACCGACGTTCACCGGACGCTTCAGCATTTCTGCATCAATCTTCAGGCTTTTAGCCTCGATCCGCACCAGTTTCAGGAATTCCGCCGCGTTCAGCTCGTCCTCGCCGCGCGCCTTGCGTTGCGAATTCACAGCCGTGCGCAGGAAGGTCATGTTGCCCACACCCGGGATTTCCACGGGATACTGGAAGGCAAGGAACAAGCCAGCCGCGGCGCGTTCCTCGGGTGCCATGTCCAGCAGATCAGCCCCGTCGAGCGTGGCCGAGCCTTCGTCCACAACATACCCGCCCTTGCCCGAAAGCACATAGGACAGCGTCGATTTACCGGACCCGTTCGGCCCCATAATCGCATGCACCTCACCCGCACCGATCTCCAGATCGATACCTTTAAGGATTTGTTTATCTTCGTCCTCAAGCGAGGCCTTCAGGTTCTTGATTTTTAGCATTTTTATTTCCTTAGTATGCGGCGCTCGGCCGTCTAAATCTATTGACGAGCCTTAGCCCACCGACCCCTCAAGAGAGATCGCTACCAGTTTCTGTGCTTCCATTGCGAATTCCATCGGCAGGGATTGCAACACTTCCTTAACAAAACCGTTCACAATCAGGGCTATGGCCTCTTCCTCGCCGACGCCGCGTTGCAAGCAGTAGAACAGTTGATCGTCGTCCACTTTTGATGTGGTGGCTTCGTGCTCAACGCGCGAGGAATTGTTCTTCACCTCGATATAGGGCACCGTGTGCGCCCCGCATTTATTGCCAATAAGCAGGCTGTCGCACTGGGTATAATTGCGCGATCCGGTCGCTTTGGGGTGCATCGTCACCAGCCCGCGATAGGTGTTCTGCGCATGGCCCGCCGAAATCCCTTTCGAGACAATCCGCGACTTGGTGCGTTTGCCAAGGTGGATCATCTTGGTGCCTGTATCGGCCTGCTGGTAGTTGTTGGCAATCGCGATGGAGTAAAACTCGCCTTGGCTGTCGTCTCCACGCAGAATGCACGACGGGTATTTCCATGTGATGGCCGAGCCGGTCTCGACCTGTGTCCACATGATTTTTGAACGGTCGCCACGGCAATCCGCCCGTTTGGTTACGAAGTTGTAAATACCGCCAACGCCGTTTTCATCGCCCGGATACCAGTTTTGTACCGTCGAATATTTTACGTCCGCATCTTCCAGCAGAATGATCTCGACCACTGCCGCGTGCAACTGGTTGGTGTCGCGTTGGGGCGCTGTGCAGCCCTCAAGATACGAAACCTGCGCGCCTTTTTCGGCGATAATCAGGGTGCGCTCGAACTGGCCGGTGTTTTCGGCGTTGATACGGAAGTAGGTGGACAGCTCCATCGGGCATTTCACGCCTTCGGGGATAAACACAAACGAGCCGTCCGAAAACACTGCACTGTTCAATGTCGCATAATAGTTATCGGTCGAAGGCACTACAGTGCCCAGATATTTGCGCACCAATTCAGGGTGATCCTTCACCGCTTCCGAGAACGAACAGAAAATCACGCCGGCCCTGCCGAGTTCTTCCTTGAAGGTCGTCCCAACAGAAACACTGTCAAACACCGCATCAACGGCTACCTTGCGCTCGCCTTCGGGCATTTCAACACCCGCTAGCAGAGCCTGCTCGCGAAGTGGAATACCCAGTTTGGCATAGGTTTCCAGCAACTTCGGGTCCACCTCGTCCAAGGACTTCGGCTTTTCTTTCATGCTGACCGGTTGGGCATAATAATAGATGTTCTGGAAGTCGATCTTGGGGTAATTAACCATCGCCCAGTCCGGCTCGTCCAGCTTCAACCAGCGACGATACGCATCGAGGCGCCATTCCAGCAGCCATTCAGGTTCGTCATTTTTGCTTGAAATCAGCCGCACGATATCCTCGTTCAGGCCGAGCGGAGCGTATTCGGTCTCGATATCCGTCGCGAAGCCGTACTTGTACTTCCCGGCCACACCTTTCACCGCTTCCACGGTTTCGGCATCAACACCTTCTTTAACTACATCTTCTAGAGCTTCCATTTGTCTTTCCCCTTTTTTATGCCGCGCGTTTTTTGAAACGGCGGTAGTGTTCAATCCATGTGTCGGCGAAGCGTTCTAGCTCAACCCGTGTTGTCTCTAACCCCAGCGAGATGCGTATCGCACTGCTGGCCGTGTCATCATCGTAGCCCATCGCTTTCAGAACTTTACTGCCCACAACCTTGCCGGACGAGCAGGCCGAGCCTGCCGAGACCGCAAAGCCTGCCAAATCCATCTGCATAACCTGCGTTTCACCCTTCCAGCCGCTAACCGCGAAATAGGAAGTGTTGGGCAGGCGATCAACATCGTGTCCGAAAATCTGAATATCGTTGGCAGCGTCCGACAAGCAGGCTTCCAGCCAGTCGCGCATATCTGCAACCGCACCCCAAAGCCCTGCATCAACATCGCGCGCCGCCGCCATAGCCGCAGCCCCTATGCCCGCGATCCCGACAACGTTTTCCGTACCGGAGCGACGGCCCATCTCCTGACCGCCCCCTTTAAGGCGGGCATCAACCTCGATCCCTTTACGAATGATTAACGCCCCAACGCCCTTCGGTGCACCGAATTTGTGACCCGAGATCATCGCGCGCTCCGCCCCGCTCCACGAGAACGCATACGGGATTTTACCGAATGCCTGCACCACGTCGGACAGCGCTATGCCTTCTGGCAACGTGTGGATAACACCCGTTTCGCTGTTCACCTGTTGCAGGCTGGTATTTTTCGGATCGTCCACCTGCACATATCCGTTTTTGTCGGCCTGTAACGTCTCGGACGTCCACGCCGTCACGCAATCATGCTCAACCGCGGCACATAAATACCCTTTCCCTGCCAGCGCCAAGGCCGAAGCCTCCGTAGCACTTGAGGTGAAAATGATATCTGCGCCGGATGCGCCGGTGGCGTCAGCCACCTGTCGCCGAGCGGTCTCGATGACCGCCTTGGCGGCACGCCCCTCGCCGTGTACAGACGACGGATTGCCAAGCACTTCCATCGCCGACACCATCGCGGCCTTCGCCTCAACCCGCAAAGGGGTCGTCGCGTTGTAATCTAGATAAACCCGGTTCATAACTCGTCCACCACAGCCACGAATGCCGGAACGGCCGGACAAGGCGCAAGCTCGTCACCAATTATGTCGCTCAGACGGGTCTGGTGCAGGAAAACATAAACGTGGGCCGACAGGCGTTCCCACAACTTGTCCGTCAATTGCTGCGCATCGGTATCCTGATCGCCACCGCTCGCCCCTGCCCCGCGGGTCATCGCGTCCATAGTTTCGTCAACCGCACATAAAATCTCGGAAATCCGAATCTCGGTTGGCGAGGCCGCAAGCCGATATCCGCCACCCGGCCCCCGCACTGATTCTACAATTCCGGCACGGCGCAGCTTAACGAACAGTTGCTCCAGATAAGCCAATGAAATCCCTTGACGTTCGGATATTTCCGACAAGGAAATAAGGCGATCCTGACCCTCTTGCGCCATATCGACCAGCGCAATCATCGCATAACGTCCTTTAGTGCTGAGTTTCATGGTTCAATCCGATCGACGAGAGGTTGACGCAAGCCCCCACAGTGCTTACTTCCATACCTAGCAATTAAGGGTCATCCCTTAGTTTAGAATGTTTCTAGGTTGGTTGACTGATTAAGTCAAGCATTCGGTCAAACCCTTTAGTCGCAGGAGCGATATTGTATGCCTGAGGTAATTTTCGCCGGTCCGGATGGTCGGCTTGAAGGTCGTTATCACCCCCAAAAAGCCAAGGACGCGCCGATTGCAATCATCTTGCATCCGCATCCAGAGCATGGCGGAACGATGAATAACAAGGTGACGCATAACCTGCATTACACCTTCCATAAAATGGGTTTCACCGTTTTGCGGTTCAATTTCCGTGGCGTTGGCCGCTCCCAAGGTGAATATGACCAAGGTATCGGCGAGCTGTCCGATGCCGCTGCCGCGTTGAACTATCTGCAAGGATTGAACCCGAATGCCAAGCATTGCTGGGTCGCCGGCTTCCAGTTCGGCGCGTGGATCGGCATGCAATTGCTTATGCGCCGCCCCGAGGTTTCCGGCTTTATCTCCGTGGCACCCCCTGCGAATATGTATGATTTCAGCTTCTTGGCACCCTGCCCTGCATCCGGCCTGATTATCAACGGATCCGAGGATAAAGTCGTGCCACCAGAACCCGTCGAGGAACTGGTCGAGAAGCTACACCAGCAAAAAGGCATAACCGTCACCCACGAAGTTATCGAGGGTGCAGGCCATTTCTTCGATCCCGGCATGACCGAGATGCTAGACATGACCGACGCCTACGTGCGCCGCCGGATGACGGAAACAACGCGCTAACATCCCCGATTGCGATGTTTTGCACGTGTTCAACTTCTTTTCAGGCGTTGGGATGACTATCCGCGCCTGTTGACTTGTTTTGTCTTCGCGAATATCTAGATGTTAATGGTATTAACACTCAAAGTATTACGGAGACGAAAATGGACAGTGAAACAACGGAACGCCCCTCTCGCTGGGCACGTTTAATCCCGATGATCGTATTGATGATCTGCTTTAGTCTAGCAGAAACCGCCTTGTATATCATCGCGTTAATACAATTCATCTGGACCTTGGTTAATGAGGAACCAAACGAGCAGCTAACCGACTTCGGTGCAGCTTTATCCAAATGGATCGCGCAAAACGCCAAATACCTTAGCTATGTAACCGAGGAAAAACCGTTCCCCTGGGCGAAGTGGCCAGACCCGAAAGCGTAAAGATGCGCGGGGACCGACACACCCTACGGCATAAACCAACCGCCGAGCGAAGCGAGGCTTGGCCCAACCGAAGGGCGGGAGCCTCCCCTTTTACGGCTTGCTCGCCACCCCTGCCACATAAGTTTCCACAACAGATCGGTCATCACCAAGCGTTTGAAGAACGAACAATTCTTCGGCCAAGGTTGTGACCGTCTCCATCCGCAGCGCCATCGCAGGCGTGGCGGCGGCATCGAGCACAACAACATCCGCCTCGCTTCCCGCCTCAAGCGTACCAATTTTCGCCTCTAAGCCCAGCGCCTTCGCATTTCCCAAAGTCATCAGATAGAACGCATAAAGCGGCGGCAGGTTCTGGTTTTGCAACTGGCAAACCTTGTAAGCCTCGTCCATCGTTTTGAGCATTGAATAACTGGTGCCACCCCCAATGTCCGTCGCCACCGCGATGCGGATACCATCGGTGCGCGTGCGTTCCTCGTTGAACAAACCAGACCCGATGAACAGGTTCGAGGTCGGGCAAAAAACCGCAACGCAATCCGTGTCCGCCATCACTGATCGCTCGCGATCGTTAAGGTGGATACAATGGCCAAGAAGCGCACGAGAGCCTAGCAGATCATAGTGTTCGTAGATGCCCAGATAGTCGGGGTGTTCGGGATATAGCTCCATAGTATAGGCGATTTCGTCGTGGTTCTCCGACAGATGCGTTTGCATATAACAGGTCGGGTTTTCAGCAACCAACGCCTGCGCCATTTCCATCTGCGCGCGCGTCGAGGTGATCGCGAACCGCGGACTGATCGCATAAAGCGCACGACCCTTGCCGTGCCATTTCTCGATCAGCGCTTTGGTATCGTCATAGGCACTTTGCGGCGTATCCAGCACCCCTTCCGGCGCGTTGCGATCCATCAGAACCTTGCCACCCAAGGCACGAATGTTACGCCGCGCGGCCTCGGTGAAATACGCCTCCGCTGACGTTTTATGCACCGAACAGTAGGCCACAGGCGTGGTTGTGCCATTGCGCAGCATCTCGTCGAAATACTTTCCAGCCATGCGTTCCGCGTGGACGGGATCAGCGAATTTGGTTTCGGCGGGGAACGTATAGTTGTTCAGCCAGTCCAGCAATTGCGCCCCGTAAGACCCGATCACCTGCATCTGCGGAAAGTGGTTATGCGTATCGATAAAACCAGCCATCAGCAGGTTCGGGCGATGGTCGATCACTTCGACACCCAAGGGCATATCTGCGAAAGCTCCGACGGCTTTGATCGTGCCGCCGGAAATCAGGATCGCGCCATCTTCGATGAAACTGTACGAATCGTGGTCATCCGCCACCTGTGGCTGCCGGAGAAACGACAATACTCGTCCGCGCAAAATCTTCGTCATGGTTTAGCCGACACCGCGTCTTCGTACCATTTGACGATCAGACGGCGCTCTTCATCTTCCATGAAAGTCACGTTAGCAGGCGGCATCGCGTAACTGCGCCCTGCTTGCAGGTAAATCTCGCGCGCATAGGCGACGATCTGGTGGTCTTCTTCCAAAATCACACCTTTGGGGGCGGTTCGAATTCCATCCCAGTACGGTTCGAGTGAGTGACACATGGAGCAGCGGCCAGCGATGGTATCGCGCACTTCCTCGAAGTTTTCCGCCATAACCAGACGTTCCTCGCGGGCGTTATAGGTGTATTCCACGTCATCTTCACCGCTAAGGATTTTGGGTGTGGTGGACAGCCACATGATAACGATAAATATCACTATGGTTGCCAGCCATGTCCACGTCGGGTTCCCTGAACGCGCGTGTTTGGAGTTGAAATAATGCCGGATTGTAACCCCCATCAGGAATATCAGACTGGCGATAATCCAATTGTACTGCGTCCCGAAGGCCAGTGGCAGATGGTTCGACAGCATCAGGAAAATCACCGGCAACGTCAGATAATTATTATGGGTGGAGCGCTGCTTGGCGATTTTGCCATACTTCGGATCAGGTTTACGCCCGGCAATCAGGTCTGCCACCACGATTTTCTGGTTGGGAATGATGGTGATAAAGACGTTGGCGCTCATAATCGTCGCGGTGATTGCGCCAAGGTGCAGAAACGCGGCCCGACCGGTGAATACCTGTGTAAAGCCCCACGCAAGTCCGACCAGCAGGATATACAGCAGGATCATCAGGCGGGTGTTATTATCGCCGAACTTCGATTTACAAATCAGGTCATATGCAAACCAGCCACCGAATATCGACGCGAGCGAGATCAGGATCGCGATGGGGGCTGATACGTCCAGCACATTTCGGTCGATCAGATAGATGTCCGCGCCGCCGTAATAAACAAACGACAGCAGCACAAAGCCGGATAGCCAAGTGGCGTAGCTTTCCCATTTGAACCATGTCAGGTGTTCGGGCATGGCAGCGGGTGCCACCAGATACTTCTGGATGTGATAAAAGCCCCCACCGTGGACCTGCCATTCTTCGCCGTGCGCGCCTTCGGGCAGCCCGTCAGGTTGGCGCAGCCCCAGATCGAGCGCGATGAAATAGAACGAGGACCCTATCCATGCGATGGCCGTGATGACATGCACCCAGCGCACTGCGAAGGCCAGCCATTCCCATATTATTGCGTACTCATACATCCCGTTCTCCTGAATTTTCCACAAATATGCCAGAAAGTCCGCCACAGTATAAGTCAATTCGCGGCGGCACACTTTCAAAATTTTATAGATAATGGTATCGTGTTAATTGCGGTAATCAGGGAGGCGAGATGTCCTATATCAACAACATAAAAATGTTCGTCCGTGTGGTGGAACTCGGCAGCCTGTCTGCGGCTGGGCGCGATTTGCGAGCCTCGCCTGCGGTGGCTAGTAACCGGATTAAAGAGCTGGAAAAGCACCTTGGTGTTCGCCTTTTCAACCGCACAACGCGCAAACTGACCACCACCGAGCACGGGCGGATATTTTATGGCGGGGCGTTGAAACTGCTGGAGGCATTGAACGATGCCGAGGCCGCCATTGCCGAGGTTTCGCGCAATCCAAAGGGCTCGATCCACGTCACGGCGCCGCTGGGGATCGGGCGGCGGTTGATTGCTCCACTGATCCCGATATTCCATGATAAATACCCCGAAATCGAGGTCCGCCTCCGCCTGTCCGACCGTATGGTAGACATCACAACCGAGGCGCTGGATGTGGCGTTCAAACTGGGGCAAATACCGGATTCGAACTTTCGGATACGCGGGATTATTGATTGCCGACGGGTGCTGGCCGCGGCACCCTCCTATCTGGCAAAACGTGGCACGCCACGAAA
>ENA-OSCG01000182-OSCG01000182.1-marine-sediment-metagenome-genome-assembly--contig:-NODE-182-length-10095-cov-9.786554_pt1 | contig 10095 bp, 11 predicted proteins | sample MGYA00237880_ERZ529332 | MGnify/ENA primary metagenome ERZ529332 (study PRJEB26373, sample SAMN05710708) | marine sediment metagenome | biome: marine; feature: ocean trench; material: sediment... | reverse complement strand
TGTGAATCCGCGGCGACACGGGGCACCTGCCCTCGGAGACACGCCACGAGTACATCCCTGTAGGCTCGGGGCCAGCTCCCTGCTGGCCACGGTCTCCGGGGGCAGGTGCCCCGTGTCCCCGCGGGTCGGCTGGCACCAGCCTTATAGAATTGCAATGAGCATCAAACCACGCATACCAACCCCACAAAATGATAGAATTACGCGCTAATCAAGGCCGTACCCAAACCAGGAAAAGACATGTTCGACGACAGTTTCGGCATCCAGGAATTCGATAGTGAATTGGCCGCAGCCATTGCCGCCGAAGAGCAGCGTCAGGAAGATCATATTGAGCTGATTGCTTCAGAGAACTATGTCAGTCCGAGGGTCATGGAAGCGCAGGGATCTGTGCTGACCAACAAGTACGCCGAAGGTTATCCCGGTCGCCGCTACTACGGCGGCTGCGAACATGTGGACATTGCTGAAGCACTGGCGCAGGACAGGCTCAAACAGTTGTTCGGGGCCCCGTATGCCAATGTGCAACCGCATTCGGGTTCACAGGCCAATGCTGCCGCTTACATGGCGTTGATCGAGCCGGGTGATACCTTGCTGGGTATGAAGCTCTCTCACGGTGGCCATCTTACCCATGGTTCCAGGGTAAATTTTTCCGGACGGTTATTCAATGCAGTGGAATACGGTCTTGATGAAGAGACCGGCCTGGTCGATTATGAGCAGATGCAGCGAGTTGCGCAGGAGCAAAAACCACGCTTGCTGATTGGGGGGTTTTCGGCATATTCGCGAGTCATGGATTGGGCCAGGATGCGCGAAATCGCAGATTCTGTCGGCGCATTTTTTCTTGTTGATATGGCCCATATTGCTGGTCTGGTTGCCGCCGGTATCTATCCCAGCCCGATACCGCATGCGCATGTGGTCACATCGACGACGCATAAGACGCTGCGTGGTCCACGAGGGGGTTTCATCCTCGCGGGAGAAGATGAGAAAATACAGAAGAGACTGAATTCTCTGGTTTTCCCAGGAACCCAGGGCGGTCCGTTAATGCATGTGATCGCTGCCAAGGCGGTGGCATTCAAGGAGGCTCTGGAACCGGGCTTCAAACAGTACCAGCAGCAAGTTGTGGATAACGCAAGGGTGATGGCAGCGGTTTTAATTGACCGTGGTTACCGGATTGTTTCCGGTGGTACCGACAACCATCTGTTCCTGGTTGACCTGATCGGGCTTGAATTTACCGGCAAAGACGCAGAGGAGTCACTGGGCCGGGCAGCCATTACCGTGAACAAGAACACCGTACCGGGTGAGCCGCGCTCACCGTTCATTACCAGCGGTTTGCGTTTGGGTACACCTGCTGTGACCACACGCGGGTTTGATGCGGGTGATTGCACAGAACTGGCAGGCATTATTTGTGATGTACTCGATAATGTCGGTGATCCGGCGGTAGAACAAAGGGCCCGCCAGACCGCCGCCGCCTTGTGCAACAAGCATCCTGTCTACAGGCATTGAGCCTTAAAAATGTGGTGCCCGTTTTGCAATCACGATGATACCCGGGTGGTGGACTCGAGGGTAACCCGCGACGGCATGCAAATTCGGCGCAGGCGCGAATGTACCAGTTGTGCTGCCCGCTTTAATACCTATGAAGCACCGGAGCTGATAGCACCGCGGGTAATAAAATCAAACGGCATGCGCGAGGCTTTCTCAGAGGAAAAATTGCGCGACGGTATGCTCAGGGCGCTGGAGAAAAGACCGGTCGAGACCCGCGAAGTTGAGCGTGCCATACGCACGTTGCTGCGTGAAATCCGCAGTGTTGAGGATGCGGAGATTCCCAGCAGCCTGATCGGCGAATGGGTGATGCGCGAACTGAGTCAGCTGGACCAGGTTGCCTATGTTCGGTTTGCATCGGTTTACCGGAGGTTCGAGGATGTGCAGGCCTTCCGCGATGAGATTGAAAAGCTGGAGCGGGACAATCTGGGTAACCTGGATAAACGGCAGATTTCCCTGCTGGATACCCGCAAAAAATGAGTTTTAGCGCCTTTGACTATCGTTGTATGGCTACTGCTTTGAAACTGGCCAGACGGGGTTTGAATACCACCCATCCCAACCCGCGGGTTGGTTGCGTCATTGCCCGCAATGAGCTGTTGGTAGGGAGTGGCTGGCACCAGAAAGCAGGCGAGGCGCACGCCGAGATCAACGCTCTGGCCGCTGCCGGTGATAAAGCAAACGGTGCTACGGTTTATGTAACACTTGAGCCCTGCAGTCACAGTGGTAAAACACCGCCTTGTGTTGATGCGCTGATCGAGGCGAAAATAACCAGGTTGGTCTGTGCCATTGAAGATTCCAACCCCGCGGTCAGTGGCGCCGGCTTTAAGCGCTTGCAACGCGCTGGTATTGAAGTGCAAAGTGGCCTGCTGGCCGTGCAGGCTGAGGAACTCAACGCTGGCTTCCTGATGCGTATGCGGCATGGGCGGCCGTGGGTACGTATCAAGCTGGCACAAAGCATGGACGGGCATATTGCGCTGTCTGACGGCAGCAGCCAGTGGATCAGTGGGCCTGAAGCACGCGCTGATGTGCAGCATTGGCGGGCAAGGTCTGACGCCATACTGACCGGTGTCGGTACAGTCCTGGCGGACGACCCATCGCTGAATGTGCGTATAGGTGAGAATGCCGGGGGTGAGAATGCCGGGGGTGAGAATGCCGGGGGTGACAACGCCAGGCAGCCAATGCGGGTGATCGCCGACAGTCATTGGCGTACGCCGGCTGATGCCCGCTTATTGAGCATTGCCGGTAAAGTGCTGATTGCTGGCCTGGATCAACAGGATATACCGGAAGCCCTTGCTAAAACCGGTGCAGAATTCGTAGCTCTGCCATCTTCCGACGGCCGGGTAGATCTTGAGCAATTGCTGCAGGAGCTTGGGCTGCGCGGGATCAATGAAGTGCAGGTTGAAGCCGGCGCAACATTGTGCGGTGCCCTGATTCAACAAGAACTGGTCGATGAGGTTTTGATTTACCAGGCACCGGTGCTGCTGGGCGGTGGAGCTGTCAGTCCTTTCGCGACGCCGCGACTTGATAATATGGATGATCGTGTCCATTTGAAGTGGATAGACTCACGGCGCATCGGCAACGACCAGCGTTTACGGCTAAAGCCGGTTTGGGGAAAATGATGTTTACAGGAATTGTGGCAGGCACAGGCACTTTGCAATCGCGGCAATCGCTCGATGGTGATTTACGCATGCGCTTTGAGGTACCGGCTTTCCTGATGGAAGGATGCGGCAGCGGCGACAGCATCAGTGTTGCAGGTGTTTGTCTGACCATGCTGGAACCTGATGAAAGGGGTTTCAGTGCTGATTTATCGGTTGAGACCCTGGAGCTGACCACCCTGGGAAGTCGCCGGCCGGGTGATCAGGTTAACCTGGAACTGGCATTACGTGCCTCAGACCGTCTCGGTGGCCACCTGGTGTCCGGTCATGTCGATGGCCTTGCTGAACTGGTCTCACGGTCTGAGGATGCCCGTTCAGAACGGTTCCTGTTTGAAACAGAGCAGCACCTGGCCCGTTTTATTGCAGCGAAAGGTTCTGTCTGCCTGGATGGTGTCAGCCTTACCGTCAATGTTGTGGAAAATAATCATTTTTCGATTTGCATCATCCCCCATACACTGGAAGTGACGACGCTTGGCGGTCTTGTTGCGGGGCAGAGTGTCAACCTGGAGGTTGACCTGATTGCCCGCTATCTCGAGCGCCTGAATCAGGCACAAAAGGAACTACAAATATGAAACTTAATAGCATTCCGGAGCTGGTTGAAGACATCCGCCAGGGACGCATGGTGGTGCTGATAGATGATGAGGACCGGGAGAATGAAGGTGACCTGGTCATGGCCGCATCCATGGTCAGGCCTGAAGACATTAATTTCATGGCCCGTTTCGGCCGTGGTTTGATCTGTATGCCGATTACACGCGAACGTTGCGCACAATTAAACCTGCCGCTGATGGTGAATAAAAACCAGGCCCGCTTCGCCACCAATTTCACCGTATCAATAGAGGCTGCAGAGGGTATTACCACAGGAATCTCTGCTTATGACCGGGCGCACACTATCCGGACTGCCGTACGGCCGGATGCAGAGGCAGCAGATATTTCCCAGCCAGGGCACATCTTTCCGTTGATGACCCAGCCCGGTGGCGTGCTGTCGCGTGCCGGTCATACCGAGGCAAGTGCCGACCTGTCTATGCTGGCAGGCCTGGAACCGGCAGCGGTACTGGTCGAGATTCTGAATGAAGACGGCAGCATGGCCAGGCGTCCGCAACTGGAGATATTTGCACAAATACACAGCTTGAAAATTGGCACCATTACCGACCTGATTCAATACCGGCTGGAGACGGAACATTCTGTCGAGTGCTTGTCCAGGCATGAAGTTGAAACAGATTTTGGTCCGTTCCACCTGCTGACTTATCGTGACAGTATCAATCACCGCCTGCATCTTGCCTTACTCAAAGGCGAGGTCGATCCTGAAAAACCTTTGCTGGTCAGGGTGCATGTGCAAAATCCGCTCAGTGACGTCCTGGGCATCAGACGTGATGACTTTGGGCTGCCACTGAGGGTGGCTATGGCCGAAATTGCGCTTGAGGGCAACGGCCTGGTGCTGGTACTCGGCGGTCATGAGGACGACGAAGACCTGCTGCGGCGTATTCAAAGCGAGCCGGAAGCCGATGTATTGAAAAGTGGTGATAGCCGCCAATCCAGTGAACTCAGAACCTATGGTATCGGCGCACAGATCATCGCTGATATCGGGGTCAGGAAAATGCGCGTTCTGAGTGCGCCAAAACATATGACAGGCCTCGCCGGCTTTGGTCTCAGGTGACTGAATATGTTGACAGCAAGAGCGCTGCAGATGTGCCTGCCACGGAGCAATCAGCAATGGAGCGCTCGGCATGAAGGAATTTCCCCTGGAAATACCGGAACGGGACTGCAATATCGCCATCGTAGCGGCCGGGTTTAATCACTTTATCGTGCAGCAGTTGGTGGATGGCGCATTGGATGCCCTGCAGCGCAATGGCGTTGCAGAATCAAATATTACAGTAGCCTGGGTGCCGGGAGCATTTGAATTGCCGTTGGCCGCGGACGTGCTGGCGTCCTGCGGACGTCATGACGCAGTGATTGCACTTGGTGCGGTCATCCGTGGCGGTACACCACATTTTGACTACATTGCTGGCGAATGCAGCCGTGGTATCGCACAAGTGGGGTTGAAACATGGCCTGCCGGTCATCTTCGGCGTACTCACCACTGACAATATCGACCAGGCACTCGAGCGTGCAGGTTCAGGCTCAGGAAACAAGGGTTTTGATACCGCAATCGCTGCCCTGCAAATGATTGCATTACTGGATCGCGCGCGTGTGTCATGACATCGGAAAGCAAATATGAATTCCGCCGTCGCGCCCGCCGTCGCGCTTTGCAGGCATTGTACCAGTGGCATCTGACTGGGCAGGATGCCAGTGAAATTCTCATCCAGTTTCATGAAGAACAGGATTTCAGCAACGTGGATACCCCGCTATTCACCGAACTGGTCACAAAAATTTGCACGGGACATGTTGATCTCGATGGAAAAATTGAGCCATTCCTTGACCGTCCGTTAGCGCAGCTGGATGTGATCGAACACGTGATCCTGAGCATTGCTACCTTCGAGTTACTGCACAGTCATGACGTACCGCTTGAGGTTGTCATTGATGAGGCGGTTAACCTGGCGAAACAGTTTGGCGCCGAAGGGGGGCACAGCTTTATCAACGCTGTGCTCGACCAGGCGGCGCGGCAATGGCGCGACCCGGCTGCATTGTCACCATTCAAGCCGGCCTGAGAGCATGGACGAGTTTCAGCTGATTCGACAAATTCAGCGGGAAACCTCGGTTCTGGTACAGGGGGTGAAGCTGGGCATCGGTGACGACGCTGCGGTCCTTGAAATACCCGCCGGCCAGCATCTCGTCGCTGCTACTGACACGCTGAACGCCGGCACCCACTTTCCTGTTGGTACTTTGCCCTTTGACATCGGCTACAAGTGCCTGGCGGTCAACCTGAGTGACCTGGCAGCGATGGGTGCGACTCCGCATTGGGCCCTGCTTTCATTGTCATTGCCACAGGCCGACCCGGACTGGCTGCGGTCTTTTACAGCAGGTTTCAAGTCACTGGCTCAACCCTGCGGAGTGGCGCTGGTCGGTGGTGATACCACCTGCGGTCCATTATCGATCTGCCTGACTGCCCTGGGTATTATCGAGCCGGGCAGGCAATTGCTACGCAGTGGCGCACAGCCGGGTGATCTGATTGTTGTTTCAGGCACCGTGGGCGGTGCTGCCAGGATACTGGACTTGCTACAGGATGACATTGTTGCAAGTGATCGGCATTTGCTTGATCGTCCATGTCCCCGTGTCGGCCTGGGGCGGGCGTTGGTGGGGCATGCGAGTGCTTGCATTGATATTTCGGACGGCCTGCTTGCAGATCTTGGCCACCTGTTAAAGGCGTCAGGATGCGCCGCCAGGCTTGAAACAGTTGCGTTGCCGGCGCCCGGCGTTCTCGGAGATCTCGGGGATGAACAAAGGTGGAGTTACCAGTTGGTGGGTGGAGATGATTATGAATTGCTGTTTGCCTTGCCGGGGAGCCAGGCGGCATTGCTGGAAACCTGGCGCAAAGAGCTGGATATCAACTTGAGCGTTATCGGTAAAATAGAGCAAGGTCATGGCATCCGTTGCATAGGTCCGGATGGCACGGAGTTTCATCCGCGAAGGGCTTGTTTTGAGCACTTCGGGGAAAAGTCTTGACCCCATCAATAAAAAAGGAAGCCGCAGAAAAGAATCCCGGCAGGGAAGACGAAGCTCAAGCGAACTGCAGGCCAGACAGGCTCGCCGTGAAGAAGGTGGCTCTGGGTACGCCCGCCGGTTTGCTGGCATTTGGCCTCGGATCAGGTTTGTCACCGGTAGCGCCGGGTACCATGGGTACTCTGGCCGCTATTCCCTTTGCCATTGTGCTGAAAAACCTCAGTAGTCCGGCGTTTTGGGTGGTTTTGCCTGCGCTGTTCCTGCTTGGCGTATACTTGTGCGGCCGGGTCAGCCGGAATCTGGGCGTGCATGACCATGGCGGTATTGTCTGGGATGAAATGGTCGGCTACTGGCTCGCGGTGGCTTTTGTGCCACTGCAATGGCCCTGGTTGCTGGCGGCCTTTGTGTTGTTCCGGGTTTTTGATATCTTCAAACCCTGGCCAATCCGCCAGTTGGACAAGAACGTTTCCGGCGGTTTTGGCATCATGATTGACGACATTATCGCGGCGATCTATACCATTATTTTGCTAGCCTTGGCACAGTACTTTTTGCCCTGAACCAGGGCAGGTGTTAAGCGGCCCTAATCCGTATAGTCGAAAATCTTGACGACTTTCTCTACACCGCCAATATTGCGCACGATTTCAGCGACAGCGTCACCCTCCTGGTGGCTAACCAGTCCCATCAGGTAAACCGTATGTTGTGAACTGACGATTTTAATGCGGGCAGCATCGTTGCCGGGCAGGGCGTTTTCCTTGAGCAGGATGGAGTTAATTTTGGCTGTCAGCCATGAATTATTTGCCTTGCCACCGAAACCAGCCCGTTCCCCAACCACCAGGTCATTGATGACGCGTCTTGTCAGTTTTGCCTGTTCAGCCAGTTTAGTCGCCAGCGCACGGTTTTCTTCAGAAACTGTTTCTCCTGCCAGCAATACAACGCCCTGGTGGACTTCAACCTTGATGTGGTCCTGCGGCCCGAAATTCAGGTCCGAATAGATGCTGTTAATAACCTCATACTCCAGTATCTGGTCATCAAGAACAGTACCTGCGCTGCGTCGCGGATGCTCGACGCAGGCAGACAGCAACAAGATGCAGGCCAGCACAGGCAGGCAGATGATTCTGCTGCCAGCGAGTGAATAATGATTGGTTGAATTCACGCTGTTGCCGGTCATGATATTATCGCCTGGGCTGCTGGAATTAATTCGCATGTTCCTATCCTATCCTATGGTTGAGTAAAAGGCATTCTGTATCCAGTCGATGCCCTGATCCTTTTTTTGCGGGTCTACAGATATTACGTCAAATCGACAGAATTGTGCTGCCCTGTGTGGGTTTTTTGCCAGGTACCAGGCGGCGGTCCGGGATATCCGGTTCTGCTTGTGAAGTGTAACGGACTCTGCCGCGCTGCCATGCAGGCTGTTTTTCCTGAATCTTACTTCGACAAAAACAATAGTCGTGTCATCCTCCATGATCAGGTCTATTTCACCCAGCCGGCTGGAAAAATTCCTTTGCAATAACTTGAGACCCTGTCCGGACAAAAAAGATTCAGCAATTTCTTCCCAATGTGCACCGGCCTGTCGGTTATTCGGTGGTTTCGTGTTGATATGTGATCCCCTGCCATTGAAATGCTGTTGGTACGCCGGCAGAAAATTGCGCCCATGCAGGCTCACGGTAAAGGCTGCCGCCTGTCTGCAGCCTCAATGAGCCGACCTCACCGGGAAACCACAAATCCGGGTCCTTTCGCATCAGGGGCAGCCAGGGCAACAAACGCCAGGCGTCCTGGCCGAGCGCATATAGATTGCCATTTTCACCACCGCGAACGCTTGCCGGCGTAATGGTGGCATCACCGATCGAACGCAGCTGCCAACGGGTGGTTGGAAACACGATGCCATTGAGATCCTGGTCGGAGGTGCGTTTCATCCGGCCACTAAAGATACGACCCATTGCATATACCGGCACATCACCGGCATCGTGAAAGCGCAACAGGGGTTTGAGTTCCCGACCTTCAACCGGATTGGCGGCCATAAAGATAAAGTCGTAATCATGCCGGCGGCTGGGCTCGAAATTCAGATCCACTCTCAGCCATGACTGCAAGTCCGATTTTCGCTGTTTGCTCACGTCGATTTTTAACAGTTGCTGCAACATCGTACTGTGATCACTTTCTGCGCTGTTAAAATGCGCGCTGGCTGTAATTTGACCGCCACCCTGTTCAAGAGCGACAGTAAAAGCAGCCTCAATACGCTTTCCCCAACTATTATCCGGAACCATTATGAGGGCTTCGCGCTGTCCCTGTGCCAGGGCCATGGCGGCAATGGCTGCTGCTTCTTCAGTGGTTGAAAGTGACAGGCTGGTGACAATGCCTGCGCGGTCCGTGTTGCCCTGTATCCCCGGGGCTTTCCCCCCTGAGGTCATATCCCCTGAGGTCATGTCCCCTGAGGTCATATCATTAAGTAACAGCACCGGTGTGGTCAACTCCGCAAGCTTGGCGATGGTGCGGGTAGAATCGATATGCAATGGGCCAATAATTTGCATGGCGCCGTCATCGATTGCTTGCTGATAGGCGGCGATGGCCGATTCACTGCTTTGCCCACTGGAATAGAAACGGATGACAGAATCGCCCGGCTGATCAAGGTAGGCGCTCATAATGCCGTCCCGGATGGCTTTGGCCGCTGCGGAAAGCCGGCCTTCGGCGGGTAGCAGCACAGCTACCTGCAAAGGAACCGGGAACAAAGCGGAATAGTCGGCCACAAGTTCAGAAAAACCACTTCGATCAACCACATGTCCATGGTGGTAATTGCCCCACTCCCAGGCAGCGATTGCACTTGAGCTGCCGGATATTGCAACTGCACGGATTTGCAGGGCTAACTCAAGCCATTCTGTGAGCTCAGGATCATGATTCTGTTGTTGAATCAGGGTTTTCAGCCGACCGGATGGCAGCGACTCCAGTGAGCGAAGTATTTCCAGTGCAAGGTCGGGCTGGTAGTTGTTCTTGCCCGCAAATAGCGCTGCAACCCCGGCCAGGCTCCTCGCCACAGGATCGGTTTGCAAGCTGGGCAGGCGTTGCCCGGGGCGCTCGTCATCGCCCCGGGCATAGGCCTGTTCATCATCTTGCCGGGGTGTGCTGGCGCCACAAGCCGTAAGGATCATCAGCACGGTGGTAATTAACAGTGCATCGCGAATACGTGGCGTCATAAAAATTATTTACAAAAGTTAATGGCTGCAGAATGATAACCTATGTCCGCCACTCAATATAAATTGACGGAGCATTAACCCGAACATTTCATCAAGGATCCGGAGTTTGTGCTGTAGCTGGCGAAACAG
>ENA-OSCG01000181-OSCG01000181.1-marine-sediment-metagenome-genome-assembly--contig:-NODE-181-length-10104-cov-5.123495_pt1 | contig 10104 bp, 6 predicted proteins | sample MGYA00237880_ERZ529332 | MGnify/ENA primary metagenome ERZ529332 (study PRJEB26373, sample SAMN05710708) | marine sediment metagenome | biome: marine; feature: ocean trench; material: sediment... | reverse complement strand
AATTGGCAGAATTGGAGCGCATGCAGCAAGAAACCAGCAGAACACCAACGCTGGGCCGGGGAGACATCATCAATATCTCCGTGTATGGTGAACCCGACCTGTCCATCAGTGGTATCCCCATCCGCCCGGATGGCAGGATTTCTTTTCCATTGGCCGGCGAATTACAGGCAGAGGGCCTGACCGCGAGCCAGTTGAATGACTCGCTGACAGAAGGTTTGTCGAATTACATCCTTGCGCCGAAAGTGTCCGTCATCGTGCAGGAATTCAATAGCCAGCATTACACGATTTTCGGTGAGGTTGTGCATCCGGGTGTTTTTCCCCTGAAAACCAGGGTCACGATCACTGAAGCGCTGGCCGGTGCCGGTGGTCTCAACAAGGGGCGGTTCCATGCCACCTCGGTGGAACTGGCGGACCTGAAGCATGCTTTCATTGCCCGCAACGGCAAGGTGCTGCCGGTAGATTTTGTCCGACTGATTCGCCAGGGGGATCTGCGCTATGACATTTCGCTGCAGTCCGGCGACTATATTTACATACCGTCCGGCCTGTCCCGGGAAGTGTATATCCTGGGCGAAGTGAACAGCCCCATGTTATTCGCCTATCGGGAGAACATGCCCATGTCACGCACGCTGGCCCAGGCAGAAGGCTTCACCCCTGATGCCGACCTGAAACGCATTCACATCATCCGCGGGACCCTGCACAACCCGACCGTGATCATGATCAATTTCGATGAAGTGCTCAAAGGACGGGCGCGTGAGGTGCCGCTTGAACCGGGCGACATCATCTATGTGCCGCCTACCGGGCTGACCCGTTTCGCACGGATCATGGACAAGATTACACCAGCGATCCAGGCCATCCAGACCGGCTTGGTTCTCAGCAGCACGGTCAGAGACTGAGCGTGTCTCTCTATTTACCGCATCCTGCTATGCTGGAAACTTAATAAAAAAGGTTGTCCCATTTCCCGCTTCTGACTGAACCTCAATGCTGCCCTGATAGGCCTCCACCATTCTCTTGCAGGAGCTTAGTCCCAGCCCCGAGCCTGAACTGCCGGTTACCTCATCTGTGGAATTTGATTTTGTTGAAAAAAGCGGGTTAAATATTTTTTTTATATTATCCTGAGAAATCCCGCTACCGTTATCACCTATTGATATAACGTGAAAGTCCCCCTCTCTGTAAGAACCCAGCCGGAGTTCCTTTTTAGGGGTATCTACCATGGCATCAATGGCATTTTTAAGCAGATTGGCAAAAACCTGTCTGAAATGGGCTTCAACTCCGGTGAGCGTAACCGGTTCTTTAAACTTGCTTGTCACGGTAATTTCTAGTGAGCTATATACTTCACCACAAAGCATTTCAGCTTCTTCCGATAATATCCCCACCAGATCCTGTTCACTCACACGAGAGACTTTTCTGGTTTCTTCGAGGATCCCCTGAATCACTTCTATTAAGTTGTCCGACGCCTTGATAAGCAGGCTAACTCTTCTGTTATCAGGATATTCACGTTTTAAGAGTTCCGCACAGCCCTTAATACCTGCAAGCGGATTCATCAAATCATGCACAATCTCTGCTGCCTGCATGCCGATGGCTGCCATTTTTTCAGACTTAATGATTTCCTGAGTCTTCAACAGAACTTCTTTTTCCAGATTGGCGTTGAAGCTTCTGAGATTGAATTCAGCGTTATACAGATTTGCAAAAACTTTGACCTTGGCCTCCAGTTCTTCATGCACAAAAGGTTTGATCAAGTAGTCGTCGGCGCCAACAGCATAACCTTCCAGGCGATCTTCAGCCAGTACCCTTCCTGATACGAGGATTATTTTTATTAAATTATTTCTCTTGTCTGATTTTATTTTCCGACACAAATCCAGGCCGTTCATCCCCGGCATTACAATGTCCAGAAGAATTACTGCCGGCTGCCAATTCGAAAGAATCTCAAAGACCTTATCTGCATTTGGAGTAGATTTAACACAATAACTGGAGTATAAAATTCGCTCGATTACCCTGACAGCCTTTGGATCGTCTTCTATAATTAAAACATTGGAATTATTAAACATTGGAATCATTAAGTTTTTCATGTCGACCAATCCTTTAAACAGCTGTATATCTGTCACTGACGAATTACACTATTTAATTATACTCACAGTTTCACGACCAGGCGCAGCTGAGATGAGACAGGGCGTTAAACCTGTTTTTGCACTACATAGGGGTAGGTGCCGAACTGGAAATTTGCTCGCCAGGCCAGGGTCTATACGTCAATATCGATTCATACCAGATGGAAAACGCCCTGTTGAATCTAATCATCAATGCCCGCGATGCCATGCCGCAAGGGGGGAAGATAACCATCTGCGCAGAACGGTACTCTATTGGTGATGGTGATCATCGCAAGAATATTTTAGCACTTCGTGAAATCGACTACATAATAGTATCCGTTACCGATACAGGCTCAGGCATCAGTTCCGAAGACCTGCAACATGTTTATGAACCTTTTTTCACAACCAAAGATGTAGGTAAAGGCAGTGGGCTTGGCCTGAGCATGGTTTATGCTTTTACCCAGCAATCTAATGGTGCTTGTCATATTGAGAGTACGCTTGGCGAAGGAACCAGGGTCTCGATGTATTTTCCTGAAGTCATGAATCATCAGACGGTCGAAAAACCACAAGAAAAAGAAACAACAATTGTTCGTGGTTCTGAAGTGATACTAGTCGTCGAAGATGAACCGCGGGTAAGACGAGCAACCTTGCGCGATTTGAAAACGCTCGGTTATGAAACCCTTGAGGCAGAAAATGCCGACATGGCTAAAACGATTATTGAATCAGGCAAGCACATCGACCTGCTGTTTACTGATGTACTTATGCCGGGAGAAATGGATGGCCGTATGTTGGGGGCGTGGACAGTGAAGCATTATCCGGAGATAAAAGTTGTGCTGACCTCGGGTTTCAGCAAAGGCAAAGCAACCCCTGGCTTTGATAGTTCCGCGCTCCCCATGGTAAGAAAGCCCTATTCAATCGAAAAGCTTGCACTTCAACTGAGGACTTCCCTGGAAAATTGAACTTGGAAGCTATTGACCTCAGGCATAGCGCTGCCAGGTTTTCAGGTAGCGATTGACAACATAGGACCTGTCTGACTGCGGTGGAAGCGCCAGTGGAGTAGCCACGTTGACCGACATGTGCTGCGATGATGAATTAAGCAACAGGGGCAGCACGGAAATCAGTCGCTCCCGCGGATACCTCAAGGCCCAGCCCAGGTAACGAAACGTGTGTCGCACGCCAAAATCCCTGAGGGTAATGGCAAAATTCCTGATCCGCTGTGAAGTTTCAAGCTGGCCCTTGGACAGCTGCGGTAATGCGTATTCTTTCCAACTGCTGATGGGTTGATGTGTCCTGCACACCTCGAGTCTGGAAAACGCGTTCAGCCAGCAATCGGTAATCCTGCGCTGCCAGTGTGCCAGGTCTTCATGTATGAAACGGCCCGGATCCGGGTAAAATTTCTGCTCCACGGCCGATTTGTATAAGCTGATGAAATCCCGCCCAGGTGAGTGCCTGAGCAGGGCAAGCCGCTTTTTCTTCTCCGTATACGAGGGGTGATACACACCCTCGATGGCAAGGAAGGCATCGCCACAGGCAAGTACGGCCTTCAACAGGTATTTAAAAAATATTTCCCGCTGCTGCTCATCCAGATCCTCCCCGGTGCTCAGTACGCGGGTGTTCATTAACAACAACGCACCCCGGTTGTTCATCAGCCGGGTAAATTCACCAAGGGAAAGTTTGTCGAACAGCATGCCCGGCATAGCGTCAAGCACCCCCTGGTTGCCGGCAACCACGCGGTGTCCCCACTGCATTTCGGTATTCATTAAGTTGAACGGGGCGGCTGACAGGGATTCAGTTCGCATCACGGCCAGGTCCACTTCGACACCGACTATAACCTCCAGTTGATGTGCCACGTCCTTGAGTTGATCCTGCAAAACCCGTGCCGCCTTACGGTTCATTTGCTTCACCATGACAAAATAATCATAGTCATTGTAAGGCGTTGGCCGGCCATCCCTGAGGCAGTAGCCACCTTCTCCGCGGCCATAACCGCCAATCAGAACCAACGCCTCGAAGCGTTCCTGCGGGATCGCGTCCATGACGTAGGCACTGATAATAGATTGGTCCAGGGCAATACGGGCTTCCGCCTGTTTGTTTCCATCGTAGGTGTAGGAAGCATGGCCTGCTCTGGCGGTCAGACACGGCTTAACGGTATGCCTGCGGCCGTATCTGATGCCACGCCAGCGGGCCCATTTCTGTGCGAACCTCAGGGGAATGGTGTGCAATAGGGCGCCCGCGGCCTGGTTGCTTGCGGCCCAGCGGACATCGCGCAGAATCTCCATGCCAAACGGCATAGCAAAATTCCGCCACCAGGAATGATTGATTTCACCTGCAGAAAATATGAAAGCCTCCGCCACCCCCTCGCCAAAGTGCCGCTTGTAGGACTGCCTAAGAGTATAATTGTGAGAATGTGTTACAACGGCATCGGCTACGTATCGAATCCGGTATCCGCCACGCCGCAGCCGGTAGGACCATTCAATGTCTTCTGAATATTGTACGGCGGTCTCGAACGGGAAACGCTGCAGCACTTCGGCTCGTGCCGCCGAATTGGCCATGGAAAAAAAGTGGCGCCATCCGGCGGCCTCGGTGCCGTCACCAAAGGCACGCTCGGTATCTTTTACAAACAGGCTGCGACATTCCGGGCGCGCGACCTGCCGCCCGAATACCGCACCGACGGTTGGATCCATCAAAGGACCAACAAGCCTTTCCAGCCAGTATTTATCTTTCGGCGTGGCGTCTGAATTCAGGAACACCATGATGTCAGCATCAATGCCCGCCACCGCCTCGTTTAGAATCCTGCCCGGGTTGTAATTGGCGGGGTCATTCAACCGGATTCGTTCCGGCTGGTTGTACTCGCGAATGACCTCCAGCGTTCCATCAGTGGATTGTGATGCGAAATTCCACAATTCGAATGCCTGCAGGGATTGGCTAAACAGCATGTCAAGGGTGCCCCTGATCACATCAATATCGTTATAAGAACGCATGATGACGACTATCCTGGTATTTGAGTTCAGCATGGTTTCCTTGTCTGGTTCATGAATTTAATTTGGGTAAAGAACCTATATGCCGGCGGGCATAGCGGTAAACGGCACGCTGGCGATGCCTGTCCATAACCGACCGGACCAGTTTGGCGCGATAACTCACCCGTGTGTTTTTTCTGGCTGACAGGTGTTTGAGAAGGCGGGGCAATGCCGCCAGGAATCCTGCCAGCATGAAGTATTCGAAAATAATGTAAGTCTGGCGGAACGCCCACTCCAGGGCTGAATGGATCCACAACGACAGCATGGCAGTAAAAATGCCGATCGCAAACCAGGAAACGATATTATCCAGCCGCTTGAAGATCAGTCTGGCGGCCATCCACTGGAAATGCATGATCAACGATACAAACAGGGCCAGTCCAATCCAGCCCATTTCCGCGGCGTGAAGCAGGAATATGTTGTGCACGATTCCGCGGTCCATTTCCAGCGGTATGAAGCGGGAGTAATGGGTTTCGTTGATGGCATGGGAATAGTTGTTCAGACCGACACCCAGCCAGTTCTGTCCAGCCATAGCCATAGCAGCTTCATTGGCCTGTTTGCGGCTCAGTTCTGCACTGATCGGGGCTGTTTTAAATCGCTCGATAACCGCAGGTGCTACCTTGATTGCCAATGGCAGCGACAACAGCGCTATCAGCGCCACGACCCTGATCTTGCTAAAGCGAATGCGGTCTGCGAATGACAACACGATGACGACGACGTAGCAGAGCAACATCACCGCGAGGCCGCCGCGTGAAAAAGTGGCCAGTATGATAAGGCTGCCCATGCCCAGCGCCGCCCAATAGAGGTACCGCTGCCAACCGGCCGACTTGTCATTGATCGCGAATGACAGAAAGATCATGTTCATCATGTTGATGTAGAACACCAGTGTGTTCGGGTGGGGCATACTGCCGGTTGCGCGATAAATTCCGGTCCAACGCTGTTGCAGTACCAGCAGGAATTCAAAGGTGACGATCGCAGCCATGATGAGCAAGAAAAAGCGCAAATCACGCTCTGACCGGAGGTAGTTATAGGCCAGCCAGTAAATGGCCATGGCGCGGATAATCTTTGACAGGCCAAAGCCGGCATAGATCGGAACGTCACTGACGAACAGGGTGCTGAAGGCCAGGAAAACGTAAGCGATCATCAGGGTCGCATTGGGTGGAATCAACTCAGGACGCCTGCTGCGCCAGCGTGGAGAAAACATCATGACACCCGCCAGGGACATGATCATCCAGTCCGTTGTACCGAATTCAAAACCCTTGGTATCACCGCGATACATCTCCATCGACAGGATATTGATATCCACCAGATAACAGGTTGAAAAAAATGTCGCGATCACAAGCACCTTTTCCGCCCATCTATAGCGTGACCCCAACCAGGTGGCAGCAGGAACGAATACCATCGTCATCGTCAAAAATATGTAGTGTTTGAGTTCCACTGTTTTTCGGTGCCTTGGCTGGCGGACCGTTCCGCTCCTTTGTTATTCGTTGCCTCTTTGAGATGCAAGATGCGTGCCCAGTCGTAATGCGATTGGCCATGTGCAGCGCAAAGTCGCGGCAATTACAGGTTTTTAGCCTCCTGGATACACCCGGTTTCAGATCCGTGAGATGAGCTAACAGTGCAATTTGCATAAATTTCGGCTGGTCTTTGCAATATGCAAAGCGGGGTGCATCTTTTGTTTACACGCCAACCCATCGAGAGAGGCCGGATTGCGTGTATCTGAATGGCCGGCCAGATATCTGTGAAATGGGTAAAAATCTAATTAAATAAATGTGTTAGATAGATTTATTCTCTAACGGTGCGGTGTTTGAAGTAGCCCGGTTGATCGGTTGGCATCAATCTTGAATCTAATAACCTGAGTGTAACTGGATCAAATCGACGTATCTGGAGTTCACAAACATGACATCCACATCCTCCCGGGCAATCACTGCAATCCAAACGTTGCATACCATGCACAAGCAATCATCCGGACAGTCGCGTTCCGCCTGCAGGGAGCGGGATGAATTCCACGGGCAGCGGATTGTCGACCTCATATTGTCCGCGGGCGGAATCATCCTGCTCAGCCCGGTCATCGTGCTGCGTGCAACGATGTCGCTGTTGTTTACCGGCCGTGTTTTTAAGGTAGCCGAACCAGAAGAACCCGGTACCACCGCAAGCAAGGACAGCCTCACGCCAGCGCACTTTAATGGTAAATTTCCCGGTTCCGGCCTTGCCACGCTGTTTAGTGTGTTCAAGGGCAGCCACACTTTGGCCGGCTCATCACCAAGTGCCAAGCGGCCAGGAATTTTTTCTGCGCAACGACTCAGACAAGGTCTCGGTGTCGAATACCTGCAGCCGGAAAGCCAGCACGCTACCCCTTCTGGATGGAGCCTGCGCGACTATTTTGAGCTATTGGGAAAATCGGTACTCGCCAAGTTCGCCTCGCCGGTACGGGAACTCGAAGGGGGCCGGGATTTCCATGTTTTCGGTATCCGGATTCTTAACTCAACCATGCCATGCGTACTGGATGGCATCGAAGAAACGCTGGCAACAGGCCGCCAGACCACGATAGCTTTTGTGAATGCGGATTGCCTGAACAAATGTTTTTCGGATATGCGGTACCACCGGACATTACAGGAAATGCATCAAGTCTATCCTGATGGCATTGGCGTGCGACTGGCTGCACAAATGTTCGGTAATGGTGTTGAAGACAATATCAATGGCACCGACCTGTTTCCGCAATTATGTGCACGGCTGGCCGCAGGCTCCTGCGGAATCTTCCTGCTGGGCGCGCGCGCGGGTGTTGCCAGGGTAGCCGCAGACAATATGCTCAGCCGCTATCCCGGCCTGGTCATTTCAGGATGCCATCATGGCTATTTCAGCGCCGATGAAGAAGGGGATGTGATCAGGAAGATTAATAAATCCGGTGCTGCGGTCGTACTGGTGGCCTTCGGTGCGCCACGGCAGGAGATCTGGCTGTCGGAAAACCATGGCCGCCTGCAGGCCAGTGTGCTGATAGGTGTCGGCGGGCTGTTCGACTTCTATTCGGGCGCCGTGAAACGAGCTCCGGTGTGGTTACGCGAAGTCGGGCTGGAATGGGCCTGGAGGCTGTTGCAGGAACCGGGGCGCATGTGGCGTCGCTACGTGATAGGAAATCCGCTTTTCCTTTATCGCGTGTGGAGGCAGAAACGTAACAATGGGGCGATTGCGCGTTCTATGAAGATCACGCCCACGGAAGAAGCACAGATGATTAAATATTTCGGCAACCTCGACCACGCCGCCGCCCTGCGTCACAGGCTGATCAGGGCACGGCAGGCTTACTGGAACTGGTTGCGGGCCGGTGCGGTAGTGCTTAAACGGATGGTAGATATTATTGCAGCTTCTTTGCTCCTGGTATTGCTGGCTCCGCTGTTCCTGCTGGTGATTGTGCTGATCCGGATAGAAAGTCCCGGCCCCGCTTTTTTTTCGCAGATTCGGGTCGGCGAGCGCGGCAGTTTATTCAGGTTGTGGAAGTTCCGTTCCATGTATATCGATGCAGAGAAACAACGGGCAGAACTCGATGCCACCAATGAAATGCCTGGCGGTGTCATTTTCAAAATAAAAAGAGACCCCAGGATTACGCGCTTGGGATGTTTTATCCGCAAGTTGTCGATCGATGAATTGCCCCAGTTGTGGAATGTGCTCACGGGTGATATGTCGTTGGTGGGGCCGAGGCCGGCACTGGAATCTGAAGTTGAGCGTTACAGCATCAGAGCAAGGGTTCGACTGCTCGCAAAACCCGGCCTGACCTGTATTTGGCAGGTGTCCGGTCGTTCCGACATACCTTTTTCTGAACAGGTGGTTCTGGATGAGGACTATCTCTACTGCCAATCCCTGGCCACCGATCTCAAGCTTCTGCTGCAAACCATCCCTGCCGTATTAGGCGGCAAGGGTGCTTACTGAATAAAGTGGAGTTCACCATGCGAACTATTATTATTGCCGATCATTCACAGTGCCAACTGTCTCCATTGACGGAGCGCATACCGCACCCGTTATTGCCACTGGTCGGCAAGCCCATCCTGATGCACGCTCTGGAGGTGCTGCACCGCAGCTCAATCCGGGAGGTCGAAGTGGTATCCCCCGAATTGCATGAGCAGCTTGACCTGGGGATCGATACCGGTTCCCTAATGGGGATGACCGTACGCTTTGTGCCGGTTGTTCCCGACCTGCAGCACTCAACTTATCACAGCCTGATCGTAGGTCTCAGCGACATCGTCGACACGGACTGGAACGATATTCTGGATGAACTGGGTGACCTGGACGTCCATACATTGATCCCAATTAGAATGATGGTACACGCAGTTCCTGTAGCCATGCTGGTCCCGCCGCATTTTGGCCGGGATGAGTCGAACTGGTCGCGTCTCGGATCGAGGTACAGACATGGTGACTTCAGCAACAAGATATCCTGCGACTGGAATGAAATTCATCGTACCGAAGCCATACATTTGCCTATTGGCCCCAGGCACCTGATCTCAACGAGTACTTTTAAGGATTATTACCGGGCTAATTTTGATCTGTTACGGGGCAAATTCAAGTATCTGAAGTCTGCCGGGCGTGAATACTTGCCCGGACACCTGACTGCTCCGAAAGCGTATTTTTATGAAAATTCCATCCAGTCGAAACACGGCTATTTCGGTTCACATTGCCACATTGACAAATCAGCGCGTTTGTATGGTGACGTGATCATCGGTGACAACGCGGTAGTGGACAAGGGCGCTCGGATTTCCGACAGCATTATTTGCGACAACACCTATATCGGATCCAATATTGATTGCAGCAAAACCATAGTGAACGGAAACCTCATGGTCAGGGTCGACACGGGCGTGTGCCTGGAAATCGATGACCCGGTGCTGTTCGGCGCGATCAATTGAACTATAGACAGGCCGATCGCAGGCTAACCCGAACATTTCACCAAGGCGGACGACAAAATGATAAATATATTGTTCAATCAGGGAGATAAGCTTGTGTTAACTTATTTCTGGCGGTCACAGTTT
>ENA-OSCG01000180-OSCG01000180.1-marine-sediment-metagenome-genome-assembly--contig:-NODE-180-length-10115-cov-6.356461_pt1 | contig 10115 bp, 9 predicted proteins | sample MGYA00237880_ERZ529332 | MGnify/ENA primary metagenome ERZ529332 (study PRJEB26373, sample SAMN05710708) | marine sediment metagenome | biome: marine; feature: ocean trench; material: sediment... | reverse complement strand
ATAGTTATCCTTGCAGGTTTGTTCCTATATGTTGCCCGTATGTTCTCTTTTTATTCTTATTTTGTCAAGAACAAATTAAGAACTTTATGTATTAAGCATCAACAGGGGTGATTCACCCAACGGATAAAAGGCGTATCGCCTTATCCTGCTCCATTAAATACAGCAGCGTACGAACAGCCTTACCGCGATCGGTTTCAAGTTTCGGGTCTGCGTGCAAAAATAACCGTGCATCATCTTGGGCGATTTTCATCAGGTCAGCTTGCGCCTCAAGGTCTGCAATCCGAAACTTCGGCAAGCCCGACTGTGCGACCCCTAATAAATCCCCGGCCCCGCGCAGGCGCAAATCCTCCTCGGCGATACGGAAACCATCGTTGGTTTCACGCATAATTGTCAGACGTGCCAGCGCAGACTTCCCCAATCGGCCGCTGTAAAGCAACAAACAGGTCGAGGCCTCGCTTCCTCGGCCAACCCGTCCGCGCAATTGGTGTAACTGGGCCAAACCGAAATGCTCCGCCTGTTCGATCACGATAATCGTCGCGCTAGCCACATCAACGCCGACCTCGATCACGGTTGTTGCAACCAAAACCTTCGTGCGTCCAGCGATAAAATCCGCCATCGCTTTGTCTTTTTCCGAAGGGCGCATTTGTCCGTGAACCAGCCCGACATTCCCCTCCCCCAAGGCCGCCCGCAAATGTTTGAACCGATCCTCGGCAGCGGTCATCGCAACGACCTCGGATTCCTCCACCAGCGGGCATACCCAATATGCTTGCCGCCCCTCGGCAATCGCCGCGCGCAACCGGTCAACCACTTGATCCAGCCTGCCCGCCGACACCATAACCGTCTCGATCGGCTTTCGCCCCGGCGGCTTTTCGTCCAGAACCGAGATGTCCATATCCCCGTAATGCGCCAGCGCAAGCGACCTCGGAATCGGCGTCGCCGTCATCACCAGAATATCAACCGCACGCCCTTTGGCGCCAAGATCCATGCGTTGTTGCACCCCGAAACGATGTTGTTCATCAATGACTGCTAAGCGAAGGTCTTGAAATTCCACATCTTTTTGAAATAACGCATGGGTTCCGACCATAATCTGGATGTCACCAGAGGCCAGCGCCGCCAGCTTCGCTGTCCGTTCTTTTCCCTTATCGCGCCCCGTTAACAGCTCCAAACGCACGCCCGCAGACTCGGCTAACGGGCGCAATCCGGCCAGATGTTGTCGCGCCAAAATCTCCGTCGGGGCCATCATTACCGCCTGCCCGCCAGCTTCGACCGCCGTTAGCATGGACATGAATGCGACCAACGTTTTGCCTGATCCAACATCGCCTTGAAGCAATCTATTCATGCGGATCGGCTTGGCCATATCCTCCTGAATTTCGCCAATCGCACGCGTTTGCGCGCCGGTCGGGGCATACGGTAAAGCTTGCAAAACATGTTTCTGCAACCGCCCATCCCCATGGGTTTCCACACCTTTAGCGCGCCGAACACTGGCACGCGCAATCGCCAAAGTTACCTGATGCGCAAACAATTCATCATACGCCAATCTCTCGCGAACGGTCGAACTAGCAGCCGTATCCTGCACCCCTTGCGGCGAATGTGCCTGCGTCAAAGCGGATCGCCAATCGGGCCAATTGCGTTCAGCTTTCAGGTTTTTGTCCACCCATTCAGGCAGATCGACCGCGCGATCAAGCGCAGAATGCGTAGCGCGGTACATCAACTTTTGGCTAATGCCCCCGGTAAGCGGGTAAACCGGTTCAAACGGCGGCAGATCAATATTTTCATCAATGCGCAAAATATGGTCAGGGTGCACCATTTGCGCCAAGCCATCGAACACCTCGACTTTGCCCGAAACCAAGCGCCGCTCGCCCACGGGTAAGTTTTTTTGCACCCAATCTTCGCGTGCATGAAAGAACACCAGCTGAAAATCCATCTCGGCATCCCGCACCATCACGCGGTACGGTCGACCCCGTCCGGTTGGCCGTTGATGCGCGCCAATCTTCACCTCAACCGTCGCAATATTCGGGAAAATCAAACCTTTAAGGCTGGACCGAGGTCGCCGGTCAACGCATCCATGCGGCAATGTAAACAGCAAATCGCGCGGGCGAACGACATCCATATTCGCAAAATTTTGCGCAGATTTCGGTCCCACGCCATCAAGCGCCGTCAGGTCGGCAAATAATGGAAATAGAATCTCTGGTCGCGAATATGTCATAACCCTATTTCACGCGACATTTGCACTGTGATCAACCAATAAGCTTCAACCATTCATCTTCGCTTAATACTTCGACGCCAAGTTCCTCGGCTTTTTTGCGCTTTGAGCCGGCCCCCGGCCCCGCCACAACAATATCGGTTTTGGCAGAAACGGACCCCGAGACCTTTGCTCCCAATCTCTCGGCATTTGCCTTAGCCTCGGCCCGAGTCATCTTTTCCAGCGCTCCTGTAAAAACCACAATCTTCCCGCCAACCTTGCTGCCCTCAACAATCGGGGCGGAAACATCGGTGATTTTCAGGTGTTTAACCAGGTTTTGAAGCGCGGAACGTGTTTGCGCCTCGTGAAAGTAATCCACTTAAGCAGCGGCCAGAACGGACCCCACACCATCAATCGCATTCAGCGTTTCCCAGTCCGGTCCAATGTGATCGCGGGCATTTTCCATAGCACTGTTGAAAACCTGCCACGCGCCGTAATGTCTTGCCAAAGTCATCGCCGAGCTTTCGCCAACATGCCGTATCCCAAGTGCAAAGATTAACCGGTTAAGCGGGATGTCTTTTTTCGCTTCGATCGCATCGAACAGCTTTTGCGCGGATTTATCACCCCAGCCGTCAAAGTTTTTCAAAAGTTGAAGGTTTCCGGCGCCAATTCGTTCATTAAGTGTGAAGATATCAGCCGGTGTCTTCACCCAACCATCGCGATAAAACGTCTCGACCTGTTTTGCGCCCAATCCATCAATGTCAAACGCCGCCTTTGATACGAAATGCTTCAGTTTTTCGACCGCCTGCGCCGGACAAATCAACCCACCAGAGCAACGCGCCACGGCCTCACCCTCTTCGCGAATGGAAGCCGAACCACATTCAGGACAAACATCAGGAAATACATATGGATGCGAGCCGGTCTTTCGCCGACTTATATCCACATCCTTGATTTTCGGAATAACATCGCCAGCGCGGTAAACGGTCACCCAATCCCCGACCCGAATATCGCGCCCTTCGCGAATTGGATTACCAAAACTGTCACGCCCGGCAATATAATCTTCGTTATGGAGCGTCGCATTTGACACGACGACCCCCCCGACCGTAATCGGTTTTAGGCGGGCAACTGGCGAGAGTGCACCCGTTCGACCTACTTGAATTTCGATATCCTCAATAATGGTTTGCGCCAGTTCTGCCGGAAATTTATGCGCAATCGCCCATCTCGGGGTATTTGTTCTAAACCCCAATCGAGATTGCAAAGCCAGATCATTTACTTTGTAGACCACCCCGTCGATATCATAGCCAAGATTCGCACGGTCTCGTTCGATATTCGAATAATGTTCTAACATTTCCGCAGGGGTTTCGAACTTTTTGATTAGGGGGTTTGTGGAAAACCCAAACCCTGCAAGGCGCTCAATTATGCCCGACTGTGTATCCGAAAAAACTTCGGATACCTCTCCTAAAGCATACGCAAAGAAGTGTAATGGGCGGGATTTTGTGATTTCGCTATCAAGTTGGCGCAACGAGCCTGCCGCTGCATTTCTAGGGTTAGCAAAAGGTTTTGCATCATTGGAAATCTGGTTTTCGTTCAAAGCGGCAAAATCCGCATGGCTCATATAAACTTCACCACGAACCTCAAGAATATCTGGCGCGCCGGTGATTGTTGCAGGGATATCGCGAAGTGTTAACGCATTTGCTGTCACATTTTCCCCAACTTCGCCATCCCCTCGAGTAGCGGCCTGAACCAGATTGCCGTCCACATATCGCAGAGATAACGAAAGCCCGTCTATTTTTGGCTCGGCGGTATATTCCAAAGGCTGGTCGTGGGGCAAATTCAAAAACTTGCGAATACGCACATCAAACTCTGTTACATCTTCATCGGTAAATGCATTGCCAAGCGACATCATCGCAACAGCATGTTTTACTTTGGAAAAACCGGACGAAACCGGCGCCCCAACCGTGTTTGACGGGCTATCACCACGCTTCACATCCGGAAAACGGGCTTCAATTTCCAAATTACGTTGCTTTAATGCATCATATTCAGCATCCGAAATTTCAGGGGCGTCATTCTGGTGATATGCGATATCCGCTTGCGCCATAATCTTCGCCAAGCGCCCCAGCTCTACGGTCGCCTGCTTTTTATTCAGCAAATTAACTTCTGTTTGCGCGGCCATTCCATCCCCTTGTGTTACCAAAGGAATAGGCCGCTAGCAGGCGCACGTCTAGTATGATTACACGGCGATTTTATGTTCCAGCTGCATCTCCACAGGATTTCGCAAAACATAGCCACGGCCCCAAACCGTTTCGATATAGTTTTCGCCGTCCATGTTGTTCGACAGCTTTTTACGAAGCTTACAGATGAAAACATCGATGATTTTCAGTTCCGGCTCGTCCATGCCGCCATACAAATGGTTAAGGAACATCTCTTTCGTTAGCGTCGTACCCTTGCGAAGCGACAGTAGTTCCAGCATTTGGTATTCTTTGCCGGTCAAATGCATCGGCTCGTCATCGATAGACACCGTTTTGGCATCGAGATTCACCTTGATTCTTCCGGTTTCGATAATCGACTGCGCGTGCCCCTTGGAGCGACGTACAATAGCATGAATGCGTGCCACCAGTTCTTCACGGTGGAACGGTTTAGTCAGATAGTCATCCGCCCCGAACCCGAAACCTTTGATTTTGCTTGCGGTATCATCCATGCCCGACAGAATCAGTATGGGCGTGTCGATTTTCGCCAACCGCAACTGTCGCAGCACTTCGTGCCCCGTCATATCCGGTAGATTCAAGTCCAACAGAATGATGTCGTAATCATACAGCTTGGCAAGATCGATACCTTCTTCGCCCAGATCCGTCGCATACACATTCAAGTTCGCACAGGCGAGCATCATTTCGATGCTTTTGGATGTTGTCGGATCATCTTCTACTAACAAAACACGCATACACAAACTTCCTTCTATAAAGCGGCCCCGGCCGATCCTTCACACTATATTAGTAAAAAGGTTAACCAGAGGTTACCAACTTCAGGTTGAATGTAAACTCCCCTTAAGGTTGTCTGTATTTCTTAAGATGTGTTACGCGCAACCCGTGGCGCCCATGTTGCAGCATTGCGGTTTGCCATAAAAGATACTCTTCCTCCGACAGGTTATACATCTCGCAAGCCTCCTCAAGGCTCAATAATCCTGCGGTGACTGCCAAAACAACCGTTACTTTGCGCCGGATCACCCAGCGCCGCGTCGATTTTGGCGGCAAATCCCCGCGCGTTAAAACTGTGCCATCCGGCAGCTTCACAGAACTCGGTCCGTTAATTTTCTTGATAAGCATGATGCCCTCTCTCTAATTACCCATGCCCAGCATCCGGCCTGTAAGTTAACCAGAGGTGAATCTGCCCCTTGTTAGTGTTTACATTTTTATTATATAGCAATCTATCTAACAGGAGCCTCTATGACCCATCCCGTAAACAGCCTTGGCTTTGCCAAACCCGAGAGCGAAACCCGTGTGGTTGTCGCGATGTCTGGCGGAGTGGACAGCTCGGTCGTGGCCGCCAAACTGGCCCGTGAAGGCTACGATGTGATTGGCGTGACGCTTCAGCTATATGACCACGGCGCCGCACTGGCCAAAAAAGGCGCGTGTTGTGCCGGACAAGATATTCACGATGCCCGCCGCGTGGCCGATGAAATGGGGTTCCCGCACTACGTTCTGGATTACGAAAACAAGTTCAAGGACGCCGTGATTAACGAATTCGTCGACGCCTATCTGACCGGCGCGACCCCTGTTCCGTGCATCCGCTGCAACGAAAAAGTCAAATTCCGTGATCTGCTGCAAACCGCCAAAGACCTGAACGCCGATTGCATGGCCACAGGCCACTACATCCAGCGATTCGAGGGCGAAAAAGCCGAGCTGCATATGGCAGCCGACCACGCTCGTGACCAAAGTTATTTCCTGTTTACCACCAAACAGGACCAGCTCGATTACCTGCGCTTTCCGCTTGGGCATATGACCTCCAAGGCCGAAACCCGCGCGTTGGCGGCCGAATTCGGGCTGTCTGTGGCGGATAAACCCGACAGTCAGGACATCTGCTTTGTGCCGAACGGCTCTTATGCCGCCGTCATCGAAAAACTGCGACCTGGTGCTGCGGACCCCGGTGACATCGTTCATATGGACGGCGACGTTCTGGGCCAGCACAAGGGCATCATTCACTACACGATCGGACAGCGCCGCGGTCTTGGCATCGGCGGGCGAGAGCCACTTTATGTGGTCAAACTCGACCCTGACACCAAACAGGTGATTGTCGGCCCGAAAGAAGCGCTGGCAAAGCACCGGTTTACAATCAACGACATAAACTGGCTGGGCGACGAGGATTTCCAGACCGCAGCCGGAAATGGTTGGGAGATGCGCGTCAAAGTGCGATCAACTCGGCCCCCCAAAGCCGCACGGATTTTCCCGACAGGCCCCAATAGCGCCGAAGTCGAACTGGAAATCCCCGAAGAAGGCGTGTCCCCCGGCCAAGCCTGCGTGTTTTATGCCCCCGACAGCACCCGCGTTTTAGGGGGCGGCTGGATACAAAAAACCGCTTGAATATCGGCTGTTTTGCGGCAACCATCACGGGGACCCAAACATCGGAGCCCCTATGCAAAATCTCGAAACCATCCTTGCCAAAGCAACCGAGAACCAGCCCGCAGCCTTTGATCGCCTGTTTGAATTGCTGCGTATCAAAAGTATATCCACCGATTCCGCGTTTGCGACCGATTGCGTGGAGGCCGCCGATTGGCTGGTCGCACAACTGAACGATATCGGCTTTATGGCTTCGCGGCGCGACACAGACGGCCACCCGATGGTCGTGGCGCATTCGGGCTGCAAGGGGCAGCATATGCTGTTCTATGGCCATTACGACGTGCAGCCGGTCGATCCGCTGGACCTGTGGGACAATCCACCGTTTGAACCACGCTTTGAAGATAGCCCAAACGGTCAAATCATCCGCGCGCGCGGCGCATCCGACGACAAAGGCCAGCTTATGACCTTTATCGAAGCGTGCCGCGCCTGGAAAGACGTAACAGGCGAGCTGCCGGGCAACATCACCATCCTGTTCGAGGGCGAAGAAGAAAGCGCCTCCCCGTCACTGGTCCCGTTCCTAACCGCAAATGCCGACGAGCTGAAAGCCGACTTTGCACTGGTCTGCGACACGGGCCTTTGGGATTCTGACACCCCCGCCATCACAACAATGCTGCGCGGTCTGGTTGCCGAAGATTTCACCATCCACGCAGCCAACCGCGATTTGCATTCTGGCAAATACGGCGGGCCGGCAATCAACCCGATCAGAGTATTAACCAAAATTCTGGGCGGCCTGCACGATGAACAAGGCCGCGTGACGTTGCCGAATTTCTATGAAGGTGTGCCACGAATAAGCAATTCTCTAAAAGCCAAATGGGATGCACTGAACTTCGACACCGAAGGATTTCTCGGCGATGTAGGCCTGACAACCCCCGCTGGTGAAGAGGGTTTCACCGCGATGGAACAAATCTGGTCCCGCCCGACTTGCGATATCAACGGCATCAACGGCGGTTACACCGGCGAAGGTTTCAAAACTGTTCTACCCGCGGAAGCCCACGCCAAAGTCAGCTTCCGGCTCGTCGGCACCCAAGACCCCGAAGCCATCAGCGCGGCGTTCCGTAGCTACATCAAAGACAACCTGCCACCCGATTGCACCGTGACCTTCCATTCTGAGGATCGCGCGGCGGCGACGAACCTGCCCGTAGACGCCCCCGAATTCGCCCTCGCCCAAAAGGCATTAGGCGACGAGTGGCCAAACGATGCAATGTTCATCGGCATGGGCGGCTCCATCCCTATCGTGGGACATTTCCAGAAAATCCTCGGCATGGATTCGGTGCTGATCGGATTCGGTCAGGAAAACGACCAAATCCACGCCCCAAACGAGAAATACGACGTCCGCAGCTTCAAAAAAGGCACTCGCAGCTGGATCCGTATCCTAGCCGCCCTAAAATCCTAGACACCCCCGCCGAGCGAAGCGAGGCCCAGCCCAACGGGAAGGAACTTTGTTTGGCGGCATGCGCTGCACGGCAGATTATGCGTTAGCATGATCGAGAGTGGACGCATCCATGATGTCGGAAATGAAGGCTCTGGCTGAAGAAAACCGCCGTCTGAAGCGAATGTATGCCGAGATGAGCATGCAAAATGATTTGCTGAAGGAAGTCCTTGGAAAAAAGTGAAGCGGCCATCCCTGCGCAAGGAGATGGCCGTGAAAGCAGTCGCTAACCGCCGTGTCAGCATTGCTTTAGCTTGCCGCGCATTTCAAATCAGCGAAAGCTGTTATCGGTATGAACGTCAGCTGAGCGATGAGAATGCCGAGATCGAAGATTGGCTGAAGAAGCTAACCGACAACCGCCGAACTTGGGGCTTTGGCCTGTGCTTTTTGTATCTACGTAACGTCAAAGGGCTTGGCTGGAACCACAAGCGCGTCTACCGAATTTACTGCGAACTGGAGCTGAACTTGCGGATAAAGCCAAAAAAACGCCTGAAACGGGATAAGCCGGACACGCTGGCGGTGCCGGATATAGTCAATCATACATGGTCTATGGACTTCATGGCAGATCAGCTTGCTGATGGGCGTTCCATCCGCACCCTGAACGTGCTGGACGACTTTAACCGTGAAGGGTTGAGCATCGAAGTGGACTTCTCGCTGCCCGCCGAGCGGGTGGTGCGTAGTTTGAACCGTATTATTGAATGGCGTGGAAAGCCATTGATTATTCGGGTAGATAACGGCCCTGAATACGTCAGTGGAACGTTGATGGCATGGGCCGCAAAGATGGGCATCCACATCCAATACATCCAGCCTGGGAAGCCCCAACAGAACGCCTATATCGAGCGCTACAACCGCACAGTCCGTCACGAATGGCTTGATCAAAACATCTTTGAAACAATTGAGGAGGCACAGAAACAGGCTACTGAATGGCTCTGGACATATAACAATGACCGCCCCAACATGGGCATCGGCGGGATCACACCTGCCATGAAACTGAAACTAGCCGCGTAATTCTATTAGCGGACCCCATCAAAAATGCTAAAGGATTCACACATCTGTTAGGGTATGACCATAGGCGATAGCGTTGAACTGTTGGAGGCCGTTTCCGAGTGTGATTGGCCCGGGTGTTCTTGATGATCTATATCCATCCCACCCTCCCGGTTTAGCAATGCCCCAAGAAGCCCAAGCCAAGCTACGCAGTTGATGTGGGTTCTTTTGGGCGGCTGTTGATCCTTCCAGTCGCGGGTGCAGTTTTTCGAGGGTTCGGATTTCAGATGATGTGAATGCAACGCTGCAATGCTCACCACTCTGTCCATTGCGGGCCTGGACGAGCTGAAGTGTTGTACATGCGGCCAATGCCGCAACAGCTGTGAGTTTTAACAGCCCGTCGGCGGTGGCTAACTGGCTATCTTCCAGTCGAAGCCCCTGCAGTTACAGAATGCGTAAGAATTGCTCGATAAACCAACGCTGGCGGTACCACTCGACGATTTGCCATGCCTGCGCACCATCCGTAACCTTATGTGTCGTCAGAAGTCTCCAGATAATGGGCTTGCCGTTTTGGGGCGGGTTGAGCTCCATGACCTCCACTAGACTTAGGGTCAGGACCTGTTAATTTTAGGTATTCCCAAATGCTTTGATCTCTGATTCAATTCGTGCAGGAGGACTTGCACATGTCGGATGGCTATTGGCTTTCAGAAACACAAATAGAGCGTATTAAACCCTGTTTTCCACGGTCACATGGCGTGCCGCGGGTTGATGATCGACGGGTCGTCAGTGGGATCATTCATGTGTTGAAGCGCGGGCTGCAATGGCGAGATGCGCCTGCCGAATATGGCCCCCACAAGACCCTCTATAATCGCTTCATCCGTTGGAGAAAATTGGGTGTATTTGATCGGAT
>ENA-OSCG01000179-OSCG01000179.1-marine-sediment-metagenome-genome-assembly--contig:-NODE-179-length-10152-cov-7.074577_pt1 | contig 10152 bp, 9 predicted proteins | sample MGYA00237880_ERZ529332 | MGnify/ENA primary metagenome ERZ529332 (study PRJEB26373, sample SAMN05710708) | marine sediment metagenome | biome: marine; feature: ocean trench; material: sediment... | reverse complement strand
GCCCAACACCAGATAGTAGGGCAGTTTTATGCCGTCTCCGAAATATTCGGACGACAGGATCACCGGACTTAAAAACCCCGAGGCACGGCGCACAGACGAGTCCGGTATGCGCATATATGGCAGGTAGAATACCGGCACGCCGAATATCTCGATTGTGGCGCTGCGGAAGTGGATTTGTTTGCGTTCCGTATCGCGGATCACTTGGCGTGCCCGTATTTGCCAGACCGGAACCGCGCGGCGGCCACATACTTTGCAGGCGCTGGCGATGACGTTGGTCAAGGTGTCAAACCGCCCGTCCGTGCGCTCGTATTCAGTTGCGGCAAGCTGCAATTGGTCCGCGAACAGAAGTTTCGCGCCCTGAATAAGGCCCCGTTGCAGATCGCTGGACAGCTCGGCAAAGTCGGCCAGAATAACGGGCCCGCTTGCGTCCGTAATGGTTAGCGGACCTTGGGCGGTTATCAAGCCGGTGCGCGAATCGTAAACGATACTACTGGCACTAAGGACGGTATCGCCGAAGAACACTTGTACGTTGCCTGTGGCGCTCAGCACGCCGGTGGTTTGGTTCAGGTTGATTGTATCGGCCAGCAAGCTGATCGGAATGTCAGGTTGTGCCATCGCCAACTGCGGAGCTGTGCCAAAAGCGACAAGCATCAACACGGCACTCAACTTGTGCCGCAGAGATATTAGAAAATGACGGATACTCGCGCGCATAAAACTCTAGCCATCCTCCACATGCAGCACATACGCCAACGCAAAAAGTGCCGCAGCCATCGGGGGTGCCCATGTTGCCAGCAATATCGGCACTTCTTGCGCCTGTCCGAGCGATTCGGCAACGCTCTTGATAGCGAACAGCAAGAAACCGGACAGGATCGCCAGTAAAGCCATGACACCCGCATGCCCGAATCGTGCATGCCGTAACGAGAAGGCCGCACCAATCAGCATCATTGCAACCAGCATAAGGGGCGTTGCGTATTGCGATTGCAAAAACACACGGTGGCGCACGGATGAGAAACCGGAGTCGTTAAGCTGCTCGATAAATTCAGGTAGTTTCCAAACGGAAATGGTTTTCGGAGCGGCAAAACTGCTAAGGATACGGTCGCTGGTAAGGTCCGTCGGTATTACGATTTCAGCGTAGGGGCGAATGTCGGCGGTCTCGAACAGGTTCTTATCCAGAAACCGCCACTGTGTTGCATTGCGCAGTTTCCACGCCCCCGGTTGCAGTTCGGCGCGCGACGCCTCGATCCGGCGGACAAGGTCGCCGTTTGTTGAAAACTCGTGAAACCGCACCCCGTATAGAATGTCGCCACTGCGGCTGGAACTGCGGGCCTGAATGATGAAATTACTGTTCTCGCCGGTTTGTCGAAGCCACAGACCATCGCGCGATATGGACATCTGGTTGCCGCCTTTCCCCGTATATTCCGCCCGAATTTCGCTTGTTTTGCGAATAGTAGCGGCCAGAATAGGGTTCCATGCGGTAATCGAGATCAGGCCAATCAATACCGTCACAACAGTCGGGGCTAACAGCATTTTCATCGCTGACACACCGGAGGCCCGAACAATCACCAATTCGCTTGATCTGGACATGCCAAGGAAGGTGAACATGCTGCCCAGCAACACAACCAACGGAAAGGTTGTGGACATGGATTCCGGCAAAGTTACCAGTATCAGCTGGATGTAAACTTTCGTTTCCACCCCGCGTTCAGAGAGGAACCGCATCACATCTGTGGATACGATCAACAATAATAATGCAAACAGCGCAATTTGGACACGTATGACGTTGTAAAAAAACTTGCGTGCGATGTAGTAATATAACGTCATATCACGCCCTCGCCGGAGGTTTGTAGAGCGTGCGTCTGATGCGATTTTTCGTTAAAACCAGCAGTGCGAGAAACAGGCACAGAAGGCTGGGTGCATAGGATAACAGATACATAGCGGGGGTTGCGATAACCCAGGTTTTGATTGCCAGCGTCATGCCCACAATCGACACGCCCGACGCACCGGTCAGCGCGATACGAAGCCCGAGACCTGTGCGCTTATAGCTCGCTGTCATCAGCATTGCGAAAGCATAGATCGGTAAAACGAGCCCGAGCAATGGGAACGACAGTTTTGTGTGTGCCTCTGCCAGATAGGCTGCCGCGCTGTATGTGCCGCCGTTCGCAATAATCTGTTCGGGGTCAAGCAATTCGGATACGAAGTATTCGGTTGGCGATATTCTGCGATTCTGACTTTTTCCGATGATGCCGCTCAGATCGAATACGAACTGGTCAAATTCGATGGTATTCAGGATGCGTTCAATCATCGAGTACCGCTGCATCACGCCTTGATACATGACCAGCCGAAGTTCGTCTCCGTCTTGAAGCAGCAATGCTTGCTTGGCAGAATATGTCACCGGATTGGCCACATCACGTTGATCGTTCAGAAACAGCCCGTCGATTTCGCCAGCTTTACTGGAATCCTTAATGTAAATTGTCACACCTTTAGTTGGGTGAATGAACTGTTTTTCGCGCAGCAATGTACCGACAAAACTCTGCCGGACCTCGGCAATACGATCCGCGAGTAGCGTGGTGGAACGGGGCTGAAGCACGAACAGCAGCACTGCCATCGCCAGCATAACGATAACTCCAACGCCAACCGTTGCGCGGATAATGCGGGTGGGCGAGAGTCCGGAGGACAGGATCACCACCATCTCGGATTCACCAAACAGGCGGTTGATGGTGAACAGCGTTGAGGCAAAAACCGCAATGGGCAGCACCACGATCAGCACATTGGGCAGGATCAAGGTCGCAAATTCCAGAAAAATAAAACCGGATTGGCCGTTGTCGATGATGATCTCCATCAGCGGCAAAGTCTGCGCAAGCCAGATGATGCCGGTCAACGCGAGGGTGAAAAACCCGAACGGTCCAAGCTGTGTAACAAACAAATATCGATCAAGCCGGTTCACGGATTCGCTTTACCCTTAAAATTTGGCGCAGTTTACCTAATCCGGCCTATTTCGTCACCCCCAACTGGTCAAGGCGATGTTATCGCGATAGGACTATAGACAGCAAGATTCTGCCAGTTTTTTAGGAACACGAAATGACCACTCCGATCAGCATCAATTTCATCGAATCCGATATAGATACCATCGCAACCCTTACCGGCAAGCTCGCCGTTCTGGTTAGCCCCGACGGTAAGATCGACACGTTGGCGCGGCGCGTGAACCGTCTGACCAAAGGCGCGATTGCCCGGTTTGCCGAAAGCGATGCCTTTGCCAAGCTGGAAAATGGCGCTGGCGTGGCGCTGGCCTATCCGGCAGGAATGGCGTGCGAAGGGGTTATGGTTGTGAAACTCCCCAAGCGCCCCTCGGTTGTTGAAGCCCGTAAAGCGGGGGCAACGATGGCCATTTATAAAGGCACTGGCGCGTTGAGCGTGCTGGCCGCAAGCAACCCCAAGGCGGCGGATATTTCTTATGGTTTGGCGTTGCGGGCCTATGCGTTCATCGCCCATAAAACCACCGAGACCGACGAAATTCAAAGTGCTGCCATGATGGTCACCAACCCTGAAGGTGTTGCGGCCGAGGCGGGCCCGATGGCCGCCCTTGCGGAAGGTGTGTTCTTCACCCGTGATTTGGTTAACGAGCCGTCAAACATTCTGACCACCAACGATTTCGCAGCCCGCCTTGCTGCGATGCAGGAAATTGGTCTGGAAGTTGAAATCCTTGAAGAAGCCGAACTGGCCAAGCTGGGCATGCGTACTCTTCTGGCGGTCGGGCAGGGGTCTTCAAGCCCCTCCAAGGTTGTTGTGATGCGCTGGAATGGCGGCGGTGACGAGGCGCCATTTGCGCTGGTTGGCAAAGGCGTTGTGTTCGATACCGGTGGTATTTCCATCAAGCCATCCGCAGGCATGGAAGACATGACCATGGATATGGGCGGCGCGGGCGTTGTTTCCGGCGTTATGCGTGCGCTCGCGTTGCGCGGTGCGAAGGCGAATGTGGTTGGTGTTGTCGGCTTGGTCGAAAACATGCCTGACGGTGATGCGATGCGCCCGGGCGATGTGGTGCGCTCCATGAAGGGCGACACGATCGAGATCAATAACACGGATGCCGAGGGGCGTTTGGTTCTGGCCGACATCCTTTGGTACACGCAAGAACGGTTTAATCCTGTGGGCATGATTGATCTGGCGACCTTGACGGGCGCGATTATCGTTGGTCTTGGGCATGAAAAAGCCGGAGTGTTTTCCAATAACGACAAGCTTTGCGGGGACTTCCTGAAGGCGGCTGAGGCGGAGAACGAGGGCGCGTGGCGGATGCCGCTTTCCCCTGCCTACGACAAGTTGTTGAAATCGCGCACCGCCGATATGAAGAATTCCTGTGGTCGCCCTGCGGGGGCCTCGACCGCCGCGCAGTTCCTGCAACGGTTTGTTAAGGAAGACACGCCGTGGATCCACCTCGATATTGCCGGTGTGGCGCTGCTTACTGGTGATAGCGATCTGGCCCCCAAGGGCGCGACGGGCTGGGGTGTTCGGGCGCTCGACCGTCTTATCCGCGATAAGTTCGAGGGCTGATCTTGGCAGAAGTCCTCTTTTATCACCTGACCCAAACACCGCTCGAGCGCACGTTACCGGCCCTGCTGGAAAAGTCGTTGCAGCGCGGTTGGCGGGTGCTGGTAAAAGGGGGCAACGCCGAGCGTTTGGCGTTTTTGGACGAGACGTTATGGACATACCGCGACGATTCTTTCCTGCCCCACGGTATGGGCGCGAAGGACGGCGAGCTTCAGCCGGTTTACCTTACGGTCGGGGACGAGGAGCCAAATCAGGCCAACATCCTGTTTCTGGTGGATGGCGCAGCCTACCCGTTCGATAAGATGAACAGTTTCGAGCGCGTTTGCGTGTTGTTTGATGGCAACGATGCGGATGCCGTGAGCGCCGCGCGGGAAGACTGGAAAGCAACGACGGCGGCGAAATTACCTGCGAAATACTGGGCGCAAGAGGATGGCCGTTGGGCGCAGAAGGCCGAGAATACGCCCTGATTACCTGCGCAACAGCAGGGTGTCGCCGATGATTTCAAAACGCTCGAACAATCGAAGGTAACTCATGCCAAGCAGCGAGATGCTCATCTGGCCTTCGGACACAAGCACCCTGACGTTCTTGTCTATTATACCGGAAAACTCCAACGTCCGGAGGGTGGTTCTGGCGATGCGAACCTCGCCATTCGCGGTTTCAGCCGTGCCACGATAAATCAGGGTTTCAAGCGAAATACCAACCTTTTGTGCGTCCTGCGAGCTTAAGAAAATCTCGCTGGCACCGGTATCAATCACAAATTTAATGCGTATGTCGTTGACCAGCATATCCGCGTAAAAATGGCCGTCTCTGGCGCGGGGAATACTGATGGCACCATCCGAAATCATCACAGCTTGGGACGGGGAAAGTTGGCGTTGAAGCTGTTCCTTGAAGCCGTAGATGATGACGGCTGCAAGAAAGATAAGCACCCAGATCAACGCTTGTTGAACCATCGTGCCCATGCGCCCGCGATAGGACCGCAGAAGGTAGGAACCAATAACCAGACCGAAAATGGCCATGTAAACAAAATATGCGATTTCGCCGGGCAACTAGAGGCCAAACATGCCGTATTCGCGCAGTCCATCCAGAACGAACTGTACCGAAAGCGCGGCCAAAAACATGCCCATCAGGCGGGTAACAAGGTTAATGCCGGTGTTTCCAAGGGCGCGTTCCATCAGGCCGCTGGTCATAAACAGCAGGAACGCGATTATCAGCACGGTTAGCATTACTGCATAGATGGTCAGTTGGCTGGTCAAATCGCCCGAATTCTGCCCAACCAGCAAAATCATCGTCGTCATTGCGCCCGGCCCTGCGATCAGCGGCATGGCGAGGGGGAATATGGCGGGGTCCGGTCCCTCGTCATTTTCAGCGGTTTTTTCGCGGCGCGGAGTGCGGCGTTCAAACAGCATGTCGATGGCGGTGATGAACAGCAATATACCGCCTGAAATGCGGAAGGCGGGCATGCCGATACCGATTTTGGTCAGAACAAACTCCCCGCCGATCCCGAAAACCGCCAGTATAGCCATGCCGGTAATCACGGCGCGAAGGGCAACGCCGCGGCGCTGGCGCGGGGTCATGCCGCTGGTCAACGAGACGAACAACGGGGTCAGGCCAATGGGATCGACAATCACAAACAACGTCACAAACGCGGTGGTTGCCAGTTCCAAATCCATTACCCCCGAGCCTCCAGTTTCTCTAACGCATCCATCCACAGGGTCTCGGCGCGCTCTAATCCATCCGTTACTTCGGCATGTTTCTTTTGCCACATGCTGATGGCGGCAGCCTCGCCGTTATAAAAACCGGGTTCGGCCATCTTTGCGTCCAGCTTGTCGCGCATCCCTTGCAACTTTGTCACACGCTCCTCACAGCTGGCAACCTCATCGCGCAGTTTTTCTTTCGAAACCTTCTTGGGTTTTTTACCCTTCTGTTTCTTCTTCTCGGACTTGGGCAAGCCACCGCGCTCGGACAAAAGCATCTTGCGATAGGCGTCCATATCCTCGGTGTACGGGGTTACATTGCCGTCTTTCACCAGCCACAATCGATCCGCTACCAGCTCTATCAAGGACTGGTCGTGGCTAACCAAAATCACGGCGCCGGTGTATTGGGTCAACGCCGCCACCAACGCCTCGCGGGATTGAATATCAAGGTGGTTTGTCGGCTCGTCGAGGATAATCATATGCGGTGCATCAATCGTGGCAATCATCAACGACAGCCGCGCTTTTTGCCCACCGGACAGTCGGCCAACCTTGGTTTCGACGGTATCCGCCGTCATACCACCCGCCGCCAAACGCGAACGAATCTTTCCGGGCAACTCCTTGGGCCGCAAGCGCTGGATGTGCTGGATGGGGGTTTCGTCCAGATCAAGTTCGTCAACCTGATGCTGCGCGAAAAACCCGACCCGCAGTTTCGAGGACGTATGTTTGCTGCCCGACATAACCTGCAAGCGGTCCGCCAACAGTTTTGCGAACGTCGATTTTCCCTGCCCGTTGGCCCCAAGCAGCGCAATGCGGTCGTCTTGGTCAATTCGCAGGTCCAGATTGCGAAGCACAACTTTGCCGTCATAGCCAACACTGGCGTTTTCAAGACGGATGATCGGGGGGCTAAGCTCCTCGGGTTTTGGAAAATTGAACGGGGTGACGTGATCCCCGACAATCGGCGCGAGCGTCCCCATCCGTGCCAACGCCTTGATCCGGCTTTGCGCCTGTTTCGCCTTGCTGGCCTTGGCGCGGAAACGATCGATAAAGGATTGCATATGCTCGCGCTGCGTATCCTGCTTTTTCTTCTGCGAAACCAGTTGTTCCAGCTTGGCGCGACGGGTGTTTTCGAACGTGTCGTAATTGCCCGTATAAAGCGTCAGTTTCTGTTGATCCAAATGCAGAATTTGCGTCACGGATCGGTTCAACAACGCCTTATCATGACTGATGATCAGAACCGTATGCGGGTAGCGCGTCAGGTAATTTTCAAGCCAGATAGACCCCTCAAGGTCCAGATAGTTGGTCGGCTCGTCCAGCAACAGGAAATCAGGCTGCGAGAACAGCACTGCCGCCAAAGCCACGCGCATCCGCCATCCGCCGGAAAAATCCGAGCACGGCTGTTGTTGTGCGTCATTATCAAAGCCAAGACCATGCAAAATGCTGGCCGCGCGCGCTTCGGCTGAATGCGCCTCTATGTCGGCAAGGCGCATGTAAATGTCGCCGATGCGAGTTGGGTCGGTGGCGGTTTCGGCCTCCGCCAGCAGGTCTGTGCGCTCTACATCGGCGGCCAGAACGACTGAAATCAGGCTCTCGGGTCCTGAGGGAACCTCTTGTGCGATGCCCCCGATTCGCGCCCCGCGCGGGATTTCAATCTCGCCTTCATCCAGCGGCCACTCGCCGCGGATCAGCTTGAACAGCGTGGTTTTACCCGCACCGTTCCGACCAACGATTCCGACCTTGTGGCCCGTGGGAATGGAGACAGTCGAGTTGTCGATAAGTTTTCGACCCTCGAGGGTGAACGATATGTTTTTCATGGATAGCATGGGGGGCTTTTGCCTTAGCAACTTGGGGGTGTCAATCGCTTGCGGCGATGAAAGAATTAACTTGCGAATGATTTGCAAAAGCAATATGTGTGGCAAAACCATGTAGGAAAACAAATGGATACCCGCAACGAAAAGGGGCTGATGCCCTCTCTCTCCGAAGTGCACCGCTCAATCCCCGTTCATTCGGGGAAATTCTGGCGGCGTTTAAGCGGTTTTCTGGGGCCGGGGTATCTGGTTGCGGTTGGCTATATGGATCCGGGCAACTGGGCGACATCCATCGCCGGTGGTTCTGCCTTCGGGTATACGTTGTTGTCCATCGTGGTTCTGTCGAACTTCATGGCGATTATATTACAGGCACTTTCGCTTCGCCTCGGCATCGCCAGCGGGCTCGATTTGGCGCAGGCGTGTTATGACGCTTACGGCAAAACCGCGCGCTGGTTCCTTTGGGTCATGGCCGAGGCGGCGATTATTGCCACCGATCTGGCCGAAGTTATCGGCACAGCCATTGCCCTGAACCTGTTGTTCGGTATCCCGATGGAAATCGGAGTTTTGCTGACCCTCGCCGACGTTGGCCTGATTTTCTGGCTGCAAGGGAAGGGGTTCCGCAAGGTCGAAGCGGTAATTATCGCCCTTACTCTGGTCATCGCCGTCTGTTTTGTTGTCCAGATTATTTACGCTGATCCGGTGATGGGCGACCTATTAGCCGGCATTATCCCGCAACGCGAAATTCTGAAAAGCCCGATGATGCTCTATCTGGCGCTGGGTATTATCGGGGCAACTGTGATGCCGCATAACCTTTATCTGCACTCGGCTATTATCCAGACCCGAAGCTACGGCAACAGCAGGGCCGAAAAACTTGACGCGATTCGCATGGGCACGATCGACTCCACCGTGGCACTGATGTTCGCACTGTTTATCAACGGTGCCATTTTGGTACTTGCGGCCGCCGCGTTTAATGCGACCGGGCGCACGGAAGTTGTAGAAATTCAGGACGCATATAATTTGCTTTCGCCACTCCTCGGGCTGTCCATCGCCTCGACATTATTTGCCGTCGCATTGTTGGCATCGGGGCTGAATTCCACCGTAACCGCCACATTGGCGGGGCAAATAATCATGGAGGGGTTCATCCAGTTCAAGATGCCCGCATGGGCGCGCCGTCTGGTAACCCGTGGCATCGCCGTTATTCCCGCAGTGATTGCTGTCTTTATATATGGCGACAGCGGCACGGCCAAATTACTGGTGCTAAGTCAGGTGGTCTTAAGCCTGCAACTGCCGTTTGCCGTGGTGCCGCTGGTGATGTTTACCGCTGACAAAAAGCGCATGAACGGCCTGCAAGCCCCGCTATGGATGACAATTACGGCATGGGGAATTACGCTTATCGTGATTGTCTTGAATGTAAAACTGATTTACGACGTGGCGACGGGCGCGATTTCGCTCTAGGTCTTTTCATCGACAAATTCCCGTGCTAGACGCGCGCCATATTTAACGGGGCCGGTTGGCCCGCTCAAAAGGACCATCACAATGGCTATCCAACGCACATTCTCGATCATCAAACCAGATGCCACAAAACGCAACTTGACGGGCGCAATTGTTGCCAAATTCGAAGCAGCCGGCCTTCGCGTTGTTGCCTCCAAGCGCATTCAGATGACATTGGCGCAGGCCGAAACATTCTACGGCGTACATTCCGAGCGTCCGTTCTTTGGCGAGCTGTGCGAATTCATGATTTCCGAGCCTATAGTCGTACAGGTTCTTGAGGGCGAAGACGCAATCGCGAAAAACCGCGAAGTTATGGGCGCAACCAACCCTGCGGACGCTGCCGAGGGCACAATCCGTAAAGATTTCGCACTGTCGATCGGCGAAAACTCGGTACACGGTTCGGATGCTCCAGAAACCGCCGCCGAAGAAATCGCCTTCTTCTTCTCCGGTCTTGAACTGGTTGGCTAATCCGGCGATCTAACGCCAAGCTTATCAAGGGCCGCTTCGATACCCGAGCGGCCCTTTTTCTTTGCACCAAGCGTATCGGCAACAATCCTGTCGAACTTTGTACGAAGGTTTTCCTTCTCGACGCCCTGACAATCATTCCATGGTCGCCCCTGCAA
>ENA-OSCG01000178-OSCG01000178.1-marine-sediment-metagenome-genome-assembly--contig:-NODE-178-length-10156-cov-7.489753_pt1 | contig 10156 bp, 6 predicted proteins | sample MGYA00237880_ERZ529332 | MGnify/ENA primary metagenome ERZ529332 (study PRJEB26373, sample SAMN05710708) | marine sediment metagenome | biome: marine; feature: ocean trench; material: sediment... | reverse complement strand
ATTGTATGTATTCTGATTGGTTTGCCATACCAAAATCAATTAAAACCACATCAGTAAAACCAAGTGGTACGGTTTCATTATTAGTAGGAGCAACTCCGGGAATGCATTACCCAGAATCAAGATTTTATATTCGTAGAATAAGATTATCAATACATTCAGAATTAATAGAACCATTAAAGAAAGCAGGTTACAAAATAGAACCAGCCTTTGGTTCAGAAAATAGTACAATGGTGGTAGAGGTGCCGGTTGATGCAGGAGAGGGTATAAGAACTGCGGCTGAACTTTCGATTTGGGAACAATTCAGTTTAGCCGCTTTTCTTCAACGACATTGGGCAGACAATCAAGTTAGTTGTACAGCCACATTCGACCCTGAAACAGAAGCAGATGAATTACCACACGTTTTAAATTATTTTCAGTATAGATTAAAGGGTATATCATTATTACCAAGAAAAAATGGGGGAGCCTATAAACAAATGCCATACGAAGCAATTAATGAGAAAGAATATAACAAACAAGTTAAGAAACTTGGATACTTGAGTTTTGTAGGAATTGAAGGAGAACAGGCTGAAGTAGATAAGTTTTGTAATAACGATGTTTGTGATATACCAGAAGCATGATAAAGAATTCACATACCACAAAAACAGGCAGTTGACGCACCTGTAGAAAAATGCGTCTTAACAATAACAAAATAAGGAGACGTTTTATGAATAAACGTAACTTAATCTCAATAGTAGCAACATTTCTAATGCCTATGTTCATTTATGGACAAAGTGTTAGTGGTACAGTTACTGATGAGAAAGGTAGTTCTTTGGCTGGAGCCAATGTAGTTGTAGAAGGAACTGACTTAGGTGCCGCTTCTTCGGAAGATGGTACTTATTCGATTTCGATCGGAGAAGGTTCTTATACAGTTACGGCTTCTGTTATTGGATATAAATCATCCACTGCATCTGTTGATGTTAGTGGTGATGTTACACTCGACTTTAGTTTAGCGATTTCCGCAGTCGAGATGTCAGCATTAGAAGTTTTAGCTTCTCGTGCAGGCACAAAAACACCTGTTGCTTATACAACGGTAGATAAAGAACGAATTGAATTCCGTCTTGGTAGTCAAGACCTTCCAATGGCTCTTAATTCTACACCAAGTGTATATGCAACTCAACAAGGTGGTGGTGCGGGTGATGCTCGTATCAATGTTCGTGGTTTCAATCAACGGAATGTAGCCGTGATGATTAACGGAGTCCCACAAAATGATATGGAAAACGGTTGGGTCTATTGGTCTAACTGGGACGGTGTTGCAGACGCAGCACATTCTATCCAGATGCAACGTGGACTGTCCGCAGTCAATCTCGCTACTCCTTCGATTGGTGGAACGATGAACATCATAACTGATCCTGCCGCTCACGAAAAGGGTGGTAAGTTCAAACAAGAAAGTGGAGCAGGTGGTTTACTAAAAACCACTCTCAATTACAATAGTGGACTGATAGGTGATAAACTCGCTTTAAGTGGTACTATTGTAAGAAAAACAGGTGATGGTGTCATTGACAAGACATGGACGGATGCTTGGGCATATTACTTTGGTGCAAGTTACGCACTGAATAAGGATAACCGATTCGAGTTGTATGCAATCGGTGCCCCACAACGTCATGGTCAAAATCTATACAAACAGAATATCGGTGCTTATGATGCCGAATTTGCTGCAAGTGTAGATGGATACGATGAAACAGCACTTGGTGAAGATGGTAAGTTCAAGGATGTTGGTAGGTTCTTTAATCAGAACTGGTCACCAGTTGATCCATCATATACTGGTAAACAATATTGGTATATGTATGGTGCAAAAACTGTTGAAAGACATGATCCTAATTTCTTGAACGAAAGAGAAAACTACTTTCACAAACCATTAGTAAATCTTAACCATTTCCTAACTATCAACGACAAAACAAGACTGAGTTCAGTATTGTATTGGAGTGGTGGTTCAGGTGGTGGAACAGGTACTTATGGTAGGATTCCTACCTTAGACGCTGATGGTAATCTTGGTGATGATGACTATAAATTTTATTATGGTCGTGGTCCCTGGACTCGTGATTGGAATACTCTTATAGCATATAACTCAGGCGATGCCGATACAGTATATGTTGATAAAAGAGTTCTTCCAAGAACACATGGTGAAGGTAATAACCAATCAGTAGGTATTCTTCGTAATAGTATCAATCGTCAAAACACGATTGGTCTTATTTCTAAACTGAATTATGATTTGAGTGATGAACTTAAATTACAAGTTGGTATAGATTGGAGAACAGCAGGTATAGAACACGCACGTGAAGTTCGTGATTTACTTGGTGGTGATTATTATTTGGATTTTGCAGATAAAAACTCACCCGATGGTAAAAGAGTTGAGTTAGGTGATATAATCGCTTATCACAATGAAACTACTGTTGATTGGTTAGGTGGATTCTTACAAGGATCGTATTCTTCAGGACCACTTTCAGCATATGGTATGGCTGGTGTATCTCAAATTGCATACACTTACCAAGACCATTTCACCGTTGCTGATGAAGTAATAGAAGCTGACGCTATTATTACTACTCAGTTCAAAGGTGGAGTAATGTATGATGTTGCTGATAACATTAGTGTTTTCGGTAATTTTGGTATAGTTGAAAAACCGCCCATTATGGATAATGTGATTTATTTTGATGGAACGGTTGCTTCAGACCCTGCAAACGAAAGATTCATCAGCACAGAAGCTGGTGTAAGTTATTCGTCAGGTATTGGAGTAGTTAAAGTATCTGCTTATAGTACAGATTGGAAAGATAGAAACCTTACCAAATCTGTAATAGGCGGACAAGGTTCAAGTGGTGATACTGATGTTATATTCCTTACGGGGATAAATCAGAGACACCAAGGTATTGAAGTTGAAGCTTCCACACAAATCCTTGATATACTTAGGTTAGATGTCATAGTAAGTCTTGGAAGTTGGAAGTTTGACGGTGATGCTGATGGAAATTATCAAGAAGATGAGTTTAACGAAGAAGGTCAAGTCATTGGACAAATGACCACTCCGTATACTTACGCTCTTGATGGTTTGTATGTCGGTGATATGCCTCAGACATCTTACGCACTTGTTGGCACACTTACTCCGATAAGTGGCCTTAAATTACAGGCAATATACAATCAGTATGATGATAATTATTCTGATTGGAGTCCTGGAGCAAGAGAGTATGATGGTTCAGACGCAGACGCAGACAGAGAACAAGTATGGAAAGCACCTGGATATTCTAAAGTGGATCTCCACGCTTCCTATGCTTTACCAGTTAGTGGATATGATGTATCTTTATTCGCTCATGTGTTTAATGCATTAGACGCAACATATGTTCAAGATGCAGTAGATCATAGTCCTTATAATAGTTATGGGGATAAAGTCCACGCAGCTCACAACGCAGAAGTATTTCTTGGAACACCAAGATATTTCAATGTTGGTGTTGCAGTTAGTTTCTAAAAAGTAGAGTTTGGGGGGAATTGAAATATATTTCCCCCACTTTATGAAAAAAATTAGATACTTATAGTAAAGAGGTTATATTGTATCAAAAATTAATATTCGTAAGAGCTAAACACTAAGGGGGTTTCGGATCTACCAAAACGTCTACTACGAAAGTCGTAAAAACAGAGTTCACATATGGGATGATCAAAAAGGTCATGTAGTTGTGCCTTATAAAAAGTACGCTTATGTGAGAGATAGTTATGGAACTCATGTTTCCCTTTATGGTGACAAATTAAAGAAACTTTATCATTGGAAAAAGGGAACATCGGGATTATATGAAAGTGATATAAATCCTGAAACAAGAACTCTTATCGATACATATACAGATAGTGATGAACCATCTGTTGGTCATGTAATAATGATTATTGATATTGAGGTTGAAGTTACAGAAGGATTTCCAAGTCCACAAAGGGCACCGAATAAGATTACTTCGATTGCAATTCACGATAGTGTAACCGACCAATATTTTTGTTTTGTTCTTGATGAAAAATCAATTTTAGATGGAGATTTTGGAAAGAATGTAACGGTAGAACCTTTTCAAACCGAGTATGAGTTATTACAAAGGTTTTTTGCAAAATATCTCGAAATTAGACCGACAATTATCACAGGATGGAACACGGATAAATTTGATATTCCATATCTTTACAATCGAGCCCAACAAATAGTTGGTAAACATATTGCAGATTGTCTTTCACCAGTTCAATCAGTTTATTATAACAAATACAGAGAAAAGTATATGATAGCAGGAGTTTCTTGTTTGGATTATATTATGTTATACAAGAATTTTACTTTTAGTTCTAAACCATCTTACAGATTGGACGAGATTGGTAAGAGTGAAGTTGGAACTGCAAAAATATCTTATGATGGAACACTTAATGATTTATATGAAAATGATTTGAATAAGTTTGTTGAATATAATATTCATGATGTTAGGATTGTAAAGAAGTTAGATGATAAGTTAGATTTCATAGAAATTGCAAGAGCTATATCCCATCTTGGTCATGTTCCATATGAAGATATAATGTTTGATAGTAGATTTTTAGAAGGGGCTATATTAACGTATTTGAAAAAACTTGGGGTTGTTGCACCAAATAAACCAATAAAAAGTGAAGAAGTTAGAAAATTTGCAGGAGCATATGTTCAGGATCCACAAAAGGGAAAACATGGTTGGGTATATGATTTAGATATTACTTCTATGTATCCATCTATTATTATGAGTTTGAATATATCACCTGAAATGAAGATTGGTAAAGTTATAGGTTGGGATCCAGAAGAATTTATTAGGGGTAAAAAGAAAACTTATTCTATTAGAATGAACGGTAAGAAAAAAGGACAACTTACTGAAATTGAACTTAAAGAGTTTTTTGATAATAACCAAGTATCTATTTCTCGTAATGGGATTTTGTATAGAACTGATAAACAGGGATTGATACCAGCATTGTTATCTAAATGGTTTGACCAACGAAAAGAGTATAGAAAACTCATGAAGAAGTTTGGTGATGAAGGTGATGAGAATAGATATGGATATTTTAATAGACGACAACATATTCAGAAGATTGTGTTGAACTCTATGTATGGAGTTTTAGGACTTCCTGTATTTAGATTTTATGATTTGGAGAATGCAGAGGCAACTACTCTCACAGGACAAACTCTTATTAAGTTCACACGAAAACTTGTTAATCATTTTTATAATAAGGAATTAGGAACGGAGAAAGATTATTGTATTTATATTGATACAGATTCAGTATTCTATTCTGCAGTTCCATTAATAGAACATAGATTTCCTAATAGTGATATGAGTGATGTAATGATGACACAAAGAATTAACGATATTGTGACAGAAGTACAAGTATTTTTGAATGAAACCTATGATTATTTTGCAAGTAGATTTTGTAATCTCGATAAACATCGATTTGAGATTAAACAAGAAATTGTAGCAAAGAGTGGATTATTTATTGTAAAAAAACGATATGGAATGAAAGTTATTTCGGATAATGGTCGTCAGGTAAATACAATTCTTGTAAAAGGATTAGATACAGTTCGTAGTAATTTTGCACCATTATTTCGTAAGTTATTAAAAGATGTATTAGAAGATATTTTGAATGATGTTCCAAAAGATAAGATAGACCATAGAATAACAAGATTTAGAAAGAATATGAAACTTAATCAGTTAGATGAAATCTCATCACCAACAGGAGTTAAGGGGATATCGAAATATTTGAGAAAAGAAAATAAACATAGTTCAACTTCAATACTTGAAAAACCAAAAGATAGACGAGTATTTTCTTTATTCCATAAAGGAACACCAGTTCATGTTAAGGCGGCAATTGCATACAATGACTTGGTTAGGTATTTTAAACAAGATAACAAGTATGGGTTTATAAACAATGGTGATAAAATTCGTTGGGTGTATTTAAAGACAAATCCGTTAGGATTAAAGGTCGTGGCATATAAAGGACATGAAGATCCACCAGAAATTATGAAATATATAGATGAACATATAAACCACGATAAAATTTACGAGCAAGCAATGACCAAAAAATTACAAATGTTCTACGATTGTTTGGATTGGGGAAAACCAGTAGATATAGAACAAAGTATAGAAAGATTTTTTTAATTTTGAACAATATTTCTGATATATATGTATATACAGATTAACAATAAGGAGAATAATAAATGGACAAATACAAATTAACTCGATTCATTGATAAATATCATTTAGGTGGTAATGTTAATGCAGTAGTTATTAACAGTAAAGGAGATACCTTATCAACAAGGTTTATTACTGGTGATAAAGCATTACTTGGTGAACTTGAAATGAACAGTTGGAATTTTCAAGATGTTGAATTAGGAGTTTATGATACAGAACAACTCATTAGATTATTGGGTGTTTTGGATGATGATGTAACTCTTAATCTAACTCAATCAGGTGATAAAGCAATTGCACTTGAAATATCTGATAAATATTCAACTGTTAATTTTATGTTGTCGGATAAATCAGTAATTAATCAGCCCCCACCATTAAAGGGAATACCTGAATTTCAACTTAAAATAAAAGTTGATACTAATTTCATCACGAGGTTTATAGGTGGTAAATCTGCATTACCAGATACAGATACCTTTACGGTAATTACTGGTAATGATGGAGTGAAACTTGTAATAGGTTATTCGTCAATTAATACAAACAGAGTTACAATTCCAGTAGAAACTGAAACATATGAAGATATAGATAAGGTTTCATTTAACGCTAACTTGTTTAAGGATGTGTTAGTAGCAAATAAGGAATGTGAAACTGCAACTCTTGAAGTGAGTGAAAAAGGATTAGCAAAAATCAACTTTAAAGTTGATCAATATGATGTAACTTATTATCTTGTAGCTGTTCAATCTGTAGATTAATATGTCTTTTAATCTGAACGAATATATAAAAGGTGATGTTTTTGATTATCTTTCTGATATTCCAGATGATTATGTAGATTTGGTTTTTACATCTTGTCCAGATTTATCTCAAACAGACTTTGATAAATCTAAAGATGGTATAAATTCTTATCAAGATTTTCAAAAAAGAGCTGTTGAACATTTTTCACGGGTTATTAAACCTAAAGGATTTGTGGTAATTTGTCAAACTGATAGAAGGGTTAATGGTTCTGTTTCATCAAATCATATGTGGTATGCCAAGTGTTTAGAAGAATGCGGTATGGTTCTTAAAGATTATAAGATTGCTGTTCGTAATAAGGTAGGTAAAAAGGATATGTATTATTTTACATTTCAACATATGTTAATTTATACCTATGAAGGAACTATAAAACGAGGTGGTGAATGGTTAAGAGATATATATGTAGATAAACAAGAGAAAATAGGTAATCAATCTGTTTGGTCCCAGGACTTTTGTAAATTTGTCATTGGTCATTTAACTAAAGAAAATGATGTAGTTATAGATCCATTCGCTGGAGTAGGAGCAGTTCTTTTGGCAGCCCGAGCATTGAATAGACAATGGTGGGGAGCTGAAATAAGTGATGAATTTTTCAATAAGAATTTACAGCTATCTGAAACATTTTGGCCGTAGGAGTATGGGATGGAAATTAATGACCTTACTCCTGTTGAGAAATACGATGGTTTGTTATACAAAAGAGATGATTTATTTTTACCTTTTGGTAAATATGGTACGAGTGGTGGAAAAGTAAGACAGGCTCTTTCTTTAATTGGTAAAAATGTAGATAACATTATAGAGAATCATAAAAGTACAATAGTTACTCATACTCAAGTTCATTCTACTACTGGTACTATTCTTACCAGAGTATGTAAACATTATAATTTAAAATGTATTATATGTGTAGGTGGAACAACTTCAAAGAGTTTGAAAAAACATCATATGATGATGTTAGCTGAATATTGGGGTGGACATATTAGAAATGTATGTGGTCATGGTATGCATGCTCCAGTTATGAGTAGATTACGTGAGTTAGTAAAACAAGAAAAATATTTTAATGCTGTTTTTAGTGATAATGTTGATCTTTATCCTGAAAGTGTTTTAGATACTACTGCAAATCAAGTTAAGAATATTCCTGATAAATTAGACAATATGATAATTTCTGTAGGTAGTGGAATACAAATGGCTGGTATTTTACGGGGTATTGTTAAATATAAAAAACAAATAAAAAATATTTATGGAGTTTGTATAGGACCAGATAGACGAAAGAAAATTAATTATTATGCAAATCCATTTGAATATTTTCCATTACCTAATTATAAAATGATTACATTAGATACTCAGTATGGGAAAGGTGCAACTGAATTTTTTGGTGGTGGTCAAATGGATGAACTTTATGAAGCAAAAGCTTATCGATGGATGAAAGATAATATAGATTTAAAAGAAAAAACTTTATTTTGGATAGTAGGAAGAAGATTAACAAAACAAGAAGTGAGGGATAACTATAATTGTATTTAAATTATTTTGATAAATTTAGAGATATGGAGCCCTATCTTGAAATAGGTAAAAAGGAGTGGGCTTACATAAAGGAAACATTTGATAGACCAGACATTCAGGAAACTCTCGTAGAGATTTTGAAGGATTATGAATTACCCACACAAGAGTTGACTAAAAGGGATGCATATCGAGATTTTATGAAGTTAAAGGGAATCCAATGGCGTGATTATTTAATAGAAACTGAGTGGTATGCAAGGTCAGAATATAAATGGCCGTTAAGTAAGAAAATCATACGAAGAATAAATAGAGGAAATGACGCCAGTAATTATTTCCAACAGTATAATAGATGGTCGGTAGATGGAACTATTTCTCCAGGTCCAGTTAGGACGTGGAAAAATCCAAAGTTTATGTATACTTTGTTAGGTTCATTATTCACACTTGAGGTTGAGAAGGTAAATAGGGGAACATTAAGGTCGTGCATTGGACTCCGTAAGTATATTTGTTCTCAGTTCAAACCTAATGTGGCAAAATCCATTTATGATATATTTAAGGCAAAGAACATTCTTGATTTCAGTGCAGGCTGGGGTGATAGATTAGCTGGATTCTACGCATCAGAAACGGGCGAGTATTATTTGGGAATAGATCCACGAAAAGAGAATCATTCTATATATGAGGAACAGGCTGAGTTTTACAGTAAACATTTAGGATTTTTCGAACATGAAAAAAAGTCAGATTTTATCTGTGAACCAGCTGAGGATGTAGATTTAAGTAAATATGAAAATTTCTTTGATATAGCATTTACAAGTCCACCATATTTTAACGTTGAAAGATATAGTTATGATGATACTCAAAGTTGGGTAAGATATAAGGATATTGATGATTGGAATACAGAGTTTTTACAGAAGACATTAGATAATGTATGGAAAACAATTAAACCAGGTGGATATTTATTAGTGAATATAAGTGATGTAAACGCTTCAAGTAAAGGTAAAAAGTCAAAAGGATGGCTACCCATCTGTGATCCTATGAACGACTTTTTAGATACACTTAAAGATAGTGAATATCAAGGTTGTATTGGTTATGAAATGGCAAAAAGACCAAACTGTATTGGTGTTGGTACAGCCAAAGTAACAGAAGAAACTAATAGAAAACCTGAGTATATATTACCAGAAAAAGAAGGATTATTTGGAGAACCAATTTGGATATGGAAAAAATTGTAAATGGATTCTGGCATGGTTCAGAATTGGGTGAACTCGAAAAGTTATGTATTGATTCGTGGGTAGAGAATGGGTATGTATTTCATCTTTGGTTATATGATGATATAGAAGTTCCTAAAGGTGTAGTTGTAGAGAATGCAAATCATATAGTTTCGTTTAATCAATATTTTACTTATAATGAAGGTCATTCAAAAGGAACACCTGTAGCATTTTCAAATTTATTTAGGGCAGAATTATTATATCAACGAGGTGGATTATATGTTGATTTAGATGTGTTGTGTTTAAAGCCATATGATTTTAATAAACGATTTGTTTTTTCTGAACAAGTGGATAGTGGTTGGGATTATCATGTTGCAACTTGTATTCTATATTCTGAAAATAAAGGGGAGAGAATATTTGAGGATTGGTCAGATTGGATTATAGCAAAGAAAAATAAAATAATAACACATGGAGATTTAGGACCTAATTTATTTACAAAATTGA
>ENA-OSCG01000177-OSCG01000177.1-marine-sediment-metagenome-genome-assembly--contig:-NODE-177-length-10213-cov-7.199547_pt1 | contig 10213 bp, 13 predicted proteins | sample MGYA00237880_ERZ529332 | MGnify/ENA primary metagenome ERZ529332 (study PRJEB26373, sample SAMN05710708) | marine sediment metagenome | biome: marine; feature: ocean trench; material: sediment... | reverse complement strand
TCCTTGCGGAGGTTTATCTGGAACTGATCGGCGGTCGCCAGCCGGATCTCGTCTTGTCGATTGTTTCAAATAAGGATGCAAGCGACGATGGAGCGGCTGCGAATTGGTCCCCGCCACAACGACCCCGACCGTTACCATCCCGCATTTCCGACGAAGAAGCCGAAGCGCATAATGCGTTTGTGGAAAAACTAGGCGAAAACGCTGTCTGGAACCAGTTCAAATAAAAAAGGCGACCGCATAGTCGCCCTTTTCGCAATTTACCCGGTTTAGGAAATCGTCGCGTCTTTGGCCTCGGCCTGTGCTTTCGCCATGCGGGCCATTTCGCCCCGATAAAGTGCAAGGAAATCGATGTTGTCCAGATTCAGCGGCGGATAGCCACCATCACGTGTCACATCACCAACAACACGGCGAAGATACGGGAAGATCAGCCGTGGGCACTCGACCATCAAAAACGCGTGTAGCTGTTCTTTCGGCACGTTCTCGATTTTGAAACGGCCAGCGTAATCCAGCTCTAGAATGAAGATTTTGTCTTCACCGATGGTGGCTGCAACCTTCAGTTTGTTGATAACTTCATACTGATTCTCATCCAATTTCCGCGCATTCAGGGCAACCTGAACTGCGAAGTCGGTTTTACCTTCCGGCATCCGGTCCTTCTGCACCGCTACGTTTTCAAACGACAAGTCGCGAGTATATTGGTTAAGGATTTGCACGCGAGGCTGCTGCGGGGGTGTGCCCTCGGCCGCACCGTTATTTTCTTTTGCCACTTTGTCTGCCATTTGGACGAATTCCCGATGTGATTTTAAGTACTGGAAGTCGGAGTATCACTTCTATGCAGAAGGAACAATCGCTCGTTCACTCCTCTGGGCGGGTCCAGCCAGAATTCCCGGGTTTGCTGTTCACATTGTCTTCAGCCACTTCGAAATCACCCTCAAGAACGGTGTCAGATGCGTATTTCGTCTGTGTATTAAATCCAGACGATGCGTAAACCGTAGCGCGTGCTTTCAGTTGCGTCACGACAGCACGGATAAGCGTTTGGCGTATCCGTGGTACGAGCAGCAATAATCCGATTGTATCGGTGAAGAACCCCGGCGTTAACAGCAATAAACCGGCGATCAGGATGAATGCGCCGTTAGCAATCGGGTCCGCAGGGTTGCCGCCCCGCTCAATGCTGGTTTGCAGGTTTTGCAGCGCGGCCATGCCTTGCGCCCGCATCAATGTCGTTCCGACCAGTGCCGTCAGAACGACGATAGCCAGTGTTGGCCACAACCCAAGGAAGCCACCGACTTGAATAAACAGGCCGATTTCAACAATCGGGACCGCAACAAAGAGAAAAAATAGCCACATATGTCTTTTCCAAAGTTTATATAGGCCAATGGACTTGACCCGTTACAATGATTACATAGGTAGCGAATAGGCTGAACGCCAATGTTTAGCCAGAAAATTTTCGAAAGGTCGATCATGGGTTCGCAATTGATTCAAATCCTTGTTCTTGCAGGTGTGGCGTTGTTTTTGGTGCTGCGGCTCCGCAATGTGCTTGGAACACGCGAGGGCTTCGAGGGTACAACTGCGCCCGCCCAAACCTCAAAACGCAAGTTTGAGGTGATTGAGGGTGGTCTCGAAGACTTTGATATTTCTAACTATGTTGATTTGAAAAGTGATTCCGGCAAAGCGTTGGCCGCGATGAAGCGGGCCGAAGCAGGGTTCTCGGTCGAGGTTTTTTCAGGTGGGTCACGCCAAGCCTACGAGATGATCCTTATGGCCTTCGAAAACGGTGATCTACCGTTTCTTGAGCAATATCTTGCCCCTGATGTTTACGAATCCTTTTCCTCGGTCATTACGGCCCGAGCCGATAGCGGCCTGACCGTCGATGCGAATTTCATCGGTGTAAGCAGCGTTAAGCTGGTTTCCGCGAGGTTTGACGAGGAAAACAACGAAGCCGAAATCACCATGAAATTCACTGGCGAGCTGACATCCGTTGTCCGCAATGCCGATGGTGAAATCGTCGAGGGTGACGAAAAGCACATCAAGAAACAATCCGATATCTGGACTTTTGCACGACTTATGTCTGGCGATAACCCGAACTGGCTTCTGGTCGGGACCGGGGCATAAAACTGTGTCATGGTACGCCGAAAGCACGGAAAACTAAGCGAGGACGATCACGAGGTATGGTCGAAGGTCACCCAGACCACCGCGCCCCTGCATCCGGTTAAACCCATCAAGGTGGTAATCTTCACACCTAAACCCGAACGTGTACCTCTGGCACAAAAACCGTCACGGCAGATGATCCGCCCGTTAACCCAAATTGGCGGAATGCTGCCCGAGGCGCGGGTGACTGTTAATCTGGCACCTGACCCGATGGTGGCCAGTTTGAAGCCCGACCACCAGATGGACCGCAAAAATTTCGAGCGTCTTCGCAAGGGTAAGATCAAACCGGATGCGCGGCTCGATTTGCATGGGTTAACGGCGGCGCAGGCGCATTCGGAATTAACGGCGTTTATTCATCGAAGCCATGCTGCGGGAAAACGGCTGGCGTTGGTGATTACCGGCAAAGGCAATTCCACCCGCGCGGAAGAAGGCATCATGCCAACCCGCCAAGGTATCTTGCGCCACAGCCTGCCCCATTGGCTAAGCCGCCCTGATTTGAAACCAAAGATTTTGCAAATAACCCCAGCTCACGCCAAGCATGGTGGCGGCGGTGCATATTACGTTTATCTACGACGCACCCGCTAGCGCATGAAAAAGGCCCGCCGAACCAACGACGAGCCTTAAAGGTTTCATTAACACAGGTTACCGAATTGGTTGGCCGTTCGCCAGTATCCCGTTTTCCGAGAATGTAATTTCCGAGATAAACTGATCCGCCTCACTGCCCGGCTTACCAAAAGCCATCAGCATGCCTATCGCCATTCCGGCCTGTATTTTATTAAGCAGACCAAGTTCCACCAACTGGTTTGCCAATGTGGAGAAGCCGCGTATGTCGATAGTCAACGAACCCAACGGCGTGGGGATAGGACCAGAGTTATCGAACGTTGCCGCGCCGTCTATCTGTATCGATGCTCCGGCAAGTGACAGCAAAATCTGGTTGATATCCAGACTGTAGATCGTTGCAGCCGAGGTTGGCTCCTCGCCGGATATTACTGCCATCGCATCAAGTTGTACCAACGCTTCGATATCAATATCCAGCTGGGCAGGCGCTCGTGAAATCGTTTTATCGGGGTCAATCATCGACCACAGACTTTCCCCGATAACCAGATCGGCGAACAGAATATCGATAATCATCTCGGCCGGAGCATCGGTTGCCCCCGCAGGAATGACAAGTTTCATTGCCATTTCGCCCATGCTCATCTCGATTGGCGGAATTTGCAGGCCTTCACCAGGCGTTACGACCATATCGAACCCGTCTACATTAACGTCGTAGGTGATATTTCCATCCACAACCTCAAGCAAGATGGAGCCCTCTCCGGAAGTGCCCTCCATACCTATTGCGATACCGTTCGAATTCATTGTCATCACAAATTCACTGGCACCGCTGTACATCTTGAATACGCCGGATTTGCTACCATCAAGATACCCAAGCGCCTCTTCCTCGTCTTCTGGAATATCAAACTCGAACGACAGGGAGACGGCTTCGGTTGTCTGCTCGGTTTCCTGCGAATTGCCGTCGATAGTGTAATCGTAAGCAATGTTCATCTTTTCGGTATCAAATGCGCCCTTAACGAACATCTCTTCTGTCGAAACCAACAGATCGAAATCAATCGCTCCGAAATCAACGAAGAGATTCCGTAGAACATCGCTGTCAGGGTCACCACCCGTAACGACGAATTCATCGGCAGAGAATGTAACTGTGACATCTTCGGTGCTCATCGCTTCACGCAACAAACCGTTTGTCGTCAGCATAAACCCCGAGGATTGAATCTCGAACGAAAACTCAACGCCATCTTCCTGACCCGTGACGTTAATAATATCGGAAACTGTGAACGTAACGTCGGAGCCGGCCGGAACACCCTTTAGCCAATCCATAGACATCGTAAACGTGCCATCCGGTGCCGAGATTACCAGATCGGTGTATTCCACACTTCCGTTCGCGCCAATAATGCGCTCGGCATAGGAAACGTCGCTGCCGTCATCCATCATTCCACGAACAGCCAGATCGAGCGTCGTTTCAAGCTGGTTCTGCGCCACAACGTAAGTTGCACTGCTTACAATCGCGATAGTCGCAAAAGCCGTTAATAGTTTTTTCACCTTATAATCTCCAACAATGAATAGAATTTGTGCAGAAGTTTATCTGCGACGCATGTAACGGGCAATACTTAGCTGTTGAATAGGTAGGTATGGATTATCCGATAAGCAACTACTCGCGTATCTCTGCGGCCCCTACGCCCCAAATTTCGGACTTTAAAACCCAACCTTCAAACCCGCCCGTTTCGATCTCGCACCAATTCGGCAGGCACGTTCCAAGGGAAGCAATCACGCCCTTTTCCGCCAACGCGATCGTGCGCGATGTCTCGCTCGGTTCTTCGTGCAGTGGAATACGCTGCCCCACTACAACAACCGTCCGGTGGCCGCTAAGCAGCGAATAATGTATCCAGCCCCCGACATTGTCTTGATCCCGCACACGCCGCCAATGCTCAAACTCGGCCGTGATTTGCAAAGGCGTGCCGGCACGCATCAACACCCAGTCGGTAGGATGCGTATGGCTCGGCCCGCGCCGGACATTGGCTTCTGTACCTTTCAGGCTGACGTAACGCGGTAACGGCAGGTTGGTGATCGGTCCAAGTATCGGTTCCGCGGTCTGCTGCGCGGCTACAAATGATGCACCCAAACCAGATGCAATCGCCAGAATAACGATGGTTCGCAACAAATGTCGCATGGGTTTCAACATGATATACGCCTGTAATTAGCCTGCATCGCGCGGTTTGGCATTTTTGCCATTCCCCCGCCGTTCCTTTGCTGCCATGTTAGCACAAAGTTTTCAACCCGATGAGGCAAAAGCAATATGACAAAAGCACCCCTGAAGGTCATCGTAACCCGTCGTTTGCCCGAACCTGTCGAGACCCGTATGCGCGAACTTTTCGATGTGGAGCTGAACGAGACAGACGAAAAGATGGATGCCGAGACCTTGGCCAATGCCATCAGCCGTGCCGATATTCTGGTGCCGACCCTTGGGGATGTGATTGACCAAAAGATGCTGGCCCACGCGAACGATAACCTGCGCCTTATCGCGAATTACGGTTCAGGTTTCGACCACATCGACGTGCAAACGGCGCTGAAACGCGGGATTATGGTTTCCAACACTCCGGGTGTTTTGACGGATGATACCGCCGATATGACCATGGCGATGATCCTGGCTGTCCCGCGCCGTCTTCGCGAAGGCACAATGTTGATGCAGCAAGGCGATTGGCAGGGTTGGGCACCCACCGCGCTGATGGGCCACCGAATTGGCGGCAAACGCCTTGGCATTCTTGGCATGGGCCGGATTGGTCAGGCCGTGGCCACCCGCGCAAAAGCCTTTGGCTTGCAGGTTCATTATCACAACCGTCGCCGCCTGCATCTGGATACCGAAGCGGCGTTAGAGGCGACGTATTGGGAAAGCCTCGATCAAATGCTGGCGCGCGTGGACATCTTGTCGATCCACTGCCCGCACACCCCCGGCACGTTCCATTTGCTAAATGCGCGCCGCCTGAAACTAATGAAGCCGAGCGCGTATATCATTAACACCGCCCGCGGCGAAATCGTTGACGAAAACGCCCTGACCCGAATGCTGCGTGCAGGGGAATTGGCGGGCGCAGGCCTCGATGTGTATGAGCACGGCAATGATATTAACCCAAGGTTAAAGGGTTTGGATAACGTTCTGCTGCTTCCGCATATGGGTTCCGCAACCATCGAGGGCCGGATCGAGATGGGTGAAAAAGTTATCATCAACATCAAAACCTTCGCCGACGGGCACCGCCCACCGGATCAGGTCGTGCCAAGCATGCTCTAGTCGGACGTACCGCAAACAAGACAATCCGAATTAACGGTCAGTTTGAATTTGCGGCTCTCGCCATACAAAGCATCAAAGAGCAACATTTGTCCACGCAGGCTTTCGCCTGCGCCCGTGATATATTTTATCGCCTCGCCCGCCATCATCGAACCCATGACGCCCGCCAAAGCGCCCATCACACCTGCCTCGGAACACGATGGTGCTAAACCATCGGCGGGTCTTTCAGGAAATACACAGGCATAACACGGGCCGCCATTTGCGGGATCATACAGGCTGATTTGCCCTTCCCATTGGCTCATCGCCGCCGAAATTAACGGCTTGTTAAGGGCTACGCAGACGTCGTTAATCAAATACCGCGTGTCGAAATTGTCTGAACCATCCAGAACCAGATCGTAATCACCGATTATTTTGGTGGCGTTTTCAGCCGTGATGCGGATCTGGTGCGGCTCGACTGTTACATGAGGGTTAATGCGCTCGACCGCCTCGATTGCAGATGAAACCTTGGGCATCCCGATGCTTTGAGTGGAATGCAAAACCTGCCGCTGAAGGTTGGACAGGCTGACAATGTCATCATCAACAACCCCTAAAACCCCGACACCCGCCGCCGCCAAGTACATCAAAACCGGCGATCCAAGCCCGCCCGCGCCAATAACCAGCACCCGCGCCTTGCGAAGTTTCTGCTGACCTGTTCCACCGATTTCGCGCAAAACGATGTGACGGGCGTAGCGTTCGAGTTCCTTAGCTTCCATCATTTCCCTCCCGAAGGCGTATTTTCCGGCGTATCCACCAAATCAGAAAACCGTATACAATTACAGGGGCCATCCACAACAGAACAAGCCCCCCGAAGCCGAAGCTATCGGCGATTCTGATACGGAATATATTCTGTGACGGCAGGAATTGCGAGCCTATGAGTGTCAGCGCAACAAGCACAGCAATGCCGATATACACCCGACGCGGCGCATACAGCACGCGCGCATACCCAAGGGCCAGAAAGGTGATCAATAAAACGGTAGCCAAACCACCGGAGGCAAGACGATCCAGCATCATAGACCGTCGAACAGGGATGTAGACAGATACCGCTCGGCGAAACTCGGCAAGATCACGACGATCCGTTTGCCTGCCATTTCAGGCCGTTCGCTGATTTCGACAGCCGCCGCAAGCGCCGCACCGGACGAAATACCAACCGGAATCCCCTCAACGGTTGCCAGTGTTCGCGCCATCTCGAAGGCGGTTTCGTTGCTGATGGTGAAAATCTCGTCTATCAGATCAACGTCCATAACCGGCGGAATAATTCCGGCCCCGATCCCTTGGATTTTATGTGGTCCGGCAACGCCGCCAGACAGAACAGGGCTGTCCTCCGGCTCGACCGCGATGATCTGAACGCTCGGGTTCCGTTTTTTCAGAACCCTTCCGACGCCCGTAAGCGTTCCGCCTGTACCAACGCCAGAAATAAACACATCGACTTTGCCGCCAGTGTCCTGCCAAATCTCCTCAGCCGTGGTGGTTTCATGTATCGCGGGGTTTGCGGGGTTTTTGAATTGCTGGGGCAGAATTGCGCCCTCAATCTCGTTAACCATTTCTTCAGCCCGCTCAATCGCGCCTTTTATACCTTTGGCGCCGTCGGTCAGTTCCAATTTAGCCCCAAGGAGCCCCAACATTTTTCGCCGCTCAACCGACATGGTTTCAGGCATCGTCAGGATCAGGTTGTACCCGCGCGCGGCACATACAAATGCCAGCGAAATACCGGTATTGCCGCTGGTCGGCTCGATCAACGTGCCGCCGGGTTTTAATTCGCCCGAAGCCTCAAGCGCGTCGATCATCCCGACACCGATACGGTCTTTTACGGAGCCCATCGGGTTGAAAAATTCAAGCTTCCCGCAAATTTCTGTATTCACACCCATTTTCGCCGCGAACCGCGAAAGTCTAACCAGCGGCGTTCCGCCCATAGTTTGCGTTATGTCGTCGTAAATCTGGCCGCGTGGTGGTGTAGGCATGGTTAAAATCCTCTTAACGCCGCGAATTATACAAAGTTTTGAATGAACAACCAGAGCTATCGGGGCTTTGATCGCTTCAACATATATGGGGCGGTTTAGTTTTGTTAAGGAAGGTTTCTAAATGGTAAAGCTGACGGATTCCTCGTCCGCCCGCTTAATTCCCTTTGCTTGGGCCTCACGACACAGGTCCTCCAACGTGATTGCATCGTAATGCTTCAGGATATCGCCCTGCATTTCTTCCCAGATCGGGCTGATGATCTGCTCGCCTAATTCTGCGCAGGAAACCGTGGAATCCTCGTCGTTCTCCATCTGGTTAACAACCCGTAAAACATCGCCCAGTGTAATTCGACGACGTTCCCGCGCCAGCGTGTATCCCCCGCGCGGGCCTCGAACACCTTTCAGCACACCGGCACGCACCAGTTGTTGCAGGACCTGTTCCAGATAGCGTTGCGGAATACCTTGGCGCTCGGTTATGTCCTTGGATTGCACGGGGTGCGGCCGCCCGTTGTAGGCGATATCCAGAACGGCCTCCAAGGCCAGAACGATTTTGCGGGACATTCGTAGCATATTTACGTGTTTCCGGTAGAACCGAAGCCGCCAACGCCGCGTTCGGTTGAGGTTAGGGAGGTTACCTCGGTAATTTCACAGCGTGCGACCTGCGCGAACACCATCTGCGCGACACGTTCGCCGTGGGTGATGCGGAAGGGCTCATCGCCTAGGTTAATCAGGATCATTCCGACCTCGCCGCGATAATCGCTGTCGATGGTGCCCGGCGCGTTAACCAATGTAACGCCATGTTTTAGCGCAAGACCAGAGCGCGGACGGATCTGCACTTCGTACCCCAGCGGGATTTCAAATTTCAGGCCTGTCGGGATTAAAGCGCGCGCACCAACAGCGAGGGTGATACCTTCGGCGCGTGTCTCAGCCGGAAAATTCGCCCGTATATCCATACCCGCCGAGCCTTCGGTTTCGTAGCCGGGCAAGGGAATTTCGACGTCGGAATTTTCGGTCCGGTGGATGCGAACGATCTGGTTCAAACCAACGCCTCGGCGATTCTGGTGGCGAGTTTGCGGGCAACGTCCACCTTGCTCATCCGCGCCCACGGCTCCTGCCCCTTGTCGGAGATCAGCGTAACCGCGTTTTCCGAGCCACCCATGATGCCCGTTTCAGGCGAGACATCGTTCGCAATAATCCAGTCACAACCTTTGCGTTTCCACTTGGCTGTCGCATTAGCCAGCACATCGTCGGTTTCAGCCGCAAACCCGATAACCAGTTGCGGGCGGCCCTCAAGCATTTTTGAGACGGTCCGCAATATGTCGGGGTTCTCGATGAAATCAAACGAGGGCATGTTGCCCGACCCATCCTTCTTGATCTTGGAGTCCTGCGCGTTCGCCACTCGCCAATCCGCCACAGCGGCAGCAAAAATAGCAGCATCAGCGGGCAAAGCGTTTTGCGTGGCCTCAAGCATTTGTTGCGCGGTTTGAATTTCAACCACCTTCACGCCTTTGGGCCGTTCCGCATCGGCGGGGCCGGTAATAAACGTAACGCTCGCACCAAGGGCCACTAATGCCTCGGCAATCGCGGTTCCCTGTGCGCCGGAGGAGCGATTGGCGATATACCGCACCGGATCAATCGGCTCGTGTGTCGGGCCAGACGTCACCAAAACATGTTTGCCACTAAGCGGACCGTCGGCCAGCATGCCACTAATGGCGCTGATAATTTCCAGCGGCTCGGACATCCGCCCGGGGCCAAATTCGCCACACGCCATGTCGCCATCATTGGGGCCAACAAACCGCACACCATCGGATTTCAAAGTCGCGATATTTCGTTGTGTCGCTGGGTGTTCCCACATGCGGACGTTCATCGCAGGGGCGACCAGCACGGGTTTATCCGTCGCCAGCAAAAGCGTAGTCGCCAGATCGTTCGCCTGCCCTGTCGCCATCTTGGCCAATAAATCCGCTGTCGCAGGTGCCACAACCAACAAATCCGCAGCGCGGGAAAGCTGGATGTGACCCATCTCGGCCTCGTCGGTCAGGTCGAACAGATCGGTGTAGACCTTCTCGCCCGCCAGTGCTGCGACCGATAACGGTGTCACGAATTCTGTGGCAGCACGGGTCAGAACAGGCGTAACCGTTGCGCCACGCTCCGCCAGCCGCCGGATCAGATCGAGGCATTTATACGCCGCAATTCCGCCGCCAATAACAAGAAGAACCTTCCGGCCATGTAACATTATCTAATT
>ENA-OSCG01000176-OSCG01000176.1-marine-sediment-metagenome-genome-assembly--contig:-NODE-176-length-10223-cov-6.339693_pt1 | contig 10223 bp, 8 predicted proteins | sample MGYA00237880_ERZ529332 | MGnify/ENA primary metagenome ERZ529332 (study PRJEB26373, sample SAMN05710708) | marine sediment metagenome | biome: marine; feature: ocean trench; material: sediment... | reverse complement strand
CGATCAGCGAATACGACTATTCCGCCACCCCGATGTGCGCCAATCTGGGCCTGAAACCCAAAGACGCGCGACTGTTTATGGTGGCAACGGAACGCTATACTTTTATGCATTCCGAGGGTGGATTCCGCCCAATGCTGTTTGATAGACACGTTGATCCGGGCGAGCTGAATGACCTTGGACAAAGCGAGGCTCATAGGGTGGTGATCGCTGAAATGTACGATCGCCTCGCCCAATGGGGGCGGCGCATGTCGCAACGCACGACGATCTCTGATGTCGAGATTGAGGGTAAGCGGGGCGGCCCCGAGAATGTCGGGATGTTTATCGGGGTTTTTGATGAATCTGAATTTCCGGCAAAGTTTACCGAAAAGGTAACGGGGCGCGTCAGGCCTCGGCCTAAAAGCGGAAGGTAGACGTAATACCGAACTGCGTGAAGCCGTCCAGCGTTTCCAGAGGTGTGCCCGCATCGGCGCCCATCCACATGGCGGATGCGCCAAATTCCAGTCGGTCAGTGTAGGCGTAGCTGGCTGACAGTGCTGTTACGTTCGCGCTATTATCAAGCGTTCCCAGGATATTGGCAGATATACTTAATTTTCCGTCCATCAATGCTTCGCTCACACCCAAAATATAATTAGCCGAGGTTTGCGGGGATAAATACCCGCCAAGTTCAAAGTAGTCCTCGGCCTGTTCCAGCCAATGTTGCCGGACCACCGCCGCCGATAATTGCATTGTGTTTGTCGCTGCATATTCGACCCCGAGGGCCACATCTACGCGGTCATGGCTGGATAGCTCCACATCGGTGGAGCGTTGCAAGCCGAACTTTCCGGCCACGTCTATTTCAAGCAACAGGTTGCCAAAACTGCGTGTGGCGCTGATGCCGACCAGCGTGTAGGGCATGGCATTGCTAGTGGCGTTTCCAATATCAACCACGCCGGATTGGGGCACCAACTGTGCGGCATAAAGGCTAACCGAACCGCTTTCGGTTGGCAGGCTGGCTTTTACGCCCACCTCGATATCCGTCGAGTTTGTGGTCGGGATTATGTGTGCAACTTCGGGCGCGACCCCGACGAAGCTGGAAATCGTCGCAGACTTGGCGAAGTAGTCGAGGCCGATAAACCATTGGCCCGGCGGCTCGTCCGTGGGCAGACCGCTGCCGCCGAATGACAGGCCGGAGTTGATCACGTCGAGCACAGGTGCGCCCTCGACCTCGCCCCAGCCGATACGGTATTTTCCCAGCTTCCAACTGAAATCGCCTGCCGAGTTTTGCAAGTGAACACGTGTCATTTCTATAAATACGTCGTCGTTAACCATCGCGATATTTCCGGCCCACTCAAGGAACCCTAACGCGCCTAAAGCGTGCTCGTTAGCTAAATTTATTTGTGCGGCGTAGCTTGCATCCAGAACGCCGATGCCTGCGTACGACAGGCCAATCGCGGTCGAAATTTCCATGCCGCTGGTCGGAAATTCGTCGATGATGATTGCGCTGTCGTCGAAATCGAAACTGTCAAAATCCAGCGCCAGTTCCTGCGAGAGGGCCGGAGCGGCAGCCATCAAGGTGGCCAGAACGATTGATAAACGCATGGGGCCCCTCCTAATTCGCCTGCGCCCGCAGCGCGTTCAGATGACGTTCACGGAACGCCGTATCGGTCAATGCGCGTTGGGTTAGCAGGGCAGGGTTGATGCTGACGCCGAAATACAGCGACTCGATTTTCATGTTCGACAGGCGGTTGGTTACGAGGTTCATAATCGTCACGCTGCGGGCCATCCATATGCCATTCACGCGCTCCACATTATCCGCGATCACACGGCGGATTTCCTTGCCACGACTGTCATACATCGCCGCCTTGACGTTAACGTAACGGCTGGCGTCGATCCACAGAACTGTGCGTGCATAGCGGCTTTGACGGGCGCGGGCAGGGGTTGGAATTTGCTCGATCACGTAGGTTTTGCGCCCCTTGAAGGTGATCGTTTCCAGCATCGTGAAGGTGTAATCGTCCAGCTTGCCGGTCTCTTGATCCTCGGTCGTGAACTCGGAGCCGAACAGGCTGGCAGGCTCGCTGCTGGAGGAATTCGAGGACACGATCCGTTTCACTTTGCCAAGTGCCGACAGGTAAAGCCATGTCTCGTTGGGTTTACTGCTGTCATAGGTATAACTTAACATTCCGATTCCGCGCTCGGAAGCAGGCTCCAGAATGAACGCGATGCTTCGGGAATCCTTCCCGTCCAGCCCCGTGGTGATGGAGGCGCTCTCGAGCCGTTTCACCGTCGCCCGTGCAGTACAGCGGATTTTCCCGCCACTGATCCCGAACTTGCAGGTGGCGATTTTCATGATCGAGAACACCGAGTTATTCTGGCTAAGGGCATTGGCATCCAGCTGCTCCGTAACGGCGCGCGCCGTTTGCGCCGCCCCGAGCGAGGGCAGCAGAACACTGGCCACAGCCAACAAGCTTGCCAGAATAAAACCACGTCTCAAATGTACCATCAGGTTGCCTCCAATTCGTCGTCTTCGAATTTAACACCGAAAGACGGTTTGAACACGTGAATCAGGGCTGGCAGGAATAACAAGTCACACAACAGTGCCACGAAAATTGCCAATGATCCGAAGATTCCGACCTTTGCCAAGCCCAGATAATCACTAAAACTAAGCATGAAGAAGGCCAATCCCAAGACCATCGACGTAAATGTTACCGCCTGGCCCACTTCGCGGACGGTTTGCACCAAGGCGGCTGCGGGTTTCATTCTGTTGGCCAATGCCATTCGGTAATGGGTGACGAAGTGGATCGTGTCATCCACCGCTATCCCGATTATAAGCGGCGCGATCATCAGGGTGTCCGTATCAAGCGGAACCCCCAGCAGCCCCATCAGACCGAAGGCCAGAATGGCGGGCAGCATGTTGGGGATGATCGCCAGCAACCCGCCTGAAAGCGAGCCGAGCGACAGCGCAAGGATAATCGAAATGATCACAATCGCCAAGCTAAGCGAGCGGAACTGGCTTTTGGAAATCACATCGCTCATCCGCATCATCATGGCGAACGATCCGGTCACGCTGGTCTCCATTTCAGGGTAAGAACCGCGCACGACACCCAGCATATCGTCAATATCCGCTTGAATATCCTCGAAGAATATCGCGTATTCACGGCTGCCCGCATTCCTTAACTGAATCGTAATATGGCTACGGGAATAGTCGTCCGAAACCAAGGACCGCCGATCCTTGGGGTTCGAGCTGTTGAACAGATACAGCAATTGCGAGACCGCCAGCGGGTCATCCGGTATAATATACGCCGCCGGATCATTGCCGTTCATGATCTTGTTAGTGTCTTTCACCAGATCAGCCAGCGAATGCGTGCGCACCACATATTTTCCGTATTCGCTTTCCAGCACATCCTGAAGATCAGAGATCGCCCGCAGCACGGCAGGGTCGCTCATGGCATCGGACGCGTTGAAATCCATCATCACCTCCATCGAGCCGGTCCCCGCCATATGCTCGTCCACGATCTCGTAGGCGACGCGCACGGGATTATCCTCTTTGAACAACTCGATCAGGTTGGAATCGATATTAACTTTCGTCGCGCCGTACCCGGTAACCACGAAGACCGCCGTGAACACCGCGATAATAAGATAGCGCCAGCGGAACGAAAAATCCGGTACTTTGTCTAGCAGCGGTTGCAACCAGATGGCGCTTAACAGCCAGCTAAGGCCGATCTTTTTTGATATCCACCGGATGATTGCAAACGGGAAGAAGATGATAAGTATCGCGCGCTGCCACGGTCTCTTTGCCCGGGGTTTGCTCGTGTGCGGGTGCCAGAATTCAAGCAAAGCAGGCAGCACGGTGATCGTAAATACGAACGCCAACGCCACGCCAATGGCGGATGTAATTCCGAACGTCACAAACTGCCCAACGCCGCCAAAAGCAATCGCCAACATGCCCGACATGGTCGTGATTGTGGTTAACAGGATCGGCACACCGGTTTTTCTGAAGGATTTTTCAATCGCGTCTTCGTGGTTCATGCCTTCGCGTTTGAACAACAGATATTCGCTCATCACATGGACACAATCCGCGATTCCGACGGCCAAAACCAGCATGACAGACAGCGAGATCAGGCTGGACGAGGAAATACCCAACCACGCCATTCCGCCAAACAGCCAGATGCAGGAACTGATCACGGCGGTCATGGGCCAGATCACGGCGGACCCTGTCTGGAACAGCGTATAGAGCAGTAACATGATGATAAATATAGAGATCAGGCCTAAATATCCGGACTGGACCATCGCCGCCATGGCCGTATCCATCATGCCTGCGGTGCCGATGGGGTAAAACTCGAACGCGGCGGCGTATTCCTCTTGGCCGTATATCGCTTTTAAGCCCTTCATAAAGCCCATGTAGGTCGTTGGTTTGATTTCCTCGAAATCGACCTCAGCCGTGATGGCCGTATCATCGACATCAATCACAAAGGAATCCAGCGCCAGATCGAGATAGTCCTCGCCGAAATCAAGTTCGACAATCTCGTCGTCCTGCACCGGAATCGCCCCGAAATCTGTTGATATTACCACCGCGCCATATTCGTTGTTTTTCGAGAACATCAACAACGCCAGCGCCGGTTGATCGAGGGCAATCCGGCGTACTTCGGCGGCCAGCTCGGGGGTTATTTCCGCCCCCTCGGGGATCAGCTCCAGACTTTCCAGTGAATCGGCGGTGCTAAGTTGATACCGCGTATTGGCGAGGCTTTGCACCCGCAGTACGTGGTTCATATTCTCCATAATCTCGGCATCAATCCCAAGTGCCGCCGGGTCCAGATCGTACCAGTTTTCCAGATCGCGGGTCAGTCCTTGAATGGCCTTAAGGGATTGCACCGAAAACACATCGCCATCTTTGGCGTGGTAAACCAGAAACAAACCGTCATCGCTGCCAAACTGGCGGCGGAAATCATCGAGCGCCTGTACCGCAGGGTCATTCTTGGGCAGCCACGAGTCGATACTGGTGTCCAGCTCGAACTTGGTTGCGCCAACGCCCATGAATATGGTGCCGATTAATGCAACAATAACAATGATATAACGATACGGGCGAAGCGCACCGGGTATGGTGGCGAAATTCGCAGACAACGAATTGAAGAATGTATTCATTCTCAAACCTCGATTGTGGATGCGCAAAGTTAACCACGCAAAAACCACAATCACAAGGTTTGAGTGCGTCTTGTAGCCAGCCCGCAGGTTGCCTATTTGAAATTAAACAGGTTTTGCGTCCATTCACCTTGCAACCAAGTCATGGGCGTTTTAGGGTCCGCGCAGATTTTTAACGGCGTTTTTCGCGCATTACAGAGGAGATATCAGATGTTCGCATCACCAGCATACGCACAAGCCGCAGGGGGCGGAATTATGGATAGCCTTGGCGGTTTCGTGCCAATCATCCTGATTTTCGGCATCATGTATTTCCTGATGATCCGTCCTCAGCAGAAAAAGGCGAAGAACCACCGCAATATGGTCGAAGCGCTTCGCAAGGGTGACCAGATTGTTACCCAGGGTGGCATCATCGGCAAGGTGATCAAAGTCAAAGACGACGGCGAAGTTGAAGTCGAGATTGCGAAAGACGTTAAAGTCCGCATTCTCAAAAACACCATCACCCACGTGATGAACAAAACCGAGCCTTCCTAAACCTTTTTAAGGCCACTCAACGGGTGGCCTTTTTTACGGGATATTACCAACATGTTGCATTTTTCGATCTGGAAGAAGGGGCTGATCTTGTCTCTGTGCCTGCTGGGCATAGCTTTCGCGATCCCTAATATCTTTTATACCAAGGTCGAAAAGGCCAACGATGCCCGTGCGCTGGTCGAGGCGGGCGTAGTGGCCACGCCTGAAATGGAAGCAGATATGGCCGCTTGGCCGAGCTTCCTTCCCTCCATATTAGTTAATCTGGGGCTGGATCTTCGCGGCGGAGCGCATTTGCTGGTCGAGGTGGCGGTTGCGGATGTTTATGCAGACCGTATCGATTCCATGTGGCCCGAGGTGCGCGATGTGTTGCGTAAAGTTAAAAGCGAAGTTGGTTCCGTGCGTCGCCAAGGCGGTGATCCAAACGAGTTGCGCATCAAGATAGGCGAACCTTTGGGTATGCCCAAGGCCCTTGACGTTGTTCGTAACCTGACCCGTCCTATCGTTACACTAACCGGTGCCGGTTCCCGCGATTTCGAGGTTACTAACGACGGTGACATTCTGATATTCAAACTGTCCGAGGCCGAGATGATCGCCATGGACGACCGCACCATGCAGCAATCCTTGGAAATCATCCGCCGCCGCGTGGACGAGGCCGGAACCCGCGAGCCAACCATCCAGCGTCAAGGCGCGGATCGTGTGTTGGTGCAGGTGCCGGGCATTGGCTCTGCCGAAGAATTGCTGGACCTGATTGGTCAAACGGCGAAGCTGTCGTTCTTGTCAGTTGTGCAGCAGACGTCTGATCCAGATATTCGTTTAGGCAGCGGAAACGTGCTCTATCCGGATGCGGATCAAGAGGGCGTATATTATGTGCTGAACCGTGTCGCGGTGGTTACCGGCGATCAACTGGTTGATGCCCAACCGACGTTCGACCAGAACGGCCGGCCTGCGGTAAACTTCCGCTTCAATCCGGCTGGTGGCCGCAAATTCGGCATCTATACCGCTGAAAACATTGGCAACCCGTTTGCGATTGTGCTGGACGAAAAAGTTATCTCGGCCCCGACCATCCAAGGCCATATCCCCGGCGGCTCCGGTGTTATCACCGGTAGCTTCACGGTCGAGGAAAGCACCCGCCTAGCCATCCTGCTACGCGCCGGTGCCCTGCCTGCGAAAATCACCGTGCTAGAGCAACGCACCGTTGGGCCGGAACTTGGCCAAGACAGTATCGATGCCGGTAAAAGCGCTACGGTAATCGCTTTCGCGTTGGTGCTTATCTTTATGACCCTGACATACGGCTTGTTCGGCGTTTTCGCCAACATCGCGCTGATCCTGAACGTGTCGATGGTCTTCTCGCTACTCGCCCTGATCGGGGCCACGCTGACGCTACCGGGTATCGCGGGGATCGTGCTGACCATCGGTATGGCAGTGGATGCCAACGTGCTGGTATTCGAGCGTATCCGCGAGGAACTCAAAGAAGGAAAGGGGCCGGCCCGCGCTATCGAGCTTGGGTATAAAAAAGCCCTCTCCGCTATTATTGACGCCAACGTCACCACGCTGATCGCCGCTGTGATCCTGTTCGCTATCGGCTCGGGTCCGGTGCGAGGGTTCGCGATAACGCTTGGTCTCGGGATCATAACGTCGGTCTTTACTGCAATCTGGGTTACGCGCCTGATGTTGGCCACATGGCTGTCCGTGCGCAAACCCAAAACAATCGAAGTGTGAGGGCGGAAACATGCGCTTGAAAATGGTTCCAAACAAAACGAATTTTGATTTCTTCGGTGTCAGCAAAATTTCCATGGCTTTGTCCTCGGTAATGATAATCGGCACGATCATCGCGTTCTTCACGATGGGTCTGAACTTCGGCATTGATTTCCGTGGTGGTACCATGATCATGGTCGAAACGCCTGAAACGGTGGATGTCGGCGAATATCGTGCGTTGCTGGATAATGTGGTGGACGGCGACGTAACCGTCACCGAACTTTCGGATCCGGTTGGCACGCTGACTGGCGAAGAAAGCAATATAATCATGGTTCGGATCGAGCAAATCGGCGACGACGCTGCCGTTCAAAACGACCTGATCAAAGCGGTGAAATCCGCCCTTAGCAACGAGTTTGAAGGCATCATATTCCTGCAAACCGAGTCCGTTGGGGCGAAAGTATCGAGCGAGCTGGTGAAGGCGGGTATCCTTGCCATCGTCCTCGCCGTCGGGGCCGTGCTGTTCTATATCTGGTTGCGGTTCGAGTGGCAGTTCTCCGTCGGGGCGGTTGTGGCCTTGGTCCACGACGTATTCATAACCATCGGAATTTTCACCATCACGCAGATCGAGTTCAACCTGACCATCATTGCGGCCATCCTGACCATCGTCGGATATTCGTTGAACGACACCGTGGTGGTGTTTGACCGTGTACGGGAAAACCTGCGCCGCTATAAAACGATGGAGCTTAAGGACGTTCTAAACAAGTCGATAAACGAGACGCTGTCGCGCACCGTCATGACATCCGTAACCACGTTGATTGCATTGATAACCCTGTATATTCTGGGCGGAGACGTTATCCGGGGCTTCACGTTTGCTATGATCTGGGGTGTAATCATTGGCACATACAGCTCGGTGTTTATTGCGTCCGTGATCCTGTTGCGCCTCGGTGTTAAGCGGGACTGGGATAAAACCGATAACGCGGCTGGCACGCAATTCTCGGATATCGACGCTTAACGTCTGGATACCCGTTCGCGGTAAAATGTGAAAATCCCCATGCCGACAACGATGGTGCTGCCGATAATGGTCCAGCCATCGGGGATTTCACCGAATACGAAAAAGCCTAACAATAGCGCCCAGATCAGGACGCTATAGCGAAACGGCGAGACGAACGGGATATCGCCGTGGCGCATGGCCGTGATCGCTGCGATATAGCCGACCAGGATAAAGCCTGCCGCCGCGGCCAGATATATGGCGGTTTGCAGGGATACATCGCGCCACTCTTGTGTTGCCGCAAGCAACCCTGACAAAACCATTACCGCTGCGGAAGTGACCAATGCCACGAAGATGGACGGTGTTGCTGGCGATAATTTGTGCGAGAGCAGATCGCGCAGTGTCACAAACCCCACGGCCCCCAACGCCCACAAAGAATATGCATTAAATCCCTCGGTCCCGGGGCGCACAATAATAAGCACTCCGATAAACCCGATCGAAATCGCCAGATACCGCCGCCAACCAACCTTTTGCCCCAGAAACAGCGACGCTGCCAAGGTCACAGCCAGTGGCAAAGATTGCAAAATCGCGGTGGCATTGGCTAAAGGCATGTTGAACAGCGCGGTTAGGAAACAGAACGTTGCCCCGACCTCTGCAAATGTCCGCCAACCGATGATTTTCATGTCTCGCCGTGCGGGCCTATAAATCAGCGCGCCCTTGTACCACGCCAAAAGCCCCAGCAGCGCCGTCGCCATGACCCCGCGCAGGAATACCGTCTGAAACAGCGCCAGCTCTTCGGATACCAGCTTGATCATCGTGTCGTTCAGCACGAATCCCGCCATCGAGGCCATCATAAAGATCGCCCCTTTCATGTTGCTTTGCTGGTCGTGCATGATTGCAATCCTATTGTTGTCTGAAATCGCCAATAGCACCGGATTGTCGGGGTCAAAAGGTCTCGATTACGAAAATCCTGCGTTTCAGGACTTTTCCTTACGGCAAAACGGTCTATATTCCTCATCAAGCGGCGGACGCCGTGATAAATAAAAAACCAAAAGGGGTTATACCATGGCATTCGAACTACCAGACCTACCATACGCACACGACGCATTGGCAGCAGGCGGCATGTCCGCCGAAACAATGGAATTCCACCACGATCTGCACCACAACGCCTACGTTGTGAACGGCAACAAGCTGGTTGCTGGCACAGAATGGGAAGGCAAGTCCCTAGAGGACATCGTCAAAGGCACTTACGCTGCTGGCTCTGTTGCCCAAAGCGGCCTATTCAACAATGCATCACAGCATTGGAACCACGCACAGTTCTGGGAAATGATGGGCCCTAATGGCCGCACAATGCCAACCGAACTTGAAACCCGTATCGTCGATGCATTCGGTTCCGTTGACACTTTCAAAACCGATTTTGGTGCCGCAGGCGTTGGCCAGTTCGGTTCCGGCTGGGTTTGGCTGGTGGCTGACACGGACGGCTCGCTGAAAATCACCAAGACGGAAAACGGCGTTAACCCGCTGTGCTTCAACCAGACAGCACTGCTTGGTTGTGATGTTTGGGAGCATTCCTACTACATCGATTTCCGCAACAAACGTCCGGTTTACCTGTCGAACTTCCTCGACAACCTCGTGAACTGGGAAAACGTGGCCGAGCGCCTTTCGAACGCTTAAACCACGCCCTAAATCAAACCAAAACCCCGTGCCTTACGCGCGGGGTTTTGTGTTTTTACCCAGTGCGATCCGCGCGCAAACGATCCATCAGGGTGGGCACGTCGTTCACCACTTGCAGCGAATCCTTGAACGACGGGTCTGCAAAGCCCTCGTCAATGATATGATCCAGCAATGTCAGTAACGGGTCCCAGAACCCGTTGACGTTCAGCAAATACATAGGCTT
>ENA-OSCG01000175-OSCG01000175.1-marine-sediment-metagenome-genome-assembly--contig:-NODE-175-length-10249-cov-5.496076_pt1 | contig 10249 bp, 6 predicted proteins | sample MGYA00237880_ERZ529332 | MGnify/ENA primary metagenome ERZ529332 (study PRJEB26373, sample SAMN05710708) | marine sediment metagenome | biome: marine; feature: ocean trench; material: sediment... | reverse complement strand
GACACGTCGGATTTGCGGTCTGTGTACGTCGCGTAAACCTTCCATGCGGATGCCATGTCAGGGTTCCAGTGGTACTCTAATCCCGTGGTGGTTTGCCGGAAATACGCGCTGTAATCCCCGGAAAGGCCCGCACCTATCTCATCGGCAACGTAGCGTTGCTCAAGCCGTACATAACCATACAGCAATGCAGGCTGCGCGGTATCCGGTGTGTAGCGCAGGCCGGAACTGACGGTATAACCGCCATTATTGCGGCCGCGCCCATCATAGGCGGTGCCCGTAACCGAGACACGATTTTCCCACAACATGCGCGGCGTTAGGCGCGTCTGGTGTGTCATGCCCGCCCAGACAGCATACGCGATCCCCGACTGCGCTTTGGCGTCATCGTCCAGCACAAACTCCAAACCGGCGAAGTCTATAGTGTCGTGCAGGCTGCCACTGTTGATATTGGTGCTGGGCGACACATTTATTCCAGCACTAAATTTCCACGGCGACAACCGGTTTATCTGGGCCAGAGTGCGGCGCACCACAAGCAACTCCACCTCCGCGCGCGCGAAATCCGAGGCGCGATGCAGCAGGATTTTTGCTGCTGTCAAATTAGACAGCTTTGCCTGCGATATGCCCGAAATCAGATAGGCTGCGAAACGTTGTGCGGTTGTCAGGTCGCGTTTTCGGGCTTGCGTGGCCAAGGTGTTTGCCAGCTCTGCGCGACCCGACTCCTGTGCTGCTCGAGCCATCACCAGCAGTGCGTCCATATCGTCAGGGTTTTGCGCAAACTGTTTCTCTGCGCAGTGAAACGCTAGCGGAAAATTATTTAACTGGACTAGATTGCGCAACGAACTGTCACACGCGGGGGTCGCCGAGGGGGCCACTGTCGGAAACGTTAGCAGAACCGCCACTAGCGTTAACAGGAACAAGGCGCGGAAATACGAGAGATTAAAACGGGTTAACATGCCTGATTCCGAAATTATGTACGGCGAAATAAGAACCCTTTAAGTTAAAGTATTCTTAAATCAATTGCCAGTTGTTCGTTTTTTGTGTATCCCGAATGGAAACGTAATGTATCCGCCGGAGTAACGACCTTGAAATTATCATTGTTAACTATTGCCGCAGTCCTTCTAGTTTCGGCCTGTGCAAAGCCAGCCGCAACGCCAGAACCATATGTATCCGTCTCGCTGGCGGATCTGGCCACCAAATCCCAGTTGATCGTTTACGGTAACGGCATGGGGTGGGCGACGCGGTACAATGACACCGGTTGGTCCAAGAATAAGAACGGTCCACGGCTCCAGCGGTTTATTTCGACCAACATCGATGGTGAATATGTGGCTGTCTTCCGTAATTTCGATGAAACCAAGGAATACGGTCGGGCGACTTTCACTATGCCCGCTGCGTTGGACGCGATCAACGGGGTGACGGATCTCGGGTATAAGTTCACGATCACGCGCAATGACGAGGATACGCTGATTTACACTTTGTCCGGCCTGTTCACGATCAACCTTAGAGAAGGCAACAGCACAACCTTGTACGCGGGGGGCGGTTTTGCGACAGGCTCTTACACTGATGATGGCGCGTTGCAATTGTTAAGCGGTTCGGCGAACTACAGCGGTAACTTTATCGGTGACAGTACATATGCCGGACGTGTAACCGGCGACGTTGACCTAAACGTGAACTTCGATATTTCCGTCGATGAGCTAGACGGCAAAATATACAATCTAGCTGGAACCACTGGCAGTTACATCTTCAACGACCTGATTATCAGCGCCACGATCGAGCCTGTGTCCTCCTTCGGGGGCATTCTGAACGTTGAATTCGTCTCTGGCGGGGTATTCTCGTTCGGGGAAACAGGCCAGATCAAAGGTGGTTTTTATGGGCCGGGTGCTGAAGAGTTCGGGGCGACTATTCGCATAACGGACGGAAACAATCACATCCTGTCCGGCGCTATCAGCGGATCGTTAGAACCTTAAACGCTGACCTGATCGATGGCGTCCGTAATCATCGTTAAACATTCCGGCGAGCTGAAGCTGTGGTTCGCCCCTTTGACCAACGTCAGGCGGATATCTTCGCCTGATACGTGATCCAGCAGTTGCAACGCGACGGATTGGTCCACGTCGACATCCGCCGTTCCTTGCAAGAACCGCACTGGAAAGGGTAGGGGCAAGGGCGTGCGTAGCACCAGTTGGTCCCGCCCGTCCTCGATCAGCTTTTTGGTGATGATGTAGGGCTCATCGGAATACTCGGAGGGTAATTCCAGTTGCCCGTTCGCAAGGATCATCTGGCGCTGGGCGTCATCAAAATTCGCCCACATGGAATCCTCGGTGAAGTCGGGGGCGGCGGCCACGCCAACCAACCCGCGAACCTTTGACGGCATAGCGCGGCAAACCAGTAACGAAATCCACCCCCCCATGGACGAGCCGACCAACACCTGTGGCCCCTCGGTCAGGGTGGTGATGGCCTCCATCGCGTCGCGCGCCCAATCCCCGATGCAGCCATCAACAAAATCGCCCGAAGACTGCCCGTGTCCGGTGTAATCAAACCGCAAGAACGGACGGCCGTTGGCCTCGGCCCATTCCTGAAGATGTACGGCTTTGGTGCCTTCCATATCGGACTTGAAACCGCCCAGAAACACGACCCCAACGCCCCGCCCGTAGGTCCTGTGATAGGCGATCCGCCCGTTGCGGGTTTCCAGATATGATGGCATGTTAAGGCTCCTTCAGCGTCAGAATGTACTTTGGAGCGGTGGAATTCAACAGCAAAGCGGTTGACTCTGGCGCGACTTGGCGTAAACCACCCGCACCAGTAATCGGGCGCATTGTAGGCGTCAAACCACGAGGAGAATTGCCATGAGCGATGATAAAAAGCTGCACGACATCGAGAAAATGGATTTTGTTAATATCCAGTCCTCTCGGCGCAGAACTTCCGAAAACACCCAGAGCAAGGACGCCGCACAGCAGGATAAAGACCTTGTTAACAAATTGCGTGGCGATGCGCCCGAAGTGGCCGCAAAACCTGCAAAACCGAAAGCTGCGAAGCCCAAACCGGCGCCAGTTCCCGTAAAACCCAAAATGATAGAGGTTGAATCAATTCCCGTGTCCGATATTCCAGTAGACGAAGCCGCCGTATCCAATAACATTTTCCTCACGATGCCTGATGGCGCGAAACGCGAATACCCTGCCGGTATCACCGGTGCCGAGGTTGCCGCCGACATCTCTAAATCCCTTGGCAAAGCGGCCTTCGCCTGCGCGATTGACGGCGTGCTCAGCGACCTGTCAATCCAGATTAACGCCGACGCCGGGTTCCAGATTTACACCGCCAAAGACGAGGTGCAGGCGCTGGAACTTATCCGCCACGACGCCGCCCATATCATGGCGCGCGCTGTGCAGGAACTTTGGCCAGACGTGAAGGTTACCATCGGTCCGGTGATCAAAAACGGCTGGTACTACGACTTTGATCGCGACGAGGCCTTCACCCCCGAAGACCTGATCACCATCGAAAAGAAGATGCGCGAGATCATCAATAAACGTGAGCCGGTGACCACCGAAATATGGGACCGAGACCGCGCGATCGCCTTCTATGAGGCCAATAACGAGCCTTACAAAGTTGAGCTGATCAACGGTATTCCGGGTAATGAGGACCTGCGGATGTACTGGCACGGCCACTGGCAGGACCTGTGTCGTGGCCCGCATCTGGCGCACACCGGACAGGTTCCGGCTGACAGTTTCAAGCTGATGTCGGTCGCTGGCGCGTATTGGCGCGGTGACAGTAATAACGCCATGTTGCAGCGCATCTACGGTGTGGCCTTCCGCAACAAGGTCGATCTGAAAGCGCACTTGTACATGATCGAGGAGGCCGAGAAGCGCGACCACCGCAAGCTCGGAAAATCCATGGATCTGTTCCATTTTCAGGAAGAGGCCCCCGGCATGGTGTTTTGGCACCCAAACGGCTGGACCCTCTACCGTGTGTTGCAAGACTATATGCGTCGCCGCCAGATCGCGGATGGTTACCTTGAAATTAACACTCCTATGGTTGTTGATCGGGTCTTGTGGGAAAAATCCGGTCACTGGGAAAAATATCGCGAGAACATGTTTATCACCGAAATTGATGAAGAACATGCTAACGAAAAGCGCGTGAATGCCCTGAAACCGATGAATTGCCCGTGTCACGTTCAGGTTTATAACCAAGGTCTGAAGTCGTACCGCGACCTGCCGCTACGCCTTGCCGAATTCGGGTCGTGCCATCGCTATGAGCCCTCTGGCTCCATGCACGGACTGATGCGGGTGCGCGGGTTTACGCAGGATGATGCGCATATTTTCTGTACCGAAGACCAGATCGCGTCCGAGACTAAAAAATTCATCGAACTGTTGTCCAGCGTTTATAAAGACCTTGGTTTTGATAAATTCGACATTAAATTCTCGACCCGCCCCGAGGTTCGCGCCGGTTCCGACGAGGTGTGGGATCGGGCCGAGGCAGCCCTCGAAGCTGCGATCAAAGCACTTGATCTGCCTTACGAAACCGACGAAGGCGAGGGGGCATTCTACGGCCCGAAACTCGATTTCAAACTGACCGACGCGATTGGTCGCGAGTGGCAACTGGGCACGTTTCAGGCGGATTTCGTTGTGCCAGAACGTCTCGGGGCCGAATATATTGGCGAGGATGGCGCCAAACACACCCCGATAATGCTGCACCGCGCCACATTGGGGTCTTTCGAGCGTTTCATCGGGGTTTTGATCGAAAACTACGCTGGAAAATTCCCGCTGTGGTTAGCGCCGCGCCAGATTGTGGTGGCCTCGATTGTGTCGGATGCGAACGACTGGGTGAACGAGGTTGTCGCCCGCCTGCGTGCCAAAGGCCTGCGCGCCGAGGCCGATGTTCGCAACGAAAAGATCAACTACAAGGTCCGCGAGCATTCCTTGGGCAAGGTCCCCGTGATCCTCGCCATCGGTATGCGCGAGGTCGAAGAAAAGACCGTTTCGATGCGTCGTCTTGGCAGTAAAGGCTCCAAGGTTATGAGTGCGGACGAGGCGGTCGAGATGCTGACGCTTGAAGCGCTGCCCCCTGATCTTCGGTAAACGCTGATGGAAACGGTCATACTTCTGCACGGGCTTAGCCGCTCGATGGCGTCGATGCGGCGGCTGGAAAAACGGGTTGAAGAGGGCGGGTTTAAGCCCGTCCTCATCGACTATCCGTCTGGTAAAACCACCGTTGAACGACTGGCCGAGGGGATTTTTTCGGCGCTACCCATCAAGGGCAAGCTGCATTTCGTCGGGCACTCGCTGGGCGGAATTTTATCTGTGCGGGTAACCAAAATGCTGCCTGTGGAGCGGCGTGGACGGATCGTGCAGCTCGGTGCGCCCAACTTTGGTAGCGAGATCGCTGCGCGCGCGTCGGTATTTGGTAAACTCATCGGTCCGGCGCTGGGCGAACTGGTGCCGCATTCCGGCGAGGATACGATTGGCCTTGATATAGGGGCAATTGCGGGGACGGCCGCGATATCGGCTTACGGTTTTATCACTGGCATTGAGGGCGAAAACGACGGTAAAGTTTGCGTGATCAGCGCATGGGGGAATGCACCCGCGGGGAAACGCATCGCGCTGCCCGTGGCCCACAGCATCATGATGCAGGACCGCCGCGTGATCGCGGCAACGGTGAAGTTCCTGAAAACCGGAACCTTCGCCCCGTAGGGTGGGTGATTCACCCACCACTCCTATGACAACGAACGGAGCGTGCAAAGCACACACCCAACGGCGGTCTTAAAACTCTTCGACCCGCATCACGCCGCCGATGTGCTTAATCGCGCCTTTGATTTTGGCGTTGATGGCGTATTCTTCGGGTAGGGTTATCTCTACCTCGCCGGGTAAATCCGGATGTATTAGCACGATATTCACCGGCCCTTTAACCGCCCGCCCAGCAGCGTCGCTCATTAGTCGCGTGGCGATGGAAGGCACCGCACCCTCATCATTCACGAACACCCGCAACCCGACAGAGGCCGTATCCGCCACCGCCAGATCAATCGAGACGAACCCGCGCGCCAGCAGTTTCAACTGCCCGCCTTCCATATCCGCCTCGATTGGCATCACCACGTTTTCACCAGACTTCAAAATCTCCTGCGCGCTTTCAAGAACGTCCGAGAATACCGTTACCTCGTAATGCCCGCTCGGGTCTGACAGGGAGACAAAGGCAAAACGGTTGCCTCGCGCGGATTTGCGGATTTGCACGGCCGAAATCGTGCCAGCCATCTTGGTGCCAATCTTGCGCCCCTCGGCCTTTTTGGTCACCTCCTCCAACGTCAAAACCCGTTCGCGTTTAAGGGCCGGCATGTAGTCGTCTAGCGGGTGCCCCGTCAGGTAGAACCCGAAGGCAGTGTGTTCCTGCGTTAGGCGCTCTACTGCCTCCCAGTCCTCGGGCATGGGCAGACGCGGGGGCGGCAGATCATCGCCGCTGTCACCAAACAGGCTGCTCTGATCGGAATTTTTGTCGCCATGACAAGCGGTTGAATAGGCAACCAGCTTGTCGAGGCTTTCCAGAACTTTCCGCCGATTTCCATCAAGTTGGTCAAACGCACCAGAGCGGGCCAGCATCTCCAGCGGGCGTTTACCGACGCGCTTCAGGTCAACGCGCTGTGCAAAATCGAACAGGTCTTTGAATTCGGTCCCTTCATCGCGGGCAGCCGTAATCAGCTTCATCGCCTCGCTGCCGACGTTTTTCAAGCCGCCCAGCCCGTAGACAAGCTTGCCATCCTTCACGCTGAACGCGGCGCGCGAGCGGTTGACGCAAGGGGGGATGATCTCGATCCCCAGCCCGCCGCGCTCCTTGGTTTTGCGAACCTCGTCAGAATACACCGCCAGCTTATCGGTCAGGTGAATATCGCAGTTCATCACACCGGCCATGAACTCGACAGGGTGGTTCGCCTTCAGCCACGCGGTTTGATACGACACCACCGCATAAGCCGCCGCGTGGGATTTGTTGAAACCGTAGTTGGCAAATTTTTCGAGCAGGTCGAAAACCTCGGTCGCTTTTGCTTCGTCCACACCGTTTTTGGCGGCCCCTGCGGTGAATTTCGGACGCTCTGCATCCATGGCCTCTTTGATCTTCTTACCCATCGCGCGTCGCAGCATGTCCGCGCCGCCAAGGGTGTATCCCGCCATCTCCTGCGCGATTTGCATCACCTGTTCCTGATAAACAATGATGCCCTGCGTTTCATCCAGCAGATGGTCGATGGAGGGGTGCAGGCCTTGCCGTTTCTTCCGTCCGTTTTTCACATCGCAGAACATCGGAATATTTTCCATCGGGCCGGGCCGGTACAGTGCCACCAGCGCGATAATATCCTCGATACAGTTGGGTTGCATCTGGCGAAGGGCGTCCATCATGCCCGTGCTCTCCACCTGAAACACGGCGACAGTTCTGGCGGCGGCGTACAGCTCGTATGTTTTTTCGTCGTCCAGCGGGATCGCCCCGATGTCGATGTTGATATCGCGCAATTTCAGCATATCCAGCGCGTTTTGAATGACGGTCAGGGTTTTCAGACCCAGAAAGTCGAACTTCACCAGCCCCGCCGGTTCCACCCATTTCATATTGAATTGTGTTGCAGGCATGTCTGATCGCGGGTCTTTGTAAAGCGGAACCAGCTCGTCCAGCGGGCGATCTCCGATCACGACCCCCGCCGCGTGGGTGGAGGCGTTCCGCAGCAACCCCTCGACCTGTTGGGCGTAATCGAGCAGGCGGGCGACGACTTCTTCATCGCGGGCCATCTCTTTTAAGCGCGGCTCGTCTTTCAGGGCCTGCTCGATGCTAACGGGTTTTACGCCGTCCACAGGGATCAGTTTTGAAATTCGGTCCACCTGCCCATATGGCATCTGCAAAACCCGCCCGATGTCACGCACGGCGGCCTTGGACAGCAATGCCCCGAAGGTGATAATTTGCGCCACCTTGTCGCGACCGTATTTTTGTTGGACGTAGTGGATGACCTCCTCGCGGCGATCCATGCAAAAATCGATGTCGAAATCGGGCATGGAGACACGCTCGGGGTTCAGGAACCGCTCGAACAACAGAGAATAACGCAGTGGATCAAGGTCCGTAATCGTTAATGAGTACGCCACCAGCGAACCCGCACCCGAGCCACGACCCGGCCCAACCGGAATATTCTGTTCTTTCGCCCAATGGATGAAGTCGGCCACGATCAGGAAGTAACCGGGGAAGCCCATGTTCTCGATCACGTTAAGCTCGAAATCCAGCCGCTCTTCGTATTCCTTAACGCTGGCTGAATGGGGGATGACGGCTAGGCGGGCCTTTAGGCCTTCGTGGGCCAACTCGCGCAGGGCTTCAACTTCGTTATCGGCGAATTTTGGCAGGATCGGGTCGCGCAGATATACCTTGAAGGCACAGCGGTGCGCGATCTCGATGGTGTTTTTGATCGCCTCGGGCAAATCGGAAAACAGCACATCCATCTCTTCGGGCGTTTTGAAATAATGCTCGGGCGTTAGTTGGCGGCGCGGAGCTTGTTGGTCAACGTATGCGCCCTCGGCGATGCAGATCAGCGCATCGTGGGCGGCATACATTTCGCGTTTGGGGAAATACACGTCGTTGGTTGCGACCAGCGGGATGCCCATGTCATAGGCCATTTGAATCATGGTCGGCTCGGTGGCACTTTCTTGAGGCGTGCGGTTACTTTCCCCCGTCGGGTGGCGCTGGATTTCCATGTAGAGGCGGTCGGCGAAAAGGCGTTGGAGGTGCTCGGTTAACAGCCGCGCTTTATCCTTCTGTCCGTCCTGCAACAGTTGTCCGACGGGGCCAAGCGAGCCGCCGGTCAAACAGATCAGCCCATCCGCATGATCCGAAAGCTGCGCCATGGTGATATGGGGCAGCTCGTCGCCACATTCCAGAAAGTTGCAACTGTTCAATTTCATCAGGTTTGCATAGCCGCGCTCGTTCTGCACCAGCAAAACTATGGCTTTGGGGGCGGGGTCTCGATCTCCGGGTCTTGAAGCAGTTTCAAATTTAAGTTGAAGCTGGCATCCGACAATTGGCTGGATTCCCGCTTTCGAGGCGGTTTCCGAGAATTCCAGTGCCCCGAAAAGGTTCCCCGAATCCGTGACCGCAACCGCGGGCATATGCCAATCCCTGCACATTTGGGGCAATTTTTTAACGGAAATCGCGCCTTCCAGCAGGGAATAAGCAGAGTGCAATCGCAGGTGAATGAATCGGGGAGTGTTTTTCATTCTGTCAAGTTAGCCCAGCCCATCGTTCGGTTAAAGAGGGGGAATGGTTTGAAATTTATCTTGCCCAATTCGCCGCAGTAAGGCTTGATTGGATAAGAACCAAAAAATGGGGAAGTTATGGGACGTCTTACGACGCATGTGCTCGACACAGGGCTTGGAAAACCTGCGCAAGGTTTACGGATTGAACTCTACCGTTTGGGGGAGAGCCGTGAAAAGCTGCTGGATACGGTAACGAATGCTGACGGGCGGTGTGATGCGCCGCTGTTGGACCTGGATGCGTTCGCCTTCGGGGAATACGAGCTGGTGTTCCATGCGGGTGACTATCTGGATAGCACGGGGCAAAAATTGCCCTCTCCGAAGTTCCTCGATGTGATCCCGCTGCGTTTCGGCATTGCCGAGGATACCCATTACCACGTGCCGCTTTTGTTGTCGGCATTTGGCTATTCAACGTACAGGGGCAGCTGATGGGGCAGATACGGTTCCTTCTTAACGGGATTGATGTGGTTCTGGATAACCCGAACCCCACCGAAACCCTGCTGGATTTCCTGCGTGAAAACCGCAAGCTGACAGGCACCAAAGAGGGCTGTAACGAGGGCGATTGCGGCGCGTGCACGGTGTCCATCGCGGCAATCGAGCAGGGCCGCCTCATCCACCGTGCGCTGAATGCTTGCATTTTGTTTTTACCGCAGCTTCACGGCAAATCTGTTCGAACGGTTGAGGGGATTTCTGCACCCGATGGGCGTTTGCATCCTGTGCAGCAGGCGTTGGTGGAATATCACGGCTCGCAATGCGGGTTTTGCACGCCGGGGTTTGTGATGTCGATGTATACCGCGCACCGCGACGGGCGGCAGGATTTTGACGATGTGTTGGCGGGGAACCTGTGTCGTTGCACGGGGTATGCGCCGATCATTCGTGCGGCCGAGGCTGCCGCGAAGCAGCCGCAACCGGATTGGCTGACGGATGAGGGGGACCGTCTGGCGGCATTGGCGGGCGGGGATATCACGCTGGACGGGGCATTTTTGCCCGCGACGCTTGATAGT
>ENA-OSCG01000174-OSCG01000174.1-marine-sediment-metagenome-genome-assembly--contig:-NODE-174-length-10267-cov-6.454563_pt1 | contig 10267 bp, 10 predicted proteins | sample MGYA00237880_ERZ529332 | MGnify/ENA primary metagenome ERZ529332 (study PRJEB26373, sample SAMN05710708) | marine sediment metagenome | biome: marine; feature: ocean trench; material: sediment... | reverse complement strand
CACTGGGAAAGCCTGCGGACTAACGGCGAATTACCCCTGCGTGCGGACATTGACCCGCGCCAGATATCTGATGTTTTAGACAGCCTGTTCATCTTTGAACGTCTTAATCCGCAGGATGTGCGCGTGCGTATCGCCGGCCTGACTTTGTGCGAGATGATGGGCATGGAGGTGCGCGGCCAATCCCCCATGTCGTTCTTTGACGACAGCACGCGGCGGCGTTTCTCGACGGTGATAGCCGACGTGCTGGACAGCCCGTCGATTGCCTACCTAGGACTGGATACGCTCGACAAAATGGGGAACGAGGCACGTGCCGAAATGGTCCTGCTGCCGCTACGCAGCGATTTTGGCGACGTTAACCGCATTATCGGCTGCATCACGGCGCCTGCTGAAGGCTTCACGGCCCCGATGCGGTTTCATGTTCGCACCGTCGATATGGAATCGATAAACAGCACCAGCCCGAACACCCATAGCTTCGGGTTTGCCGAAAAAGGCGCTGGATTCGTCATGGATGGCACATCGTCTTTCCGCGCGATTTCCGGCGGGAGATCTGTGCAGCCCAAACGTCCGGTGCAAGCGGCGAGTTATTTGAAGCTGGTGGACTAGGCGTATTCGCTTTCGGCAATGCCTTGCAGGGCCAACAATGCCGTCAGGTCTGAATGGTAAAGCCGTGCATCCGCGACATCGGCGAGGGCTTGTTTAGGTTGATAAGCCACGCCTAACCCTGCCGCCTCGACCATGGAGCGGTCATTCGCGCCATCGCCCACCGCCAGCACATCGGCAGGAGTGCAGCCGACGGATTTGCACAGTGCATGCAGGGTTTCCAGTTTGGCTTCCTGCCCAAGGATCGGTAGGACGACCTTGCCGGTTAGCTTGCCGTTTTCAATGATCAGCGTATTGGCTTGGTTCATCTGGAACCCTATTTCGCCCGCCACACGGCTGGCGAAAAACAGGAACCCGCCAGAAACCAGTGCCGTCATCGCGCCGAGCTTGTTCATCGTCTGCACCAGCGTTTTCGCGCCGGGGTTCAGGCTGATACGCTCATTGTAACATTGCTCCAACACCGTTTCAGGCAGGCCTTCCATCAAGGCGACGCGTTGGATAATCGAATCCTCAAAGTTCAGATCGCCGCGCATGGTGCGTTCGGTGATCTCGACAACGCGATCTTTGACGCCAGCAAAATCGGCCAGCTCGTCGATGCATTCCACGGGGATCATGGTGCTGTCCATATCGGCGATCAGCAGTTTCTTGCGGCGGTTTTGCGCGGGGACTACGTTTACATCAATCGGCGTGCCCGCCAACAAATCCGCAGGCACATCACCCGAAAACGCAATTTCTACCGCGCTATTGGACAAACGGTTCAAGTCACCGTTAACCAATTGGCAGGCGTGGTCAGCAATTTCGTCTGACACGCCTACCGATGCTGTTAGTACGAGGAACCGCACCCTAGGCCTCGTCGAGGTTTTGTAGTTCTTTAGCGACAAGGAACGCCAGTTCCAGCGATTGCGAGGCATTAAGACGTGGATCACACGCGGTGTGGTAACGATCCGACAAATCACCGTCCGCAACGGCGCGCGTGCCGCCTGTGCATTCGGTCACGTCTTTGCCGGTCATCTCGAAATGCACGCCCCCTGCGTAGGTGCCTTCGGCCTTGTGGACGGCGAAGAATTCGCGAACCTCGCCCAGAATACGCTCGAAGGGGCGGGTTTTATAGCCGCTGTTCGATTTGATCGTGTTGCCGTGCATCGGGTCGCAGCACCAGACGACTTTCTTACCTTCACGCTCTACCGCGCGGATCAGGGCTGGCAGGTGTTTGTCGACATTGCCTTGCCCGAAACGTGCGATCAGGGTCAGACGACCCGCCGTGTTTTCGGGGTTTAGCTTGTCGATAAGGCGCAGCAAGTCGTCAGGTTCAATTGTCGGGCCACATTTCATGCCGATAGGGTTTTGCACACCCCGACAGAATTCAACATGTGCGCCGTCCAGTTGGCGCGTCCGATCCCCGATCCACAGCATGTGGCCGGACCCTGCAATGGGCAGGTCGGTAGTGGAATCGATACGGCACAGGGCCTCTTCATATTCCAGCAGCAAAGCTTCGTGGCTGGTGTAGAAGCTAACGCGCTTCATGCTTTCCGCATCGCCCGCCCCTGCGGCCTCGATGAAGGCAAGCGATTCACCGATACGATTGGCCAGCGCGTGGTATTCCTCGTAGCCCTCGGTATCTTTGGTCGAATCCAGCGTCCACTGATGCACACGTTTGATGTCGGCAAAGCCACCTTGCGAGAACGCACGCAGAAGGTTCAGCGATGCCGCCGACTGGGTGTAGGCTTGCAACATGCGGTCAGGATCGGGGATACGGGCCTTTGGCGTGAACTCGAAACCGTTGATGATGTCGCCGCGATACGAGGGCAGCTCCACCCCGTCGATGGTCTCCGTGTTAGCCGAGCGCGGCTTGGCGAACTGCCCCGCCATGCGGCCGATTTTCACGACAGGTTTCTTGGCGCCAAACGTCAGCACCACAGCCATTTGCAGCATCACCTTGAAGGTGTCACGGATCAGGTCGGCGCTGAACTCATCGAAGCTCTCGGCGCAGTCACCACCTTGCAGCAGGAACGCGTTGCCTTCAGCCACTTCGCCAAGTTGGCGGGTAAGGCGACGGGCCTCGCCAGCAAAAACCAAGGGTGGATAGGTCGCCAGCTTGTCTTCCGCGCGCTTAAGGGCTGCGGGGTCGGTATACTCGGGCATCTGGATACGTGGTTTGTTGCGCCAGTCAGATTTGGTCCAAGTTGCGGGCATGATGTTGCTCCTATCCATAAAAATTAGCTTGGTTGTTATAGGGGATGCATTTTCCATTGACCATACCCTTAGAATCACCAATGGTAAGTTTGCGACGTCGCTAATTGCGAACGTGCCATCTTATTTTTGCGAGGCTGCAAATGGTTGGTTCAAACGACCCCGAAGTATCAAAATTCGTCTTCATGCTACTGCCCAAATTTTCGCTAATGGTATTCACCAGTGCGATTGAGCCGCTGCGGATTGCGAACCGTTTGTCGGGGAAAAAAATCTATGAATGGCGGTTGGCATCGGACGACGGGATATCCGCAACCTGTTCGGCGGGCGTGACTTTGAGCGTGGATATGGGGCTGGACGAAGTCGGCCGCAATGAGACGATTTTGTTCTGTGGCGGCCTGAGCATCAAACCCGCCATCACCCCCCGCATATTGAACTGGATACGGCGCGAAGCGCGCAAAGGCATGCCGATTGGCGGGCTTTGTACGGCGACGTATCTAATGGCGAAAGCCGGGTTGCTGGATGGGCGACGATCAACGATTCACTGGGAAAATCGCGAGAGCTTTATCGAGGATTTCCCCGAACACGAGATCACCACCTCGATCTACACCATCGACAAGAACCGATACTCTTCGGCGGGTGGAACGGCGGCCGCCGATCTGATGCTGCGGTTAATCGCGAACGACCACGGGACGGATTTGGCGAACGGTATCGCCGACCAGATGATTTACACCACGGTTCGAACGGATAAAGACCAGCAACGGCTGTCCATCCCCACGCGCATTGGCGTACGGCACGCGAAACTATCCAATGTCATCAAGATGATGGAGGATAATCTGGAAGAGCCGATCTCTCCGTCTATTCTGGCCAGTGATGTGGGGATTTCGACACGGCAATTAGAGCGCTTGTTCCGGCGCTACCTGAACCGCTCGCCCAAACGGTATTACATGGAGTTGCGGTTGGAGAAGGCGCGGAACCTTTTGTTGCAGACGGATATGTCGGTGATCAACGTGGCACTGGCCAGCGGTTTCACCTCGCCCTCGCATTTCTCCAAATGTTACCGGATGCATTTTTCCACAACGCCATATCGCGAACGCGGGGCGCAGTCGGACTAGCGACGTAACGTCGGATTTCCCCGCCGCTCTGGACGTTTTACCAAATCAGGCGTAGCGTAACTGACCATACGTTCAGTTCTTAACGGAGACTTGCCATGTCTGATCCAATCGTAATTGTCGGCGCTGCCCGCACCCCTATGGGCGGCTTTCAAGGCGCGCTATCCGGTGCCACAGCCGCCGAGCTTGGCGGGGAGGCGATCCGCGCGGCACTTGATCGCGGTGGCGTTGCCCCTAACGACGTGGACGAATTACTGATGGGCTGCGTTTTACCCGCTGGCCAAGGGCAGGCACCTGCGCGCCAAGCCGGTTTTGCTGGCGGTCTGGGGCAGGATGTGCCCGCAACGACGTTGAACAAAATGTGCGGTTCCGGCATGAAAACGGTGATGGCCGCGCATGATCAACTGCTGGCTGGCAACGGTAAAATCGTGGTTGCTGGCGGCATGGAGAGCATGACAAACGCGCCCTATCTACTGCCAAAGATGCGGGGCGGCGCACGGATCGGGCATGGGGCGGTGATCGATCACATGTTCCTCGACGGGCTTGAGGATGCATACGACAAAGGCCGCCTGATGGGCAGTTTCGCCGAGGATTGCGCCGAGAAATATCAGTTTACCCGTGAAGATCAGGATGAATATGCGCTGAAATCCCTGTCGAACGCGCTGAAAGCCATCGAAAGCGGCGCGTTTGATGCGGAGGTGACGCCTGTCACCATCAAAACCCGCAAAGGTGAGGTGACCGTTAGCGTTGACGAGCAACCCGGCAATGCCCGCCCCGAGAAAATCCCGAATCTGCGGCCTGCGTTCAAGAAGGACGGCACGATCACGGCGGCGAACGCCTCGTCTATTTCGGATGGCGCTGCGGCGGTCGTTATGATGCGCGAATCCGAGGCTAAAGCCCGTGGACTAACCATTCGCGCCCGCATTCTGGGCCACGCAAGCCATGCGCAGGAACCGGGTTGGTTCACCACCGCCCCCGTCCCCGCCGCGAAGAAGTTAATGAAACACATCGACTGGTCCGTAGACGATGTGGACATCTGGGAGGTTAACGAGGCCTTCGCCGTTGTCCCGATGGCCTTCATGCACGAGATGGATATCGCGCGCGACAAGATGAACATCAACGGTGGCGCAACCGCGCTCGGCCACCCCATCGGCGCGTCTGGCACACGGATTATCGTAACATTGCTGCACGCCCTGGAGCGCCACGGCAAAACCAAAGGCATAGCCGCAATTTGCATCGGTGGCGGTGAAGGCACGGCGATCGCGATCGAGGTGCCTGCATGAAACTTTCCAGCAAAATCGCCGCCGTCGTAACAGGCGGCGCTTCGGGTCTTGGCGAAGCAACCGCGCGGGAATTGGCGGACCAAGGCGTGCGCGTGGCGATCTTCGACATGAACGCAGAGCGCGGCGAGGCCGTTGCCAAAGAAATCGGCGGCCTGTTCTGCAAGGTGGATGTGTCAAACGTGGAAAGCGTCTCGGTCGCCTTCGCACACGCTCGCCAAATCCACGGGCAAGAACGCATTTGCGTAAGCTGTGCCGGCATCGCGTTTGCTGCCAAAACCGTGGACCGCGACGGCAACTACCACCAGCCCGACCTGTTCGCCAAAACCATCGGCGTGAACCTGATCGGCACCTTTAATGTGGCCAGCCAAGCCGCCACCGGCATGAGCAAAGCCGACCCGATGAATGACGACGGCGAGCGCGGTGTGATCATCAACACCGCCTCGGTCGCCGCGTTCGAGGGCCAGATCGGCCAAGTCGCCTATGCCGCCTCCAAAGGCGGGGTCGCCGCCATGACCATCCCCATGGCTCGTGATTTGTCCCGCAGCGGCATTCGCGTTATGGCCATCGCGCCGGGCCTGTTCATGACGCCGATGCTGGCAGGCCTGCCTGAAGAAGTACGCGCAGCACTTGGCGCACAAGTGCCCTTCCCCTCACGCCTTGGCGATCCCGCGGAATACGCATCGTTGGTCGCACATATTGCCCAAAACCCGATGCTCAACGGCGAGGTTATCCGGCTGGACGGGGCAATTCGAATGGCACCGAAATAACGATTATCCTTCCGAAATCACAAAGATCAGGTCAACAAACATGAAACCACCAACCGTGTGCAATAATTTGGGGCAACTGCACACGGTTAGCTTCTCACATACAGGTACCAGACAGTAACTGCACAAAGTGATCAGGTTACGGTTTACTAAATATAATAGTATGCTTCCTGTTCACACTCGAACTCTGAATGGTTTTGATGGCAAAGGTTTGACCTGTTGTCGTCATTTTTGTGGCAAATTTTCGCCAAATGTGGCCATTTGAATGAAATTCGGAATTAGTGCCTTAATTGGACACGCCATGGTTGGGGCACATCTCGCCTATCCGGTGAACTCGATTATACCGTTTTCGGTCACCATTGCGTCTAACCGTTGGTCAGTGGCTTCAACCGGCACCTCGCCCATCTGCCCGGAATAGGCGTAGCCCACCGCCAAGGTGGGCTTCTTTTTGCGTAGCAACTCCAGTGATCGGTCGTAATACCCGCCGCCATACCCCAACCGGAACCCCTGTGCATCAAAGCTAACCAACGGTACGATCAACACTTCCGGTACCAACCAGTCGCCCTCCGCTGGCACTTTGGCGCCAAATGGCCCGCTAATCATCTCGCAATCCGGCATCCATTCGCGAAACGACAACGGCAAACCGGAGCGAATAATCACCGGCACACAAATCCGGTGACCAAGCCCGTGCAATGCGTTCATCGCAGGCAGCACATCAATCTCGGTCCTGATTGGCATAAACCCTGAAATCACCAACCCCGCGCCCAGCCCTGCAACATAGGACAACAGGTGATCCGTCGCGCGGTTGGCACAATCGCCGCGCACCTCGTGCGCGGCCTTGCGGCGGGCAAAACCTTCGGTTCTGGCGCTCGCTTTTAGTTCGGAAATCATGTGGCGGGCCCGTCTCGACCGTGGAGGTGACTTATCCTTGAAAGCCTGCATGTACAGGTGGGCACCGGGTGCGTTAGGCCACGACCAGTCACAGAGCCAGCTCCCTTTCAAAAATTAAGGCCACTAGGATGTAGGCCTCTCACGCGAAGGTCAGCACCCGCCACTACCCAATCTAAGCCCTAAAGTGGAATAATAGAAGAGGGTGCGGGCATATTAACCAATTATTACCGAAATTCGTGAATAAAGAGGGGGCATATACCCCGAGGTTCCCGTGCTTTTTGACAATACTCTAACGATCGATTCTATTCCGGTTGCCGACGCGCCCGAAACCGGCGCGCGTGAAAAGTATGTGATTTTAGGACGGTTCACCCCTAACGGCCATGGACCACCACCAGCACGCCAACTGGCCGCGCGCCTCGTTAAAAACAACAATATCGTGGTTACCGTCGCCAACGCCCCCTCGCCCGCGCTTGTCCCGTTACGGTTCCGAAGCCGTCGATTGTGGGGCGAAACAATTGCCGCAGTGGACCAGATAACAAAAACGCCGTTCACCGCCATCATCTATCCCGCTGGCCTTGGCTTTGACGCGATCAACAAACCCCGCTGGCGCAACCGACGGATGGAGGAATGGCGGCGCATCAAACTGGCATTGATCATCGCAACCCGCGCTAAAGAATGCGTATTTCTGCCCGATCCCGAAACACAACAAACACCGCGTTGGGTTTCCCTTTTACTAGTAGCCCTGATTCGTATTTTTGCATGGCGCAACACACGGATTTTCTGGACAAGTGCGCCTTCACAGGATCTGGCGAAAAGGTTAACCACTAAACTTGCGCCCGCCCCTCCCGTCCGTGAAAATATCGTACATATTCGCGGGATCACCGATGGTCAGAGCGGCTTGGCGCGCAACACTTTGATGAGCGCGGAAGCCTTCGCATTAGCCAACATTCCCACATCCATGGCCGATAGATTTGCTACCCGCCGCCTGACCCGCCCGCTGACGCTGCACCACGTTAACGCCGACCAAATTCCGCACCAGATGCGAAAACCGGATGCGTCCCTGCATATCGGGTTTCTGTTGTGGGAACTGGAAACCCTACCCCGCTCGCACCTGCAAGCCGGAAAAATTCTGGACGAGGTCTGGGTGCCCAGCCGGTATGTTCAGAAAATTTATGAAAAAGTTTACGATTGTCCGATTGTGAATGTCGGTAAAGGGTTTTCCCTGCCAGAGTTACAAGCCGCCAGCATGGCACAATACGACATCAACGCCAGTCACCACGTGATATTGATGTGCTTTGACGCGCACTCCTCGGTCGAACGCAAAAATCCTCTGGCCGCAGTTCAGGCGTTTTTAGCAGCCTTCCCGAACGCGCCAAATGTGCGCCTGATCATAAAAACTACTCCAGTCGATCCGTCGCATTGGGGGGATCCGAATGGTCAAATGCACCAGATCAGGGCCATTGCACAACGCGATCCACGCGTGATCGTGGATGAACGCATGTTGCCTTTCAACGATCTGCTTGCCCTGATAAAGCGGGCCGACTGCATCGTCTCGCCGCATCGTGCCGAGGGGTTCGGGTATATCCCCGCATACGCGCTGTGGTACGCCCGCCCTGTGATCGTCACCGATTATTCCGGCACGCAAGAAATTTGCTCGCATGACACGGCCTACCCCGTGCCCTACAAACTGGTTAACACCGGCATAGGGGAGACGATCGCCCCCCTGAAAAACGCCCAATGGGCCGAAATCGACGTAGAGGCGCTGGCAAACGCGATGCGCGACGTGCGGGGCAATCCGTTAAAAGCCAAAATCAAAGCGTTATTAGGTCAAAAACTTCTGCGCACCAGATTTACACCGCAAATGCAGGCGAAACGATATCTCGATCGGCTCAATGCACTGGGTGTATTGGCGGATTGATTATTTGCCTTTTGACGTCACTGCACGAGCGCGAACTGCTGCGGCACGCAACTCGTCCGCGATCTCTTCGGCTTCTTCCGGTTCGAAATCCAGCGGAATTTCTATCTTGCCAGTATCAATGAACAACCGCACCATGCCCTGATCGGTAGGGCCAATTTGCAAATTCGCAGAAACATCGCTTTCGCTGTTAATACCCATAATTCTTCTCCTTGGTTGAAGCATGGCTACTTTGGCCAGCAATAATCTTCAAGGGGAACTGTTGTGGATCATTCAAAATTATCCAATGAACCCCGCAAAATACACGTTAATGGGGTGTTCGCGTTGGGTTTTCCCGCAATAAATAGACAAACCCACGACATCTTGCGCAACATCGTTGCTTTTACCCCACATATAGTGGTGTCAATTGCATTTTTCCTTGACCGAGCGATTTTCCGCCGATTGCATCCGACCTAGCATCGCCATCCGGTGTTTGCTCGAACTGAAAAAAATGAGGGAATCTAATGATAGACAAGATCAAAAAATCTGTTGGCGATCTCACTGAAATCGGGATTGCACTACTCGGATTAGCAATTGTTGCATCGCTACTGGTTGGCGCAGGCAACATGGCATTCCTGGGCGATGTTGTTGGCAACATCACATTACTTATCGCTGAGCTGGGCGGCGCCGGATTGCCAGGCCTGATCGCAGTTGGCGTGGTACTATACCTGTTCAACAAGTAGTTAAGAACATCTTCCCCCGGACCTATAAAGGATCGAAATAATGCAAAAAATCCTGAACGCTTTACAATCGGTTAAAACGGTACTGTTAAAAGTTGCCGAAACCGGACTCGTGCTCGTCGGATTTATTGTCATCGTTTATCTTTTGCTGGGGGAAGACGCGGGCCCATATGTAATTTCGGTCATCACAAATATCAGCCTGTTCATGTCAGCCGTTTCAAGCGAAGCGATCCTCGGAGTGGCCATAATCGGCGCTTTGATTTTCTTCCTGCGAAAAAAACCCTGAGCACGGCCAAATCTCGCCAGTTCGGTATTGACCAAACACCCAAACCTCATTACTTCCCCGCCATACGAAGTTTTCGTTATGTGCCGGCGTAGCTCAGTTGGTTAGAGCGCTTGATTGTGGATCAAGAGGCCCCCCGTTCAATCCGGGGCGCTGGTACCATTTTCCAGATTATCTTTGATATATTTTAGAATGGGTTACGTGGTAATCCATTACCTCTGACCTATGTTGTCACCAAAAAACAAGTGCCCGGTGTCACCATGTTGTCACTCGGAAATTGTGACAAAATGTGCAATGGAATCGCGTCGCCTTTTTCTACTTTCGTTTTCAAACGCAGTTTTGGCAGGATCGGATTTCGTCACGCCCAGTAGATTTCGCGACCTTGTTGGCTTGTTCGAGGGAATTGAATGGCCCCAACCATTGACCGTTCCTATTTGTTGAACCAGCGTGCATTCCCTTACCATGGTTGCACTAAGAACAATCGCCATTGTGAACGATCGCTCTTTTGTGGGT
>ENA-OSCG01000173-OSCG01000173.1-marine-sediment-metagenome-genome-assembly--contig:-NODE-173-length-10298-cov-6.145270_pt1 | contig 10298 bp, 10 predicted proteins | sample MGYA00237880_ERZ529332 | MGnify/ENA primary metagenome ERZ529332 (study PRJEB26373, sample SAMN05710708) | marine sediment metagenome | biome: marine; feature: ocean trench; material: sediment... | reverse complement strand
TTGCAAGTAAATTCAACAGATATAGGAGTGTAAATCATGAATAGTTTGTTAACTGTCGTGAGGCGTTTTGTAAGTGGTCTTTTTGTTCTTACTTTCTTCTACGCCAGCGCAGCAAGCGCCGGTGGTGAAGTGTACCTTAGTTTAACGAATGTCTCGGACGGTGTTGTCATTGAATTGACAGAAGACGATCTGTTGGCAATGGACCAATTCACGGTGCACACCGAAAACGAATTTGTGGACGGGTTGGCCGAGTTCACAGGCCCGCTGGCGCGTGATGTGATTGCATTGCTGAACGCCTCGGAAATCGAGATGCTGCACTTTATCGCTGTTAACGATTATGCGGTCGAGGTGCCGATGTCGGATATTTTGGACTTCGACGTGATTTTCGCCATGTCCCAAAATGGCGTGAGGCTCTCTATCCGGGACAAAGGGCCGATCTGGGTGATTTACCCCATGAGCGATAATGTTGAATTGCAGGATCGCGTGTATAATGACCGATTGATCTGGCAGTTGATCAAGGTTGAAGCATTGTGAAGGTAGTCGGCCTCCCACGTTTTGTGGTTTTGGCCGTTTTCCTTGCGGCCATCAGTCTTGCGATCGTTGGCTACAAGGCCTTTCGCAAAGACGTGGCTGCTATGCAGGCCGCCAGTCTAGAGGATATTACATGGGCCTCCTACCAGTTGGAACAGGAGTTGGGCAGGTTTCGCGAGGCCCTTATCCAATTCCAGATTGTAGAGTCAGGGATTGACGCGGCCGATGTAAACAACCGCTTTGATATCCTTTGGAGCAGGATCGCGATCTTCAATCAGGGCGGCATCGGCGAGCGGTTAAGGGTGTATGACCGTGAAACCGAAATCATTTCACGGTTGTTTTCCGATATGAAAATTGTCGACCGCCGGATTGTCGGATTGGCGGAAAACGACAATGCGGAAGTCGTGGAATTGTTGCAGATATTCAGGCATTACGCTGATGAGTTACGAACGTTCAGTCGCATGGTTACTCTGGGCGAAGAGGTGCGGGGGCGCGAAATTCGCGAACAACTGCAATCCGGCGTTATTCATACGTTGCTGTTGAACGGTCTGGCGATTGCAATAGCGCTTGCGTCGCTCGCGTATATCAATCGTGAAAGTATGCGCTACAAGCGTCTTGCGGATACCAATCTGAAGCTTGCGGCCACGGCCGACAAGGCCAGTCGTGCCAAATCGAAATTCCTGACAATGATGAGCCATGAATTACGCACACCTATGAATGGCGTGCTGGGATTGCTGGCTTTGTCAAAGCAAAGTGCGGTGCAGAACAGTCAGGTTCGCCTGATTGAGCAGGCGGAACAATCCGGCCAGAAAATGGTGGACCTGTTGGCGGATATTCTGGATTTCAGCGCTTTGCATTCCGACGATCTGCACCTTGATATAGAGCCTTTCGAGATCAAGCAGTTGGCGATTGCCGTGCGTGAACAATTTGCACCGTTGGCCAGGCGGGAAGGTGTGACGTTTTCGGTTTCGGTAACCAAAGGGTGTCCGCAGCACTTGCAGGGGGATTTTCGCAGACTTCGTCAGGCTTTCAGCCATCTCGCGCAGTATATTGTCGAAACTGCCGGCGTGCGGGATGCCGAGATGGAGTTTTCCTTCGAGGGTGGTGCGTTATTGGTGACGCTGTCGTTCGAGTATTCGTCGGACGGCGGGGCGTGGACGCCGAATTTGATACTCGGCGAGGAGGATCGGACGGGGGAATCGTTTACGACCGATGCCCTCGGTCCGGCAATTGCGCGAGGCTTTATCGAGGTGATGCAAGGAAGTTTGCGCGTGGACAACCCCGCAGGCGAACGGATTTCGGTGATTGTTTCGATACCGGTCGAAGAATTCGTGGCGACGGCGTTGAATGTCGAGGTTCTATCAAGCACCGACGCTATGGCCGCGATTTGTCGTGCTGCCTTGGTTGGTGTCGACGTGAATTTTGTGCATGATGGCGATGAAAACTCCGTGCATATTGTTCTGATCGAGGCCGGAAGCGCCGCCGAGAATGAATTTTTATCGCAGGCGCGCGAAATCACTCCACCGGCATACCTGATAGCATTGGGTACGCCGATAGATAAAGACGCCTTTGATTTCATAGTGAACTTGCCGTTGAATTTTCACGAGCTTCGTGACATTGTTGGCAAACGGGCAGCCTGATACCCTGCAAAGCAGAAATTATCGAGGCTTGGATAATCAACCCTTAACAACCTTGGGTAGAATGCTGTATCATTCCCAGAATGCGAATCAGCTGCGAGCGAACTATGAAGTCTGAAAAGATAAACAAAGTAAGTCGTTTCAAGGCAGAATCGCGTGATGGGCCAGGAGACGAAGGGTTCGCCTTGTTGGCACATGATGTGCGCTCGTCAATGTTCGGACTGCTCGGAAACCTTGAGTTGATCGATGACGAGGGGCTTTCGGAGGATGTGCAGGACCGCTTGAGCCGCGCAAGAACCTCGGCCGCACTGCTGAACGACTTGCTGAAACTGGTTTTCGGCGAGGGTGAGGCGATAAAACCGTCCACCGAGTTGAATGTTCCTGAAGAAATCATGCTGCTGGTGCAGCGGTGGCAAGATCAGGCCAAAAGTGCTGGCATTAGTATAGATGTGAACGTTTCCCGCAGTGTTGAAGCGCTGAATGTTATTGATCGCATAAGATTTCACCGTATTTTCAACAATTTGATCGGTAATTCGATCAAGTTCTCACAAAGCGGCGATATTGCCGTCAATGTGATAAGCCGTGGTGGGAACGTTGTGATCTCGATAACGGATTCTGGCCCGGGGTTTAGTGATTCCGCGCTGGCCATGTTGTTCCAGTACCGAGGCCGCCCCAAAAACTCCCCGCGAAAGGGGTCGGGGCTGGGATTGTATATTTCAAAAATGCTGGTGATCGAGGCTGGCGGAACGATTTCGGTGAAAAACAACGAAGGCAGCGGGGCGTGTGTAACGGTGACGTTTCCGTCTGTATCAATTGCCAGCAAGCCTCCGCCGCCGCATATCGAGGCGCTGCCCGACCTCAGCCATCTGAATATCTTGCTGGCCGAGGACAATGTCACCAACCAGTTGGTGGTTACGCAGATGTTGAAAAGCATGGGCGCGAAGTTTCAGGTGGCATCCGACGGGATCGAAACTCTGGCGATGTTCGATAAGGAAGATTTCGACGTGGTGCTGCTGGATATCGAGATGCCACGGAAATCCGGTCTGGAAGTACTGCGCGAAATTCGGGCGCGGAAAGACGCTAAATCAGGCATCCCGATGATCGCTCTGACGGCATATGTTATGCAAGATCACCGCGAGAAAATTGATGCGGCGGGGGCGGACGGGCTTATCCCGAAACCGATTTCCGGCATTGCATCGCTTGGGCACCAGATTTTGGAGTATGTGCATGGCACGCCTGCCACGCTTCCCGCGAAAGGTACGCAGATTGAGGCGGCGATTGATGATATCGGGTATGTTGATCGTGCAATTTACGAAGCTATTGCCAAGACGATCGGCCCGGATTTTCTGGAGGATTTTCTGGGGAAAGTCGTGATCGACTTCGATACCATAAAAAAGGGGTTGATTAGGGCCGAGGCTGAGGAAAACTACACGGATTGGCGCAGCCACAGCCACATTATGATTTCCGTTGCAGGCGCAATCGGGGCTACGAATTTGCAACGTCTGGCGCAAGATTTGAACGGGGCAGCGCGGGCGGCTGATAAACAAACAGCTCAACCGTTGAACTTGCAGTGCATTAAAGGTATCTCGAAGGTTGTGGTGTTCTTGAACAACGAAAAAACAGGTTAGATATATGGCCCGCCCAATACTTCTGGTAGAGGATACCCCCACGCTTTCAATGGTATACGAGGCGGTAATTCGCAAAGCCGGACATCACGCCGAATGCGTATTTTCGGTTAGTGAGGCCCGCGAGAAATTCGCGAAAAGCAAACATAAAATCGTACTTCTGGACCTGCTTTTGCCCGATGGTGACGGCATGGAGTTGATGGCCGAATTTATCGCGGCGCAACCCGACATCAAGATTATTGTGATCACGGCGAACGGCTCGATTAATCGCGCGGTCGAGGCGATGCGGCAAGGCGCGTTTGATTTTCTTGTTAAGCCGTTTGATGAAACCCGTCTGATTTCTGCGGTTGAAAATGCCCAGAAGGCTTTAGCGATCGATGTTGAAAAAACCGGCAGGCAAGATGACGCCGGCGAGTTTCAGGGTTTCATCGGTTCGTCGGAGGCCATGCAGAAAATCTATAAAATGGTGCGCAACATCGGGCGCTCCACTGCCACGGTTTTTGTGACCGGCGAAAGTGGTACCGGCAAGGAGCTGTGCGCCCAAGCCATCCACGATGTTTCCAACCGCTCTAGCGGCCCTTTTGTGCCCCTGAATTGCGGCGCGATCCCGCGTGGATTGCTGGAATCCGAGGTTTTCGGGCATCTGAAAGGCTCTTTCACAGGGGCGATTGCGGATAAGAAGGGGGCGGCGGCAGCGGCGGCCGGAGGGACGCTCTTCCTCGATGAAATATGCGAGATGGACCTGAGCCTGCAAACCAAACTGCTACGGTTTTTGCAAACTTCGTCAATTCAGCCGGTCGGTGCGACGAAGGCACATATGGTTGATGTGCGGATTGTTTGCGCGACCAACCGCGATCCTTTGGCCGAGGTTCGGGCCGGGCGCTTTCGCGAAGATCTATTTTACCGCCTGCATGTGGTGCCCATTCATCTGCCCCCGTTACGTGAACGGGACGAAGATATCATGCAGATTGCCGACGAAATTCTGGCGAAATTCACCGCCGAGGAAGGTAAGAATTTCACAGGGTTCAGCCCCGAAGTGCGTGATATATTTATGGCAATGGCGTGGCCGGGGAATGTTCGACAGTTGATGAATGCAATCCGCAATGTTGTGGTTTTGAACGACGGACCAATTGTTTTACCCGAAATGTTGCCCTCCGAAGTGACGATGCCGCATAAGAATTCAACCCGTGCCGACACGGCCGCGGTTGGTGCTCTGGATGCAATGCGTGTTGAGGGGCGGTCAAATAATATCGCGGCATTTATTGGCACACCGCTTGCCACATTGGAGCGGGATTTCATCGAGGCGACGATCGAATTTTGCGACGGGTCTATCCCGCAAGCGGCGCGGTTGCTGGATGTTTCGCCCTCCACATTGTATCGCAAAAAGGAAAGCTGGGATAAAACCTGACCAAAAGGTAGAATTTCCGGTGCATTCCCTTGCCCAAAATATCGGCTGATCTATACTCGGTATCTGAACCTGATATTTTACGAGGGATTCCTTATGGACCTTTTCAAAGCTGCGGTGGCGGTGCGCAAAAAAGCGTATGCGCCGTATTCAAATTTTCAAGTCGGGGCGGCCATCCGCAGTGCTTCGGGGAAGATTTATGTAGGCTGTAATGTCGAAAACGTAGCCTACCCCGAGGGGACCTGTGCGGAAGCGGGGGCGATTGCCGCGATGATTGCTGATGGTGAAACCGAAATTTCGGAAATTCTGGTCGTCGCTGGCGGCGCGGCAAAAGTATCCCCTTGTGGTGGTTGCAGGCAAAAAATTTCAGAGTTCGCGTCGGCGGACACCCCTGTATATTTGGCCGATTTGGACGGTGACATCGAAAAAATTACAATCGGTAACCTGCTGCCCGCCGGTTTTGACAAAGAACATCTGGAAGCGAAGTAGGGATGGCGCGCGCATTAATTCTGGTGCTGGATTCGGTCGGTTGCGGCGGCGCACCCGACGCGGCGCAATTCGGGGATGAGGGTTCCAACACCTTGGGCCATATCGCCGATGCATGCGCGAATGGTTCGGCCGAGGAGGGGCGGAGCGGCCCGTTATCGCTGCCAAACCTTGATCGTTTGGGGCTTGGGGCCGCCATACGATTGGCCTCGGGCCATGCCGCGCCGGGGTTGAATGCGGGGGGCGTCGGGATTTACGGCGCGGCGACCGAGGTCTCGCAAGGTAAAGACACGCCCACGGGCCATTGGGAAATTTCCGGCGTGCCTGTGCCGTTTGCGTGGCATTACTTTCCTAAAACCGTGCCCGCGTTTCCGACGGACAAGATCGAAGAATTTGTGCAACGTGCGGGAATTCCGGGAATACTCGGCGATTGCCACGCGTCTGGCATGCCAATCCTCCGAAAATTGGGCGCGGAACATATCCGCACAGGTAAACCGATTTGTTATACTTCTGCCGACAGCGTGTTCCAGATCGCCGCCCACGAGGCGCACTTCGGGTTGGAGCGTTTGTACGAAATTTGCGTGATTGCCGCCGAAATTTTCCATCCCATGGTGGTCGGCCGTATTATCGCACGCCCATTCATTGGGGAATCAGCGGAAACCTTCACGCGAACGATCAACCGTAAAGATCTGGCGATTGAACCGCCCGAGGATACTATCTGTGACCGTGTAGTAGCAGCTGGCGGGCGCACTCTGGCGGTAGGCAAGATAGGTGATATTTTTGCCCATCGTGGCATTACAAAGTTAAGAAAAGGTAAACCCGATCTGGAATTAGTCGATGACCTGCTGGATTTCATGGCCGAGGCGGTGGATGGCGATTTAATTTTCACCAATCTGGTGGAATTCGACAGCCTTTACGGCCACCCGCGCGATGTATCGGGGTACGCCCGCGCGCTAGAGGCGTTTGATGCGCGGTTGCCGGAAATAACCGGCGCTTTGAGGGCCGGAGATTTGTTGATAATAACGGCGGACCACGGTAATGATCCGACTTGGCAGGGTTCGGATCACACCCGCGAAAGGGTGCCGGTTTTATGCGTTTCTCCGGGGCTGGAGGACCGCGAAATCGGGCTGGTCAGCATGGCCGATATTGGCGAAACAATTGCGGCGCATCTTGGGCTTGCCCCCGGGCGTCATGGCAGGAGCTTTTTATGATTAATTGGACCGAAGTTCCAAAAACCGAGTTGCATTTGCACATCGAGGGCGCCGCACCGCCGGATTTTATCCGTATGTTGGCTGCTGAAAAAAACGTAGATTTATCGAAGATTTTCAAAGATGACGGCAGCTATGTCTGGAAAGATTTTGCGGAATTTCTGCAAACCTACGAGGCCGCGTGTTCCGTTTTGCAAACGCCCGATGATTTCCGGCGTTTGACCGAGGCGGTTTTGGACGTAAGTGCAGCGCATGGCGTGATCTATACAGAGATGTTTCTTTCACCGGATTTCTGCGGTGGCGGGGATCTGGAGGCGTGGAAAGATTACCTTGCGGCGATGACTGTGGGGGCTGAAAACGGCAAGGCTAAACACGGGATCGAGACGCGATTTATTTCCACCTGCATCCGGCATTTCGGGCCTGAAAAGGCCGTTCAAACAGCGAAGATTACGGCTTTGACGGCGGGTGGCTTGCTGACCGGATACGGGATGGGCGGCGAGGAGCGGCATTTGCATGCAGCGGATTTCTCCAAATCTTTCGAAATTGCGGCCGAGGCAGGGCTGGGTTTGACCAGCCACGCCGGTGAAATTTGTGGGGCGGAAAGCGTCCGCGAGACGCTCGATTTCCTTAACGTTGCACGGATCGGGCACGGCGTTCGCGCGATAGAGGATGCTGATTTGATCGCACGATTGGTCGAAGAGCAGATCGTTTTGGAGGTTTGCCCAGGCTCGAATATCGCGTTGAATGTGTACCCGACGTGGGGCGATCACCCGATTGAGAAACTTCGAAAAGCGGGCGTTCCGGTGACGGTTTCAACGGATGACCCTCCGTATTTTTATACGGATATGACACGGGAATATCGCAAGTTGCATGAAACATTCGGGTGGGGTCTGGCTGATTTTAAGGCTATAAACCGCACCGCAATGCAGGCAGCGTTTTGCGACGATAAGACTCGGCAACGCCTGATGGCGAAATTTGAATAGGGAATTAGGACAATGATGAACGAACACTTAACAATCGTTAAACATCCGTTAGTGCAGCATAAACTTTCTCTGATGCGGAACAAAGACACGCCCAGCGGTCTGTTCCGTCAATTGCTGCGCGAAATCAGCCAGTTACTGGCGTATGAAATCACATCGGAACTGCCAATGACGACCAAGAAGGTTGAAACGCCGCTGGTCGTGATGGACGCACCGATTCTGGAAGGTCGCAAGCTGGCACTGATCTCGATTTTGCGCGCAGGGAACGGGCTGCTGGATGGCGTTCTGGAGCTGATCCCAGAGGCACGTGTCGGGTTCGTCGGGCTTTACCGCGACGAGAAAACACTGAAGCCGGTGCAGTATTACTACAAGGTTCCAGCCCATTTAGACGAGCGCGTGGTGATTGCCGTGGACCCTATGCTGGCGACGGGAAATTCCGCCGTGGCGGCGATTGATTTGCTGAAAGCGTCGGGCGCCAAGACCATTCGTTTCTTATGTCTTCTGGCCGCACCCGAGGGCGTTGCGCGGATGAAAGAAGCGCATCCCGATGTGCCGATTGTTACGGCGTCACTGGACGAGCGTCTGAACGAGATAGGCTATATTCTGCCCGGTCTTGGTGATGCGGGCGACCGGATGTACGGGACGAAGTAGCCCGAAAGGCTATCCCTCACTTGATGCGGGATCACACATCGCCCGTAATCGAAGGCGCGCGATTTGGTGGACCTGATCGAGCGCCTCGCGGAATTCTTTCGCAGGGGAATTGTCCACGCGGGAACGGAAATTATCCAGAATTTCAACACGGTGCCGACCCTTGACCGCAAAGATATAGGGGAAGCCGAATTTGGCTTTGTACGTGTTGTTGAGGGCAGTGAATTCCACAAATTCGGCGGCTGTGCACTCATCAAGCCCGGCACCTGCCTGTTCGGACGTGCTCTCGACAGTTAGCGCGCCGGTCTTGGCTAGTTTGCCGGCCAGATCAGGGTGCGCAAGAAGGAGTGTTAGTTGAGCGGGTTCACCAGCGGCTTCGATAATTGCGCGAAGGGTTGTGGTTAACGGCTCGACGCCTAGCGGCAATCCATCCGCGAACGCTTTTTGCGCGACCCACGGGGAATGTTCGTAAACGCCGCCGAATTGCTCGACGAAAGTTGCTTCGGACATTTTGGCGGGATCGTTTTGAAACTGCATAGAAGGCCTCCGGTTCAGCGTTTAGACATAGCGATGCCGCCCTCTCATGGAAAGGGCGGCATCGTATTTATCAATCCTTAATCTTCTTGTGGAAGGATCAGATTTAGAACAATCGCGATGACGGCGGTTGGCAACAGGCCCGAAATCAGCAGCGTGTTCATTGTGCCGGTGACATGTTGAACGGCACTCGGAACCTGACTAAGACCAAGGCCGACCGATAGGGATACGGCGATGATGATCATGTTGCGACGGTTCATTTTGACCTCGGACAGCATGTTCAAACCTGCGGAGATGATCATACCAAACATCAAGATCACACCACCGCCCAGAACCGGCAAAGGCATGGAGGAAACGAGCGCACCGATTTTCGGGATCAGACCCGACGCGATCAGGATTATGGCCGAGATTGTCACGACGTGGCGGCTCATGACGCCTGTCATTGCAACAATCCCCGCGTTTTGCGAGAACGAAGTGTTTGGCAAACCGCCAAACAGGCCAGCAACGAAGGAACCAAGGCCGTCCGCGTAAGTTGCTCCGCTGATTTCCGGTCCGTGGCTTCACGCCCTGCACCACCTTTGGTGGTCGCGCTGGTGTCGCACCCGGTCTCGATTGCCGAAACGATGGAGATCAGGACAACGGCAACAATTGCGCCGATGTTGAATTCAAAACCGTATGGCATGAATTTCGGGATGGATACCCAGCTGGCTTTGCCGATGCTGCCGAAACTGACGAGATCGGTGAAGAGTAGCGCCACGATGTAACCTGCGATCAGGCCGATCAGGATTGCGGCGGCAGACATTGTGCCTTTGGTCCAGAATTTGAAGCCAAGGGCGACGAAAACCACCGTCAGGGCAGGACCCCAATGCGCGAGCGAGCCGAAGCTGTCAGCCGCCATCTGGAAATCCGCAGCACCACCGGCGGCGTATTTAATGCCAACAGCCACGAGGTTCAGACCGATTGTCAGGATAACAAGGCCCGTCACAAGTGGCGGGAACAGGAAGCGGATTTTGCCGATCACCGAACCAAGCGAGAAGTGGAAGATGCCACCGATGATGATCGCCCCGAACATCGCGGCCATGCCGTCGTTGGCAGCAATCACCACCAAAACGGAGACGAACGCGAAGCTTGTGCCTTGCATGATTGGTAAACGCGCCCCGATCGGGCCCATGCCAACCGTCTGGAACAACGTTGCAATACCGGCAAATAGCATCGCCATTTGAACGAGATATGTCATGTCTTCG
>ENA-OSCG01000172-OSCG01000172.1-marine-sediment-metagenome-genome-assembly--contig:-NODE-172-length-10351-cov-8.470960_pt1 | contig 10351 bp, 9 predicted proteins | sample MGYA00237880_ERZ529332 | MGnify/ENA primary metagenome ERZ529332 (study PRJEB26373, sample SAMN05710708) | marine sediment metagenome | biome: marine; feature: ocean trench; material: sediment... | reverse complement strand
GATTGGGGAGCTTCTGATAAGGTGCTGGCAAAACTAAGCAAAGGAAGCGATCAATGAAAGATATCGCCACAGTCATGTCACACATGAATCCCCGCCGGGATCAGGAGCTAAGCGCATACTTTTGGCTGCTTTCTAACCACTTGCGGAGCCAGGGATGTGTTGCGCAGATCCGGTTCGACCGATGGACAGAGCAACCTTTAATCTGCGCCGAACAGCCCCATCTGCATTAGATGGCTGAAAAGAATTCCTCCGAGCGCCCTAAGGGCAGCTCACTCAAACCATTACGGTCGCTGATTCCGTTTATCCTTGCATATCGCGGTACATTGGTAGCCGCATTGGCTGCATTGTTGGTGGCTTCAGCGGCGATGCTCGCCTTGCCGATTGCGTTGCGTTTCCTGATCGATAATGGCTTCGCTGCCAATGATGTGGGCACGATCAACCGGTATTTTGGCTGGTTTTTTGCAGCCGCAGCGCTGTTCGGTGGCTTTGCTGCACTTCGGTATTACCTGGTTTCCTGGCTTGGCGAGCGGGTGGTTGCCGATATCCGCATTGAAGTTTATGACCGGGTTATCCGCATGGATCCGACTTTTTTTGAAACCACGCGCACCGGCGAAGTACTATCGCGCCTGACCGCAGATATCACACTGGTGCAGAGCGTTGCCGGTGTCAGCCTTTCAATTGCATTGCGTTCGCTGCTCACGCTGCTGGGTGGCCTGGTGATGTTGGCACTGACCAGTGTGCAATTAACGCTTTATATCCTGATGGGCATTCCAGTGGTGATCGTACCGATCCTCATTGTCGGACGTCGCATAAGACGCCAATCGCGCACCACGCAGGATCGGGTAGCCGATACCAGCAGCCTGGCAGATGAAACACTAAATGCCATACAAACGGTGCAGGCTTTCACGCTGGAGCCCCTGCAAAGTGAACGCTACAGCCAGGCTGTGGTGGAGAGCTTCAAGGCTGCGATACGCCGGGTTCGAACGCGGGCCTTTTTGACAGCACTTGGTATTACGATGGTGTTCGGGGCGATCACCGTTATTCTCTGGACCGGATCCCGCGCGGTGCTGGCAGGCTCGATGAGTGGTGGTGAACTGGCACAGTTTTTGATGTATTCGCTTTTTGTGGGCTCATCCGCTGCTGCTCTTAGTGAAGTCTGGGGTGAAGTGCAACGTGGCGCCGGTGCCATGGAGCGCCTGTCTGAATTACTGAGTGCCCGCCCTGCCATACGGGCGCCGGATAAGCCGGTAGTATTGCCTGGACGCGTCAGTGGCCGAATAGCTTTCAGGAATGTGAAATTCCACTACCCGTCCAGGCCGAACACCGCAGCGCTGGAAGATTTCTCGCTGGAAATCGAAGCGGGCGAGACGGTCGCAATCGTCGGGCCATCAGGTGCCGGTAAGAGCACAAGCTTTCAGATGTTGCTGCGGTTTTACGACCCGGAATCGGGTTGTATTGAAATCGATGGCATCGATATAGCGCAGTTATCGCCGACAGCATTGCGGCAACAAATCGGCCTGGTTCCGCAGGAAACGGTGTTGTTTGGCGACAGCGCGCGGGAAAACATTCGTTACGGCAAACCGGGTGCGGATGATCTTGCCGTGGAGCAGGCCGCAGCCGCAGCCGCAGCCGATGTCTTCATTAACGCGCTGCCGGATGGCTTTGACACATTCCTCGGAGAGCGTGGTGCGCGTTTGTCTGGTGGCCAGCGCCAGCGCATCGCGATCGCGCGGGCAATTTTGAAAGACCCGCCGATCCTGTTGCTGGATGAAGCCACCAGCTCGCTGGATGCTGAAAGTGAGCGGCTGGTCCAAATGGCACTGGAGGGCTTGATGAAGGACCGCACCACGTTGGTCATCGCCCATCGCCTGGCCACCGTCAAGAAAGTAGATCGCATCGTGGTCATGGATGAGGGCCGCATCGTTGCCATCGGCAACCACGACGAGTTAATGCAAAGCAGTGAGCTATACGCCAAATTGGCAAAACTCCAGTTCGGTGATCCGAAGTAGGGAGCAATGCCGCTGCTCGCGAACCGAAAAGCCCACCATCATCCGATCTGCCGGGACACAGATAACACCCGCTGAGACTCACCGAAAACCTGTCCGTGGGGCCCCGGGGCGACTGAAAAAACCCAGTCGGTTAGACTATGCTTGTGAATACAAGAAAGCATAGGGACTGAAAATGAGCGACGCCACATTACGTGACGCCCCGCTGAAGTTTTCATCAAACCTCGATGAGAACGATGCGGCACGCAAGGCAGATACTTTAAATCTGATTCCGTACGCCGAAGCGTTGCGGGATTTTATTCACGAATGCGAAACACCATTGACCATCGGCATCCAGGGTGACTGGGGAATCGGGCGTACCAGCCTGATGAATATGCTGCGCGGTAGCGGGAAAGGTGAGCAATCGGGCTTGCTGGACGCCAGCAAATGTAAGGCCATCAGTTTTGACAGCTGGCCCTATGCGCAGTTTGACCCGGATGATCACATGGCTGTGGGTTGTCTGTATGCATTGACCAGCAAGCTGGGCAAGGTTCTGGCTAAGGAATCCGCCATAGACACAGCCGAGTTGAAGGCTTGTCTCGAAGCAGCTAACCGCAGGCTTATGATCGCCATGCAGCAGATCAGGGACCTGTCACAGGGCCGCAGCGGTGACTCCCGGGCTGAAGTTTCGCACATTGATATCTCCAGCCAGATGCTGATATTCAGGGATGAGTTTGAAAAGCTGGTGTCGCTGTGGACACAAATGGGTGAGGACGGTCGAGTCGTCATATTTATTGATGACCTGGATCGAATTCGCCCGGCCAGGGCCTTTGAGTTACTCGAAGCCATCAAGAATTTTATCGATGTACCCGGCTGTGTATTCGTCATAGCGCTTGATTATGAAGTGGTTCAACGGGGTATGGTTGAAAAGCTTGGCCATGATTTACAGAAAACCAGCGGCAAAGCGTTTTATGACAAACTGATACAGTTGCCCTTTATGGTGCCCACCACCTCATACAAGCTCGATGATTATATCGTCGGCTTGTTGCAAAAAGCCGGGCTGCCGGGTGTTAGAGGCGCCGATTGTGATGCTCAGAGCCGGCAGTTTTTCCTTGATATCACCCGTTTCACCGTGGGCCGTAATCCGCGCAGCATCAAGCGTGTGATCAACTACACAAAGTTGCTGGAACGAATTCACTACCACAATGCCGGACGTGATACGACCGATTATGAGTGCAAAATACTGTTTGCACTGGTTAGTATGCAGATTGCCTGGCCGGAACTGTTTCAGCACTTGATCCGTGATCCTTCAGTAGATGCGATCACCAGCTTACAAAGCTGGGCCTACCTTGACGGCTTGCCTGAGACCGCCAGCCTGTTCGAGCGCTCACCCGATAAAGAATTGGTCAAAAATGCAATTTCGGCCTATTTCGACACCTTGTTCAGCCTGTTGGATAAAAATGATGACGGACAGATTGATACCAGGGAGTTGCAACCGGTGCTGGAAGTCATGGAGTTGGCAAAAATTACCAGCGTGGAGAGTTATGAACGGCCACGCGACTGGTTTATCAGGCGCGTGCGCGAAAACAATTGCGATGGCAGTCCGTTGGTCGAATCATTCCTTGAAAAAGTCTTTATGAAGTCGGTGTGGTACCTCGGCACAGAGATCAAGTATTGCCGGGCCGGCAGTCGCTATATCACGATGGTGCATAACCGCCGGCAGATTGGCACGTTGGTAAGCCTCCGCTCACAACCGTTGGTGTTCCGGCTGGCGATGCCCCCCGAGCGGGTCATGACTGGGCTGGCGGAATACTGGGACAGCAAACATTCGGTCAAAACGGAAGCCATCACGCTGGTGCGCAACACCTTCGGCAGCGAAGCTTCGTTGACCGGCTATGGCGATACGCTGGTGGACTTCAGCAAGATGACCAACATGCCAAGCAGGGAAGCGATCAAGTTGCTGAACGCCCTGTTCCGGATAGTAACTGCTTAAAGGGCTATCACGCCGGCGTTTACCGGGGCGGTGAACGCGTCAGTCAGATCCAAATTTGATTCTTTTAATCGATTAAACATCAGTGATTTCCTTGTTGCCCCTGGAACGGGTGGACGGGTTTAATGACCGGCGAATTTTTGAGCCGATTGGCAACGAGAAACATGGGTGTCTTCACTCCCGCCGTTAACAACAGGCATTGCTTTGTCAGCTGCCGATTTAGCCACGCAATACAAACTCTCGTTTGCCGATGCAATTATTTATGCCACGGCACAGTTTCATGAAGCAGAATTAATAACATCGGATGATCATTTTGAAGACTTGCCTGATGTGACATTCTTTGGAAAAAAACTGGATTAAAGCCAGGAAATTAAAGTCAATACACTTCTTGTTCCCCAGCAGGAACTCATCTTATTTTGCAATAACTTCAATAAAAATGGCAAGCTGATCGCTGTGGCTATTTCAATTGATGAGCATGAGCGTATTGAAGCTTTAAAACTTTAGAAGTCTTTTTCAAATCTTTCGATTTTATCCAATCTTTCTTTCAGTGCTTCAAGTTCAAGCTCCAAAGTCTCGACTCGTGCTTCCAGTCCTGATGGCGGTGAAGCCGCTGCAACAACGGCTATGGCTGAAATATCCGGTTCCCCGCTCAACAAGTGGGTGTAGCGGCCCTCTTTTTGACCGACCTGTTTGGGCAGGGCCATGGCCAACGGTGGTTCATGATCAAACAGGGTTTTAAGCGCAAATTGCACGTCGTCCAGGTCGTCGAATTCAAACATTCGATGCGTATGATTTTTCAGCTCACCCAGGGTCTGTGGGCCCCGTAGCATCAGCGTACAGGTAAGGGCCAGACCCTTGCTATGCAGGGCCAGAACCTTGTCTGCCCGGTGGTCAAATTTCGGTGCACGTGTGCCCCATTCTTCACACACCAACTGCAAGGACTCGAGTTCGCGTAGTGCATGCCCCACCTCTCCCTCGGTGTAAGCTGTTACTGGATAACGGGAGGATTTCTGGTTACAGGCGTTACGTAGCGAGTTGAGCGTCAGCGGGTAATGTTCGGGAGTGGTCTCCTTTTTTTCGATCAGGCAGCCCAGTACACGTACCTGGATTGGGGTCAGTTCTTGCATGTTCATCCTCCGTAGCCAATCTCAATAGCGATAGCAGAATAACCGTAAATGGTCTGCTTATATGCATATCACACACACAAAGCCCAGACACCTAAATCTAATCCCTATCCTACAAGAACCCGCGTCATTTGCCATGTTGACAGTCTGGGGCGCCTTTCTTTCCCATTGACCATGTGCAGGGTAATAGTCAGTTGCAGCAATTGACGCTGGCGGAACCAGCAGCAAGAAGGCGAGCAGAATCGAGCGGAGAACTGTTTTTACAGGCTTATTTTTCCAGCCGGACTGGTACCGGAACCTGGCAGATATCCAGTACTTTGGGCGGTCTGTGGTGGAAGAATGCATCACTGCGGTTGCGGCGTTGTTTCAGTATTTTCCTGAAACCCTTGCTGTTGGTGTCGGCGATATAAATATTCAGCCGTTCATCTTCATCGAGCGAAGATGCAAGGCGCATACGTGTGATCCAGGTGCGTTTCAGATCATCTGTGATAATGCCATTTTCCCTGGTGGGCCCACGCCTGATGCGTTGCACTACATCCATACCCCATACCACGCGACCAAAGATGGTCAGGTTGCGGTCAAGATAACGCGGGGCCTGGCCGATAACGATGTAAAAATCGGTGCTGCCGCTGTCCGGGTCTGTGTTGCGCGCCATGGCGACCACACCGGGGCAGTGAGTTAACCAGGCTTTGCCGGCCTTTTTATTATCGCGGGCGGCAGCGAATCCATCGATAAACCCGGTATATGGTGCGAACAGATCCTCTTTTTGAACCAGTGTCCATGACATTGGCCGCCAGTCTTTTGCCTCTTCCCTGTCCTCGGGCTTCAGCGGCCAGTCGATCTCAAACTCGGCTTTCAATGACGCAGCCGTATGCGTTTCACCGATATCGCTTTCATCGCCGCCCTGGGCAACAAAACCATCAATGACACGGTAGAAGCTCAGCCCGCGATAAAACTGTTCCGCCATCAATTCTTTCAGGTGCTTGACAGTTTTTGGTGCGAATGCCGGGTTCAGTTCGATAACCACGATGCCTTCCTGTAACTGCAGGTAGACAGTGTTGTCGGCTTCCAGCGGATTCCATATCAGGTCATCCTGTGCTGCAACAGAAGCGGAGCAGGCCAGTAGAATGGCCAGCGCAATCCGGCGCAGGCCGGAGAACTTGAAGGGTTTGGTCATGGCGTCACCGGTATCCAGGGAACCTCTGATTTATTCTGGGCGAAGTAGATTGCGATTAAAAATGTTCAGTTTCAAGGCGCAGATCGCACGTAATAGTGTGCCCGCTGCCGGGTCAGGGCATTTGTATTTGGCTGCCTGGCCTGCCTGGCACAACGATGGAAGATGCCTGCTGGCGCTGCATTTCCTTAAGTTCTTCCATGGTTCTTTCAACGGCCAGTTTGGCGGCATCGCCAAATCCGGCTACTGCGCCTGCCAATGTGTCGGTCTCGATTTCGAAAGTCAAAGGCAGCGCGCCACCGGGCGTCATGATCTGTGTGGAGCCGATAAATTGCACAGACCGACTGCTGTCCGGTTCACCATCAATGGTTACCGGGATCATTTTTCGGATCGTGCCGACGCGGCTGTCGGTATAGACCTCTTCACGTGTTAATGCGGCGGCATCCATACTGATTTCAGGGCTGCTTTCCATCTGGCTCATAATTATTTTCCGTGTTTAACTGGTTAGCGAAGTGGGGCCAGTGGGACGAAAACGCAAACTCTTGTTTGTCCCTGTGCTGACAAGACCGACCCTCGCATTATAATGCATGGTAGCGCAAAGCATCAGGAGCAGGAAAACATAGCTGATATTCACACGGAAGAAATCACCTACAAGGAGCCGGTGAGCCCCGCGATGTTTATTTCAGTTCATTGATCAGGTAGGTATAAATCAAGGCCTGTACCCTGGCCTGCTGGCGGTTGTTGGCTGCCCCGCCGTGCCCGCCCTCGGTGTTTTCATAATAGAGGTTGGGTTTGCCCATGGCGTTCATCTTTGCCACCATCTTGCGGGCATGGCCGGGGTGCACACGATCATCACGTGTCGAGGTGGTGAAAAATACCCGTGGATATTGCCTGTCTTTATCCAGCTTGTGATACGGGGAGTAATTCTGCAGCCAGGCCCAGTCTTCGGGTTTGTCCGGGTCGCCGTATTCCTCCACCCAGCTAGCACCAGCCAACAGCTTGTTGAAGCGCTGCATATCCAAAAGGGGAACCTGGCAGACCACAGCATTAAACAGTTCCGGACGCTGGGTGAATAACATGCCGACCAGCAGCCCTCCGCCACTGCCACCGCGAATGCCAAGGTGCCGGGGTGAAGTAATATTTTTGCTGATCAGGTCCTGGGCAACCGCATAAAAATCATCGTATGAGCGCTGGCGGTTTTCTCGCTGTGCGATCTTGTGCCAGGCGGGGCCATACTCCCCGCCACCCCTGATATTGGCGAGCACGTATACGCCACCGTGTTCCAGCCAGTCCATGCCGATGGTGGCTGAATAGGTGGGCCGTTTCGAAACTTCGAAACCACCATAAGCGTAAATCAGCGTGGGGTTTTCGCCATTCAGTTCAATTTCTTTGGCGGAAACCAGGAAGTAAGGCACACGGGTTCCATCCTTCGACTTGACAAAATGCTGTTCAACTTTGTAGGGCGTCGCATCAAAAAATGCCGGCAGCGATTTTGCTATTTCCGGCCTGGATACACCTTCGGCCTGATACAGGGTTGTCGGGGTCAGAAAGTCGGTGTAGGTGAAGTAAAAAAAGTTACTTTCCTGTGACGTGCTGATTACCGCAATACTGCCTGTTGTCGGCGCTTCGATCGGGCGGCTGGTCCACTTGCCGTCAACCAGCGTAAAGGCATCAAGGCGGTTTCGTACGTCAACCATGCGGTTGACCAGCACCATGTCCCTGGTCCGGCTGACCCCGCTGATGGCAGATCGTGAGTCCGGTTCTGACACAACGCTCACACGTCCTTCGCCTTGCAACAAATCATCGATATCTATACTCACCAAGGAGCCCTGCTTCCAGGTTTTGCCATCGCGTTGCCAGTCTGACTTCAGGCTGATCAACAGCTGGTTGTGGAATATGGTTTCGATTTCAGCATCCGCCGGTATATCGATTTTGCGCAACCCCCCATCGCGCAGCAGGTAGTAGTCACTGGTGAAAAATGTCGGTGCGACAACAACGAATGAATAATCCTTTTCCGCGGTGTGGACAAGGTACGAAAACACGCCGATATCTTCTGGCTTGCCTGCATAGAGCACTTTTGCTTCTGACAGTGGCGTGCCGCGTCGCCATAATTTTGTGATGCGTGGATAGCCGGAGTTTGTCATTGAGCCAGCACCGAAATCGGTACTGACGAACAACGTATTTTTATCGACAAAACTCGCGCCACCCTTTGATTCGGGCAAATAGAAGCCATCTGTGACGAACTTCCTGGTTGGAATGTCAAATTCTCGCGTAACCTCTGCATCTGCACCACCACGTGACAGGGAAATCAGGCAACGTTCATAGTCCGGGTGCAGGCAGGTGGCACCATGCCAGACCCAGTTCTCATCTTCGGATTTGGCCAGCGCATCCAGATCCAGAAGCACTTCCCATTGCGGTTTGTCCTTGCGGTATTCCGCAACCGTTGTGCGACGCCACAATCCGCGCTCGTTGGTGGCATCACGCCAGAAGTTATACAGGTAGTCGGCGCGAATTCGCGGGTAGGCAATGCGTTCATCCGAGTCATATACAGCCAGGTTCTTATCGTAAAGTGTTTGATATTCCGGCAGGTTTTCCAGTATCGTCAGCGATTCCGAATTGCGCGCCTCCACCCACTCCAGAGCCTTTTCACCCAGGATATCTTCGAGCCAGAGGTAGGGGTCCGCAGTGTCTTCTGCGACGCTGGTTAACGGCAGAACAGTCAGCAAATAAGCCAGGACCAGGGTTTGTTGCAAACGCATCATGCTTCCATTTTGTGTGGTGTTAGTGGTGTGAGCGGCACACGTTAAAACATTGCGCCGGTTATAATCAAGCGCCAAAGGTCACGATAGCCTGTTGCATACGGTCGCGAGAGGGTGGTGTACCATGTGGTTACAGGAAAACATCTCCTGGGAGCAAGCGCAAATGGGCAATGAATCAAAAGGCAAAGCACTGGGTGTCGGTGGTGTGTTTTTCCGTTCACCCGATCCAGCGCTGGACAATGTTAAAACCGCAGGCGGACAGGTCATTCCGGAAAAAGAAGAACATGATTTTGGCCGCTTCGGCTGGTTCCTCGACCCGGACGGTAACCGTGTTGAACTGTGGCAGCCGCCTGAAAAAATACCGGTACCTGAGCAATGAGTAATTCGCTGGATATGCTGCTTAAGCGCGTCGAAGAGCTGGAAAGCCAGTCGGCATTCCAGGACGAGTTACATGAAAGCCTGAACGCCGTTGTGGCAAAGCAGGACAGTGAAATCCTGCGACTGAAACGGCATATGCGCCTGCTGTCCGAACGTCTGACAGACATGGGTGAAGCAGCGCCGGGAACCCAGGCACAAGAGGGTGTTCCACCTCATTACTGATACCTGTACTCCATTAATTTCAGCGTGACGGAGTACTGAGAGATTGTTCGAGAGGCTTGACGTATGTCATTTATCGCAGAATTAAAACGGCGTCATGTTTACCGTGTTGCGGTTCTGTATATTATTGTCAGTTGGCTGGTATTGCAGGTAGCTGATGTGTTTATATCGTTTATGCCTTTGCCGGAGTGGGCTGCCAACCTGATTTTCCTGCTGCTGCTGCTCGGGTTTCCCGTTGCACTGGTGTTTGCCTGGGCATTTGAACTTACACCAGAAGGGTTGCGGTTGGACAAGCCTTCTGTAACGGAGCAGCAACTCAAAGCCCCCCGCAGTGCAGCTTCCCGCAAAAAGCTCGATATCATGATTTTCAGCGCCATGGCCGTGGCATTGGCGTACTTTGGTTTTACCCATGAATGGCAGGGTGATCAGGAATCCGTTGCGCCTGGTGAGATACGTTCAATCGTGGTACTGCCGCTGGACAACCTGATGAACGATCCTGATCAGGCATTTTTTGTCGATGGCATGCACGAAGCCCTGATCACCGAGTTGTCGAAGATCAAAGCCCTGCGGGTGATCTCGCGAACGACAGCTTTACGCTACCGGAATTCAGGCAAAACAATACCGGAGATTGCCGCTGAACTGGGTGTGGACGCGGTCGTTGAGGGCTCCGTTTTGAGGGCGGGCGAGATGGTCAGGGTCACGGCGCAATTGATTGAAGGGCA
>ENA-OSCG01000171-OSCG01000171.1-marine-sediment-metagenome-genome-assembly--contig:-NODE-171-length-10493-cov-7.883886_pt1 | contig 10493 bp, 10 predicted proteins | sample MGYA00237880_ERZ529332 | MGnify/ENA primary metagenome ERZ529332 (study PRJEB26373, sample SAMN05710708) | marine sediment metagenome | biome: marine; feature: ocean trench; material: sediment... | reverse complement strand
CGACTTACCAAAACTCTGTTGGAGTCGGACCCGGAGAACCTGGATTGGATCATGGAGGTGTCGTATTCACATATGAACCTGGCGGCGTTGGACCTGAACCGGGGGAAAGGCATCGATGAAACGACCATGGTACACGTGGCTGAAGCCACCAGGTTGGCAGAAACGGTGATGAAATTAAAACCGGGAAATGAGCAAGTTGTCAGTGACTATGTAGATTCGCTCGCCTGGGCGGCAGATGCCCAGTCCCTGACCTGCAACCTCGAAAGCGCCATGGCATCAAGAGAAAGGGTAAGAGACATCGCCCGTGCATCGGTAGAATCTGACCCGGACGACAGTGTGCATCAAGAACTGCATGCATTTGCAATCTCGGGCGTCGCCAGTTTGCAGGTTCAACTCGGTCAGCTTGACCTTGCAGAACACAATTTGCAGCTGGTTATATCGATGTTGAAGCGGCTATCCGCATCGGACCCCAGCAATGTTCCATACCATCAGGAGGTGCTTTACCGTCAGGCTTCATTAGCCAGTCTGGCTGGAGAAACCGGTGCCCTGGATGGTGCAAAATCAATGTTCCGGGAGCTTGAAACGGAATTTGTTTCAGGGTTGGAATCAGCGGGACAGGACGAGGCTTTTCGCAACAACCATATCGATTTCCTGTTGGGCTATGCCGATGTTGAGTCCCGCCTGGGAAACACGGAATCAGCCCGCAGATACCTGCAGCAGGCGCAGAAACTGCTGATCGACTCTTCCCTGGAACAGTCGATGGATGGCGCCAACAGAGAAAGCCTGATGCAGCTCAAGTACCAGTGGTGGGAATTGTCTGGAAAAACCGATTTCAATCGCCTGCCGGCCATCCCGGAACAGCAGCAAGCCAACGACAGCGGTTTCCGAAGCTGTACCCAGGTTGACCTTATGGCACGAATGTACGTCATTGAAGGCGACATGAGTGGTGCCGCCCGGGAGGTCGCGTATTTGAGTTCGAGGGGGTATGCCGACCCTGCTTTTACCCGCTTTTGCAGGAAACAAGGTCTTTGTGAATAATGGCTGTCAATTCATTGATAATGCCATGCACTTAACCATCGGCGTTACTGGTCACCGTGACCTGCTTGCACAGGAAGTCCCGGCACTGAAAGATATCGTGCGGGGCTTTTTCCTGCAGCTCAGACAGGATTTCCCTGATCTTGATTTGCAATTAATCACACCGCTGGCCGAAGGCAGTGACCAGCTGGTGGCTGATGTTGCGCTGGAACTGGGTATTGAGCTGATCGTTCCGATGCCAATGGCGCAGGCGGAGTACGAGAAGGACTTTTCGTCCCCCGTTGCGGTTGAAGTTTTCAGAAGCATGTTGAAAACGGCGAAGGTAATTTGCCTTTCCACGGGACCCGGGTCTGACAGGGTTCCGGGTTCGATTGCAGAACGTAAACGTCTCTATGCCCGCATGGGTGTTTTCATATCCAACCACAGCCAGATTCTGCTGGCCCTTTGGGATGGTAAGAAACAGGGCACGATCGGTGGCACATCGGGCGTTGTTAATTACCACTTAACCGCTGTCATGCCGGGCTTTTCGGTGAGCGAGGAGTCCCCCAACCTGCTGGCTGACAATGAAAATGATCTCGCCTATCACATCGCTTGTTCCAGGGATCGCCCGGATGGGCGGCCAACTAAAGGCCTTGAGCCATTGCAAACTGCCTGGGTATCCGCTCACTTTGGTCGTGCAGCAGGTAACAACATGCCCCAGGAGTACGCAATCATGTTACATCGATTGCAGGATTTCGGCCGGGATAAAGAACGTTACAGCGCAACGATTGAGAGCCAGGGCAGCGATTTCCTGAACAATACGAAGGGGCTGGATAAACCTGCCGGCATCCGGGCCATCAGCAAGCAGTATCGCGCGGCAGACTGGCTCGCCATACATTTTCAGAAACGGGTTTCCAGCGGCCTGATCGCCACCCACAGCCTCGCTGTGTTGATGGGTCTGGCTTTTATTCTGTACTCGGAGTTTGACGGCCTTGAAATCCTGGTGTGGGTTTTTCTGCTGGCATTCCTGGCCGGCTTCGTGCTCTTCAAAATCGGAGAACGGCGGCAATGGCACCGCAAGTACCTCGACTACCGGGCGCTGGCCGAGGGCTTGCGCGTGCAGTTGTATTGGAGCCTGGCAGGAGTCGTTGATGTCCATTCAACTGAATTTGCCTATGACAATTTCCTGCAGAAGCAGGATGTTGACCTCGGCTGGATCAGGCACGTAATGCGTAATGCGAGCCTGCTGCGCAGTGGTAACGAGGATCCGCCAAAGGAATGGGTGGACTGGGTTATTGAACAATGGGTAGGTACGGGAACAGGCGCGGGTGGAGGTGGCCAGTTAGCCTATTACCGCAACAAGGAAGTTGAAAAGTCTGACCGCTTCAGACGCACTACCCTACTGGGTATGCTCTCGCTATGGATCGGCATTCTGATAGCAGTCGTGCTGGTCACCATGGGATCGACTATGATCGAACTACAGCGACAGGTGTTGCTGGTTTTCATGGGTATTTTCCCATTAATTGCGGGTATTCGGGACGCTTATTCGCATAAAAAAGCTGAAAAGGAACTGATCAAGCAATACCGTTTCATGCACGGTGTTTTTGCCAATGCGAAACGCTTGTTAGATGGCTCGGACGACATCAAGTTCCGCCGCAGGGTTTTGCGGGCTTTGGGCAATGCAGCGCTGGAAGAGGATGCGGAGTGGATCCTGATGCACCGCGAGCGCCCGCTGGAGCACAGCGGGTTGTAGCAGGATGAGCGATCGACCCATATCCTGCTGTTAACGGTTTACCCGCCCCTCAATCAGCGCATCTACGACTTCCGGCTCGGCCAGTGTGGAGGTATCACCGAGATCCCGGTAATCGTTCGCGGCGATTTTACGCAAAATGCGGCGCATGATTTTGCCGGAGCGGGTTTTTGGTAACGATGGGGCCCATTGAATCAGGTCGGGTGTTGCGATCGGGCCGATCTCCTTGCGTACCCAGTTGCGCAGCTCGGTGCGTAGTTCATCGCTGGGGGTCGCATCAGCGATCAGCGTGACATAGACATAAATCCCCTGTCCCTTGATGTCGTGTGGATAACCCACGACGGCAGATTCCGCGACCGCCGGGTGTGATACCAGCGCACTTTCTACCTCGGCAGTACCCATGCGGTGGCCGGATACGTTCAATACATCATCGACCCGGCCGGTGATCCAGTAATAACCGTCTGCATCGCGTTTGCAGCCGTCTCCGGTAAAGAAATTACCTGGAAATACGGAGAAATAGGTTTCTACAAAACGCTGATGATCACCATATATCGTGCGCATCTGGCCCGGCCAGCTGGCGGTGATGACCAGCTGGCCTTCAGCCGCTCCAGTAAGGATATTGCCCTCATCATCAACGATTTCCAGTTCAATACCCGGCAACGGAAAACTGGCAGAGCCGGGTTTCATCGGTGTTGCGCCCGGCAACGGAGAGATCATGATCCCGCCGGTTTCCGTTTGCCACCAGGTGTCAACAATGGGGCAACGGCCCTCGCCGACGACGTGGTAATACCATTCCCATGCTTCAGGATTGATGGGCTCGCCGACGGAGCCCAGCAGCCGCAATGACGCCCTTGATGTCCGTTTGACCGGCTCATCACCGTCACGCATCAGCGCACGGATGGCGGTGGGGGCGGTATAGCAGATGTTGACCTGGTGTTTGTCGCACACCTGCCAGAAGCGGCTGCTGTCGGGGTAGTTGGGCACGCCTTCAAACATCAGTGTCGTAGCGCCATTGGCCAGCGGCCCATAAACAATATAACTGTGGCCGGTGACCCAGCCGACGTCGGCCGTACACCAGTAAATGTCGCCGTCCTGGTAGTCAAAAACCAGCTCATGGGTAAATGCGGCATACACCATGTAACCGCCGGTGGTGTGCAGGACGCCCTTGGGTTTGCCGGTCGAGCCCGATGTATAAAGAATGAACAGCGGGTCCTCCGCACCCATTTCCTCGCAGGGGCAATCATCGGAGACGTAGGTTTCGCGTTCATGCAGCCAATAATCGCGGCTGTCATCCATGTGAACATCGTTGCCGGTATTGCGTATCACCAGTACCGAATTAAGCACGTCCATGACACCGTCACGCGCACAGGCTGCATCGACATTCTTTTTCAACGGTATGACTTTGCCGCCGCGCACACCTTCGTCGGCCGTAATGAGAATGGTGGACTGGCAATCAATGATGCGCCCGGCCAGCGCATCCGCTGAGAACCCGCCAAACACGACCGAGTGAACAGCACCGATACGTGCACAAGCCAGCATCGCTACGGCGGCTTCAGGAATCATCGGCATGTAGAGCGTAATACGGTCCCCACGTGTAGCGCCAAGCGCTTTGAGTACGTTGGCCATCCGGCATACACGCTGATGTAACTCGCGGTAACTGATGTGCAGATCAACATCCGGATCATCGCCCTCCCAGATAATAGCGGTCTGGTCTGCGCGGCTTTCCAGATGACGGTCAACACAGTTATAACAGGCATTCAGGGTGCCGTCTTCGAACCAGCGAATGTGCAGGTCATCGCGATCAAAGGACACCTCCCTGACCTTGCTGAATGGCATGATCCAGCTGATTCGGCGTGCTTGCTCTGACCAGAAACCAGCGTTGTTTTCAATTGACTTGTGGTACATATCTTCATAACGCTGCTGGTCAACGTGGGTGCGCTGCGCTGCTGCGGCTATAACGGGATAGGTTTTACTCATGCTGATCCTTACAATAATTATTCCCGGCCTTATTTTTTCCAGGTCATGGCGGGGCGCCATCCCCATCGCCACAATAAGCCGGCTCCGAAAAATAATCCCCCCAGGTGGGCAAAATGAGCCACTTGCGGCATCGCACCGGTGACAGCGAAAACCAGTTCGACGCCACCATAAATCAATACGAACCATTTTGCCTTGATGGGCACCGGAAAGAACAGCAGGATCAGCCGGTTATTCGGCCACATCACACCATAGGCCAGTAACAGCCCAAAAACCGCACCGGATGCCCCAATGGTGGGGTAGATATCGCCGCTGATGGATTGCACCACCAACTGGATCAGGCCGGCACCCAGTAAACAAATGCCATAGTATTCAACATAACGCCGGCTGCCCCACATTTTCTCCAACGGGAAACCAAACATGAAAACGGCGAACATGTTAAAAAACAAATGGTTGAAGCTACCGTGCAGGAACGCATAGCTGAACAGTTGCCAGGGCTGGAAATAGCCGCTGTACAAGGGCCACAAGGCCAGGTGCGGGGAAATGTTCTGCATCAGGTATATGACGAGGCAGGCAATAATTACGCCGATGGATACCGGCGTTTGGCCGGCGAAGGCCAGGCTGGTTTTCCGGTTCAAATACAAATCTCCATTGACAGTACACTACGCGATTCGCTGGTTTACAATATTACAATGACTGAACAAAACAATCACGACTCGCAGCGTGTAAACAACACATGAACGGGCATCCCCCACAGGATTTCCACAAGTTACCGGCCGCACGCGGCCTGGCCTGGATTACGGGTAGCTGGGGGCTGGTTAAAAGGCAGCCGCTACGCTTACTGCTGATCAGCCTGTTTCTTCAGTTCTTCCTGAGTTTATCCCAGGCGGGAGCACTGGGGTTGCTGGTTATCCTGTGCCTGCCCGTTTTGAGTGCCGGCATGCTGCACGCTTTTTATACCGTTGAGCGCGGGGGGAAGCCCAACCTGGCGATATTGTTCATGCCGTTCACATCGACAAAGATGCTCAGCACGCTGTTGATGCTGGGCGCCGTGGTCATGGTGCTGGGGTTCCTGGCGATTACCCTGATGATGTCCGGCCAGGTGATGAATATAGATGTCGAGGTGCTCAACCGCATCGAGCAGGGTGACCTGGACGCACTGCAGCTCATTGATCCCAAAATTATGGAAAACGCTGTTTTTGCTATAGCCATAGGGGCTGCGATCAGTGGCAGCATTACTTATTTTGCTGTGCCGTTGATCTGGTTCAGGCAACAGGGAATGCGCAGAGCTATCCCTCTGGGGCTGATGGCGCTGGTGCGGAACTGGCGGCCATTGTTGGTGATTGGAGTACTGCTGGGCTTGCTGGCTATTCCGATCGGATTGTTATTTGGTTCTTTTTACCTGTCGGCGCTCAGCGGTGGAACCGCGTCACCTTTACTGGCGTTGCTGATATTGCTGCTTGGTCCGGTCTTTCAATTATTGTTATTTTCCACCCAGTACCTGGCCTTCAGGGATATTTTCGGTCTGGATTCGAAAGCCGGGGTTGGTGATGACACCAAAGATGATCAACTACTGGCTTGATCTGTTTCCGGTTCTTTTGACGTTACCAGAATGCGGGAAAAAATGATCCCGATTTCAAACAACAACCACATGGGCAGTGCCAGCAGTGTTTGTGATATTACATCCGGTGGCGTCAGGACCATTCCCAGCGCGAATGCGCCGACCACGATGTAAGGCCGCCAACTGGCCAACTGATCAGGGGTTGTGATGCCGGTTGCGACCAGGATAATGGTTGCGATTGGCACTTCGAAAGTAATACCAAACGCGAAAAACAGCGTCATTACGAAATCCAGGTATTTGCTGATATCTGTCATGACCGCCACGCCTTCCGGTGCGATCCTGGTCAAAAAGCCGAATACCAAAGGAAAGACAACGAAGTAAGCGAATGCGCAACCGGTGTAAAACAGCACCACCGATGATACCAACAACGGCCGGGCCAGCCTTTTTTCATGTTTGAACAATGCCGGCGCAACAAATGCCCATAATTGGTACATGATCACCGGAATTGCCACCATCACTGCAACCATTAGTGTCAGTTTGAACGGTGTCAGGAATGGTGACGCTACGTCGATGGCAATCATGCTGCTGCCCGCGGGCAGTTGTGCCATCAGCGGTGAGGCCAGGGCTTCATAAAGCTGGCGCGAAAACGGCAGCAGTGCAACCAGCGCCACGAACACGGCCAGGCAGGCCTTGAGCAGGCGACTGCGAAGCTCAACCAGATGCTGGAGGAAACTTAACTCCTGGTCTTCTTCAGGTGTGTCAGGCATTGCTGCCTTTTCCGCTGTCTGTATCTGTGGCCGGGCTTTGCTGTTGGTCAGAATCTGATTCCGTGCTTGCCTGTTCGGCAGTGGACTCATCGGTATCCGCAGTAAACCCCGGAAGGTCGGAAAAGTCCGGCAAGTTGGTGTGTATATCTTTACCGATTCGTTTCAATTCCTCGCCAGCTTGTTTGATCGGAGCGGCGATATCAGCCTCTGCCAACTCTGATTCTATGGTGCTGCGCAGACTGAACCAGCTTGCCCTGGCCTTGCGTATAAAGCCGCCAAGCGTACGGGCTACAGCAGGTAAACGCTCTGGTCCAAGAACAATAAGCCCGATCAGGGCGAGCAGAAAAAGCTCGGCAAAACCAACATCAAACATCTGTGTCGGTCGGGCGGGGAACCGTGGCTTTTTCCTGTTGTTTTTGCGATTCTGTGGAAGTTACTTTTTCACTGCTTATCTTTTCCGGCTCACCGGCTTCAGGTTCTTCTTCCATTCCTTTACGGAAGCCCTTGATCGCGCCACCGAGATCCGCTCCGATGTTGCGCAAACGCTTGGTTCCAAAAACCAGCACGACAATCAACAGCAGGATCAGCAGCTGCCAGGCACCTATTCCACCCATGATGTTTCAACTCCGGAATTTCCTGAATGTACGCATTTTAGCCCAAACCAAGGGGTTTGGCTCTAAAATTCATTGCCAGAAGAGTCGTTATCAGTAGGATCGACGCAGAACTGTCATTCCAACGAGCAACAAAATAAATATTGTGAGCAATTGTCCGGCAGGACTTAGTGTCGGAATACGCGGATAATCATCACCGTCGTGGCTACATGCTGTTGGCGGGGCGATGGCCAGGCTTTCAAAGCCGACTTCGTTGGTGGTACTTATCAATGTTGCAGTGCCGGTATTGACATCAAGCTGCAAAATCTGGCTGGGCAGATTTTCAATGGAATTGCCGATGATGCGGCGATCAGTAATGGCCCACAAAGTGCCATCGGCGTCGAATGCCAGTCCGCCCTGATTGTATGCGCCGGCTTCAGCCCCAAGCGGGCCAATCAGGGCAGCAACGCCCGTGCCCACATCAATGCTGTACAGGTTGGGCGAATCCGTATCTCCGTTCTGAAACTGGCCGTTGCCCAGCCCATAAAGTTTGGTGGGTGTGCCGTAGGCCGCAATTGCACTGATGTTTGCACCCAGGGCACCTTCAGCACCGATCACTTCGCTGCTGCCGTCCGTAATGCTCAGGCGGTACAGTGTGCGGGTCCTTACTGACGTGATATACAGGGAGTTGTCACAACTGAAAGTCATGCCAAAATCATTGCCGCCGCCGACCTGAAAACCCGCCAGCAGAACTTCGTCCCGGAAATTGATGGAGCCCGATGCCGTATTGATTGGGAAAAGCTTGAGGGAATCATCATCGATACCCCAAAGCGTTCCGTCGGGTGCGATCGCCAGGCCTTCTGTGTCCAGGCGGGTTTCAATTCCTGTAAAGAGTTTACCTCTGAGCTGATCGCTGCCTGTGGCGAGGTCAATCAGGTAAAGGCTGTCTTCGGTCGGATTGCCGCTGTCTGAATTGACGCTATATGCCATAGGCGCAGCATTCGCGCTGATGGCGAACAACGAAACAAGCACAAACAGTACATAATGAAGCTTCTTATTCATTCACGCAGCACCCAGCCTCGTTGCACCAGCAACTGGAAGGCCATGCTAGCAGGAAAAACAGGGTTTACAAAGCCTTATGTGCTGTCTTGTGGGTGTCACAAGAGGCTGTTGCGAAACTACAACATACTTGGTGCTGGTCATGAAAGAAGCTGGGAAAATAGGTTTAGGCCTGCAATTCCCTTGTTTGTGGTGCTTTGATGGTAAATCCGCTGCTGATCAGGCTTGAATATGGCCCGTACAAGCTGCAAAATTGATCGATATGTCGCATTTTGACAACAAACAACTAATTTCATATTTGGAAGCTTGAATGCCTGAAAACGGTGTTTTGCTGGTGAATCTCGGCACTCCGGAGGCACCGCAGGGAGCAGATGTGGGGCGGTTCCTGACGGAATTTCTTTCTGATCCCCGGGTGGTGGATTTACCCCGCTGGTTTTGGCTGCCACTGCTGAAAATGGTCATTATTCCTTTGCGTAAGGGAAGAACGGCCGTAGCTTATAAAAAAATATGGATGGAAGGCGGATCACCTTTGCAGGTCTTCTCTGCAGCCCTGGCTGCGGGTTTGCAGCATCAACTGGGCAGGCAGGTGAAAGTCAGCCTGGCAATGCGCTATGGCAGCCCGGATATAAAAAGCAGTCTGGACTCTATGCGTAAGGAGGGTGTAGAGGAACTGATCGTGCTGCCCTTATATCCACAATATTCATTTACCACAACAGAATCTGTTTTTGATGCCGTAAGCGCCGCATTGAAAGAACTGGACTGGGGCCCTGAAATACACAGCGTGAAGCAATACCATGATAAACCAGGCTGGGTTCACTCCATTGCAAGTTCAATCCGCAATTTTCGACTGCAACACGGCAAGGCAGAAAAACTGCTGTTTTCAATGCACGGCATCCCCAAACGGCTGGTTGATGCGGGCGATCCGTACGAGCAGCAATGCCGGCAAAGTTTCGCGGCAGTGGTCGAAGTATTGAAGATAAAAAAAGACAGTCTGCTAACCTATCAGTCCCGCGTCGGTCGTGAGCCCTGGCTTGAGCCTTACACCGATGTGGTGATCAAAGAGCTGGCAGAATCCGGCGTTACACATATCCAGGTTATCAGCCCTGGCTTCTCCGTGGATTGTCTCGAAACACTGGAAGAAATTGCCATTCGGTATCGGGATCTGTTTATCACTGCCGGCGGCAAAAAGTTCGAATATATTCCTGCCCTGAATGATTCGCACGCGCATGCCGGCCTGCTTGCTTCGATAGTGGAACAGCAACTGGAAGTCAAAACACGGGGTAAGAGTTAACCGGCCCTGATTTCCGCTACTTGAGCATTGCGTGAATCAGCGCATAAGGTCACAATTCACCCATGGATATTTTCAGGGTTTTTCAGGTAGAAGCGGCCCACCGCCTGCCAAATGTTCCCGATGGGCATAAGTGCGCACGCCTGCATGGGCACTCCTTTCGTATTGAAGTGCATGTCTCAGGCCCGCTTAAAGAGCCGCAGGGCTGGGTCATGGATTACGCAGAATTGCGGCGTGTTTTCCAACCGGTATTTGACCAGCTGGACCATCATTATCTGAATGAGATCGACGGACTTGATAACCCCACCAGTGAAAATCTCGCACGATGGATCTGGCAGCAACTAGCGCCAGGTCTTGAAGGATTAAGCAAAATTATCGTTCAGGAAACCTGTAACGCCGGCTGTATTTATCGCGGCGATTAAATGCGGGCCGACAGCTTCAGGCTGATTGAGACCGTCCCCTGATATCAGCAGCTGGAACATCCTTGCTT
>ENA-OSCG01000170-OSCG01000170.1-marine-sediment-metagenome-genome-assembly--contig:-NODE-170-length-10498-cov-6.474385_pt1 | contig 10498 bp, 11 predicted proteins | sample MGYA00237880_ERZ529332 | MGnify/ENA primary metagenome ERZ529332 (study PRJEB26373, sample SAMN05710708) | marine sediment metagenome | biome: marine; feature: ocean trench; material: sediment... | reverse complement strand
CCGTTTTGGACCGGCCCCCGACACAAGCAAGCCAAACCCGAAAGCTATAGCTGATCCAGTTGACGTCTCGCCGGACAGCCCGAGGATCCCCCTACAGTCCGGCGATCGTGACGGCTGGTTAGTAGCTGTATTCCTGATACACACGTTTTATATCGCCTGCCCATTCGCATTTATACAAGCGCTCCAGCTTCTTCGCTGGCGAATAACCGCGGTCCACGATTTCCTGCAAAGCGTTCAGGAAATGCGTCTCATCAGGGATCAAACCACCAGCGCCGGGCTTGGCCCGTGCCTTCAGACCGGATTCCGAAATAGCCAATAAATCCTTGGCCACATCCAATACTTCGCGACCATTAATCCGCGCCTGCAAGCCGTCTTTGGCCACATCAAACCGCAGTTGATCCCGTTGTTCCGCCGTCCAGCCCTTGCAAACATCCCAAGCCGCATCCAGTGCGTTTTGATCGTACATCATGCCGACCCATAGGGCTGGCAACGCGCAAATTTTACGCCAAGGGCCACCGTCGGCACCACGCATTTCCATGTATTGCTTGATCCGGGCTTCGGGGAACGCCGTTGTCAGGTGATCCGCCCAATCGGACATGGTGGCGATTTCACCGGGTAATGCTGGCAGTTTACCGGCCATAAAATCGCGGAAAGACATGCCGAGCGCATCAATATACTTCCCGTCGCGGTATACAAAATACATTGGCACATCAAGGGCATACTGCACATACGCCTCAAACCCGAAGCCGTCCTCGAACACGAAAGGCAACATACCCGTGCGGGCATTATCCGTGTTTTGCCAAATCCGTGCGCGCCATGACTGATAGCCCGTCAGCTTGCCCTCAAAGAACGGAGAGTTCGCGAACAACGCCGTCACAATCGGCTGCAATGCCAAACCGACACGGAATTTCTGCACCATATCCGGCTCGCTTGAAAAATCGAGGTTCACCTGAATGGTCGTCGTGCGCCGCATCATTTGCGTGCCATGCGTGTCAATTTCAGCCATATAGCCGTCCATCAACTTGTAACGCCCTTTGGGCATCAGCGGCATCTGTTCGTGGGTCCATTCGGGGGCTGCCCCCATGCCAAAGAACCGCGCGCCAACCTTGTCGGCGACCGCTTTGACTTCTTTCAAATGCTCGTTGGCCTCGTCGCAAGTCTGGTGGATGCTTTCCAGCGGCGCACCCGACAGCTCCAACTGCCCGCCCGGTTCCAGCGAGACGTTCGCACCGTCTTTGGTCAACCCGATCAACTGGCCTGCTTCTTCCAGCGGGGCCCAACCGAATTCGTCGCGCAAACCTTCAAGAATTGCCTTGATCGAACGCGCGCCCTCGTATGGAAGTGGCAGCAACGTGTCCTTGCAATACCCGAACTTCTCGTGCTCGGTACCGATACGCCATTCGCTTTTGGGTTTGCATCCCGAGGACAGAAATTCCGCTAGTTGCGAAAGGTGCTCGATCGGCCCACCGCCGGACTGAGGTATCGACATTTAAGGAACTCCCGTTTTAGGTTCTAACTATCGATTTAGGCGCCGGAGTCCGCAACCGCAAGTCATGTTTTGACGTTTTATTGACCGCGTTGCCAAATCGTAAATATCTCTTGCGTTTCTGCCTTCATTGCCCGCACGATTTTATCGTATCCAAGGTTCGGTAATGCCGCGAAAGCCTCTACCAATGCGCCCGCGCCGTCCGCTGAAGTCGGAATAACCAATGAACCACCCGGATACCACAATATCCAGTTCCGGTCCCCCATTGCGCTTGGAAGGGTTGAGAGTTGTAGGCGAAGCAGCATATCCAGCTCCACCGAGCCGCCGTTTTCTGGGGCGAAGTAGGTGATTTCCCGCTCGCGCACCTCAACAATTCCGGGCCCGTCCGAGCCCGTGGCGATACTGGCCCGCATATAAGAAACGTAGAGAATACTGCCCACAACACCAGCCATTCCCAAACCGATCACACCGGAAATCCAGCTGGATTGCGCGAAGGCTTTCCACAAAAACCAGACCGACAGGGCGAAAAACACCGCGACAAACGCAGGTTCACGCCACCGTTTCATGGTTTGTATGGCTTCGGGGCGGAAAATAGGCATGGTTAATCCTTGGGATCAGGCTGCGCGAATATGGTGATAGTGTAGTGACCAATTTGCTCGAAGCCAATGCCGCGATAAGCCCGTGAGGCATATTCATTGGCGGAAAACAGGATGGCTTTTTTGACACCCGTCTTGCGAACTTCCGCCAGATGCATCGCGACGGCGAGACGGCTATACCCGTTGCGGCGGAATTCCGGTGGCGTATAAACCCCGCCGATCTGGACGCTATCTGGCAGAACCGCGTTAAAACCGGTTTGGGCGACGGGCTTGCCGCTACGGATTAGCAGACGCAACGTTCCCGCATCTATACTCCGCGCAACGTTCCCCTTAACGGCTTGCCGCGTCGCCTCGCCCGCTTCGCGAAGGCCCGTTTCGAGCAGATAATCATAGCCCCATTCGTTCAGCATCGCGATGTCACCCTGCAAGGGTTTTCGCAACATCGCGCCGTTTATGGCAGGGGTAATCAGGCGGTCGAGGCTAAGAGTAAACAACGGTTCCACGTCATCCATCGTAGTCGGGGCGTCGGTCAGACCAAACGCCTTGCGCATGACCTCGGCTTGCGTAGATTCGCCAATGATGAAGTTGTAAACTGTGTCGTCGGGCAGTGAAGTTTGCATAAATTCCGCAATCTCGACTAATCCTTCAACCGCTTGCATCATCAACGAGCCGCTGTTCGCAATCGCCCCCACGCCAAGAATAACGCCACCACGTTCGCGCAAAAAATAGCGCATGGCGTAATCGTCTTTTTTGTTGCCGATCCCGAAATCCCGCAGGTTACTGCGTAAAAACATCGAGGTCTCCATCCGGCGCTTCAGAAACGCCTCCAAACGCAACGTGTCGTCGCGGGTAGCTTCGCGTATCGTGACCGTCATCCCCAATCGCCCAACGCGCTTTGCCATGCCACTAAGGCCGCCACCGCCGCCGTATCCGCGCGAAGTATCCGTGGGCCGAGGGTTACCGATGTTACCTGTTTCATCCCGCGCAAGCGTTCGATTTCATCTGGCGAGAACCCACCTTCGGGGCCGATCACAATCGCCCATTTGCCAGCTTTTTCCTTGGCCAAAGCCTGCGCTACAGGCAACGCCGCGCGGCTTTCGTCGCAAAACATTATGCGGCGATCCTCGGGCCAGTCATCCAGCACATCCGCCAGCTTCTGAATATCGGTGACCTCGGGGATGAACGTACCGCCGCATTGCTCGGTGGCCTCCATCGCATACGCTCGGAGGCGGTCGGTTTGTATCCGGTCCGTATTCGTAAAATCGGTAAGCACCGGCATAATTCGCGCCGCGCCCAGCTCGGTCGCCTTCTCCACGATAAACGCGGTGCGGGCCTTTTTGATGGGCGCAAACAGCAGCCACAAATCGGGCGGCCGTTGCAGGGGCGCGGTTTGGGCGCGACACGCCAGCTTTCCAGCCCGTTTTCCAGCCTCGACAACCTCGGCCTGCCACTCGCCATCGCGGCCATTAAAAAGCAGCACATTATCGCCGGTTTTCAGGCGCATGACGTTGAACAGGTAATTCGCCTGCTCTTTGGTGACGACAATCCCTTGCCCCGCCCCCAATGAACCCTCTACAAAGAGCCTGATTTTCGCGCGTTTCCTAGCCATGTGGTATGCCCTTTATGAATTCAGACGATCATATGCCCGAACAAGACCAAGATGGAAGAGTTGCCGATGCGACTTCGCTAAATTGGGTGGACCGTTTTGCGCCCCGCTGGTCACGGCCCTACCTGCGGCTTTCGCGCGCGGATCGCCCTGCTGGCACGTGGTTATTGCTCCTCCCCGGTTGGTGGGGATTGGGGCTGGCGGTTGCTGGTGATCCGGCTGGTGGTTCCCTGAGCGACATATGGATCGCAATCGGTTTCGCGATCGGCGCTTTCCTGATGCGCGGCGCGGGCTGCACTTGGAACGACATTTCGGATCGCAAGTTCGACGCACAGGTCGCACGCACCAAATCCCGCCCGCTGCCATCGGGCCAAGTGACGGTGAAACAGGCGGTTGTCTGGTTGGCAGTGCAAATGCTGATCGCCTTCGGCATCCTGCTGACATTCAACACCTTTACAATATTTCTGGGCATCGCGGCGCTGATCCCCGTGGCTCTCTACCCGTTCGCCAAGCGCTTCACATGGTGGCCGCAGGTGTTCTTGGGCATCGCCTTCAACTGGGGCGCATTGCTGGCATGGTCGGCACACACCGGCAGTCTGGCATGGCCGGCCGTGTTGCTTTACCTGTCCGGCATCGCCTGGACGTTGTTCTACGATACCATTTATGCCCACCAAGACAAAGACGACGACGCTTTGATCGGTGTAAAATCCACTGCGCGATTGTTCGCCGATGCAACACCGCGATACCTGTTTGTATTCATGGTTCTGTCCGTCAGCTTGATGGCACTCGCGGCTATTCTCGCCCTTTCCAGCGGCCCGCCAACCCCACTAATGCTCGGCATTACAGCAGCTTGGGCGTTTGGAATGCATATGTTTTGGCAAATGCGCCGCCTCGATATCGACAACCCGGAGGTATGCTTGAAATTGTTCCGCTCCAACCGCGATACCGGATTGATTGCCGCTGCCATCATCGGAATCGCCGCAATCCTGTAAACTAGCCGACAGCCTGTTGCCCTGCACGTTTTCATCACGTAGAAACAGCCAACCAAACGACTCCGAGGTCCCATGCGCCCTGCCGCCATTGCTTTTGCCACAGCCGGATTTCTAGCAAGCGCCGCCGCCGCCGCGCTGGTTGCCACCTTCGCTGTGGCCACGCTGGAAGACACGACTGAACGAAATTCGAAATCCGCGCTGATTGCGTCCGGCCAAAGCTGGGCACAGATCGAAACGGATGGAACCATCGTGATCCTGACCGGTACCGCGCCGGATGAGCGCAAACGTATTCAGGCCCTCGATGCTATTTCCGGTGTGGTTTCGATAGCCCGCATTCGCAACTTGATGGACGTGGAGGAAAGCATCCCCGTCATTGCCCCTCGTTTCGCCTTGGAAATCCTTCGCAGCGGCACAGACGTCTCGTTAATCGGGATCACACCAAGTGAAACTGAGAGTGATATTATCCACGATTTCATTGCCGGAATTGATGGCGTTTCCCTTATCGACATGAAAGAATCCACGGCATGGCCCGCGCCCAAAGGATGGGATGCTGCCCTACAATTAGGTGCAGAAATCATGATACGGGTGGAGCGCGCCAAAATCAGCATTTTGGCTGGCGAAGTTATTGTAACCGCTGTTGTCAAAAGCGACGCAGAGAAACAGCGGCTGCAACGAGAGCTACAATCGCTGAAGCCCGAAGGGGTGATTTTATCGATCGACATAACGGCCCCTCGGCCAATATTCGCACCCTATACGTTAACGTTTACGGTCAGCGAAACCGACACGACGCTGCGTTGCTATGCCCTGACACCCGATGGCGAAGAGCGCATTGTCACGGCCGCAAAACGCCTTGGCGCGCCTGATACTTCGGCCTGTGAAATCGGTATCGGAGCACCGACCGAAAGCTGGTCCGAAGTCGCGGTTGCAGGGATGGATGCCGTGGCCAACATGGGTGGCGGCATTTTCGAAATGCAGGATTCGGGCGTTACATTAACCGGCCCCCTTGGGTTCGATGCGCAGACGTTTAACGCCATCGTACAATCGTTGCAGAAGGCATTGCCCGAAGCCTATTCGTTGCAAGCGGCGCTGCCCGAAGCAGAGATTGTTGCCGGCAGTGAAACCCGCCCACGCTTCCATGCCCAGCTTCGCAAGGATGGAAGCGTTGTTCTGGAAGGCGTGACCATTGACGAGATCTCAAAACGGACTTTGTTGATCTATGCCGAGGCCAAGTTTGGCTATGGCAAGGTCAATGACATCAGCAAAATTGCCAACTTCGCCCCGCACGGCTGGACATCGCGCCAACTGGTTGCCTTGGAAGTTTTGGCGATGCTGACCAAAGGCGACATCAACGTCACCGAAGATTCGGTTGCGGTTACAGGAACGGGCGAAACCGAAGGGCTTTACGACGCGATTCTAAGCAAGCTCGAAATCGGGTTCGGAGCCGGAGCAAGGTTCACAATCGTGGTCGAGGAAAACATTCCCGAACCCGTAATCGAAGATCTACCCGATGCCAAAGAATGCGAGGCCGAGATTTCTGCACTGTTGCAAGAAAACCAAATTCTATTTGCACCTTCCTCGGCGGTGATCGAATCTGCATCCGTGAAAACCATTAACCAAATCGCAACAATCCTTAACCGCTGTAAACATGCTGCCTTCGAGATTGGCGGGCATACAGATAGTCAGGGTCGCGAGGAAATGAACCTCAATCTAAGCCAACACCGTGCCGATGCTGTGCTGGATTCGCTACTGGCGCGAAACATGTTGCTGGGCGAGGTCACCGCCGTAGGTTATGGTGAAAGCCAGCCGATTGCCGACAACGAGACCGAAGAAGGCCGTCAGGACAACCGACGTATCGCTTTCAAATTGCTAGAGGAAACCACAGATGGACAGAACTGATTTAACTCTGATTATTGGCTCGGCACTGGTCGCGGCCGTCATCATCGGCTGGACCCTGCGCTGGTTTTTTGACCGGATGAACACCACTGGCCCCATGGCATCAGACGAGGTCGTCGCCCGCATGCGCGAAGCCGAGGCAGCACAAACCGCCGCCGAAACCCGTTTGAGCGAGGTCGAAAGCAGCGCACGTAATCGCGAAAGCCAATTGCATGCCGAACTTGATGCAGCCATGACGGGGTTGGGGGCCGCGCGGCGCGAAAGCGAACAGTGGCGCACCGAATCCGAGGCTTGGCGTACCGAAGTCGAAGAACTACGCGGACACTAGGACCAGCGGTTCAACGCATCCTCGTCCGCATCGCGCGCATCAACCCATTTGCCACCGTCTGCCGTGCCCTCTTTCTTCCAGAAAGGCGCGCGGGATTTCAGAAAATCCATGATAAATTCAGCCGCCTCGAAAGCATCCCCGCGGTGCGGTGATGCGGTTGCGACCAGAACGATCTGCGCGCCCGGTGTCAGTTTTCCATAACGATGGATGATCCGGCTCGCTTGTAAATCCCAACGCGCGTTTGCCTCTGCCTCGATTTTCTCCAACGCTTTTTCGGTCATGCCGGGATAATGCTCCAGCTCCATATCCGAGATGGGTTTACCACCCGCCATATCCCGAACCAGCCCCGTGAAGGTCACCACAGCACCGATGTCCGTGCGCCCTGCCGATAGCGCGATTATCTCGGCGCCTACATCAAAGTCGTCGGCCTGCACGCTCACGGACATCCTAGCCCCCCGTCATAGGTGGAAAAAACGCCACTTCGCGCACACCCGCCAACGAGGCACTCATATCCGACAGCTCCTGATCCAAGGCGACGCGAATGGCGCTCATATCCGAGAATGCCAGATCGTAGCGTTCCTCGCGCCCACGCAACTCGGCCACCAAATCCGCCACGGTTTGAGCCGAAGTTTCAACGTCTTCCCGTGGCACACCAATGCGTTCACGAACCCATGCGAAATACAAAACCTGCATCATGTCTCCTCCTTCAGGAACGGCAACGCTTTACGGAAATAATCAAATCCGGTTGTTAATGTCAGCAGCGCGGCCAGCACAAGCAAGCCTAAACCCGCATATGTCACGATTTTGAAGGACTGGAAGAGCAGCCATAAATTGCTGTCGTCCTTAATTTCGCCGCCGACCACGGCCCATGCATAGTCGCCATCCATGCCAAACATACTGCCGACCACATAGAATTGCAGCATGTGTCCCAACAGCAATGCTATGACCGCAACCATCTGAAACGTCGTTTTCCACTTGGCCAGTTTTGTCACCTGAAGGGTAGATGCGTTCGCGCCAAGGAATTCCCTGAGGCCGGACACAAAAATCTCGCGAAACATAATCGCCGAGACAGCAATCAGGATAAGGAAATCCTGCCATTGCCAAACGACCAGCAAATTGCCGGACGACAGCGATACAATCACCACCAGTGCGATCATCACCATCACCTTGTCGGCGATCGGGTCCAGCATACGACCAAACTTGCTGGTCTGGTTCCATTTACGCGCCAGATACCCGTCGAGGAAATCCGTCAGCGCCGCCCCCACAAACAAAATCAATGCAACCCAATCCGCCATCGGGCTTGGAAACATCAAATACGCCATCGGTACGCCCGGCGCCGCCAGTAAACGCATGACCGTAAGGATATTTGGTATGTTCCAGCGCATGATATCTCCTATTCGTTTCGCTATTCTTAACGGATTAATCGCCGCTATGAAAGAAGCCATAGATGCTTTCTGCCAAGGCATCCGAAATTCCGTCAACAGCCTTCAAATCCGCCAATCCAGCACGCGTTGCCGCCTTGGCCGAGCCGAAATGCGCCAGCAGCGCCCGCTTGCGCGTGGCCCCGACACCCGGAACCTCGTCCAGCGGGGTCGCCCCAACCGCCTTTGCCCGTCGAGCGCGGTGCGCGCCAATGGCAAACCGGTGCGCCTCGTCGCGCATGCGTTGCACAAAGTACAACACCGGATCGCGGTAGGGTAAGGCAAAGGGGCGCTGACCGGGTTTGTAAAACATTTCCTTGCCCGCATCACGATCCTCGCCCTTGGCCACCCCGACAATCGCCACCCCTTCGACCCCGAGCGCCGCCAGTGCCGAAACCGTAGCCGAAACCTGCCCAACCCCGCCGTCAATCAACAACAAGTCCGGCCACAGGTCGGTTTTCTTGTCCGGATCTTCTTTTAACAACCGCCTGAAACGCCGGTCCAGAACCTCGCGCATCATGCCAAAATCATCGCCCGGCGACAGGTCGGTATTCTTGATGTTGAACTTGCGGTAACTGGATTTCATCCAACCTTCCGGCCCTGCAACCACCATACCACCAACCGCGTTGGTGCCCGATATATGACTGTTGTCGTAAATTTCGATGCGTTCAGGCGGCTTATCCAGCCCGAAGGCCTCAGCCAGCCCCGCCAACAGCTTGGCCTGCGTCGCGGTTTCGGACATCTTGCGCGCCAACGCCTCGCGTGCGTTCCGCTCTGCCCCCTCAACGAGATTACGTTTCTCGCCCCGCTGCGGCACCAACAGCACCACCTTGCGCCCGAGCTGTGTGGTCAAAATATTTTCCAGCAAATCGGCATTCTCGACTTCGTGGCTTAACAGCAATAATCGCGGCGGCGTCTTGTTGCCGTAAAACTGCCCGATGAAGGCCTCCAGAATTTCGGCAGGCTCGGCCCCCGCGCCAGTCCTTGGGTAATACGCACGGTTCCCCCAGTTCTGGTTTGCGCGGATGAAAAACACCTGCACGCAGGCCTGCCCACCTTCTTGATGCAGGCCGATGATATCTGCCTCGGCCACGCCTTGCGGGTTGATCCCTTGCGAGGATTGCACCGCTGTCAGCGCAGCGATCCGGTCACGAAAAGACCCCGCCTTTTCGTATTCCATGGCCTCGCTAGCGGCTGTCATTTGTTTGGCGAGGTTCTCTTGAATCGTCGTCGATTTCCCTGACAGAAACTGAATCGCATCCTCGACAGTTGCGCGATATTCTTCCGCACTAACCTTGCCGACACATGGCGCCGAGCACCGCTTGATCTGGTACTGCAAACACGGCCGCGTCCGCGCCGCGAAAATAGAATCCGAGCAATTCCGCAGTAAAAATACTTTCTGCAAATGATGCAACGTCCGGTTCACCGACCCCGCCGAGGCGAACGGCCCGAAATACATCCCCTTGCTCTTTTTCGCCCCTCGATGTTTGACGGCCTGCGGAAATTCGTGCTCCGTTGTCATCAATATATTCGGAAAGCTTTTATCGTCGCGCAGCAGCACATTGTAACGCGGTTTTAGTTGTTTGATCAGGTTTTGCTCAAGCAACAACGCCTCGGTTTCCGTTTCCGTGGTCAAAAACATCATCTGCGCCGTGCCGGAAATCATCCGCCCGATCCGCGCCGTGTGTCCGGTCAGGCGCGCATAACTTGATACGCGTTTCTTAAGGTTTCGCGCTTTACCGACATACAACACTTCGCCCTGCACATCGAGCATCCGGTAAACCCCCGGACTGTTATCCAAGGTTTTCAGATACTTCTGAACGACTCTGAAGCCAGTTTCTGCGGCACTGTCCGTCAGCGCCGTGCCTTCCTCTTCAAACCCTGAATTTTGGTGTTCTTCACTCAATGAGACCGCGTGCTCCGTTTTAAACCGATTCTTCGGCTTTGCTGCATACTTCACAAGTATATTTCAAGAGAAAACATGTCCACCATTCCTGTGGATAAGTCTGTTGATAAAATTCAGATTATAGCGAAATATCCAGCAATAGTTGAAAAGATTACCAATTGGTTAAAATATAGGCAATCCTGTAAGTCATTGAAATTACTATAGTATTTTTATTTACCAATAAATTTATTTGAAAAGTTAATAGAATCGCTACCAAGTTATTAAAGATCA
>ENA-OSCG01000169-OSCG01000169.1-marine-sediment-metagenome-genome-assembly--contig:-NODE-169-length-10511-cov-7.473412_pt1 | contig 10511 bp, 10 predicted proteins | sample MGYA00237880_ERZ529332 | MGnify/ENA primary metagenome ERZ529332 (study PRJEB26373, sample SAMN05710708) | marine sediment metagenome | biome: marine; feature: ocean trench; material: sediment... | reverse complement strand
ACCTGCGGGAAACGCCCTTTGCCTTCCTCGACCTGACTAACGCCGTTTTCAAGCGCCGCAATCACGCCCGCACCGCTTAACTGCAACGTAGCGAGTGTATTCTGGAATGGCAGAACCATAAGGACTTCGCCCATAGTCACTTCGCCCGCGTCGATGCTGGCACGCAGTCCGCCGCCGTTCTGGATGGCGATTGTGACGCCCTGATCGGCTACACGGTCAAGCATCGCATCGGCGACAAGGTTGCCCATCTCGCATTCTGTGGAACGACAGTTGGCACGATCTCCGTCAATGCTTGCGGCGGTTGAGGCCACAACGCGGGTACGGATTTCTTCGAGCGGAGCCGCCATTTCAAGAACACGCGCCTTGATCCCCTCGTCTTCGGCAATACCGGCATCCGTAAGTATCGGATCACCGGTTGCAGAAATGATGTTGCCCTCGTCGTCAAACACTACGTTCAGCTCGCCAAGGTATTTTCCGTAGGCATAAGCCTGAACGATGGCAGTATTACCAATCATAGTCGGATAAGGCCCAACTGCGCGGTCATTTGTGTTTGAAAGCAATGTATGCGAGTGCCCCCCGACGATCACGTCTACGCCGGTTGTTTCGGCGGCGACGCGTTTTTCAACCTCGTAACCGGAATGCGAAAGAACGATGATCTTGTTGATGCCCATCGACGTCAACATGTCGACCTGACGCTGAACCGCGACGACAGGATCAATGAACGAAACGTTCTTGCCCGGACTGGCCAGCTCGTCCGCATCTTGCGGGGTCAGGCCGATAATGCCAATTTTCTCGCCGTTTTTCTCGACAATCGTAAAGGGTTTCAGAATGCCTGCGAGCAGTACCTCGTTGGTAACGTCGGTATTTGATGACACAACCGGGAAGTTCAGCGAGTCCATAAACCCGCGAAGAACCTCTGGTCCGTCGTCAAATTCATGGTTGCCGACGGTCATTGCGTCGTACCCCATCGCATTCATCATCTCGGCGGCCGCTTTACCTTTGTAGTATGTGTAAAACAGCGTGCCCTGAAACTGGTCACCGCCGTCAAGCAGCAGTACATTGTCCGAGCGCAGACGCGCTTCGGCTATCGCGGTTGCCATACGTGCGGAACCGGCAAAGCATTCGCCCTCGGTATTGCCCTCGGCAGAACAACCGGAGTCGTACTTGCTGATCGGCTCGAAACGCGCGTGAAAGTCGTTGGTATGTAAAATTGTCAGGCTGTAATCCGCCAAAGCGCCTGTGGCAAACATTGCCAGTGCCGAAGCTGCCATAAGTATATTTGATATTTTCATGATTCCCTCCAAATTGAAATACAAGGGAGAGTAAACAGTATGTTAGCGAGTCGCGCAAACGACTAGGCGATAAATCAGCGGATAAAATGTTTTGCATCAACGCTATTGGATTGACGGTTTGAAGGGGCAATTCTAGGCTCGCTTAAAATCCAACTGTCGAGGTGAATTGATGACCGCGCCCCTGCCAAACTCCCAAATCCGCGATCTGGAGGCCCTGCTCCACCCCTACGCCAACGCGCCCATGTTACGCGAAACCGGCGTACAAATCATCACCCGTGGTGAAGGTGTGCGCGTATTTGATGATGCAGGCCGCCCGTATATCGAAGCGATGGCAGGCCTTTGGTGTGCCGGTCTTGGTTTCAGCGACACCGAACTGGTAGAGGCCGCGCAGGAACAGATGGCAAAGCTGCCCTATTATCACCTGTTCGGCAATAAATCCCACGAACCAGCGGTGGAGTTGGCCGAGAAGATCAAAGAACTAACGCCGGGCATGGCGCGGATTTTCTATCAGTCGTCGGGTTCGGAGGCGAACGAGACGCAGGTCAAGATGATCTGGTATTACAACAATGCGCTGGGGCGGCCCGAGAAGAAGAAAATCATCAGCCGCAAGAAAGGCTATCACGGGGTGACTATTGTGTCGGCCTCGATGACCGGGTTGCCCTATAACCACTTGGATTTCGACCTGCCCGTGGACCGGATTTTGCACACGGCCACGCCGCATCATTGGAAAGAGGCCGAGGTCGGCGAAAGCGAGCTGGACTATTCCAACCGTCTCGCCGCCGCCCTTGAGGCGCAAATTATAATGGAGGGGCCGGAAACCGTTGCCGCCTTCATCGCCGAACCGGTCATGGGAGCTGGCGGCGTGCTCGTCCCGCCGCAGGGCTATTTCGAGGCTATCGGTGTTGTGTTGGAGAAGTACGACATCCTGCTCATCGCTGACGAGGTGATCTGCGGCTTTGGTCGCACCGGCGAGTGGTTCGGCAGCCAGACCTTGGGCATGAAGCCCACATCCATGTCTTTGGCCAAACAACTAACCGCAGGCTATGCCCCGCTTTCCGCCGTGGCGATCAATCAGGACATGGCCGATGTAATCGAGGCACACTCAGGCAAGCTCGGCACATTCGGACGCGGCTTTACCTACGGCGGCCACCCGATGGGCTGTGCGGTTGGCCTGAAAGCACTGGAGATTTACCAGCGGCGCAACATCGTGGGTCACGTAAAAGCCCTCGCCCCACATTTCGAAGCGCATCTGGCGCGATTGGCTGAACACCCGCTGGTTGGCGAATACCGCTGCCTGGGTTTGATGGGCGCGCTAGAAATGTCACCAGACAAAACCGCTGGCGGTTTCGCAACCCCCGGCAAAGTCGGCGCGCGCATGGCCACAGAACTGCTGGATCGCGGCGTGATTGTGCGGGCGGTGGTGGACAGCATTGTGATGTGCCCGCCGATGATTATAACAGCGGATGAGCTGGACGAGATGTTCGCCCCGATGGAGGCCGCACTGGATGCAACCATGGTTTGGGCCAAGGCGGAAGGGTTTATGTAATGGTGGGTGAATCACCCACCCTACGGGTTGACGTTCAAGCTTCCTTGGCGCATTCAAATCCCATGATGATTTACAAGATATTTCGTGCGGACGAATGGGTTGCGCTTAAAGCTGCGGGTGAAACGCTGGGCGCTCCTATCGATCTGGCGGACGGGTATGTGCACATCTCGACCGGCGCGCAAGTGGCCGTGACTGTTTCTAAGTATTTCAGCAAAGTAGAAGGTCTGCGGATTTTAGCGCTTGATTCTGATACGCTTGGTGCGGCTTTGAAGTGGGAACCCTCGCGGGGCGGCGATTTGTTTCCGCATCTTTATCGCGCATTGCGAATGGACGATGTGGTCTGGGCCAAACCCTTGCCGCTGGATGGTGACGGACACGTATTTCCGGATGGTGTGCTGTGAAGGCCACGTTACAAAAGCTCGGCTTGCCGTTGATGCATTTGCTGGATCCAGAGGTGGCGCATGGACTGTCCATCAAGGCGCTTAACATGGGCTTTGTGCCGACACCGGGACCTGTGACATCCCCTCGATTAGTCACGACGCTGGCCGGAATGACCCTGCCCAATCCGGTCGGGTTAGCTGCGGGTTTTGACAAAAATGCCGAAGCGATTGCGCCGTTGCTGAAATGCGGTTTCGGCTTTGTCGAGGTCGGGGCAGCGACGCCACGCGCACAGGCCGGAAATGCGAAGCCTCGGCTATTTCGTTTAACGGCGGATGATGCGGCGATCAACCGGTTCGGATTTAACAATCAGGGCATGGATGTGATCGCGGAGCGGCTGGCTGGAAGGCCGGATAGCGGTGTTCTGGGGATAAACCTCGGGGCGAATAAAGACAGCGCGGACAAGGCCGAGGATTTCGCGCAAGTTTTGACCACCTGCGGCCCGCATGTGGATTTCGCCACCGTTAACGTGTCCTCGCCCAACACTGAAAAACTGCGGGATTTACAGGGCAAAGAAGCGCTGGAAGGGTTGTTGGCCGGTGTTATGGCGGCAAATGCTGCGCTGGATAAACCCGTCGCTATATTTCTGAAAATAGCCCCTGATCTGGAACCGCAAGATTTACAAGACATTGCCGAGGTGGCGCTTTCAACCGGCATATCCGGCATCATTGCCACCAACACAACGCTTTCCCGCGACGGGTTGTTAAGCGCCCATGCCGCACAAGTCGGAGGCCTCTCCGGTCAACCATTATTCGAAAAATCCACCCGCATTCTGGCGCAGCTTTCGGCTTTCACCGAAGGTAAATTGCCGCTGATCGGGGTTGGCGGCATAGGCTCGGCTGAACAGGCTTATGCAAAAATTCTGGCCGGGGCGAGCGCGGTGCAGCTTTACACTGCCATGGTCTACAAAGGTATCGGGCTTGCGGGCGAGATTGCGCAAGGGCTGGACGTTTTGCTTGCCCGCGACGGGTTCGAAAACGTCGCCGATGCTGTTGGCACCAAACGCGAGGAATGGCTATGACTCAACCAACAATCTGGCATAATCCACGCTGCTCCAAATCACGGGAAACTCTTGAAATCCTGAAGGAGGCAGGCTTTCAGCCTGCGGTCGTGGAATACCTGAAGGTTGCCCCCTCAGCGGACGAAATTCGCGAAACATTAAGGCAATTAGGAACCGCCGCGATCGACCTTATCCGCACAGGTGAAAGCGTTTTTAAGGAGCTCGGGTTGGCGAATGCCAGTGAGGCCGAGTGTGTCGCGGCCATGGCAACCCATCCGGTATTGATCGAGCGGCCTGTGGTTTTCTACAATGGCAAGGCCGCGATCGGGCGGCCACCGAAATCGGTACTCGGTATCCTTTAGGCGTCGGCCTGTGCCTCCAAAGCGGGATAGTAGCGCCACAGCGTTAAAGCCCTGACGATATTGAAAATTATCAGCGAAACCCATAGCCCGTGGTTGCCCATCACCGGTACGAGTGCAAATAATACCACGACATAAACAGCCGTCGATTGCAGCATGGCGACGCGCATGTCGCGGGTGCGGGTGGCGCCAATGAAGATGCCGTCAAACATCCAGCCTGGCAAGCAGACGATTGGAAAGATGACCATCCACAACAGGTAGGCTTTCGCCTCGATGCGAACATCCGGCGCTGTGGTCATTATGTTGATGATGGTTGGGCCGGACAACATAAATACAGCCATTAACAAGACACCTCCGGCCAATCCCCATTGACTTGAGAGGATGGCTGCGCGGCGCAGGGCTTTGCGGTTTTTGGCGCCGAGTGCCGCGCCAACAAGGGCCTCGGCAGCAAAGGCGAAACCGTCTAGGGCATAGGCGGTGATACTGACGAATTGCAGTAAAATCTGGTTGGCGGCTAGGGTGACATTCCCCATTTTCGCCCCGATAAACAGGAAGGTCATAAAGCTGGCTTGCAGCAGCATCGAGCGCATCATGATATCGCCGCTGACACTCGCCATGCGACGGACTTTTACGCGATCAAATATCTGCGCCCAATTGCGCCACTCGCCCCCCTTAAAATTGCCGCGGCAAAGCCACAGACCAAGGGCCACACCGGTCCATTCCGCGATGAGGGTAGCGATGGCGACGCCCTCCACGCCCATGTCCAACTCCAGCACAAACCACAGGTCCAGTGCTACGTTCACGCCGTTGATCCACAGTTGTAACAGCAGCACGGCGCGGGTGCGTTCCATCGCGATCAGCCAGCCGGTTATGGCGTAAAGGGATATGGATGCGGGCGCACCCCAGATGCGGATCTCCATATAGCGTTGGGCCATAACCTCGACCTCGGTGCTGGCGGGGGCGATCTGGAATGCGGCCCAGAACATAGGTATTTGCAGTGCGAAAATCACCACGCCGGCGGTAATGCCGATGATCATGCCACGGATGAAAATCGCCTTCGTCTCGGCGACATCCCCTGCCCCGCGCGCTTGTGCGACAAGGCCGGATGTTCCCATCCGCAGGAACCCGAAAATCCAGTAGAGGCCAGACAATATAATCGCCCCGATGCCCACCGCGCCAATCGGAATTGCATCGCCAAGCTGCCCGACAACGCCGGTATCGACCGCGCCCAGAATAGGATACGTCGCATTTGAAATCATAATCGGGATAGCCACGTTCAGAACGCGGCGGTGGGTGATCTCGGTTGAATCCATCTAGATGTTCAGTTCCGGCATCAGGAAATGGCAGGTAGCCTGCGCGAACATCTTGGTTTTATTGTCTTGCCATGCCTCCACATGCACGGAGGCATACCGGCGGCCAGACCGGTTCACCCGCGCACGCGCATATGCATCACGCGGCAGGCCGGTGCGCAGGTAATCCACCGTAAAATCAATGGTTTTAGGCATGGCGGGAAATTCGCCGCGCTCAATGGCTTCGGCCGCAGGGCCGCCGTTTTCCATTTGCTGCCACACAATGGACCACATCAGTTCCATCACCGCGGTAATTTCCAGAAAAGCACCGGTTGCACCGCCGTGAATGGCAGGCAAAAACGGATTTCCGATCAGACTTTCGGAGAATGGCAGGGTTGCCGTCAGCTCGTCTCCACGGCGATCAAAATGCACGCCGAGGTGCTGGATATACGGCACGTTTCCTGCCAATTTTTTCAAAGCCGCATCGCGACGTTGTTTGATAACCTGTACGGGTTCGGGCTTGGGGCGGGGCATTATGCGCCCGCCTTTTTGGGGCGTCCAACGGTGAAGGCCCCTGCGGCGGTGGCCACTGGGTCATCCTCGTTTTCATCGTAAGCTTTGGCATGTACGAAAGCGACGGATTTGGTGACGCGGTAACACTCCGCCTTGGCCAGAATGCGCTGTCCGGGGGTTGCGGGCCGCATATAATCGATCCGCAAATCAATGGTCGCTGTCGCGTCATTTACGGAGGGGTGACTGGCAACCGCAGCACCACAACATGTATCGAGCAGTGCCGTGATAACCCCGCCATGCAAAACGCCGGTGTCAGGGTCGCCGACAAAACGCGGGTCGTACTGGATCGACATCTCGGCCATCCCTTCCCCCAAATCTTCAAGCACCATGCCCAGATCGCGGGAATGGGGGATCACGGAAATGAACTGCTCGGCCATTTTCTTGCGGTCAGCGGCGGTGATTTCGGTCATTGTATCCCTCGGAGCGTTAAAAATTCGTTTAGGGAACTCTGGACATATTTTGCTTGCTATTGCCAGTCATATTCCTGTACTGCAAATGAGAATAGTTCGCAATCGCAAGAAAGACGCGCAATGCACCCAACGGTTACTAGCACGAATACATCCACGATATGGCCCGCCAAAATTGGACCGTTCAAAACAAAACGCCTGTCTGTGGTGCTGGCCATGCTATTATTGGCAACATTCCCTGGCCCGCTGGGCACCCTGACCCGAAGCTTGATGACAGACGCCTACGTGCAAGTCAGCGCCTTTGTGGCAACAACTTTATTGCTCTTTTACGGAGCCGAGCGGGTGTTCAAGTTTAGCATTGGTTCGGCTTTGAAAAGCTCCAAAGGCTGGCAAATACCGATTTCTGCTATTCTTGGCGCAACACCCGGATGCGGTGGCGCGGTTGTGGTTGTGGCGGCATATTCATCTGGCAATGTCAGCTTTGGCGCAGTCGTTGCCGCCTTGACCGCGACGATGGGTGACGCTGCGTTCCTTTTGATCGCGACGCGGCCGGATGTGGCAGCGGTGGTGCTACCAACGTCTTTGGCGGTCGGGGTGATCACGGGATATCTGGTGAACGTGTTTAACAAAACCGACTACCACGGTGTAACCTCGGCAACGTGCGAACTCGCCCCGTTGATCGGACGTATCCGCCCCAAAGACTATATCTATATAGCCGTAGTTTTGCCCGGTCTGATCATAGGTATCTCGCAACTGGCACAAGTCGATCTGGCGGCGGTTTACGGCCCTTGGATGATGGTTGTCGGGCTTAGCGGCACGGCCATCGGCCTGCTGGTCTGGTCCACCTCCCCTGTTCAGGCGATGTCGAATGTAAACGACGCGCCCTTCACGCGCGTGGCCGAGGAAACCAGCTTTATCTCTGTCTGGGTGATCGGTGCGTATCTGGCCTATGACTATGTTGTGGTTTTCGCGGGGCTGGACCTGAAAGACCTGTTCTCCTCCGTTGCGCCATTACTGCCCCTGATGGGCGTCATAATCGGCCTTATCCCGGGGTGTGGCCCGCAAGTTCTGGTCACGACGCTTTATATCAATGGTATCATCCCGTTCTCAGCACTTATGGGCAATGCAATCTCTAATGATGGCGATGCGTTGTTCCCTGCCATCGCGCTCAATCCCAAAGCGGCTGTGATGGCGACGGCTTACAGCACAATTCCCGCCGTAATACTGGCCTACGGGTTTTATTTCTTTGCGCCAAACGCATTCTTGTGATTGCAAATCCCCGCGCCCTTGCTCTAGATAAGACAAAAGGGGTGACGCAATATGTCAGAAAAAACTCTAACGCTGAAAGAGATGTGCGCGTTGTTCGATGTAACGCCGCGCACCCTGCGTTATTATGAATATCTGGAACTGATTGCCCCCGCCAAAATTGGCCGCACCCGACGCTATGGCGCTACCGAGAAAGCCCGCGTCAAGCTGATCCGCCAAGGTCGCCGGTTTGGCTTTCCGCTGGAAGAAATCCGGCAATGGCTGGAGCTGTACGACCTAAGCGACCAGAACCGCAGCCAGATGGAGCGCTGGATACAGATGTCCACCGACCAGCTGGCCCAGCTCGAAGAAAGACGGGTAGAGCTTGCGGAGATTTCCTGCGAGCTGAAACGCCTGCGCCAGATGACACAGGACTCGCTCGACAAACTGGGCTGACGTAACGTTACTTTACCTTGACGTCAACGTGACTTGAATTTGAATCCCCTACGCTTTACGTTAACGTCAACCAAGGGGGAAACATGACAGATTCTTTGATGACTATCGGCCAGATGTGCGAGTCATATAACGTAACGCCACGGACTTTGCGGTTTTACGAGGCCAAAGAACTGATCTTCCCGATCCGCGAAGGGCAGAAGCGCCTGTTCACCAAAAGCGACCGCGCCCGCCTTAAACTGATCCTGCAAGGCAAGCGTTTCGGGTTCAGCCTTGAGGAAATTCGCCAACTTCTGAACCTGTATTCGTTAGGGGACCAGCAAACCACACAGCTAACCAAAACCTATGAACTTGGCCTCGAGCGCCTGGGTGACATGGTAACCCAACGCGAAGAACTGACCGAAGCCATCGCCGATCTTAAAGAGCAATTGCAATGGGGCGAGACTGTTCTCGCGGACCGTGGCATCAAGCTCGCTGCCGAATAAAGGAATTTCGAAATGCCTACCTACACCCCGCCCCTGAAAGACCTAGACTTCGTGTTGCACGATGTCTTGAACGTGCAGGACAGCACCACCCCCGGTTACGACGATCTGGATCGCGCCTTCACAGGCGCCATTCTGGACGAGGCAGGCAAGATCGCCAGCGAAGTTCTGATGCCCCTGAACGCCATTGGCGACAAGGAAGGCTGCACGCTGGAAAACGGCGTTGTTCGCACGCCAACGGGGTTCAAAGAGGCATTCAACACCATCCGCGAAGGTGGCTGGACCGGCCTGAGTGCTGATCCTGAATACGGCGGCCAAGGCATGCCATATGTTCTGGGCATGGCGGTCAATGAAATGCATGTTTCGGCCAACCTGTCGTTCAACATGTACCCCGGCCTGACCAACGGCGCATACGAGGCGATCCACGCCCACGCAACAGAGGAGCTAAAGGCGAAATTCCTGCCCAAAATGGTCAAATGCGAGTGGACCGGCACCATGAACCTGACCGAACCCCATTGCGGCACCGATCTGGGCCTGATGCGCACCAAGGCGGATCCGGCAGACGATGGTTCCTATAAAATCACCGGCCAGAAGATTTTCATCTCGGCGGGCGAACACGACATGGCGGAAAACATCATCCATCTGGTTCTGGCGAGAATTCCGGGCGGGCCGGATGGCGTTAAGGGTATCTCGATGTTCATCGTGCCGAAGTTTCTGGTGAACGAGGACGGCTCGCTTGGGGCGCGCAACAGTGTCGCCTGCGGAATGCTGGAAGAAAAGATGGGCATCCACGGCAATTCCACCTGCGTGATGAATTTCGATGCGGCCGAAGCGTACCTCGTTGGCGAAGAGCACAAGGGCCTGCGCGCCATGTTCACCATGATGAACGCCGCCCGTCTGGGCGTTGGCCTGCAAGGGCTGGGGCAAGCCTCGGTCGCGTATCAAAATGCGGTTATCTACACCCGCGACCGCCTGCAAGGGCGCGATGTGACGGGCGCGAAAAACCCTGACGGCCCTGCTGATCCGCTGATCGTACACCCCGATGTGCGCCGCTCTCTTATGGATCAAAAATCCTTTGTCGAGGGCGCTCGGGCGTTTATCCTTTGGGGCGCAACCCTGCTGGACGCAAGCGAGGCGGGTGATGCGGACGCCGAAGGGCTGCTGTCGCTTATGACCCCTGTCATCAAGGGTTTCCTGACCGACAAAGGGTTTGATATGACCGTGCAAGCGCAACAGCTTTATGGTGGTCACGGTTATATCGAGGAAACCGGCGCCTCGCAATTCGTGCGCGATGCCCGTATCGCCATGATCTATGAGGGGGCAAACGGTGTTCAGGCGCTGGACCTCGTGGGTCGCAAGCTGGCCAGTGGTGGTGGTAAGCACATCATGGCATTCTTCGATTTGGTGAAAACTTTCATCAAGGAAAA
>ENA-OSCG01000168-OSCG01000168.1-marine-sediment-metagenome-genome-assembly--contig:-NODE-168-length-10537-cov-6.470902_pt1 | contig 10537 bp, 13 predicted proteins | sample MGYA00237880_ERZ529332 | MGnify/ENA primary metagenome ERZ529332 (study PRJEB26373, sample SAMN05710708) | marine sediment metagenome | biome: marine; feature: ocean trench; material: sediment... | reverse complement strand
TCACTGGTCTGCTTTCGGCCCTTAGCGGTCCTTGATTCATTTTGCGTCTGCCGGCTGCTCCCCGCCCATACCACCATTTCTGATTGGTAAGCTTGTGATCTTGCTAATCACATCGCCAATTCTATCCATAACCACTTCACCGCCCAGTCGATACCTGTCCTATCAGTCCACGACAGCTACATCATCGACTACAACCACGTCGGAGAACTGCGAGCGGTCATGTCCGAGGCCTCGCAAGCCGTAGTCGGGGAACCGTTAGTGGTCTCCAGCAATGGAACCGGGCTTGATGAGTTCACCGATGATCGGGACTACGTGATCCTAGACTTTGTTCGTTGGCAGCAGTCCCCACGGTCTGAGGGGTATCTCCAGCGACTCGGCAACCATGAAGAGCAGTTTGGGGCGGTCACCTAACCTCTTCCTCCTATTGGGTATTATGCTCGAGGAGGGAGGAATCCTGGTCCCTCTTCCTTCTTTAATATCCATTACTTATACCTATTAGAGGGGACCGTAGAGACATCCCCATTCAGCACCCCCTCCCCATATCGTTAGAGTGGACTCAGGAATCACTTAATGGCCACTCAATGGTTAACGATCATCAGCGGTGGTGGAGGTCTGCCAGCGGGGCACTCTGGGGCACTAAGTGGGGCATAGTGGTCACCGTGCGGGGATATCATCTATAACTCATAGTCTTAGTGGGTAATGGCTGGGATGGTAGGATTCGAACCTACGATACACGCCACCAAAAAGCGTTGCCTTACCACTTGGCTACATCCCAACTTATACGCTTCATAAATAGGCTGTCGTCTGGTCGCAAGGGGAAATTTGCATACGCTCGAACGGGGGGCGTATTTATTGCTTGGGGATGGTATTTGCCTTTGCCAGTTTATCGAAACGCATCAAGGTCGCGACCAAATCCGGCATCTCGGAAAGTGGTGTCATGTTTGGCCCGTCCGAAGGGGCAATGTCGGGGTTTTCGTGGGTCTCGAGGAACACGCCCGCCACTCCGACAGCAACGGCCGCGCGGGCGATCACGGGTGCAAACGCGCGCTGCCCACCGGAGGAGCCCCCTCGTCCACCGGGTTGTTGCACGCTGTGTGTTGCGTCCATAATCACTGGATAACCGGTTTCGGACATTATTGGCAAAGACCGCATATCGTTGACGAGCGTGTTATAGCCAAAACTTGTTCCACGTTCGGTCAGCAGAATGTTTTCATTGCCGCTCGACGCCACCTTTTGTGCAACATGTTGCATATCCCAAGGTGCCAAAAACTGGCCTTTCTTGATGTTAACGGCTTTTCCAGTGGCACCGGCGGCCACAAGCAAATCGGTTTGGCGGCATAAAAACGCCGGAATTTGCAAGACATCAACACAATCGGACACAGGGGCACATTGCTCAACCGTATGTACATCCGTTAGCACCGGACAGCCGATCTGCTGCTTCACTTGCGCCAAAATTTCCAAACCAGCGTCCAGCCCAACGCCGCGAATTCCATCCAGAGATGTCCGGTTTGCCTTGTCAAAGCTGCCCTTGAAGATAAATCCGGCACCACTTCGCGCGCACATCTCGGCCAGTTTATCCGCAATCATTAACGCATGATCCAGCGTCTCGAGCTGGCACGGACCTGCGATAATCGTAAGCGGTAAATTATTGGCAACCCGCACGTCGCCAATCTGTACGGTTTTACACATCGTTAAACACTTACCTGCTCGCGCAAGATCGCAATGGTTAACGAAAGCATAATGTATATGCCCATGAAGATGATGAATGCCAAGATTGTACTCTCCATCTTGCGGGGGTAGGTGGGCACATCGGGCGCGATCGGGGTTACGCCGATACTCAAATACCGGACCTGCCGACTGGCATCTATGCGGGCGGTTTCGAAAAGTTGTAACGACTGCTGTAGCATCAACTGACGTGTTAACATGTTGGTCTCGGCGATTTGCAGTTCGCCAGAAATTGTTGCCAAAGAAACATTGCTAGACGTCGTTTCGGTTAACTTTTTCCGTAAAAAGACAACACGATCCACGCGTCGTTTAATCTCGCGCTGCAAAATATCTGACCTAATTTCATTGGGGCTGGGGTTGTCGAGTATCTCGGCCAGATCAAGCAATTTATCTTCGATTTGCAGTTCCAACGAATTGATAATGCCCATTTGTGCTGCAATTTCGGCATCAGCACTCAGAACACCGCGCGATTGTTGCAAGCGCAGCACCTCGGCTTGCGCCTTAAACATTTCGGCTTCCGCTGTATCATAGGCCAACTGCGCGCCTTTCATTTGGTCTTCACGCACACGCTTTGACAGCTCGTCGACGCGCTCTTCAGCAAAGCGGATCAAAGCAACGGAAAATGCTTGCGAATCTTCCGGCGTTGTTGCGATCACCTCAAGATGGATGACCCCTTCCGTCAGATCATATCCAACCTTTACGTTATCTTTATATAGATCGTATGCATCTTCCAGACTCGCGTCCTCTGGCAATCGCTGCAAATCATCAATAAAATCTTGCTGGAAATGGGCGCGGTACCCTAATTCAGCATCCAGACGCAACATCGCCTCGCGCGAGGTCAGGTACCCCTGCACCGTTATAGAATCCGCGGAATTGGCAAAACCGGTGCCGGAGAACAACCCGCCAAGCGCACTGGCGCCAGCTGCTTCGGATTTCTGGATAACGAATTGCGATTCCGTTTCGTACATATCCGTGGCTTCGGTGTAATAATACCGCCCCACGAGGAACGTCGGTAGCGCCACAAAAAACAACAGGCGCAGCATAAGCAGGAACAAACGTACACGGCGGCGACGGATCAAATCGCGTTGAATCGCGTGGACTTCCGCAAGGCGTTCCGCGTCATTCAACATGAAGTTCGCCGTGACCTGATCGATCATATCTGTGTCGTCTTTCAGCGGTGACGTGTTGCCGCCCGCTGTCCCCACGTTAATCAAGGATACATCATCGTTAAGAACATCAACCCCGAGTTCCTCCAGCAACCGCGCGGCGTGTTCGTCGTCAATCGCCTCAAGCCCGATCTTGCGCGCTTTTTGACGCGCCTTGCGCAGATACATACGCGTGCGCTTGGGGGGTGCTTTGTTTTCACCTTTCGGCGGGGTTTGATCACTAGGCATTGTAATTATACATCTCTTTTGCTTTTTCCAGCGAGTCGAACATATGCAACCTGCCGTTTCTAAGAACCGCCGCAGAAGTGCAATACTGCTCGAGTATTCTGGGACTATGGGAAACAATTACAACTGTCGAGCGTTTAAGCCGCTCCCGCAGGACATTCCCGGCCTTGCGATTAAACTCGACATCCGAGGTCCCTGGCATCCCCTCGTCAATCAGATAAATATCGAAATCCAGCGCCAAAAGTAAAGAAAACGAAAACCGCGCCCGCATCCCTGATGAATAGGTACTTAGCGGCATTTCGAAATACTCGTCCAATCCGGCGAGATACCGGCAAAACGCCTCTACATAGTCGGGATCAAGGCCGTATATACGCGCAATATACCGCGCATTCTCGCCTGCCGAGTGGCTGCCGACAACGCCGCCCATAAACCCCAGCGGGAACGAGATACGCGACGTGCGAATGATTTTCCCCTCGTCCGGCTGCTCTAGCCCCGCCATCATGTTGATAATCGTGGTTTTTCCGGTGCCGTTGGGTGCAAGTATGCCCATGGAACGTCCAAGCTCGATTTTAAAGCTGGCCTGATCCAGAATCACTTTGCGCTGGGTGCCCGTCCAGAATGATTTACTAACATTTCTAAATTCGATCATTCTGGGCTCATACTATTTAAGGGCGCGTTTGCCGCGTTCCCGCAGCTTATCCTAACTTGTATCAACAATTTGCTAACAAACACACCACCAAATATAATGCAAACCGGTTGCGTTCCCTGAAGGGTTCAAGCATATGGTGTGATAACTATTGTGCGGCAGAATTTGGTACCTATCTAGAGGCTACGTCCAAATCAGAGCAAGGGAAATACGGTGCGAATAATCGGAGCAATCATAGTTTTTCTAGGGCTTTGGCTGCTTCTGTCCGGCGTTTACAAACCCATAACGATTAGCCTCGGGGTTATTTCGACGTTGGCCGTTATTTTCATCATTAACCGCATGGACTCCATTGACGGGGATCGCGTTGAAATACGGCTTAAACCTCTGGCATTCCTTTGGTATAATGTCTGGTTGCTGGGCGAAATAGCGAAGGCCAACTGGATCGTCACCAAGATCATTCTTTCGCCCTCGATGCCCATCAAACAGCATATGTTTTCAGTGCCTTACACACAAAAAACCGACCTTGGGCAGGTCATTTTCGCGAATTCCATCACCCTGACCCCCGGCACAGTTACTATTGAGACGGAGCCGGGGCATTTCTTGATTCATGCGGTTGCATATACCACCGACGACAAGACCGCCTTGGCCGATATGGATCGTCGCGTGACCGCTTGTGAAAAGGCAAAATCCGCATGATGTTTGCCGTTGCCATTATCGCGGTTTTTATCGCCATGATCCTTGTGTTGGTGCGCCTGTATGGTGGCCCTACCCTTTATGATCGCGTGATTGCGGTGAATTCCTTCGGCACCCACACGGTTTTGCTGATCGGTCTTATCGGTTTCCTGACGGAGCGCCCCGATTTTCTGGACATCGCCCTTCTTTACGCTTTGATCAACTTTGTTGGCACAATCGCCATTCTCAAGTTTTTCCGGTATCGCGCGCTTGGAGACACGCCGCCGCCCCAAGAGGGTGCCGAGCAATGAGCATCCTTGCTACAATCGTTGAAGTTATCAGCTGGGCATTCATGTTATCCGGCTCGTTTTTCGTTATCATCGGAGCGGTTGGGACATTACGCTTTCCGGACTTCTGGGCACGCCTGCACGCCATCTCGATCACGGATTCCGCCGGTGTAATATTGTTGTTCACGGGCATGAGTATTCAGGCTGGCTTCACGCTTATCACGGTAAAACTGATCATCATCGGGGTGTTCTTGTTTATAACCGGCCCGACCGCCACCCATGCGATTGCAAACGCAGCGCTTGTCTCGGGGTTGCGCCCTAAAGAGGCCAAGGGATTCACAGGTGTAGAACCCGAACCGTTAACCAAACCGGACGCCGATCCGGCAAGTTCAGAATAACGGTAGGTGTATCATAGAACTTTTCATTAACTTCGCGCTTTTTGTTATGCTGATCCTTACCGCAATAGCGGTCGTGCGCATGCATAGCCTGTTCGCGGTTGCAATGCTGTCTGGCGTTTTTAGCCTGTTGTCAGCCTTGCTGTTTGTAACACTGGACGCGGTGGATGTGGCCTTCACCGAAGCTGCCGTTGGTGCGGGAATTTCGACGGTGCTGGTGCTGGGAACACTGGCCCTGACATCGCGTTTCGAGAAACCCACCAAACGTTCGCCGATCATACCGTTGTTTGTGGTTTTCGTAACGGGTGCTGCGCTGATTTACGGCACGCTCGACATGCCGAATTTCGGATCACCCGATGCCCCTGCCCAAACGCATGTCGGCCCCGATTATCTGGAACGCAGTGTGGAAGAAATCGATATTCCGAATGTCGTGACGGCGATTCTTGCCAGCTATCGTGGGTATGACACCTTGGGCGAAACCGCCGTGGTGTTCACAGCCGGTATCGGCGTCCTACTGCTTATCAGCGGATTTAGCCGTCGCCGTCGTCGCGACGATGACGACGATGAAGAAAGCGAAGAGACCTGATGCGCCATCACCTCATCTTACGGGTTATCACCAAGATTCTGGTCGGCGCGATCATGCTGTTCGCGTTCTACGTCCAGTTTCACGGCGACTTCTCCCCCGGTGGCGGGTTTCAGGCGGGCGTGATTATGGCCGTAGCCTTCATCCTTTACGGTATTGTTTTCAGCCTGGACAGCGTGAAGCGGGTTTTCCCGCCGTGGCTGGTGCACAAACTGGTCGCGTTGGGTGTGTTGCTTTATGCGGCCACCGGCGTGCTCAGCATGTTTCTGGGGTACAGCTTTCTGGATTACGACGCATTCGTGCCCTCGCACCCGTCAAGCGGCCAACATTACGGCATCCTCGCGGTCGAGCTTGGCGTCGGGATTACGGTCACCGCCGTGATGGTGGCAATCTATTACGCCTTCGCAGGCCGCCCCCCAAGACTTAGCGACGAGGAGTGGTGATGGGTTTCGAGCTGACACAAGAATACATCCTCGGCCATATGAACTATTGGCTGTTTAGCGTGCTGATGATGACAGGGCTTTATATCGTCGTGGCCAAGGGCAACCTCGTAAAAAAGATCGTCGGGCTGAACATTTTCCAGACCTCGGTTTTCATGCTCTATATTTCCACGGGCAAGATCACGGGTGGCACCGCGCCGATTTTCCCGCTGGATATGGAGGTTGATCCAAACGTGATCTACTCCAACCCCCTGCCCCATGTTCTGATCCTGACGGCGATTGTTGTGGGGATTTCGACAACGGCGCTTGGATTGGCGTTGATCGTGCGTATTCAGGAAGAGTTCAACACTATCGAGGAAGACGAAATTCTTGAAATCGAACGCGCCATCGTGCTGGCTGAAAACGCTATTCACGGCGATTCCATGGGTGGGCGGGCGTAATGGCGGTTGTTGAAACCACGCGCGTTGCAATGACGCTGTACGATCACCTGCCGGTGTTGCAGGTCCTCGTGCCGCTGGTCAGCGCCCCGTTGATCGTACTGATCGGCAGCCGTCGCCTAACATGGTCAATTGCCTTCACCGCCAGCGCGGTGTCATTTGTCATCGCGATTCTGCTGTTGATGCAGGTGATTGATGGTAGCATTATATCGTATCAAATCGGCGGCTGGGCACCCCCGCTGGGGATCGAATACCGCGTCGATGCCGCCAATGCCTTCGTGTTACTGCTGGTCAGCGGTATCAGCACCCTTGTGTTGCCGTATGCGCGCGAAAGCATAAAATCCGAGATCCCTGCGCGCCACCACACCCTGTTCTACGCCGCCTTCATGCTGTGCCTGACAGGGTTGCTGGGCGTGACCATTACCGGTGATGCGTTCAACGTGTTTGTGTTCCTCGAAATCTCGTCGCTGTCCACGTATGTGTTGATCGCTATGGGATCGTACCGCGATAAACGCGCCCTGACAGCCGCCTATGATTACCTGATTATGGGCACCATCGGCGCGACCTTCTTCGTTATCGGTCTGGGCATGCTTTACATGGCGACAGGTACGCTGAATATGGCCGACTTGGCGGATCGCATCGCCGATCAAGGTGCAAACCGCACCGTGCGCGCCGCCTTCGCGTTTATCGTGGTTGGTATGGGTTTGAAGATCGCCATCTATCCGCTGCACCTGTGGCTGCCGAGGGCATACACATTTGCCCCCTCCGCCGTTACGGTTTTTCTTGCAGCCACCGCCACCAAAGTCGCGATTTATGTGCTGCTCCGGTTCACCTTCTCGGTTTTCCAGCCGAAATTCATGTTCGAGGTGAACACGTTAGAGTTCATCATCCTGCCCTTCGCCATTCTCGCCATGTTCGCCGCCTCCTTCATCGCGATTTTCCAAACCGATTTCAAACGTATGCTGGCCTATTCCAGTATCGCCCAGATCGGGTATATGCTGCTGGGCATCAGCCTTCTGACGGAAACCGGACTGACCGCTACTGTCGTGTATTTGTTTAACCACGGCATCACCAAAGCTACCCTGTTCATGGGGGTCGGTATTCTGGTGCTGCGGTCCGGTGGCTCGTTTTATAATCGCATTCAGGGGATGGGAAAAACCATGCCGTGGACGAGCGCTGCCATTGTTATCGGTGGCCTCAGCCTGATTGGCGTGCCCGGCACTGCGGGATTTATCAGCAAATGGACGCTGGTGGAGGCGACAATCGAAAAAGGCTGGTGGCCGGTCTCGATACTGATCGTTCTGTCGTCGCTGCTTGCCGTGATATACGTCTGGCGCGTGTTCGAGGTGCTTTATCTAAAAGCCCCCCTCGCCGGAACCAATTATAAAGAGGCGCCGCTTACGATGCTGATCCCGATGTGGATACTGGCGCTGTCCTGTATCTATTTCGGCCTTGCCACCGACGTCACACTAACCGCCGCCCGCGCGGCAGCCCAAGGGTTGCTTGCGGGTAGTGCGGGCATGTTTTAGGGGGCGCGCATGGAAACCAACACCGCCATATTGCTAACAATGCTGATCCCCGCAGGGGCTGCGGTGGCGAACCTTGTGTTCCGCAACCGCGCCGATTTGCGCGACGGAATTACGCTGGCCGCCGCGGTCGCCACCTTCCTGATGGTCCTGACGATCCTGTCCAATGTAGGCAACGGCACAACCGAGCCGCTGGTTCTGTTCGAGGTCCTCCCCGGCCTTGACTTCGCCTTCAGCGTAGAGCCCCTCGGCCTGCTGTTCGCCATCGTCGCGTCCGGCTTGTGGATCATCACGCACCTCTATGGCATCGGCTATATGCGCGGCAATAACGAGAAGAACCACGCGCGGTTCTTCGCAAGTTTCTCACTGGCCATATCGGCGGTGATGGGGATCGCGTTTGCGTCCAACATGTTCACCCTGTTTATATTTTACGAAATCTTAACCCTGTCCACGTATCCACTGGTGGCCCACAAAGGCACGCCCGAGGCTATTCGGGGGGCGCGAACCTATCTGGGCATCCTGCTGGGCACCTCCATCGCTTTGCAATTGCTGGCCCTGATCTGGACGTATTCGATAACCGGCACGCTGGACTTCACCAAAGGCGGCATACTTGAGGGGTACATCGCAGGCCCCGCCGTCGCAGTCCTGCTGGCCCTATACGCCTTCGGGATCGGTAAAGCGGCGTTAATGCCCTTCCACCGCTGGCTGCCCGCCGCGATGGTTGCGCCCACCCCCGTCAGCGCCCTGCTGCACGCGGTTGCGGTGGTGAAAGCGGGCGTGTTTACCATGCTCAAGGTCGGGATTTACATCTTCGGCATCGACTTTCTGGCGGAAACCGGCGCGTCGGAATGGTTGATGTGGCTGGCCGCCTATACAATCATCGCCGCCTCGATCATTGCGATGACCAAAGATAACCTGAAAGCCCGCCTCGCCTATTCGACCATTAGCCAGCTTGCCTACATCACGCTGGGCATGGCGCTGGCCACGTCCATGGGCGCGCTTGGTGGCGGTATGCATATCGCCATGCACGCCATGGGTAAAATCACGTTGTTCATGGCGGCAGGCTCAATCTATGTTGCCACCCACAAGACCAATATCAGCCAGATGAACGGCCTCGGGCGGATCATGCCAATCACGTACGCAGCGTTTTTCATCGGCGCATTATCCATCATCGGCCTGCCCCCGCTTGGCGGCTCGTGGAGCAAATGGTTGCTGATCGTCGGGGCCGCCGACACCGGCCAATGGATCATGATCGGGGTGCTTATGGTCAGCTCGCTGCTGAACGTGGCATACTTGCTGCCCATCATCGGGCGCGGGTTCTTCTCGCCCCTGCCCGAAGGCAGCCCGACAAAAATATCCGAGTCCCCGCTTCTGGTCTGGCTGCCCCCCGCCATAACGGCGCTCGGCACGATCATATTGTTTTTCTATGCGGGCGCGTTGCAGGAATTCCTGTCGCCAATCGTTTCGGCGAATTAAGGAGAGGTCATGAGCAAGAAAAAAGACAACCCCGCCAACTACCCCGCTTTGGGGCGCATGATGCTGTGGGTCGATAAACCCGGCAGCGCCAACAAGATTTTCTGGGGCCTTGCGGTGGGCTGCGTCCTGCTGTTTTTGGCAGATTTCACCTATAAAAAATACGGGAATTTCAACATCGAGACTCTCCCCGGGTTTTATGGCATCCTAGGATTTGTGGCCTTCATCGTCCTGATCCTGATCGCAAAGACCCTGCGTGTGCTGATTAAACGCCCCGAGGATTATTACGGCGACAAAGCCATAGACACCGAGGATTACCCCGAAGACCAGCTGGATAAGGTTGACCACGATGCTTGACCAAATCCCCACAGCCTTCCTGTTTTTCGCCGCAGCTATCGCGGTGATCGCCATACCCAAAGGGCCGATGCGCAGTTCATTTATGCTGCTGGTACCGCTGGTTGCGGGCTATCAGGTCTGGAATCTGGATGCAGGTATATATAACCAAGTCGAGTTCTTCGGCTTCACTCTGGAGCTAATGCGCGTCGATAAACTCTCGCGCGTGTTTGCCCTGATATTCACCCTCGCGGCCTTCCTTGGCAACCTTTATGCATGGCACTTGCGCGATACAGTTCAACAAGTCGCGGCGCTGGTATACGCAGGTGCTGCCATTGGCGCGGTCTTTGCGGGCGACCTGATAACCCTGTTTTTCTACTGGGAAGGCACCGCACTTGCCTCCGTCTTTCTGATCTGGGCACGCCGCACCGAGGGCGCCTTTAACACCGGCATGCGCTATCTGCTTGTCCAAATCGGCTCCGGCGTTATCCTGCTGGCAGGGGCGGCGCTGGTTTACCGCGATACCGGCTCGATCACGTTTGAAAACATGACCCTCGGGTCACTGGGAACATGGCTGATTTTCCTGTCTTTCGGTGTCAAAGCCGCCTTTCCGCTGCTTAACAATTGGC
>ENA-OSCG01000167-OSCG01000167.1-marine-sediment-metagenome-genome-assembly--contig:-NODE-167-length-10561-cov-6.499239_pt1 | contig 10561 bp, 11 predicted proteins | sample MGYA00237880_ERZ529332 | MGnify/ENA primary metagenome ERZ529332 (study PRJEB26373, sample SAMN05710708) | marine sediment metagenome | biome: marine; feature: ocean trench; material: sediment... | reverse complement strand
CTTCGGGGTACGAGAACCAGTCGGGAATATCGAGGCCCTCAGCCAGGCGACGGCGCAGTTCGGTGCCCGAGATATTCAGGACGGTCAAGTTCTTGTCGACTTCGTCAATGGGTTCGTATTGGGCTTTTTCCTGCACGTAGACCATGTGTTTGAAGTCGACCATTTCGACGCCGATCTCGTCTTCATACTTTCTAAACAGTTCTTGTGCATCGTAAGGGCCATAGAAGTCGTTACCGTTCGAATCCTTGCCCGGACCGGCGTGATCGCGGCCCACAATGAAGTGTGTGCAGCCGTGGTTGGCGCGGATCAGGCCATGCCAGACAGCCTCGCGTGGGCCACCCATACGCATGGCGAGGTTCAGCAGCGACAGGGAGGTGGTGGAGGATGGATATTTATCCAGCACCGCCTCGTAGCACCGCACGCGGGTGAAGTGGTCTATATCACCCGGTTTGGTCAGGCCGACGACCGGATGGATCAACAGGTTGGCCTGAACCTCTTTGGCCGCGCGGAAGGTTAGTTCCTGGTGGGCGCGGTGCAACGGATTGCGGGTCTGGAAGGCCACAACGCGGCGCCAACCCATTTTGCGGAAGAATGTGCGCAGTTCATTGGGCGTGTTGCGGCGGCCGCGATAATCATAATGCACAGGGGCCTGAATGCCGGTGATCGGCCCGCCGAGGTAGGTGTTTCCGGCGGTATTATGCAGGTAGTTCACGGCAGGATGGGCGATATCGTCTGTAGCAAACACGCCCTCAGCCTCAACCGATTTATCCGGCGACCATTTGTCAGTGATGGATAGAATGGCGAGGATAACCCCCTCGGCATCGCGCAGGGCGATATCTTGGCCCGGCTCAACGGTTTTTGCAAAATCGTCCGATACATCAAGGTTGATCGGCATTGGCCAGAGCGTCCCGTCCGCAAGGCGCATGTCTTTCACGACGCCGTTGTAGTCCGCTTCGCTCAGGAATCCCTTGAGCGGATGGAAGCCACCGTTCATCAGCAATTCAATATCACAAAGCTGACGCGCGGTCAGATCCCAGCTAGGCAGCTCCGCCGCCTCAACCTTCAGTTTCATGGCGCTGTCGTAAGAGACGTAAAGTTCGGGGATCGGGGAAAGCGGTTTGTTTGGCATTTTATTCTCGTTAATTGAAATGAAAACGGGACCTGTGATTGGTCCCGTTTATCCGCAATAATGGTGTAATACCAATGTTAACACGCTAATTTTGGCGAAAAACACGTAATAGCGGCATTTCTTGTGAAATCAGAATGAAATCCCGTTTATTCCTTTGCCGAGAGGAAGCGTTCCGCTTCGAGTGCCGCCATGCACCCCATACCCGCAGAAGTCACGGCTTGGCGGTATTTGTAATCGGTCAAATCACCCGCTGCGAACACGCCCGGGATCGAGGTTTCGGTGCTGTCAGGTTTGGTCACAACATAGCCCCCCATGTGGGTTTCCAGCTGGTCTTTCACCAATTCGGAGGCGGGCGCGTGGCCGATGGCGATGAACACGCCTTTGCAGGGTATGTCGGTGATTTCGCCGGTTTTGACGTTTTTGACTTTCACGCCTTCAACGCCGAGCGGCATGTCTGTGCCGTAAACCTCTTCCAACTCGTTAAACCATAGGGGTACGATTTTGGGGTTGTTCATTAGGCGGTGCTCCAGAATTTTCTCTGAGCGCAACTCGTCGCGACGGTGGATCAGCGTGACTTTGGAGGCGAAGTTGGTCAGGAACAGCGCCTCTTCAACGGCGGTGTTGCCGCCGCCGATTACGACCACGTCTTGGCCGCGATAGAAGAAACCGTCACAGGTGGCGCAAGCCGACACTCCGAAGCCTTTGAATTTCTCTTCTGACGGCATTCCCAACCATTTGGCTTGGGCGCCAGTCGCGAGGATTACAGCGTCGGCGGTGTAGGTGGTGCCGGTGTCACCGATAGCCGTGAACGGACGTTTCGACAGGTCGAGCGACATAATATGATCGGCGATGATGTTGGTGCCGGCAGCGCGGGCGTGTTCTTCCATCTGGATCATCAGGTCGGGGCCTTGGATCTCTTTGTAGCCGGGCCAGTTTTCCACGTCGGTCGTAATTGTCAGCTGCCCGCCGGGCTGGATGCCTTGCACAAGGGTGGGCTCAAGCATGGCGCGCGAGGCGTAAACGCCAGCGGTATATCCGGCAGGACCGGAGCCGACAATAAGGACGCGGGTGTGATGGGTATTGGACATTTTGATAACCTTTTAATTCGAGTTGGTAGGTATATAGGTCGTGCGACCCCGCCTGTGAAGGTGCTGAAAGGTGCGAAATAATGTTGCGTTTGTGCGAAATATTATTGCGTCCGGGTGGCGGTTCACCTAATAAGAGGACATCAAATGAGCAGGAAAAATTATGCCAGGCAGTAAACTCGACCCGATTGACCGGAAAATTCTCGCAGAACTACAGGCCGATGGCCGGATGACGAATGTGGAATTATCCTCACGCGTCGGGATTTCCGCACCGCCCTGTTTGCGGCGTGTGCGGTCCTTGGAAGAAGCCGGTTTTATCACGGGATATCATGCAGATGTGAATGCCCGCAGTCTGGGTTTCGAGGTGCAGGTGTTCGCCATGGTTGGGCTGCACTCGCAAGCCGAAGTTGACCTGTCCGAATTTGAAAATAAGGCCCGTGATTGGCCGTTTGTGCGCGAATGCCACATGCTTAATGGCGAGATTGACTTCATTTTGAAGTGCGTCGCGCCGGACCTATCCACGTTCCAGAAATTTTTGACCGAAGAGTTGACCTCGGCGGACAACGTGGCCAGCGTTAAGACCTCGTTAGTGATCCGCTGTGCGAAGGACGAGCCGGGTGTGCCGTTTGACGTTATCGAAGCGCGGGCGATTGACCAGACTTAAAGCCTGATGATCGAGATCAGGCGGCCGTAATCCGGCTCGCCTGCATGTGTTGTGCGGCGGTAGGAATAGTATTTCTTTGGCGTCGCATAGGTGCACTCGTTGACCCATGCGGCCGTTTTTATGCCCGCTTCGCGTAGGCGGTGCAACACGAACGATGGCAGATCGAACTGCATTTTATCGCCCTTGCCATCGATGAAAAACCGCGTGTAGTCGGGGTTCTCAACGGCGAATGTTTCAAAGAATTCTTGTCCGACCTCGTAGGCTGCTTGGCTGATGCAAGGGCCGATTGCTGCCGTGATGTTCTCGCGGTTTGCCCCAAGGCGGATCATGGCGTCGATGGTGTTTTCGGTGATGCCGTTCATGGCACCTTTCCAACCTGCGTGTGCGGCCCCGATGACTTTGGCGTTCGGGTCCGAGAACAACACAGGGGCGCAGTCGGCGGTCAGGATGCCTAGGCCGATTCGCGGATTTTTTGTTACCATTGCGTCGGCTTTAGGGCGTTCGCCAAGCCAAGCGGGTGCGGTTACCTCAATCACTTTGCTGGAGTGGACTTGATGGAGTGACAACAATGCGCCGCTCGGCAATCCTGCGGCTTGGGTCGCGCGGGCGCGATTAATTTTGACCAGTGCGGGGTCGTCGGATGAACCCGTTCCGCAGTTTAATCCAGCATAGATGCCGTCCGACACGCCGAATTCGCGGGTGAAAAACCCGTGGCGTGTTGGGGTAAGGTCTGGATCACTCAGGTGGTTCAGCATTGTCTTCGAATCCGGGGGCGAGCGGCGCGTCTTTGTGGATGATCGCCATGACTTTGAACAAAGTCCCCATTTCTTCGGGGTGTGTCAGGCGGTGGTGGGCCGAGCCGATTTCCTCGACGATGTTTTTATCTGCACCGCCTGCCAAAGTTTGGGCACGCTGGTTGATGCCGATGCGTTCCAGGAAGGTGCCTTGCGGGGCGAGGCCTTCTGTTCGTGCGGCACCCGCTGCGCGCGCGAGGGCGGCGAAGTTTACGTGGGCGGTTACGTCGGCCTCGCCGTGGGGGTGGTCCAGTTCGTTAACGGAATCGTGGTTTTTAACCGCCTGCAAGGTGTCGCCTGCGCCGTCCCATTCGCCGTAATCAATTATCAAGGCCACGCCGCCGTGTTTGGCGATGTGGTCGCCAATGGTGGCCGCGACGTTTTCTCCGACATAGGAGACTTCGGCAAACAGGTTTTCCGGCAGGCCCGTGAAGAATTCGTCAAGGTCGGCATTTGGTGTCGGGCGACCAAGCGTGAAGGCCAGTTTGCCGTCGACCACATCAACCATACGTTCCCGCCAGCCAGCGTCGCTGGGGCTGAACTGGTGGATTGGCAGGGCATCGAAGAACTCGTTCGCTACGAGGAACAATGGTAGATCGGGCAGCTCTTCGACGGTGTTCACCCAGTTCGGCGTCCCCTCCAATATCAAAGTCGCGGCCTGTTTGCGGCGCATGGCAGGGCTTGTTTCGACCAGCCAGATTTCAGCGGCCTCGAGAAAAGATGTCATTGCTGCCGCGGTGCGAAGGATGTCTAACATCAATGTGCCGCGGCCCGGTCCTAGTTCCACCAGTGCGAATTTTTCAGGGCGGCCTTGGTCAACCCAAGTCTGGATAAGCCAAAGGGCCAGCATCTCGCCAAACATCTGGCTGACTTCGGGGGCGGTGACAAAATCGCCGTCAGGACCGAAGGGGTCACGGGTGGTGTAATAGCCGTGCGTCGGGTCGCTTAGGCAAATGTGCATGTATTCGGCAACGCTGATCGGGCCAGCCTCGGCAATGCGGGATTTAAGGACTTCGGTTAGCTCGGTCATTTTTGTCTACGGCTCCAGAATATCAGGGCTATGCCGATGAAAACCATCGGTAGCGAAAGGATTTGGCCTTGGGTTAGGCCAGCGTTGCCGAGCGTAATGACATAACCGAACGGATTATCCAACGAGACAAATTGCGCGTCTGCCTGACGGAACAGTTCAACAAACATCCGTGCCAACCCGTAGCCTAGGGCAAACACGCCGGTTATCATGCCGGGGAAGTGTAAGGCACGGTAACGAGTGACGAGCAATAGGATGATGAGGCCAAGCAGAATGCCCTCTAGTCCGGCCTCATATAATTGGCTGGGGTGGCGGGTGCAGGCCAGCAGCCATGTGTCGGGGCATGAGACCCCCGGAAACTCGACCCCCCAAGGCACGGTTGTGGGGCGGCCCCAAAGTTCGGGCATGATGAAGTTTGCGATGCGACCAAAAAACAGGCCGATGGGAGCCGCGACAGCGATGGCGTCGGCGACGGACCATAAGGGCAGTTTTTGGCGCCATGAATATAGGATCGTTGCCACGATCACACCTGCGAACCCGCCGTGGAAGGACATGCCGCCTTGCCAGACTTTAAGGATATCGCCGGGGTTGGATAGGAAGTATGCGGGTTGGTAGAACAGCACGAAGCCAAGTCGCCCGCCCAGAACCACGCCGATGATCAGCCATGTAAGAAGGTCTTCGGCTTTGCCGGGGGACATGGGGGCGGCGTCTTTCCAGAGGGACGCGTTTTTCATCAATCGAACGATTACTCGCCAGCCGATTATTAATCCGCCGATATAGGCCAGCGAATACCAGCGCAGGGCGAAGTTGAAGCCGAAAAGGTCGATCGCGAAAATTTCGGGATCGATGTTCGGGAATGGCAGGGCTAATAGCATGAAAACCTCCGTGTTGGGCGCAGAATCCCCACGGGGGCGCATAAAGTCAAGGTGGTGCTTGGCAAAGCCTTTGTGAAGGCCCATATTGTGAAAAGTAGCAACGAAGGAGAGCGCTATGCAAAGCCGGAACCGTATTTTTGACGACATGTCCCAATTGATGACCAACGCCATGGGTGTGGCGCAGGGTGCAAAGGACGAGGCGGAGACCGCCATGAAGTCGATGATTGACCGCTGGATGGCGGATCGCGATTTCGTTTCGCGTGACGAATTCGATGCTGTGCGCGAAATGGCGACCAAGGCCCGCGAAGAAAATGCAACGCTGTTGGCGCGAATCGAGGCCTTGGAGGCGAAGCCTAAACCCAAGCCACGCGCCAAGCCTAAGACCGCCAAGAAGTAATTCCCCTGATATTCAGGATTGAAGCCGCCTTGAATCGCAAGATTCGGGCGGTTTTGTTGTGGATAACTGAAAAATTCTTCTTTACTAAATGCCGCATTACAGACACCATATATCGTATGGTTGGCGGCAATATCCGCGACCAGTAGTATTAGGGCCTATTATTAGCGGGTTTTTCCCGAAGGGCCGCAAGGGGTGCGATATGAATGTAGAAGAAATAACCACGGACGATTTCCATCCGATTGATATTGTCGAACATCTGGCGCAGTTTCATGCGTGGGATTTTGACCGGATCGAGGACAACCAGATTGCGGTGATCATCGACGGGGCATGGGCGAATTATGCCCTGTCACTGGCGTGGCATCCGCATGACGAAACCCTGCGGATGATCTGTACGTTTGATATGGACCCGCCCGAAGACCGGCTGCCTGCGCTCTATGATGTGTTGAACGGGGCCAACGACAAAAGCTGGTCCGGTGCGTTCAGCCTGTGGCGCGAGCAGTCGATGATGGTCTATCGGTATGGTCTGAATTTGACCGGTGGTGCGACGGCCTCTGCCGCCCAGATCGAGGATATTGTTGGTGCCGCTGTTGCTGCATGCGAGCGGTTTTATCCGGCGTTTCAACTGGTCTGCTGGGGTGACAGCTCGCCGAAAGAGGCAATGCTGGTCGCGATGGAAAAGGCCTACGGGCGCGCGTAAATAGCAGGAGAATTCGATGTCATTTGAGGTCATTAACCAACGCGGTCTGGTTCTGCTTGGGTGCGGAAAAATGGGGACGGCGATGCTTGAGGGCTGGCTGGCGAGCGGGATTAAACCTGCGTCGGTGACGATTATTGACCCATATCCGTCGGATCGTTTGGTCGAGTTGCAAGCCGAGGGGTTGCGGGTGAATGTGGATTTACCGACCGCACCCGCGATCTGCATTCTGGCCGTGAAACCGCAAATGATGGGCGAGGCTTTGCCGCAAATTGCGGCGCTCGGGAATGGCGCGACGGTGTTTTTGTCGATAGCAGCGGGCACGCCGATTTCTAAACTCAGCGATGTTTTGGGGGCACAGACACCAATAATCCGCGCCATGCCCAACACACCTGCGGCTGTTGGGCGGGGGATTACGGCGTTGATCGGGAACGCGTTGATTGATGATGCGGCAATGACGATGGCGGAGGGTTTGCTGCAAGCCGTCGGGCAGACCGTGCAGCTGGATAACGAGGATCAGATGGATGCGGTTACGGCTGTTTCCGGTTCTGGCCCTGCGTATGTTTTCCACCTGATCGAAACGCTGGCAGCGGCGGGCGTGGCCGAGGGGTTACCTGCCGATATGGCGATGCGTCTGGCAAAGGCCACGGTTGGCGGCGCTGGCGAGTTGGCGGAACGCGCGGCCGAAGACCCCGCGACGTTGCGGGTTAACGTGACCAGTCCGGGTGGAACGACGGCAGCGGCGTTGGGCGTTTTGATGGACGAGGACCGTGGATTTCCGGCGTTATTACGCGAGGCTGTGAAGGCGGCGGCTGACCGGAGTCGTGAATTGCGCGGGTAAACTGCCTAAATTCGACAAATCCAGATGAACAAACCACTTGCCCTTTCGGGGTGGGCGGTTTTTTATTGCGCGAACGGAGGGCATTATGGCTGACTTGGATTTTGATACATTTCTGAAAACCGACATCCGTGTCGGGCGCGTTCTGCGCGCGGAACCTTACCCCGAGGCGCGTAACCCCTCGATCAAGCTGTGGGTCGATTTCGGCGCGGAGATTGGCGAGAAGAAAACGGCCGCCCAGATCACGGCGCATTACACACCCGAGGAGCTGGTCGGGCGGATGGTGGTGGGGGTTATCAATTTTCCATCGCGTCAAATCGGTAAATTCATGTCCGAATTTCTGGTGTTGGGAGTGCCGGACGCGGACGGCGGGATCGTTCTGCTGGCCCCTGATCAGGACGTGCCGGTGGGTGGGCGGATGCATTAATTACTGGTTAACCGCCTCGCGCCAATGACGACGACACAGGCTGACGTAGGTCTCGTTGCCACCGATCTGGACTTGTTCACCAGCCGTTAACGCATTGCCGTCCTGATCTTGGCGCACCACCATCGTGGCCTTCTTGCCGCAATGGCAGATGGTGCGGATTTCGCGCATTTCATCGGCAAGGGCCAGCAATGCCGCTGATCCGGGGAACAATTTGCCAAGGAAATCGACGCGCAGACCGTAGGCCATCACAGGGATTTTCAGGTCATCCACGATACGGGCCAATTGCCAGACTTGGTCCTCGCTAAGGAATTGGGCCTCGTCAATCAGGATGCAAACAAAGGGGTTTTTGGCGCGCCGCGCCTCGACCATTTCGAAAAGATTGCTGTTGGTATCAAACATATCCGCATCCGCCGAGATGCCAATGCGACTGCCGATCTGGCCTTGCCCGACACGGTCGTCAAGACGGGCGGTCAGAAGATACGTGTCCATCCCGCGCTCGCGGTAATTATGCGCCGCTTGCAAAAGAATCGTGCTTTTACCCGCGTTCATCGTGGAATAGTTAAAATATAGTTTAGCCATCGTTTAGCAGGACCGTTTCAGCAGGATTGAACCCACGGAATACCCCGCCCCGAACGAGCAAATCAAGCCCAGTTCGCCGTCCTCGATATCATCAGAATTCTGTGAAAACACGATGATCGAACCGGCAGACGATGTGTTGGCATAGTTTTGCAAAATATTCGGCTGCTCATCCGGTTCAGGAACGCGGCCCAACACCTTGCGCCCGATGAAATCGTTCATGGCTTTGTTGGCTTGGTGAAGCCAAAGGCGTTTCAACTGGTCGGGGCTGACGTTTTCGGATTCCAGATGGTCAAGAATGTGTTTCGCCACAATCGGTAACACTTCCTTAAACACTTTGCGCCCGTTTTGCATGAACTGCATATCGCGTCGATCCGCCACCCCGTCCGGTCGGGAGCGTCGCAGGAAGCCGTTGTTATTGCGTATATTATTGGAAAATTTGGTCAGGCATTTGGTCGAGACAACTTCGAAATATGCGCCCGTTGCGTCGTCTTTCCGCTCGATCAACGTCGCGGTGCACACGTCACCGAAAATGAAGTGGCAATCACGGTCGCGCCATTCCAGATGGCCCGAGCAAATCTCGGGGTTCACGACCAAAATGGAACGCGCCGAGCCGGAACGGATCATGTCGCTGGCCGCCTGAATGCCGAACGTGGCAGAGGAACACGCGACGTTCATATCGAAGCCGAAACCGTTAATCCCTAACAAATCCTGAACCTCGATCGCAACGGCCGGATAAGCGCGCTCAATGTTGGAGGCCGCAACGATGACCGCATCCACATCCGCCGCTGTCTTGCCCGCTTGCGCCAGCGCTTTGTTGCAGGCATCCACAGCCATTTCGGCCATCACACCGGGTTCGTCATCAGTGCGTTGCCGCAATATCGGGTGCATTACTTCAGGGTCCAGAATGCCGGATTTATTCAACACAAAGCGTTGATGAATGCCACTGGCCGCTACGATGAAATCGGAACTGGAGTGCGCCATTTCAGAGGCATCACCAGCCGCAATCGCATCGGCATTTTCAGCGTTGAAAATATCAGCGTAGGCGTTGAAGGCCACAACCAGTTCGTCATTGGTGATAACATTGGGCGGGGTGAAAACGCCGGTACCTGAAATGACGGGTTGATGCATAGTTGGCTCCTGAAAAATTTGACGAGAGTGAAACCCGCCGACAGCTACGGGTCAAGTGTTAACCCTGAGTTAATCACGAACGTTAGCGGCAAAAGATGCGTGCGCCCGTGGCATTAGGTGTTGCTGCGGTGAGGATATTCCGATTAATACAACCCAACGGCCCCTTAGCTCAACTGGATAGAGCAGCTGACTTCTAATCAGCAGGTTACAGGTTCGAGTCCTGTAGGGGTCACCAAAAAACTCATAAATAACAACAATATACGCATTATTGAAATTCTTTATGGCTAAATTTGGTGCAAATTTAGTGCAACAACCAGCATAATATGCGATACACAGTGATAGATGATGGGAATCAATGAGGATCAACTAGCGCTTGGCAAGTTTTCAAAAAGTTCCAGGAAAAAAGGGTGTACGTTGGAAGGCGGTTATTCGACGTCGCGGTTATGATACCCAAACTCAAACATTTGGGCGTAAGAAAGATGTGGAAACTTGGGCCACAGCAATTGAAGCCAAGATTGATAATGGCTCGCTATTCATCTCGAACGAGACTCGAAAAATCACGGTTGGGCAACTTATTGATCGATACATCAAAGAAGTAATCCCGCAAAAGAAATCCGGTAATGTGCAAAAGCAGCAACTTATCCGCTGGAAGGAATTGCTCGGCGATGTCAGACTTTATGCATTGACTACAAATCGGATACTTCAGGCTCGTTCAATTATTGCAGAGCAGAAAACGCGATATGGCAAGCCAGTTTCGAACGCAACGATTAACCGATACCACGCGGCTTTGGGGCACGCTCTCCATGTTGCCGTGATGCAATATGGCAATATGGCTGGATCGAGCGTAATCCCATGCGGAAAGTACTAAAGCTAAAAGAACCACAGGGTCGAGTGCGCTATCTGGAAGAAGAAGAGCTGTCGCGG
>ENA-OSCG01000166-OSCG01000166.1-marine-sediment-metagenome-genome-assembly--contig:-NODE-166-length-10638-cov-5.020316_pt1 | contig 10638 bp, 9 predicted proteins | sample MGYA00237880_ERZ529332 | MGnify/ENA primary metagenome ERZ529332 (study PRJEB26373, sample SAMN05710708) | marine sediment metagenome | biome: marine; feature: ocean trench; material: sediment... | reverse complement strand
GGGATGATTGCGCCGGAGGTGTATGCGCCACCACGTCCGCACAAAAACAACGTTGCACCGGCGATATCCTCGGGGGAACCTACGCGCCCGATGGGGACGTTGGCCCCGACTTTCGCCTGCCCCTCCTCGCTGCCAATGGCGAAAGCCGTCATTTTAGAGGGGAACGGGCCGGGGGCAAAGGCGTTAACGGTGATGTTCTTCGCCGCCAGTTCCGAGGCGAGAATCTTGGTTAAATGATGCACGGCACCTTTGGAGACAGCGTAGGAATACGCCCCCTCGGCCAGTGGAATGGTTCCCATCACAGACCCGATGTTAATAATTCGTGAAGGATCACCGTCGGTGGCCGCAGCTTTTAACAATCCGGTAAGGTTTCGCGTTAATGTAAACATGCCCGCGACGTTAATGTTCATTACCTTTTCCCAAGCCTTATGCGGGAAAGTTTCATATGGCTCGCCCCAAGTGACACCGGCGTTGTTCACCAGAATATCCAGCTTGTCGGTGCGGGATTTGACGGCCTCGGTCAAGGCGTCGATGGCCGCTTCGGAGCCGACATCACCCGTGAACCCTTCGGCAGAACCATCCGCACCCAGCGCGTTCAGCTCGTTCGCGGCGGCCTCGCAAACTTCGCCTTTCCGGCTGGCGATCAAGACGTGTGCGCCGCCTTGGACCAACGCCTCGGCGATCATGCGGCCGATGCCCGTTGCGCCACCGGTTACCAAGGCAGTTTTGCCGGAAACCCCGAAAATGCTGTTAAGATATGCCATTTGACCCTCCAAATTATTTGCAAGAAGACTGCCCAATTACCAAAAACAAAGCAATCGCGAACGTAGCGTTCCAGCTAATAGAAAAATCCTTTGGCAAGGTCACGGTTTTGTTATATGGTTAACGCGGGGCAAAAAGTGACTAGAAACTAACACATAGGGATTTGGAAATGCTCTTCTTTTTTATCAGCGCGATCTGCGGAATCGGTGGCGGAATATTCTCGTCACAAATTTTCAAAGAGTATTCGCTGGGTACACTTGGTAACGTGGTTACCGGATTCCTCGGTGGTGTTGTGACACATACGATCATTGTGTTGGTGATGGGCGGAACGGCCTTTTCCCTCGCAATAGTTGGAGGGTTTATCGGTGGTGTAATCGTCCGTGTGGCATTTTCGATCATACGTCAGCGTATGACAACGGATTCTTAATCCAACCCAAGCACATCCAGCATAGTATATTCGCCTGGTTTTTGAGACTGCCCCCAAAGGGCAGCCTTGATTGCGCCGCGCGCGAACAGCATTCTGTCGCTAGCAATGTGGCGCAAGATGATGCGCTCGCCTTCACCGGCAAAAATCACGTCGTGCTCGCCGATAACATCGCCGCCGCGCAACGACACAAATCCGATGTCGCCGCGTTTGCGCGCACCGGTTTCGCCGTCTCGGCCTCGATCGGATACGTCTGCCAGATTAACGCCGCGCCCCTCGGCAGCGGCTTCGCCTAACATCAACGCCGTACCGGAAGGGGCGTCGACCTTGTGGTGATGGTGCATCTCGACGATCTCTATGTCGAAATCCATATCCAGCGCTGCCGCGACTTTGCGCGTTAGAACGGTTAACAAATTCACACCAAGGCTCATATTTCCCGCCCGTACAATAATTGCATGTCGTGCGGCGGCGGCGATTTTTTCAAGGTGCGTGTCTTCAAGGCCCGTCGTGCCGATCACATGCGTGATGCGCGCCTGCGCGGCCAGTCCGGAATGCACAACCGTCGCTTCGGGAGCGGTGAAATCGACGACCGCTTGAGAATGGGCCAACACCTCAAGAGGGTCATCCGACACAATAATGCCATTCGCGGCCCCGCCAAGACACGCGCCAAGGTCGCGGCCGATCCAGTCGTGATCTGCGCGTTCAGTTACGCCAACCAGATGCGTGTTCTCGTTTTCCTCGATTGCCTGAATCAACATTCGACCCATCCGGCCGGACGCGCCCATTACTGCAATGCCTGTAGTTTCGCTCATTTCGGCCCTCGTTAGCTATTTGTTGACAAGTTTAGCGTTGAATTCACGCGAAGCAAAGGGGGGATGGCTTGACTTGGGCGCAATCTGGGGAGAATAGGGGCCATGGCAAAGAAAAGATTCAACGCGGGCGCAGGCCCATCCCAACGACAGCTTCGCGTAGGCGAGCTGATCCGGCGCAAGCTTTCCGACATTATGTTGCGAGGCGAGCTGCACGATGAAGAGCTGGCCTATGTGTCCGTCACCATCGGCGAGGTGCGGATTTCCCCCGATCTACGCAACGCGATTGTTTTCGCATTGCCGCTAGGCGGGATAAACACGGACGCAGTTATCGAGGCGCTGAACCGGAATCAAGGCGAGCTCCGTCATTTGGTTACCAAAGGGTTAAAGCTGAAACACTCGCCAGAGCTGAAGTTTCTTGCGGATCGCAGTTTTGATCAGATCGAGGCGACGAACAAGCTGCTGGACTCACCCGAAGTGCGCCGCGACCTTGATCGTGATGAAGACGAATAGTTTGATATGATCAAGGGACTGCTGCAAAAGTTCCATAAACCGAAACGCCGCAATCCGGCGCAACGGATGCTAACCTTGCGAAGCGCGCCGGTTTACTATCTGCCGATCACCAAATGCGGCAGCACGTATCTTAAGAACCTGTTCTATTATCTGGATCATGCCGAGGAACATGCGGCGGGCATCGACATCCACTCGAATGCGGATGATTTGGTGCGCGCGAAGGCCGTGGACGAGGAAAACATTCGCCAAAGCCCCCACGCCTTTGCCGTTCTGCGCGATCCGGTGGATCGGTTTTTGTCATTGTATTTCGACAAGATTTATGGCGATGGGCCGAACAATTTTGCCGACATTCGTGCGTATCTGGCAGAGGAAATCGGGTTGGACCTGAACCGCAACCTTGACGCGGATGCACATCGTGAAAACTGTATTCGATTTATCGACTGGCTGGCGCTGAACCTGTCTTTCAAAACGGATATGCCCGTTAACCATCACTGGCGACGCCAGTCCAGCCGTCTGCAACGGGTGGATAGTTTAGACATCACGCACCTGACTTTGGATGGCCTTAGCTGGCAGTTGCCGTTGTTGCTGGGCGATGTTGTGCCCGACATCAAACAAGCCATGCAGGCGGTTAAATCTGACAACCGTACCGACAAGCCGTTTGCACGGACGGAAGTTCTGGACGCAATGCTGGTGGGGAAAATCGAAACTGTGTATGCAGACGACATGAAGCTTTACCAGCAGGCGTCACTGAAATGGCAGCCGTGGCTAGGCTATCATTCCGAAGTTACCGAAGATGAAACCATTCGATGTTTTACGGCGACGGAGCACCCGATCAACTGTGTCGCGATCACCAAAATCGGACGCACATATCTAAGAAACCTGCTGTATATTCTGGAGCACGAAAAAGAATACCACGACCCCTTGAAAATTCACACAAAGGGCGCGTCTTCGCTTAGTGATCTAACCAAGCGCGAAGCCGCTAACGAGGTCAGCTTTTTTGTTATCAGAAACCCTGTGGACCGGTTTTTTTCGCTATATTTCGACAAAATTTACGGAACAGGCACGCATTCTTTCCCGTGGGTAGCAAAGCGGTTGGTTCAGCATCGCGGGTTTGTTCATGAGGCGAACCTTACGGCTGAGCAACATCAGGCGAATTGTTTGGCGCTGTTGGGGTATATCAACCTGAAATTCGAGACGGAATCATTGCCGGATATTAATTCGCACTGGTCCCCGCAGGTCGAGATGGCAAAAAAGGCTATCCGGTTTGGATTGCAGCCGTTGTTGTTAGAAGATTTGGAACAACAACTATTGCACATTGCGCACGGTCGTATCGACGGATTGGAAAAGGCGATGCAAGCGATGCCGCATCGGAACAGTTCGCCGAAACCGTATTCGAAAGAAGAAATACTAACGCCGGAAATTGCCCGCAGAATATCCGACCTTTATGGCGACGACCAAGCGTTGTATGAGCGGGTCAAGACGGCTTGGCGAGAAACCGGCCACCCTCCGAAATTGTAGGAAAATTATGGCAAGACGTAAAAAAGGTCGCGCGATTAGTGGATGGCTGATTGTGGATAAACCGCTGGGCGTTACATCGAGTGCGGTTGTGAACAAGGCCAAATGGGCGTTCGATGCGCAAAAGGCCGGGCATGCGGGCACGCTGGACCCCGAAGCAACCGGCGTGCTGGCGATTGCTTTTGGCGAGGCGACGAAGACGGTGCCCTATGTGACGGATTCCATGAAGGCGTACCATTTTACCGTGCGTTTGGGGCAGGCCACGAACACCGATGACGGCGAGGGGGAGGTGATATCGACCAGCGATAACCGACCGAGCGCTGACGAAATTCGTGCCGCTTTGCCCGCGTTTACGGGCGATATTATGCAGGTGCCCCCGCAGTATTCAGCCGTGAAAGTGGATGGCGAACGCGCCTATAAACGCGCGCGGGACGGTGAGAAAATGGAGCTGAAGGCGCGGCCCCTACTTGTAGAATCGCTTGTGCTGATCGAGATGCCGGATGCGGATCACGCGGTGCTTGAAATGGTATGCGGCAAGGGCGGGTACGTGCGCTCCATCGCGCGGGATCTGGGTCAGGCGTTGGGCTGTTTTGGCCACGTTGTGCAATTGCGCCGCGTTTGGGCGGGGCCGTTCGAGGTGTCCGATGGCATCTCGTTCGAGACGCTGGACGAGCTGGCCAAAGACCGCAAGCTGGATGAATTCCTTCTGCCGCTAGAGGCTGGCCTGCATGATTTGCACGAACTGACCTGCACACCCGAAGGTGCTGCGAAGCTGCGGAATGGCAATCCGGGCATGGTGATCGCCTCGGACGTTGAATATGGAGAGGAATGCTGGGCCTCGTTGAACGGGGTTCCGGTGGCAATCGGCGTTTACAAAGCGGGCGAATTGCACCCGCACAGGGTTTTTGTGCTGTGATCACCCGCGAACACCTGAAAGGCGACGCGCCGTCGGTTGCGAATTATTCGGATTGCGAGGCATACCGCTATGACCTGACGCGGGTTTGGGATGCGGGCGGCAAGCGGGTGATGTTCCTGATGCTCAACCCCTCCACCGCGACCGAGGTCCAGAACGACCCGACGGTGGAGCGCTGCGAACGGCGCGCCCGCACGCTGGGGTATGGCGCATTTCGGGTCTGCAACATTTTCGCATTCCGCGCGACCGACCCGAAGGTAATGCGTGCAGTCGTTGATCCCGTCGGCCCGCTAAACGATGAAACCATCCGCGCAGGCGTGGAATGGTCCGACGATCTGGTCGCCGCATGGGGCGCAAACGGCGAGCACATGAACAGGGGCGCAGAAGTGGAGGCATTGCTACGCGCCCTGCCCGTTTCCCCCAAGCACCTAGGGCTGACGAAGGCCGGACACCCCAAGCATCCGCTCTATATAGGTTATAAGGTTCAGCCGGAGGTTTGGTGGTAGATTCACCCTTCCATTCCCCCCAAAAACAGCTATAACGCGCGTGCTGCCTAGGGAATCCCCTTGGCGGCCCTTTTTGGTTTGACGTTGCTGGACGACATCTTGGCATCCGCCGAAGCATTAAGGTTTATGAAACCCTTATGTAAAAGGAATATATGATGTCGATTACGCCTGCTGAAAAAGAACGTCTGATCAAAGAATTCGCAATCAAAGAGGGTGACACTGGTTCCCCCGAAGTTCAGGTTGCGATCCTGACCAGCCGCATCAAAACCCTGACCGAGCATTTTAAGTCCCACAAAAAGGACAACCACTCGCGTCGCGGTCTTCTGACAATGGTTGCGACACGTCGTAAACTGTTGGACTACACACGCTCCAAAGACGAAGCGCGTTACAAGTCGCTGATCGAGCGCCTCGGCATTCGCCGCTAAGAATACCAAAGCGCGCCTTTACGGGCGCGTTTTGCGTTACGCCTATATGATATGGGCACGTAGCAACGGCTACACCGCGGGTTTCGTCCATGGGGGATGAACCGCAGATAGGAAAATGAAAATGTTCAAAGAATTTAAACAATCAATCGAATGGGGCGGCGAGACGCTGACCCTCGAGACAGGCAAAATTGCCCGTCAGGCAGACGCATGTGTGATCGCCACTCTGGGCGAAACCAGCGTTCTGTGTGCTGTAGTGTTTGAAAAGAAACCGAAGGTTGGCTTCGATTTCTTCCCGCTGACAGTGCATTACCAAGAGAAATATTACGCTGCGGGTAAAATCCCGTGTGGTTTTTTCAAGCGCGAAGCGCGTCCGACGGAAAAAGAGACACTGACATCGCGTCTTATCGACCGTCCAATCCGCCCTCTGTTCGTTCCGGGCTTCAAGCACGAAACTCAGGTTATCTGTACGGTTCTAAGCCACGATCTGGAAAACGACCCTGACGTAGTTGCAATGATCGCGGCCTCCGCTGCCCTGACACTTTCCGGCGCGCCGTTCCGCGGCCCAATCGGTTGTGCGCGCGTTGGTTTTGTTGACGGCGAGTACGTCCTGAACCCGTCTTGCGATGACATGCACAAGCTGCGCGAAAATCCAGAGCAGCGTTTGGACCTGATTGTTGCCGGTACTAAAGACGCCGTGATGATGGTTGAATCCGAAGCATACGAGCTGTCCGAGGCAGAAATGCTGGGCGCGGTTAAATTCGGCCATGACGCCATGCAGCCGGTTATCGACATGATCATTGATCTTGCCGAAGACGCTGCAAAAGACATGTTCGACTTCCAGCCTGCCGATTACTCCGAGCTTTACGCCAAGGTAGAAAAAGTTGGCGAGGACGCCGTGCGTGCAGCGTTTGCAATCACTGACAAGCAAGAACGCACCACTGCGATTTCGGCTGCGCGTGACACAATCCAGAAAGCGTTAAGCGAAGAAGATCGCGAAGACAGCCAGCTTGGTAACTGCTTCAAGAAACTCGAGTCCGCAGTTGTTCGTGGCGACGTTATCAAAACCGGCAAACGGATTGATGGTCGTGACCTGACAACCGTTCGCCCGATTGTTTCCGAAGTTGGCCTTCTGCCACGGACCCACGGTTCGGCATTGTTCACACGCGGCGAGACGCAAGGTCTGGTTGTAACCACGCTTGGCACTGGCGACGACGAGCAGATGATCGACGCGTTGACCGGCACTTATCGTTCCAACTTCATGCTGCACTACAACTTCCCTCCGTATTCGGTTGGTGAAGCTGGCCGTATGATGGGCCCTGGCCGTCGTGAAATCGGTCACGGCAAACTGGCATGGCGCGCGCTTCAGGCGGTTCTGCCTGCTGCAACCGACTTCCCTTACACGATTCGTGTGGTTTCCGAGATCACTGAATCGAACGGCTCGTCTTCGATGGCGTCCGTTTGTGGTGGCTCGCTTTCGATGATGGACGCGGGCGTTCCGCTGAAATCCGCTGTTGCCGGTGTTGCGATGGGCTTGATCCTTGAGGGTGACGACTATGCGATCCTGACCGACATCCTTGGTGACGAAGATCACCTCGGCGATATGGACTTCAAAGTTGCGGGTACCGAGGCCGGTATCACGTCGCTTCAGATGGACATCAAAGTGGCCGGTATTACCGCCGAAATCATGGAAAAAGCGCTCGATCAGGCTAAAGACGCCCGTCTGCATATCCTTGGTGAAATGGCGAACGCGCTGACCTCGGCTGGCGACTTCTCGGTTCATGCGCCGCGCATTGAAACCATGAACGTTCCGGCTGACAAAATCCGCGAAGTGATTGGTGCGGGTGGTAAAGTGATCCGCGAAATCGTCGAGGTTTCCGGTGCTAAAGTTGACATCAACGACGACGGCGTAATCAAGATCGCTTCGGCCAACGCTGAAAGCATCGAGAAAGCCATGGCGATGATCAACGAGATTGTTGCGGTTCCTGAAGCTGGTAAAATCTACACCGGTAAAGTTGTGAAACTGATGGACTTCGGCGCATTCGTTAACTTCTTCGGCAAACGCGACGGCCTTGTGCACGTCAGCCAGCTAGCCAATGAGCGCGTTAACCACCCGAAAGACATTCTGACTGAAGGTCAGGAAGTTAAGGTCAAGCTGATGGGCTTCGATGATCGCGGCAAAGTTCGCCTGTCGATGAAAGTTGTCGATCAGGAAACTGGTCTGGAGATCAAAAACGACGGCTAATTCCGACGTTTAAGAAATTTGAAAGCCCCGATGGAAACGTCGGGGCTTTTGTATTACGAGTTTGTTGAAATACCGATCACAAATAGATTTGTGAACCGCAGATCGATCACAACCTTGTTTGTGATCGTTTTTACACAATATATCGATCACAACCTTGTTTGTAATCGTTTTGTGTGTCACAAACACTTTTATGATCGATAAAACCGAAATAAAGATACACAACACAATATATGACGCTTCAAACGCGGCGACCTACCACTACGGGGGGTTTCCGCCTGCGCAACCTGACCTCAATCGGCTTCTGATGCCATTATCGGATGCGCTAACGGCTTTGACTCGCTACGACACCTTGCTTCGCAGTATGCCCAACAGTGAATTGCTTCTTGCTCCTCTGAGGGCGCGCGATGCAGTGGTTTCCTCAAGAATGGAGGGAACGATTTCGACTTTGGAAGAGGTGTTGCGACTTGAAGCTGACTCGGATGATGACCAACAACCGAACAGCGACAGAAATGACACACTAGAGGTGGCCCTGTATGCGCGGGCATTAAGGCAAGCAGAGCGGCAAATCAGTGACGGCTATGCGATATCTGAACATATCATTAAGGCGGCTCATAAGACGTTGTTAAGTTTTGGTAGAGGGGCCGAGAAGCGACCGGGAGAATATAAGGTTAACCAGAACTACATCGGTGACAGGCTGCGGCGCACCGTTGATTTCATCCCGATTGCGCCCGAACACCTTCCCGCAGGCATGACCACGCTAATCGACTTTATCCGAAACAGCGAAATGCACCCACTTATGAAAGCCGCGTTCGCGCATGCTGAATTTGAAGCCCTGCACCCGTTCGAAGATGGAAACGGGCGATTGGGGCGCATGTTGATAACTTTAATGTTGTGGGAATCCAAAACGCTAAGCGCTCCGCATTTCTTCGTAAGCGACTATTTCGAACGTAACAAAGACGAATACATCGCCCGTCTTCGTGCGGTTTCGGAGGAGGGCGACTGGACTTCCTGGGCGGAGTTTTTCTTTACGGCGTTACACCACCAAGCCATCAGCAACATTGAAGTCGTCGGCCAGATACAGCAGCACTATGAGGAAATGCAAGAGGTTTTCCGCGATACGCTTCGGTCTCGCTGGTCCTCCGACGCTTTGGACTACATTTTTGGAAACCCGATTTTCCGAAACAGCCGCTTCAAGCGAGATGCAGGAATTCCAAGCGCGGTGGTGAATACGTTTACAAACAAACTTCTGGAGGCAGGATTGTTGAAAACACTGATTCCTCCGATGGGGAGCGCGTCGGGGATGTATGCGTTCCCGACGCTTCTGGATATTGTCCGAGAACCTTAACGCCGCGATTTTTTCCAGCGAGGGTTTATCCACGGCTCCGCGTTAGATCGTGCCAAAGGCTGTTTGCCTAGAATGTGATCGCTGGCTTTTTCGCCGACCATGATGGACGGCCCGTTCAGGTTTCCGTTTGTAATGCGCGGGAAGATGGAGCTGTCGGCCAAGCGTAAACCTTCAACGCCTATCACGCGGCATTCGGGGTCAACGACGGCCATCGGGTCATCGGCGCGGCCCATTTTGGCGGTGCCGCAGGGGTGGAACGCGCTTTCGACGTGTTCGCGGATGAAGTCATCTAGCTCGTCATCAGTTTGTACGTCTGCCCCTGGTTGGATTTCTTTGCCGGCGTAGGGAGCGAAGGCTTCTTGGGCGAAAATCTCGCGGGTTAGGCGGATACAATTTCGGAAATCCTCCCAGTCTTCGGGTTTGCTCATGTAGTTGAACAGGATTTTTGGCGGATCCAGTGGATCGGCAGACCGCAGCGTTACCGCCCCGCGCGAGGCGGATCGCATTGGCCCGACATGGGCTTGATACCCGTGCCCCTCGGCGGCGGCTTTGCCGTCATAGCGAACGGCGATGGGCAAGAAGTGGTATTGGATGTCAGGGTATTCCACCCCCGCTTTGGAGCGAATAAAGGCAGCAGATTCAAACTGGTTAGATGCCCCAAGACCTGTTTTGGTAAACAACCATTGTGCGCCGATCAGAGCCTTGGAAAACAGGTTCCAGTGTTTATAAAGAGTGATTGGCTGCACGCAGGCTTGCTGGATATACAGCTCCAGATGGTCTTGCAGGTTTTGCCCGACGCCCGCGCGATCAGCGACCAGATCAATGCCGTGCTTGGCTAAATCGGCCGCAGGGCCAATGCCGGACAACAGCAGGATTTGGGGGGAGTTGATAGACCCCGCCGCCAAAACCACCTCGCGATTAGCGCGGATGACCTCTATTTTCCCGTTGAATTCCACTTCAACCCCGACGGCGCGACCATCTTCGATCACTACTTTACGCACCTGCCCACGTTTCAGGTCAACATTTTGGCGTTTCAGTGCTGGCTTCAAGTAAGCGTTCGCCGCAGACCAACGCCGCCCTTTCCAGACGGTTTGCTCCATCGGGCCGAAACCCTCCTGCTTTTCGCCGTTATAGTCGTCGGTAACCTCGTATCCGGCTTGGCGACCCGCATCGACGAACGCCTG